>VOFI01000581.1_pt1 | contig 352752 bp, 243 predicted proteins | sample 5384131 | NCBI WGS metagenome assembly VOFI01 (sample SAMN12384728, study PRJNA508395) | human gut metagenome | isolation source: healthy gut H | host: Homo sapiens | reverse complement strand
GCGGATGAACTCGTGCACGTCCTTCGTGCGGTAGAACACCTTGCCGCTGATGGTGAAGTACGGCAGCACCCCGATGGCACGGTAACGTTGCAGCGTGCGGATGCCCACCTTCAGCAGCAGGCATAGGTCTTGGTTGTCCAGCACCTCCTCGCCGTCGAGCGTGTTGTTCTTCTTCAGCACCCTTTCCAGCAATTTCTCCGTCCGGTCGAAGCGTTCCATGATGCGCTCCATCCAGCCCTCAAACTCTTCCCTGTCCGTGTACATAGCAGTCGCCCTCCTTTTCGATGATTTCCTTTTCCCGCATATAGCGGATGTAGCCTTTCGCCGTCCGTTCCTTCACTTCCAGCATCTCCTGTATCAGCTCGCACAGTTCGATGTAGCCGTACTTCTCCTGCCGGGCGAACGCCTCCCGTGCCATCTCCGCCAGCTCCTTCTCCCTTGCGCTTCTCTTTCTCCGCCCTCGGCTTCTCGCCCACATAGACGGGCATCCCGGCTTGCTTGTCCCATCTGAACTGCATCAGGGGGATGTCCAGCGGGCTGCCGTCCCTGACCTTCAACGCCTTCACCACCGACACCTCCGGGTTCTCGTCCTTCTCGATGGAGAGGATGGCGGCGGACTTGCGTTGCAGCTCGCTGCCGAGGTGTCCCTCAGTTTCAGACCGTTCGGTACGAAATGCACCACGGCGGCGATGCACGTGCGATAGATTCCCGCCAGCCGGTAGATCTCGTCAATCAGCGCCACGCTCTCCGCCTCGTCGTTGGCGCAGCGGATCAGGTCAGCCACCCCGTCGATGACGACTAAATGGATGCCCCCGTGCAGGTAGTGGTACTTGTCCATGCTCTGCACGATGGCGGTCAGCCGCTCACTTCTCGACATTCCCGTCAGGCAATATACGTGCAGGTACTCCGGCATCCGCTCACGCCCGGCACGGCGCAGCAGCCGCCCCGTGTTCTTGTAGAGCTGTTGCTCGCTCTGTTCCGTGTCGTACAGCAGTACCGCACGCCCCTTGCGGTTCGGCTCCACCCGCACCCCCAAGAGGTCGGCGTCCGTCTCCCGTTCCATGATCGCCCCGGCGACCAGTGCGGCGGTGTAGTTGCTCTTGCCCGTCCCTTCGCCGCCCGTGATGCAGAGGATGTTCTCCTCCGAGCCTAACGGCACCTCCCCGGCGGTAACGATGGCGACAGCCTGTTCGGGCGGGTGGTCGTAGTCGATCTCGCACGATTTCAGCACCGCCATCGTCTCCCCGTACAGCGTGTCGAGCAGTTTCAGGAACAGCCCCATCAGCTCCTCCCTCGTGTGCCCGGCTTTGAAGTAGTCCGTCACGTCCTTCTCCGCCTTCGTCCCCGGCAGCGGCAACACCAGCCGTTTCACCCCGTACTCCGACAGTTGCGCACGGTGCTTCTCCGAGCACTCCAGCCCCGTCTTGTCCGTGTCGTACAGCAGCACGATGTGCTTGAAGCGATAGACCAGCTTGCGCACGGTCTTCGCCGGGATGACCGAGGTTTCCGAGTTGAAGCAGATGGCATGGAAGCCGTGCGCCGCCAGCGTCAGCACGTCCTTCTCGCCGCCCGTGAGGAAGAGCAGGTCGCCCTTCGAGGGCAGTTGCTCCAGCCCGAAACAGTAGTTGTCGCCCGTGTGTCCGCCATAGACGAAGCGCACCTCCGACATCGGGCGATAGACCTTCACGCCCCATTTCCCCTTGTAGCCGAACATCGGTTCCGCCGGGGTGGAACTGAAGCCGAACGACTTGCCCTCCCTCGTCTCGCCCCGGTACTCGGCGAGCGATACCGCCCCGTAACGGAGCAACAGCTCTTCCGTGATGCCCGATGCGCCCCAGTAGGCAAGCTCCGCATCCGTAAACGGCTTTTCCGTCGTCCGATAGGGCTTCGGTTCGGGACTGTCAAAGGGCGCAGCCGCCTCTTCCGTGTACCTGTCCGGCTTTCCCGTGCCGTTCCCGTTTGCCCTGACGGATATTCCTTCACCGCTCCGGTTCTCCCTTGTCCCATTCTCCCTTGCGCCCGGCACGAGCCGCAGGGTACGGCAGCCGCCGTCCGGAACGGCTGTATCTTCCGGGCTGTCATCCTCCAGACCGAGGCACAGCTCCCGGTCGATGGTGTGCAGCACCTCCACGAAGTCGGCGGCGTTCCGGCAGTCCAGCCCTTTCAGCTTCGCCACGAGGAAGAAACAGTCGCCCGAATAGTCCCCGTTGCCGAAGTCCTTCATCCGGTACGTACCGCTCCGGCGGTCGTAATACACGTTGCACGAAGCCTTGCTGTCGGCGTACAGCGGGTTCAGGAAGTTCCTGCCCACCCGCCACTTCACGGGCAGGTAGTGGCGGAACACATCCAGCCCGTTACTGGTTCTTGCCAGTATCTCTTCCTTTTTTTACCATAGCTGCCGTTTTTTCGGTTATGCAGGATGTTCCGCTATCATCCGGTCGATCTTGGCGGCGGGTGTCTCCACCATCCACCGCTCACGCAGGCTCTCGACCGCCTGCCGGGGATAGCGTATCTGCCGCCCGATCATGGAATAGGGAATGATATGCTTCTGCCGGTAGCGTTGCAGGGTGCGGTGGCTGATGTCCAGCATCTCGCACACCTCCTTGTGCGTCATCCACTTCGGGTCGGCTTTCCGTCCCTTGGCGGCAGGGCTTTCCGCTTCCTCTTTCCGTTTGCGCTCCGTTTCCTCCCGGTTCCGGGATTCCTCCACATAGGCGGTTATCTTCTCGATCTTCTCCACGAGCAGGCGGTAGGCGTTGCTCTCGATGGTCATTATTTCCATTGTCGTACTCTTTTTTAGGTTTCTGCCGCAAATGTCGCCCGATTCGCCGGTTTTTCCTGCCACCATACCGGCACCTTGGCAAAGATTTTTTTCTGATGCGTATTTTTTCATCCTCTTTTTTCACCCTCGCCGCCCTTCCGTCCACCTTTCCGGGCAACAAAAAGGCTGAAAAGACTGAAAAAAGGCAAGGAAAGAGTAGTGTCAACGTAAAAACAAGGCGGAAAGGAACTGACATCGAAGCAAAAAAGAGCGTCCGAAAGGCTCTTTTCTGCCCTCCGGACGCTCTCTGTTTCATCTCCTGCCGTCTCTGCCGCTCCGTTGCCAACTTGCTGCCAACTTGCTGCCGACTTGCCGATTACTTGCTGTCCATGTCCCGCATCTTCTTCAGCAGCTTCTCCTTCATCTCGTCCAAGAACGCCGTCGGGTTCTGCTGTCCCCGCAGCCTGCCGAAAGCATGGTACACGTTGCCCAGATCCACATGGAAGGTCTTCTCGAACAGCACAGCCAGCTCGCCGATCTCGGCGTTGCCGTTGTCCACGCTCCCGGCGGCATGGATGCCGTAAACAAGCTGTATGGCGGCGATTTTCGTGTCTGTCCAGCGGTGTTCCTTCCCCGGCACGGCTTCCGTACCGTCCCCTCGTGCCGCACGCTCTATCCGGCGGCTCAGATAGACCAGCAGCATCTCCACCGAGATCAGGCGTGCCGCCAGTATGTCGTAGCCCGTGGAGAACTCCGCTTCCTCGTCCAGCACGAAGCTGCCGCTTTCGGGGCTGAGTTCGCCCTTCGCCCGCAGGAAATAGTAATCGTCCCGGTATGTCGCCCCGCTGTGGTAATACTGGTAGAATGGCAGGTAGCGTTCCATCATCCGCTCGGCTCGTTCCATCGCCCTGCGGTAGTACGTTTCGGCTACCCGCAGGCAGCCGGGACAGCCGCTCTCTATTTGATATACCCGGTAATAGTACAGCAGCCTACCCGTCAGGGCGGGCTTGTAGTATTTGAAGTAACGGATTTCCTCCTCGTCCCCGCTGAACGGACGGGCGAGCGCATACGCTTTCAGCTCACGGTTCTTGGCTTTCAGGTACGAAACCATCTCCCGGCAGGTGGCGACCGTTTCTTTTCCCTCCATGCCGGCGGCAGCGGCAGCCATGCGCCGCTCCGTCTCCTGCAACAATGTATTGAAATATTCTTCCATCATGATTCTGTCTCGGGTTGTTTATAAGGAAGCAAAGTTAGCGGAGTGCCGGGAAACGGGCGTTCTGAATTTTCACCGCCGTGTTCGGATTGTCCGCCAATCGGCTGCGGACGGTCAGCCCCTCACTTCTGAACCGGAAAAGGATGCCGGACGGGACGGGCGCACCGGGCGATTTCACGGATTTCGGCAGGGGTAGCCTTCAGGTGCTTCTTACAGAAGTCCCACAGGTAGCTCGGAGCGGCGAAGCCGCACACGTCGGCAATCTCTTGGAAGGGCATGTCCGTGTCCGCCAGCAGGGAGACCACGTGCGCCTTCCGCTGTTCCGTCAGCCAGCGGTGCGGAGTCGTGTTCAGCTCCTCCCTGAACCGCCGTCCCAGCGTATTGACCGACATGGCACATTCCCGTGCCAGCTCCTCCACGTTTTTCACCTTGGGCAGAGCCAGTGCGACCTCTTCCCGGAAAGAGCAGCCCCGCAGGTGCGGCAGGTACTTTTCCACCTCCTGCAAGTCCGCCTTGCCGAACATCGGGGGTATGCCCTTGCGGTACTCGGACTCCCGTTCACGGCGGAAGCGGAACAGCAGTCCTGCCAGACGGTTGCAGAGCACGTTCAGGTGCGGGTATTCGTCGTAGGCGTTGATGCTTGCCTGCATCCGGCAGAGGAACAGGAATCCTCCGCAGTCCTTCTCCCGGAAATACGCCTCCGCCGTATCCAGCAGGAAATCCGCCGAGCTGCCGTGCCGGTGGTAGGCGACCAGTATCAGCAATCCGGCTTCTTCCTGCACACGGCAGGAAAGGACGGGGCGGTGTTCCCTGAGCAGCTCCACCAGCCGGACCATCCGCCCGTGATCCCGTGCGAGCCGTTCCGCCGCAATCCATGTTACCGGACGCTCCGCATCCGTTTGCGGCAATACCGTCCGCACCTTTGCCATCCACTCCCGCCATCCCTCCCGGATGGCTTCATTCATTAGAATTTGTGTAAGATTCTCTTTCATTCTGTTTCAATTTTAATGTTAATTGCATAAATCTTACACGAAATTACAAATTGTCTGCAACAAGCACCCTTCCGGTGCTTTGCATCGGTTACGGTATGTCCTTGCGCTGCGGATTCGGATTTTGCTCCATAGGTTCGGATATTCGGTCGTGAAAAACAGAAAGGCTGTGCCGGTTCCACCCGCAGAACGGCATGAGACAGTAAGCAGGGGGGAGCCGGAAGAAGGTCATTCGCCGGTCGGTGAGTATGTCTTTTCAACGGGATATTTGCCGTCCCGTATCTCCTGCAACCTTTCGATCAGTGGTTGCTCCTTGGAATGGTTCTTTTGTTCGGCTATGATGAAGAAGGATGCGAAGCTGCCGGTAATATACAGCCAGAACAGGCATTGACCGAGCAGTTTCCGGTATTCGCCCATTGTCTCATACTTCGCCTGCATCGCTTTCAGCTTCGCAGGACGGTAATACAGCTTTCTGGCAATCCAGATAAAAGGGGCGAGCATCGCTGCGGCGAACAGGTAGGCAACCGGGTTGAATCTGCTCCATTCCACCTTGTCCGTCAGGGAAGAGAACCAGCCCGTCAGCATATCCCATCCCCATGCCTCGAACAAAAGATGGAGAGCCGTCAGGTTAAGAAACCACAGGATTGCCATCGTCCACGTGGCATTGAAGATAACCGCCTTGTCTTTCCTTGCACGTTTGTTCTTGCTCCAGAAGTAATACATCCAGTATGCCGGTTCCTTGAACATAGCTTCCTCCTTTCCTTGTTTTCCGCTTGCTTATCCCGTTACGAAGAACAGCAACAGGGCGCATCCCGCTGCGGCGGCAACGATCAGCCCCAGCCAGAAACGGTAACTCCTTTCACCCAGCGTACCCAGCCAGAAATTCCCCTCCCAACTTCCCGGACGGGAGTACGTCCACCGCCATCCGCAGACAATCCTACAAGCCACAGCAGCAGGATTCCCGCCACGATCAGGTAGCCGTACCTCGGATGCGCCTGCAACCACTCCGGCAGACCCTCCATAAACTCGCTTATCTTATCGAACCATTCCATAGCAATAACAGAAAAAGCCAAATTCATACCTTACGGACGAACCGTTATACATCAAAGCAAAAATAGTGAAAAGTCCAATCACTCAAAAAGTTTCACCGCAAAATTCTTTTCCGTTTGGAAGAAATACGTTTTATTTGCATATACATAGCCGCAAGCGTATGAAGAAAGTCTCCCCACATAAAAGAACCGGTCGGTCGAAGCTCCCCGGATTCTTCGACCACTTCTTTTATTGGACGTGGCGCAGTTGTCGGCACGGCTTCCCTGACCGTAGTTTTGCGGTCATCAGCGTGGTCCAGTTCGCCTGCCTTCTGTTTCCGGTCGCCGTTGTTTTACAGTTCTTGGACACTCCGGCTGTCCGCTTTCTTTACGAGACAGACAACCGCCTTACGCTTTTCCCGCTGATACTGCCGTTCCCCATACTGTTTTGGAGGAATATGCGTATCTATACCGGGGAGCGTTACCGCATGATGCACGACTTTTACGGGGCGTTCCATGTATCGGTGCGGCAACGCTATCGCCTCCGTTTCCTTGTCTGCACGGCGCTTGCAGTCCTTGTCATCCTGCTTGAAATATGGCTGTTCACCCTTTTTCATGACCGCTGCACGGCCATATCCTCCGGCAACAGCCATCCCGCAAGCCTTTATGTCCCGTACAGGTATGACAACGGCAACGATTCCGTGCAGGAAGGCGTTCACCGCATCGTCGATGAAAAAGGGCATATCGGATATGCGGACGAGCATGGCAATACCCTCATAGAGCCACGCTTCGCTTTTGGCTTTCCTTTCGAGAACGGGAAGGCGAAAGTAACCGACACGGGAGAACAGAAAGAAGTTCCCGGTTCGGATGGGGAATACCGCTATTGGGAAAGCGATGATTGGTATTACATCGACCGGAAGGGGCAAAGGATTGAATAAAAGCCCCAAGACTGCCCTAAGCCCGATACTCCAGCCATCCACCTGCCAAACCCTTGCAGGGCAAGCACGAAGCCGCCAAGCCCTATCGGAACATCCCGTTCATCCCACCTTTCCCCCGAAACAAACATCAAAATTCAAAACCTATTCATTTACAACAACTTAAAAGAATATCGGTGCAAGCCGCAAAACAGCTCTGTGTGGCTGGTGCAAGGTGCAGCTATATTTATATATATATAAATATAGCTGCACCTTGCACCACAGAAATATACACTGAAAATCAATATTTTACACTTCGAGTAAAACCACGGGTGCGACCTCGTTTTTTGCACCGCCTCCTGATTTTATGCTTTTCCTGTAATCCGGTAATACCGAAAAATAAAAAATCCCCCGAAACATTTCCCTTTTTCGGTCAAAATCCCTATATTTGCATCAGTTCCAAGAGCAGAGCGAAGCAATGCAGCGAAACCCGCACAGCTACCAAATCGCTACCGGCTACTCGACCTCCTTTTCTAGGTAGCGAGACCCGGGATTGAACCGGGGACCTCATGATTATGAATCATGCGCTCTAACCAGCTGAGCTATCTCGCCATCATTTTATTGTCACTGTTTCTCTTATTGACGGTGCAAAAGTAGGGGTTATTTTTGAATTACACAACATTTTCAATAAAAAAATTCGCTTAATTTTTAAGGTCTCCACCTAAACAGTTAGTTATTAGATACTTTTTTCATCATTAAAATTAGTCGTTTTCAAATCTTTTACGTATCTTGCGGCAAATATAAGGATAAGAACAATGAAGAAAGAGAAGTTTCATATCGAATACATTTTCGATAAAGTTTCACGACGAAGCCTGTGGAATCACCTAACCACCGCTTTGGGACTTTCCGCTTGGTTCGCCGACGAGGTCATTATAAATGATAATCTCTATACCTTTAAATGGAGTAAAGAGGCCCAAGAGGCAACAGTGATCGACTCCAAGCCGGAGAACTTTATCCGTTACCGCTGGGTAGACGAGGAAGATGAGAACGCTTATTTCGAATTTATAATCCACACGATCGAATTAACAGGTTCTACGGCACTTGAGATTACGGATTTCTCCGAACCCGGGGAGAAAAAAGATTCCATTAATTTATGGGACTCGCAAGTGGAAGATTTGAAGCGAACGCTTGGTATTTAGAGTAGTTTTACAGAAATCTGTGGGGTGTTATCGTTTTTTACACTACTTTTGCCACTTCAACCAGATTAGGCAATGTTGAGAATAAAACGATTATATACATTTATGCTGCAGACATTCCTGCCGTTGTTTCTTATGACATTCGGTATTTGTCTGTTTATTGTATTGATGCAATTTCTTTGGCGATACATCGACGATATGGTGGGAAAAGGCCTTGGTATCCCTGTATTAGCGGAGATGTTTATGTATGCGGCCTTGTTTCTTGTCCCGATGGCACTTCCCTTGGCTATTCTATTAGCCTCATTAATGACTTTTGGAAATTTAGGGGAACGTCTGGAATTACTGGCCATGAAGTCTGCCGGGGTATCATTGATACATATCATGCGTCCTTTGATCGTAACGCTCCTATTCGTGAGCGTGGGCGCCTTTTTCTTCCAAAACAACGTAATGCCCGTTGTCCAAGTCAAGCTATATACATTATTATATTCCATGCGCCAGAAATCACCGGAATTGGATATTCCGGAAGGTTCATTCTACAAAGATATTCCCGGATTCAACGTATATGTGAAGAAAAAGGACCCGAAGGACGGTTTATTAAAAGACGTGATGATCTATGATTATTCGGAAGGATTCAATAACGCCCGTGTAATCGTAGCGGACTCCGGACGGCTAAAGACATCCGCCGATAAATTATTCCTTGTCCTATCTTTATTTAACGGAGAATCTTTCGAGAACGTAGGTAAAAGCCAAGCCAACACGACGCAAGCGAGAACCGCCGTCCCCTATCGACGAGAATCATTCAGCAGCAAAGATATCTTGATTGAATTCGACGCGAATTTCAACCGTACCGACGAATCTTTCATGCAGAACCAATATATGGGAAAAAACTTGAAGGATTTACAAACCTCTATCGATTCGATGGGCGTACGCTTGGATAGCATCAAGGACGTGAACGCAAAAAGCATTTACGATGCCTCATACGTAAAAACACTAAAGTCCTTACGGGCTAAAAAAGAGAGTGAAGCCGAGGGGCAACCAGACGAGCAGCAGGAAAAATTGCCGGTAATCACTCCTATCATCCAGTTGGATTTCGACAGTCTTTACCTAGCGCAAGCAGCGAGTAGCCAAGCCGCCTTATTAGGTCGGGCCAAATCCTCGATCGAGAATATCAAGACCGACTATTATTTCCGCGCGGCCACGGTTGGCGACGAGGCCTATAAGGTACGCCGCCACTTGACGGAATGGCATAAGAAATTCACGGTATCGTTCGCTTGCATCATGTTCTTCTTTATCGGAGCGCCCTTAGGAGCCATCATCCGTAAAGGAGGGTTGGGCGTGCCGGTCGTTATCTCGGTAATCTTGTTTATCTTCTATTATATTATAGATAATATGGGCTTCAAGATGGCACGCGACGGCGTTTGGGACGCATGGGAAGGTATGTGGCTTAGCTCCGTGGTCCTAACACCTATGGGTATATTCCTAACCTATAAAGCGGTAAAAGATTCTGTTATCTTGAATGCCGACACTTACGTGAATGCCTTGAAGAACTTAATAGGTAAGCGTGAAGGGCGAAAAGTGGAACGGAAAGAGGTGATCATATACACCCCCGATTATGAGGCCACCCTCCCCCAACTGGAGAAATTGGTGGAAGAAAGTACGACTTATCTGACAAACCATAAACGTTGGATCAATTATCTGACATTTTGGAAACAAGGAGGAAAAGATAACACAGCGGAACTGTTAGCTCAAGACACGGAAAATATCGTGGAGGAATTAAGTAATTCCGACCAGAATTTGCTCTTGAATAAATTGATGGACTACCCGGTCATCGGAGGTTACAATAATAAGCTAAGCAAGCATATAAACGGGAAACTTGCCTTGGCTATCGGTATTTTCTTCCCACTGGGATTGCCGATCTACCTATTGGCTACGTACCAACGTAAATTGCTACGGCATGATATCGTTATGGTACAAAAGACCAGTAAGGAGCTGATCAATATGATATATTCATTACATTTGCTAAAAAAATAACTCGGATATAAATAATCAATAAATATGAGCGAGATTCAATTAAACACCATCGAAGAAGCTATCGAGGATTTCCGTGAAGGAAAGTTCTTAATCGTTGTAGACGACGAGGACCGGGAGAATGAAGGAGACTTTATCATCGCGGCCGAGAAAGTAACCCCGGAAAAAATCAACTTCATGTTGAAAAACGGACGAGGTGTATTATGCGCCCCGATCACGGAAGAACGTTGCCAAGAGTTGGAGCTGGATATGCAAGTTGCCAATAACACCTCTTTACTAGGAACTCCTTTCACGATAACAGTAGATAAATTAGGAGGGAAATGTACGACCGGCGTTTCCATGTACGACCGTGCGGAAACGATCTTGGCGCTGGCTGATCCAAAGACCAAGCCATCCGATCTGGGACGTCCCGGACATATCAATCCGCTCCGTGCCCGCTCCCGTGGCGTACTTCGCCGTGCGGGTCATACAGAGGCTGCCGTGGATTTGGCCCGGTTAGCCGGTTTATATCCCGCCGGAGCCTTGATCGAGATCATCAACGAGGATGGAACCATGGCACGTCTGCCGCAATTAATTGAGGTAGCCAAGAAATTCGATATCAAGATTATTTGCATCAAGGACCTGATCGCTTATCGCCTCCGGACCGAATCGATCGTAGAGAACGGCGTAGAGGTAGATCTCCCTACCGAGTACGGACATTTCCGTCTCATTCCTTTCCGCCAGAAAAGCAATGGATTAGAACATATCGCTTTGATAAAGGGTAAATTCGAAAAAGACGAGCCTATCTTAGTACGCGTGCACTCATCTTGCGCTACAGGTGATATCTTCGGTTCCATGCGTTGCGAGTGCGGAGAGCAACTGCACGAGGCTATGCGCCGCATCGACCAAGAAGGTAAAGGGGTTATCGTTTACCTGAACCAAGAAGGACGAGGCATCGGATTGATGGAGAAGATGAAAGCATACAAGCTCCAAGAGGATGGTTTGGATACGGTGGACGCGAACTTGCATTTAGGCCATCAAGCGGATGAGCGAGATTATGGTGTCGGAGCACAGATCTTACGTCATATCGGCGTAACGAAAATGCGCCTGATGAGCAATAATCCGGTAAAACGCGTAGGTCTGGAAGCATACGGACTTGAGGTAGTAGAGAACGTTCCTATCGAGGTGAAACCAAATCCATACAACGAATTCTACATGAAAACGAAGAAAGAACGTATGGGGCATGTGCTGCATAACATTAAATAGTTATCAGAACGTTGCAAGAATTCCGATTATTGATTACTTTTGTCGCATAATAATAAAACAACCTATACAAAAAGCAATGTCATGACACAAGTCTCAGATCGTTTAGCGAGTTTATCGCCTTCAGCAACATTGGCGATGTCACAAAAGAGCGGTGAGTTGAAAGCTCAAGGTATCGATGTTATCAACTTAAGTGTGGGAGAACCCGATTTCAATACTCCCGACTTCATTAAAGAAGCCGCGAAGAAGGCGATTGACGATAATTTCTCACGTTATTCTCCCGTAGCGGGTTATCCGGCATTACGTAATGCTATCGTTGCCAAATTGAAGAACGAGAATGGACTGGAATATACAGCAGGCCAGATCTCTTGTGCAAACGGTGCCAAACAATCCGTTTGTAACACGGTCATGGTATTGGTAAATCCGGGGGACGAGGTTATCATCCCTGCCCCTTTCTGGGTAAGCTATCCGGAGATGGTGAAGTTAGCGGAAGGAACTCCCGTTATCGTTCCGGCTGGTATCGAGCAAGATTTCAAGATCACTCCAGCTCAGCTGGAAGCCGCTATTACGCCTAAGACAAAAGCGTTAATCCTTTGCTCCCCCTCCAACCCGACGGGTTCTGTTTACAGCGCCGAGGAATTGGCAGGTTTAGCGGAAGTATTGAAAAAACATCCGGATATCATCGTTATAGCGGATGAGATCTACGAACATATTAACTATATTGGTAAACACAACAGCATCGCTTCTATCGAAGGAATGAAAGACCGTACGGTTATCGTAAACGGCGTTTCCAAAGCGTATGCGATGACTGGCTGGCGTATCGGTTTCATCGCCGGACCGGAATGGATCGTGAAAGCGGTTAATAAATTACAAGGACAATATACCTCTGGCCCTTGCTCCGTATCTCAAAAAGCGGCGGAAGCGGCTTATACAGGCTCACAAGAACCCGTTGAGGAAATGCGTAAGGCCTTCGAACGTCGTCGTGACTTAATCGTTAATTTAGCGAAAGAAGTTCCGGGCTTCGAGGTGAATAAGCCGGAAGGCGCCTTCTACTTATTCCCCAAATGTAGTTATTATTACGGCAAGACAGATGGAACCCGTGTAATCAACAACGCTGATGACTTAGCTATGTATCTCTTAGAAGTAGCGCACGTAGCTTGCGTAGGTGGTACCTCTTTCGGGGCACCCGAGTGTATCCGCATGAGTTACGCTACCAGCGATGAGAATATCGCAGAGGCGATCAAACGTATTAAGGATGCGTTGGCCGCATTGAAATAAGAAAAAATTAAACAGATATACTTACTTGGCAAAGTAAGATATACTGCATTGGACAAGTAAGTATATCTTCTATGGGCAAGTAAGCTATACTTCATAAAAAAGGCGATACATTGGGTTGTATCGCCTTTTTCTTTATATCAAATATGTTACCGCAATTACTCAGCACGCAAAGTGAAACGTTTGAACGCCAAGATTTGTAACTCAGGATCGATCTCCTTCATTGTCTCTCTTACAGTCTTCTTGCCATCCATAATGTCTTCTTGGTTCAACAAGCAAACCTCTTTCAAGAACTTGCCCAGACGACCCTTAGCGATATTCTCGATCATCTGTTGAGGCAAGTTAGCAGCCTTCTCAGCAGAAACAGTAGCGATGATTTCTTTAGCCTTAGCTACATCCTCTGCCGTAATCCAGCCCTTATCCATGTTACTTTCCATGTGAGCCTCGCTGTCTACATGTGAAGGATTGATACCAGCCTTCTTCAATGCAGCCTCTACAGCCTTCTGTACCTGCTCAGCCTTCGTCTTCTCGATAGCAACCTGGATCTCTTTCTCTTTTACAGACTCAGGAACACCAGCCTCATCGATAGCGATCGGGTTCATAGCGGCGATCTGCATAACAATATTGTGAGCGGCTTCCTCAGACTCCTTGTTGAAAGCGGCGATCGTACAAAGTTGGTTCTTACCCATATGGTTGTATACAGTAGTGTAAGCACCTTCAACTACGCAGTAGCCATCCAACTCCATTTTCTCGCCAGTGATACCACTACGATCCGTAACAGCTTCTTGGATAGTACCCTTGCCCATAGGCAAAGCTTTCACCTCGTCCAAAGTACGGCATTTGTTAGCCACGGCAGCGTCCAAGATAGCTTGAGTCAAAGCCACGAAGTCCTCATTCTTAGCCACGAAGTCCGTTTCGCACTTCAAAGCGATGATAGCGGCGAACTCGCCATCCTTCTTAGCCAACACACAACCCTCGGCAGCCTCACGATCAGAACGTTTAGCGGCGATAGCCTGTCCTTTTTTACGGATAATTTCCATTGCTTTCTCGATGTCACCGTCAGACTCTGTCAAAGCCTTCTTACAGTCCATCATACCAGCTCCACTCATTTTGCGCAGCTTGGTAATATCAGCCATTGTTACAGCCATAATCTTATTTCCTTTATCTTTAAAATGTTTATACTTTCAAAAATTGACAATGGACAGTTGCCAATTGACAAATCCTGTCAAAAGCCAACTGCCCATTGTATTTGTATTCTAATTGTCAATTGTCAACGTCAATTGTCAATCGAATTATTCTTCGTCTTTTGCGAACTTACCGGCAACGTTAGCGTTCAACGCATCGTCGTCTTCTTTCTTCGTACGTTCTTTCTTAACAGCAGCTTTTGCCTTACGCTCTCTTTTCGGAGCTTCCTCAGCAGCCTCTGCGTCAATTTTCTCAGCCTTACGCTCTTGCAAGCCTTCGTTCATAGCCTCGCAGATAGCGCCCAAGATAACCTCTACAGACTTTGTAGCGTCATCGTTAGCCGGGATAACGTAGTCGATATTGTTCGGATTAGAGTTCGTATCAACCATACCGAATACAGGGATACCCAAACGGTTAGCCTCGCGAACAGCGATATGCTCTTTCATCACGTCTACAACGAACAACGCTGACGGAAGACGAGTAAGGTCTACGATAGAACCTAAAGTCTTCTCCAACTTAGCGCGTTGGCGAGTGATTTGAAGTTTTTCTCTCTTAGAAAGATTATCAAATGTACCATCTTTTGTCATCTTATCGATAGTAGCCATCTTCTTGATAGCTTTACGGATCGTCGGGAAGTTGGTCAACATACCACCCGGCCAGCGCTCGATAACGTAAGGCATACCTACGGAAGCAGCCTTATCAGCGACAACTTGTTTAGCTTGTTTTTTGGTAGCCACGAAAAGAACTTTCTTGCCTTGTTTAGCCAAGTTCTTCATAACTTCAGCGGCTTCGTCTACTTTAGCAACTGTTTTATAAAGGTCAATGATATGAATACCATTGCGCTCCATGAAGATATAAGGAGCCATAGCGGGATTCCACTTTCTTTTTAAGTGTCCGAAGTGTACACCAGCCTCTAATAATTGATCAAAATTTACTCTTGACATTGTTTTTTTCTTAAATCGTTTACTTTCTTTGTTTAATTTCAACCATCAGGTAGTCTTTCCGCATGTCCACATGTAAAAAGAATCCCGATAATTTAGATACTAAACGCTTCGCTTTACTTGTAAGGGACTCACAAATAACATTAACGTTTACTGAACTGGAATCTCTTACGAGCTTTCGGACGACCCGGTTTCTTACGCTCAACAGCACGAGGATCGCGAGTTACGAATCCTTCCGCTCTCAAGACAGCCTTATCTTCCGGATTAATCTTTATCAACGCACGAGAGATAGCCAAACGGGCAGCCTCAGACTGACCTTTGAAACCACCACCGTCAAGGTTGATCTTAATATCATATTGCTCAGCGACGTTCAACTTTGCTAACGGCTGCTTTACGATAAACTGAAGGATTGAAGAAGGAAAGTATTTTTCCAGCTCACGTTTGTTGATCGTGATCTTTCCCGTACCTTCGCTAACGAATACGCGAGCGACTGCCGCTTTACGTCTTCCTATTGCATTTACTACTTCCATCGTGATTATTTATATGAGTTTATATCGATTAACTTAGGTTGTTGAGCCTCGTGCTTGTGCTCAGTTCCCTCATAAACGTACATGTTGTTCAACAACTTTGCACCCAGACGGTTCTTAGGCAACATACCTTTTACTACTTTACGGAACAGACGGTCACCACCTTTCTTCAAAAGATCAGCCGGAGTATACTCGATCTGTCCACCGGGATATCCGGTATATCTCAAATAAATACGATCGTTCCACTTGTTACCAGTCAGAACGACTTTGTCTGCATTGATGATGATTACATTATCACCACAGTCAACGTGCGGAGTGAAATTGGGTTTGTACTTACCGCGCAAAAGCTTCGCTACTTTAGCGCAAAGGCGACCTAACGTCTGGCCTTCAGCATCAACAATGACCCACTCTTTGTTTACAGTTGCCTTGTTTGCAGAAATGGTCTTAAAACTTAAAGTATCCACTGCTTAAAAATTAAATTAATTAATAACTCAAAAAACTAGCCTTACCAACATTGTCACAACGGACACATGATGCAACAACGTGCTAAGAACTAAACTCTTAGTACAATTTGATAATAATCGGCTTGCAAAGGTACGGGTTTTATCCGAAATACCAAACAAATCTAATTATTTTTCAAGTTATTATGAAGATACTCATCACTTACGGAAGTAATACCCCAAAGAGAATGTCACGTTATTTTGATAAACGGAAGTCTCGCCGTCACGCTTCAAGGCACGGCGGTCTATCATGCCGCATAGGGAGCTTACGGAAAAGAAAAAGTTACTATATTCTACCGATAGGCCGACGTTCATGCCAAAATCGCAAGGTTTCAAATCCTTCTCCTCGGATACGCCGAAATGGAGATCCGGATTGGTCTCTCGGCTCTTCATCTTGCCAAACAAGGACCAATCAAAGGTAGGACCGGCGAATACGGACAGATGAACGTCCGTGAAGGTAAACGTATAAGCCACATTCACGGGAATCTGCAAAGAGTAATACCAACATTTATTATGAAGCGCCATCCCATGTATATCCTGATTCGAATAATAAGCGCCACCTTGGTTTACGAACGCCACCTCAGGACGAAGCGACCATTTTTTATTCTTACTCAAAGGAATATCCGCCAAACCCGCTATGCTGAAACCGAAGCGGGCTCCCGCCTCATACGTATCCTCCACTTTCTGGATCAACGAAGAATAAGCGCCTCCGGCACGTACGCCGAAAGAAACCTGAGCCATCGCCGGTAAAATCATCATCACGGCAATCAACAACAATCCGATCTTTCTCATAAACTTCCTCATTTGCTTTTCCTTCTAATAGCAAGCAAAGATATACATTTTTCAATAACATCTACATTTATCCTACTGAAACATACAGGAAAGCTACATAAAAAGAACAACTCATGAAAGGGCCGCTCAAAAGTTAGCCCCGATCGCAGAAACGACCGAGGCTATTTTTTTCCCACCTTCCCTCCTCACGGAGGCAACGGTGGATGAACTTTAATTTATTACTTTAGTATTAATATTAATCCATTCCCGCCTATTCGCCCTCACGGGGTACTTGAATCACTACAACTCCCGCAGGAATGATTTTCGATTTATGTTATTTATCGTCATTATTCTTATTTAACGACTGCCTTAACAGCTTCCTCGCCTTCTACAGACACCACAACGATACCTGCCGGAGCAGCGATCGTAGCGTTATCGGAAGTAAGAACCGTGTTAGCGATAGACTTGCCAAGAACGTTCGTTACAGAAACCATCTTGCCAGCCGCACCTTGGATCTCGATCGTACCGTTGCCTGCGATAACCTTGATGCCTTCGGCAGCATCAGCGATAGACTCATTGGAAGTAGGATCACCAGCAGCGATAGTGAAACGCATAGCGTTTTTCTTGTTACCGCTCCAAGACAATTTATCGTTGACACCATATAAATAAGAACCCTTATCAGCTACAGAACGGATACGATAAGCGTTCTCGTCGTCCTCACACTGGATGATCTGAACCTTGAAGTTGTCCAAGCCTCCTAATACACCCTCATCATCAGCCTCTTTAGCCACGGCAACCTTGTTACCTTTAACGATCGTAGTCAAAGTATCCTTACTTTCCCAAAGAGTGGCCGGCTTGAAGACAGCCTTCGTGTCATCCTCGTTCCATTGATACTTTCTGTCGTATGTACCGTCTGCCACATAGTAGTTTACAGAGTCTTTCGGATTGAATAAGAACAGTCTGTTACCATCCTCAACCGTACCTTTGTTAGAGATATAGAAAGAAGGAACTACCGCATCCTTATCTGTTACCTGTAAGTAGAAAGAATATTGATTCTCGTTTACAACGATACCATCACGATCCTCGTTCATGGAGATATAGTTGTTCATCTCGCTTATCAGGGAAATATGTCCTTCCTCAGCGGGATAGCTGATTTCCGGAGCCTCAACAATCAAGTAAGTATTCAATAACCAATCTTGTTGACCACTCGGAGTTGTAGCGATAGGCCATGCATAAACAGAAGACGGAATAGTATATTGACATTCGTCGATAGAAGCCTTATAAGTAGCGTCTACTACAGACGTCGTATTCGCATTTAAAATAGAAGCGATATTTGAGCTTGTGCTTGTCACCTTAATCAAATAAACAGAACCATCAGCAGCTTGCTTAATCACAAAACGTGTAGTGTTATTTTCGTCAACTAATTCCTCTTGGGCAGACACGTCAGAACTTCCTGCCGGGAAGTATTCCTCGGTTTCAATGCCATCATTGATATACTGCAATCGATAAACATAGGCATAAGCCTTATCACCTCTAGCTTGTACAGTCACACGTCCATCCTTGTTATAAACAAAGCTACGCTCGATGATCGTACGTTTGTTATCCTCTTTCACCAATTGCCATTGAGCGGCGCCAGATACCTCATTTGCGAACTTATCATTCTTATTCAATATATACTCTGAAGTTGCTAAAGGCAAATTATTTTCGGTAGCTGCCACATACCACTTATTAGAAGTCTCGTTGTTATCACGAGCAAAAGCCATCGTCACCAAAGTCTCATTGTCCACGTTCAAGAAACCAGCGTATGGATCAACTTCTGCCGGAGTCAATTCCACGATTAGCTGTTGCATATCAGCATCATCGCCCTCTGCCTCACGATATGTGTTCTCATTTACGTAGATAGCGGTAACTGTTTTGTTATCTGTAGCCAATTCGTAAACATTCTCGCCTAAATCAGTTTTCGGGAACAAGCTAGCTTGGAAATACTCGCCGGTCTCACGGTTCGTGAATGTCACTTTATATGTATCGTCTACACTGGAAATAGCCCATTGATAAGCCGGAGTTTCCAATTGAGAAAGAACCTTAGCTTTCGCAACAAATTGGAACGAACCTCTCTTAACAGCATTCGTCAAATACTTTCCATATACGCTCTTGATGTCTTTCTTATCGACACCCTTACCATCTAAGACACGGATTGTATAAGCAGAAACCTTCGCCTCTGTATTCAACAACTCAATACCGCTCTTCATCCCGGCAGCACCTTGCTTGAATATAAAGTAGTTAATTGGGTTATTGCTAGCATCCGTCAAAGTAGAAGTAGTGGCCAAATAGTAGTTGTCATTGTGCTTCAAGATATGCAACTTCACCTTGGCATCTGCTTGATCCGCTTTGCTCGCTTGTTTGCGGTAACGGAATCGATCCACGTTCAACTCATACGGATAGCCCTCGGAATAACTCTTCTGTACACGGAAGTTAGCGTTGTTTATGGAGATCTCATCGCCAGCGGCTTTCCAGTTGGAAGAAGTTCCTTGATACAAATTCAACTCGCTGATCTTTTTCTCTACCAACATGAATCCATCACCAGACGCACGTCCCGCATTTGTACCTTCCACTGTTTCGGTTGAGCTTAAAACCAAGACAGTTGCGTCCATCCAAGCTTTATAACCGCTAGAAACAGCATTAACTCCGCTACAATCATCCTTATCAGGTGCATTCTCTGTAAAGAAGTACATACCAGCGGGAATCTTCAAATCAGCCGTACTTCCTGAATAGGAAGGATAAGAAGTAGCGTCCACTCTCAAGTCAGAAGGCACATAACGGGCAACGATTCTTTTCTCATTGAATAGATTACCATTAGGCTCGCTAGTCTGATCGGAGTCCAATCTTTTTGAGACGAAAGAGAAACCTGCCGTGTTATACAAATCATTCAACTCATCAGCTCCCACAGCCCCTAATTCCTCTGATTCTACCGCATAGAAAGATAAATTAAAAGACGAAACCGTAGTTGAAATTAAAGAGCCACCAGCACTCCATTTTAACTGGAATACATCACTCTTATTCCCGTTATAAGCGAATAGAGTCTTCTCGCTTGCAGTATATTTACCTGTTGTTCCGATTTGAGTAGCTCCAAATGCAAAAACATCTTTAATCACATTTCCAGAAGCCGCACTATTCAATTCTACGGCCTCTGAACCAGCAGTCGTGTTGACACGTAGAGTCTTACCTGTGGCTACATTCTCAAATTTGTACGAATAAGCGCCCAAATTCTCTGTTACGGTAACTTTCCAGATATACTGCTTTACATCATCTTTCTTGTCATCCGCAATAGAAGCAACTTTATAATCAAGAATACCTTCTTGTAATACACCATCCTCGCTTACAGAAGTAAAACCATACGCTAAACCGTTGGCATCCGTCATCACATAAGCTCCGGATTTCAGTTCCGTAACAGCACTACCCAAGCCCAATAAACTTTGAATAGAGTTTTGAGCGAAGGCACTACCGCACAGCGACCCTGCCACGAGCAGACCCGCCGTTAACAATGTAGAAATCTTTCTGTTCATAATTTAGAATTTAATATTAATAATAGTGTTAATTAAGCACTTAGCTATTTTCTGATAGCAGACTACCGTTAGAAAACGACTAGTCTAAACCATCGTTTAGATCTTGCGTTTTTCGAGAGATACAAAGGGGAGTTTGTGGAAGGAAGAGCTTGTTTCGTAAAGGATAGCCTATCCTATTGATAAGAAAGCGAATAAGGCATGAAAAAAATAACACAGAAGGGTTGCAAGTGTCAAAGAAATGCGTACCTTTGCAAATGACTAATTAAAACGATCGTTTAAATCAATCATTTTTCTCTTCTATTATTTAATGTACATGCGTACATTAGTAAATACACCATCGAATAATCAACAAAAGTAAGATCACCTTTTGCGATAGATCGGAATATTAGTTTCCCTTGTTCTAGCAAAATGACACTTTGTAAACAGAACTCCCTGAGATTCGCTTTTTCCAAGCATAAGTACAGTATAAAACGGCTTTTCACACAGAAAAACGCCATTCATAACTATCTTCCATCCGCTAGTTCGAGCACCTCACGAAAACCTCCTGTCACGATATACGGCTTATATCAAGCAAAATATCAATACAACATCTGTTTATATAACATATAGATTCTATAGAATCACACATATTATAACCTCATTATATCCTTCAAAAAAGACGTACGTGTTTTTTTAAAAGCAAAACAACCTCTCTCGTACTAAAAAATATTTCCTACCTTTATGCACTCATTTCAATATGCACCAGACTATACATTAATATATATGGAACCGTTTATTCATTTACACGTACATACCCAGTATTCCTTGCTGGACGGACAGGCATCCATCGACGCGTTGATCGACAAAGCGTACAAAGACGGAATGCGTGCAATCGCCGTAACAGACCATGGCGTTATGTTCGGTATCAAGGAGTTTTTCAATAAGGTTAGCAAAAAGAACAGTAAACCTCTCGGGATCATCAAGGACTCCGAGAAAGAACTAAAACCGCTGCTGGCCAAGGATGCGCCAACCGATGAGGAACAACAAAGGATAACGGAACTACAAAAACAAATCGCCGAAGCGAAAGCTTCCATCTTCAAGCCGATCATCGGGTGCGAATGTTATTGCGCTCGCAACGGAAGGCATAGCAAGCTGGCCTCGCAAGACGACCGTAGCGGCTGGCACTTGATCGTTCTGGCCAAAAATAAGAACGGATACAAGAACCTGATCAAGATGGTATCCCTCTCATGGACGGAAGGATTCTACGGACGTCCGCGTATTGACAAGGAATTGTTGGAGAAATATCATGAGGATCTGATCATCTGCTCCGCCTGTTTAGGTGGAGAGATTCCACAGCATATCATGCACGGACGAATTGATAAGGCCGAGGAGTCTATCAAATGGTTCAAAAACTTATTCGGAGAAGACTATTACCTTGAGATGCAACGGCACGAGACACACGACCCCAACGCCGATTGCACGATTTTCCCGCATCAACAAGAGGTGAACAAGGTACTGATCGAACTTGCTCACAAACATAATATCAAGCTAATCGCCACCAACGACGTCCATTTCGTCAATGCCGACGACGCTGAGGCTCACGACCGCCTGATCTGCCTTAGTACCGGCAAAGACTTGGACGACCCCAAGCGTATGCGCTACTCCAAGCAAGAATGGATGAAGACAACCGCCGAGATGAACACCATCTTCGCCGATATCCCCGAAGCTTTGAGTAATACGCTCGAGATAGCCGACAAAATAGAATTCTACTCCATCGACAGCGGTCCTATCATGCCGACTTTCGCCATTCCCGAGGAGTTCGGTACCGAGGAGTCCTACCGTCAGAAATTAACAGAGCATGATTTATTTGAGGAATTCACCCGAGACGAGAACGGTAATGTCGTATTAAGCGAGGAAGAGGCGCACTCCAAAATCAAGAAATTAGGTGGATACGACAAACTATACCGCATCAAGCTGGAAGCCGACTATTTGGCGAAATTGACATACGACGGAGCCAAGGAGCTTTACGGAGACCCCTTGAACGATGAAGTAAAGGAGCGTCTGAACTTCGAGTTACATATCATGAAGACCATGGGTTTCCCCGGCTACTTCTTGATCGTGCAAGATTTCATCCGTGCTGCTCGTGAGGAACTCGGTGTATCCGTAGGACCGGGACGTGGTTCGGCCGCCGGATCTGCCGTAGCTTATTGCTTAGGGATCACCAAGATCGACCCGATCAAATATGACCTCCTGTTCGAGCGTTTCTTGAATCCGGACCGTATCTCCCTCCCCGATATCGATACCGACTTCGATGATGATGGCCGTGGCGAGGTCTTACGCTGGGTAACGGAGAAATACGGTGCCGAGCGTGTGGCTCATATCATTACTTATGGTACGATGGCTACCAAGTCCGCTATCAAAGATGTCGCCCGGGTACAGAAATTACCGTTATCCGAATCGAACCGGTTAGCCAAATTGGTTCCGGATAAGATCCCTGACATGAAGAAGTTCAAATTGGGCGACGCCATCAAGTATGTGCCGGAACTAAAAGAGGCGGCTAACGGAAATGATCCGCTGGCACGGGATACCTTGAAATACGCCCAGATGCTGGAAGGCAACGTCCGTAACACGGGTGTACACGCCTGCGGTGTCATTATCGGACGTTATGATATATCGGATGTCGTACCTGTCAGTACGGCGAAAGACAAGGATACCGGCGAGGAGATGCTGGTTACCCAATACGAGGGTTCCGTGATCGAGGAAACCGGATTGATCAAGATGGACTTCTTGGGCTTGAAGACCTTGTCCATCATCAAGGAAGCGATCGAGAACGTGAAACTGACTACCGGACATGATCTGGATATCGACCATATCAGTCTGGAGGACCCCAAGACTTATAAATTGTATTGCGACGGAAAGACAACCGGTACATTCCAGTTCGAGTCCGCCGGTATGCAAAAGTATTTGAAGGAGTTGCAACCTTCTAAATTCGAGGACTTGATCGCCATGAACGCCCTGTATCGCCCGGGCCCAATGGATTACATCCCTTCTTTTATCGCCCGTAAACAGGGTAAGGAGGAGATCAAGTACGATATTCCCGTCATGGAACGCTACCTAAAAGATACGTACGGTATTACGGTCTATCAGGAGCAGGTCATGCTTCTATCCCGTTTGCTCGCTAACTTCACGCGTGGTGAGAGTGATGCCTTACGTAAGGCGATGGGTAAGAAGTTGATCGAGAAGATGAACCACTTGAAGTCTAAATTTATGGCTGGTGGTCAAGCCAACGGCTATAAAGAGGAAACTTTAAATAAGATCTGGTCCGACTGGGAGAAGTTCGCCTCATACGCATTCAATAAGAGTCACGCTACTTGTTACTCATGGGTGGCTTATCAGACCGCTTACTTGAAAGCGAACTTCCCGTCCGAGTATATGGCCGCCGTCTTGAGCCGAAGCTTATCCAATATCACGGATATCACGAAGTTCATGGATGAATGTAAAGCGATGGGTATTCAAGTATTGGGACCGGACGTGAACGAGTCTATCTTGAAGTTCAGCGTAGATAAGAACAAGAACATCCGCTTCGGGCTAGGCGCCGTGAAAGGCGTAGGTGAGTCAGCCGTACAAAATATCATAGAGGAACGCAAGAAGAACGGCCCGTACAAGAGTATCTTCGATTTCGTAGAACGGGTGAACTTGACCGCTTGCAATAAGAAAAACATAGAGTCCATGGCTTTGGCCGGAGCGTTCGATAACTTCGGTATCCAGCGTGAGCAGTTCTTCACCGACAGTGGAAAAGGGGAATTGTTCTTGGATACCTTGGTTCGCTATGGTAACAAATACCAGATGGATAAGAGCACGGCAGTCAACTCTTTATTCGGTGGAGACGCCTTGATCGCCATCGCTAAACCGGAGATCCCGCAATGCGAGCGTTGGAGCGATCTCGAACGCCTAAATAAAGAGAAGGAGTTGGTCGGTATTTACCTATCCGCCCACCCGTTGGATGAATACCGTATCATATTAAAGTATGTATGTAATACCGGCATGGTAGAACTTAACGAGCGGGAAACCTTACAAGGCCGGGAGGTTTTATTAGGTGGTATCGTCACCGGTTTCCGGGAAGGAATGACCAAGAACGGAAAGCCTTACGGAATCTTGAAGATCGAGGATTTCACGGGTAGTGGCGAGATCCCTCTTTTCGGACAGGATTATATCGAATACAGCAAGTATGGTAAAATAGGGATGTATCTCTTGATCACAGCCCGTGTAGAGCCTAGCCGCTGGGACCCCAATAAACTGGACTTCAAGATTGGTACCGTCAACCTTTTGCAAGACGAGAAAGACAAGCTGATCGAGAAAATCAGTATCACGGTCCCGATCCATGATTTGGACGAGCCGACTATCAATGAGCTTTCGGTATTGATCAAGAACAATCCGGGCCATAGCCTGTTATATTTTAAGGTTGTCGATGGGGAACATAATATTTCCCTAAATCTCTTCTCCCAAAATATCCGCTTAAACGTGACCCGTGAGCTGGTAGACTTTTTACAGGAGAACGAGAATATCGATTTTAAAATTAATGGTTAAAGTTGTACGACGCTGAAAGAATTTGTACTTTTGGCGTCATAACAATCATTAGATTATAATTCATAATTAAATAATACGTAATTCAAAATGGCACTACAAATTACAGACGCTAATTTCGAGGAGTTGGTTAACTCCGGAAAGCCCATGGTTCTTGACTTTTGGGCAGAGTGGTGTGGCCCTTGCCGCATGGTATCTCCTATCATTGATGAGTTGGCAACCGAATACGAAGGTCGTGTGACGATCGGTAAAATGAACGTTGACGAGAATGACGATGTAGTCGGACAATTCGGTATCCGCAACATCCCTACCGTTCTTTTCTTCAAAGACGGTAAGATGGTTGATAAAGTAGTAGGCGCTACGGCTAAGGATAAGTTCGTAGAAAAGATCGAGGCAATGCTTAAATAATTGAAAGTTGAGAATTGAGAATTGAAAATACCGAGGAATACGCTCTGTAACTTTCAATTCTCAATTTTTAATACCCCTAAGTATATGTCGCTTGCCCGGAGGACCGGGAAGACGGCTCATCTCAAAACCAGCCGCTTGCATACCTCTGCGTACCTCTCCTTTTGCGCAATAGGTTACGATCACTCCGCCCGGTGCGGTATGAGCATACAAACGATTATAGATTTCCTGATTCCACATCTCCGGTTGTTTCTCGGGCGCAAACGCGTCGAAATAGATCAAATCGATATCATCCGGTAGTTCACAGGCGTTACTATTTCCTTCTATTTTATGAAGTGTAAAGCGCTCTGAGATTGAAACGGGAGTATTCCACTCCGCTTCATGCAAGGCTAAGAATAACTCTTTTCTCTCCGGCCAGATCAGCTCCCCATAATTCAAGGCACGAATCGTATCTAAAGGAAGCGGGTATAACTCTACTGTATGATAATCAATATGATGTGCTTGAGATAGCTCGACATCCTTCAATGTCAAGAAGGCGTTCAGCCCTGTACCGAAGCCAATCTCCACGATTCGGATAAAGTCTTTTTCAAGCGCATGCAATCCCGCCTCTATAAATATATGTCTTGATTCCTGCAGGGCCCCGTTCACGGAATGATAATGTTCATCCATCGCCGGAATATATAGTGTATGGCTTCCATCCGCCGTTATCTGTAATTCTTTCTCCATATGTATGCAAAGATAATACATACGAATCAGAATAATACTTATCTTTACCGCTATAAATATGATATAAGATATGGATAGACGCCATCTTTACTTCTTACTATTCTTATTATGTACCATACAAGCCGCTATCGGTCAACAGCGCTCCTTCTCTATCAAGGGAGTTGTAAAAGACGCGTCAAGCGGACAGCCGATACCTTTCGCTAACGTAGTGGTATGGAACACGACGCAAGGGGCGGTCACCGATTCCACCGGATTATTCGAGATATCCGGCATATCACCCGGAAGCTATCGTCTCCAATCCTCCTTTCTGGGATATAAGCCCTTCGTTACCGCCGAATTCAGACTAGCGAATAAAGATATATTCTTCCCGATCGAGCTAGAGGAAGCCAGCCAGAATCTGCAAGAGGTTAGCGTAGTAGCCTCTCCGTTCCGTAAAACCGCCGAAAGTCCGCTAGGACTTCGTGTAATCGGTTTCAAGGAGATAGAGAAAAGCGCGGGAGGAAACCGGGATATCTCCCGGGTAGTACAAACCTTTCCCGGAGTAGCGTCCACGGCAGCGTTTCGTAACGACTTGATGGTAAGAGGAGGAGGTCCCTCGGAAAACCGTTTCTTTTTGGATGGCGTAGAGATACCGAATATCAACCATTTCTCTACCCAAGGAGCCTCCGGAGGTCCGGTCGGTATTATCAATCCCGATTTTATCCGGGAGGTCAACTTTTATTCGGCCGCATTCCCCGCATCCAAAGGGAACACTTTAAGTTCGGTATTGGATTTTAAACTACAAGATGGGAATAAGGAGAAATTCTCATTGCGAGGAGTCCTAGGAGCCTCAGATATCGGTGTGTCCGCTAATGGACCGCTAGGAAAAAAGACCACTTACCAAGTGTCTGTTCGTCGCTCTTACCTTCAATTCCTTTTCGATATGATCGGCTTGCCGTTCTTACCTACTTTCACGGATGCCCAATTCAAGATTAAGCACTCCTTCAACCCCAAGAATGAGCTTACAGTTCTCGGATTAGGGGCGATCGATGATATGAAGCTGAATACAGGAATGAAAGACATGAGCGAGAAAAACCAATATATCCTCTCTTACTTGCCGGTCGTAAAACAAAAAACGTATACCCTTGGAGCGGTTTATAAACACTACGCCGGTAAAAATCTCTACTCGGTCATTATCAGCCGTAGCCAGACCAACAATAAGAATATTAAATACAAAGACAATGATGAAAGCCAAGTAGAGAATCTCTCCTTAAATTACCGTTCGGACGAGATTGAGAATAAGTTCCGAACGGAAAACACGTTCCGCTTACCATTCATTCAATTGAATGTCGGAGGAAACATCGAATACGCCCAATACACGAATGACACCTATCAAAAGCAATTTACCTCTATCCCCCGTACCATCGTATATCAAACAGACCTTGGCATATGGAAGTGGGGTATCTATGCCACGGCTATTTATGAGAGTTATAACGAGCGGTTTACCGCCTCTTTAGGTGTTCGTGCGGACGCAAACAATTATTCCTCGGATATGAATAATTTGTTAGATCAGTTATCTCCTCGCCTATCCTTATCCTACCGCTTGTCCGATCCGCTTTATATAAACGCGAATATCGGACGCTACTACGAGCTTCCTCCTTATACGACATTGGGATTCAAGGATAATGAAGGTAATTATGTAAACCGGACAAATCATTTAAGCTATATCCGAAGCGACCAAGCCGGATTAGGCTTGGAATACCGTCCTACCTCATACTTGAAATTCACGACCGAAGGATTCTATAAACATTATGATCGTTATCCGATGTCCATACTCGACAGTATCCCACTCGCATCGAAAGGTACAGACTATGGTGTCTTGGGAAATGAGGCCGTATCGTCTACCGCTACAGGGCGAGCTTATGGACTTGAGATCATGGGACGTTGGTATAATTATAAAGGGCTTACTTTCATCGCATCCTACACTTTGGTAAGAAGCGAATTCAAGGATGGGAGAAATATGGACACTTATCTTCCCTCGGCTTGGGACAATAAGCATCTGTTCACGTTTAGCGGGACTTATTCTTTACCCAAGAACTGGGACGTAGGCGCCAAGTTCCGGGTAGTAGGAGGCGCTCCCTATACGCCTTACGATGTAGAAAAGAGTAGTTATGTAGAAGCTTGGGACGCTAATAACGGGCTATACTATGATTACAGCCGGTTTAACAGCGAACGGCTCAAGCCATTCACGCAGTTAGATATCCGTATCGATAAAACATTTTACTTCAAAAAGATCATGCTTGGAGCCTATATCGACATCCAAAACATATTGAATTCCAAATACAAAGAGCAAGACGTATATATCAAAACGGGTAAAATTATCAACCCGGAAGCTCCCATATATGAACAACGGTACGAATTAAGACCGATAGAACGTCTTACAGGAACGCTTCTCCCAAGTATCGGAGTGATGATCGAGTTATAGATTTTAGGCGTAATAGATTCTTTTTATTTTGAATTTCAGCAATTAATCATAAATCTTTCCTATTTTTGTGGTCTGTATTAATAACAAATAGTACTTTAATCGCAAATAAGCACATGAATAGGTAGGTAAAGAATGACATTATTAAAAAACTACATACGATTCGTACTCTTTATCGTGTTAAGTCTGGTCTTTTCTTTCCACTTATACGCTACAGATAATGCAGGCCCTATTTTAATCATTAGCTCCTACAATCCCGATACACGTAATACGACCGCCAATATTTCCGAGTTTATGGAGGAATATAAGCGGGGAGGTGGTATCTCGCCGGTGGTTATCGAGAACATGAACTGTAAGAGCCTCCCGGAAGCCCCCTTATGGGACGGTAAGATGAGAGGTATATTGGATAAATATAAGGAAAATAACACCCCTCAGCTTATCATTATCTTAGGTCAAGAGGCATGGGCTTCTTATATCTCCCAAGAATACAAGCCTGATATACCGGTTTTATGCGGTATGATCAGTAAGAATGCGATCTTATTACCCGACTCGGATTTAAATGTCGCCGAATGGGAGCCGAAATACATCGATATCCAAGAGTACGTAGATAAAGGTTTACACCTTGGCGGGTTCTTGTATTCTTATGACGTAAAAGAAAATATCCGGTTAATACGTAAGCTATATCCCAAAACTCAAAATATAGCATTAATCACCGATAATACCTACGGTGGTTTAGCTATGCAGACCTTGGTAAAAAAGGAAATGGAAAATATCAAGGATCTGAACTTGATATTACTGGATGGAAGAAAGAATAATATCTACACCATCGTTGAGCAAATCAAGAACCTGCCGGATCAGACCGTGATATTGATCGGTACATGGCGTGTAGACGTGAACGACGGGTATTATGTTGGAAATGCCACGTATACCATGATGACCGCCAATCCCAGAATCCCAACATTCACATTGGCATCCGTCGGCATAGGGCACTGGGCCATCGGAGGTTTCAGTCCCAAATACAGGCCTATAGGTTCCGATTTGGCAAAAGAGGCTTTAAGTATATTGGAGAAGAAAATCGCCCCTAAAGATATCCATCCCCAAATCATCCCCAATGGATATGTGTTCGACGCTTCAAAGATCAAGGCTTTTGATATCAGCAAACTGTCATTGCCCCACGACGCTACTATTATCAACGAGGACCCGAGCCTATTCTCCAAATACAGGTTCGAGATATTGCTAAGCGTAATCACCGTATTGTTTATTTTCCTGATTATGATATTAATCTTCTTTATCCGGACCAATAAGCTGAAAGATAAGTTATTGGATCTACAGAAAGATAATATACTAATCATGAATAATATCCAAGCTTCTATCTATTTCATCAAGCCGGATTATACCGTAAAATGGAGAAACGAGGTAGAGTTCCATGACTGTATCCCTGAATTCGGTCCGGCTAATTGCTTCTTGGTCAAGAACGGAGTAAAGCCTTATTGTACCCGTTGCACGGTCGCAAAGGCCATGGAAACCAAAAAGCAGGTCGATATCACGAATGAGTTCGGCGATGGAAAGTATCTTCATATTTTGGCGAACCCTGTATTAGACGAGCACAACAACCTTATCGGGGTTATTTTCAAGAAAGAAGACGTGACAAAACAAAAACAGGCGGAGAACGAACTGAGGAAAGCGAAAGAGAAAGCGGAAGAGTCCGATCGTTTGAAATCCGCATTCTTGGCGAATATGAGTCATGAGATTCGAACGCCATTGAATGCGATCGTCGGTTTCTCCGGATTATTGGCCGTAACCGAGAATATGGAGGATAAAGAGGAATATATCAATATCATTAATAGCAACAACGACCTGCTATTGCAATTGATCAATGATATTCTCGATCTAGCCAAGATAGAGGCGGGTACGCTAGAATTCGTGGATTCAGACGTAGATGTCAATCAACTATTCTCCGATATCGAGCAGTCTTCCCGTTTGAAGGCGCAAGATGGTGTGCAGGTATGCTTTGTCGAGAAGATCCCGAATTGTATCTTACGCACCGACCGTAACCGGGTCTCCCAAGTCATTACCAACTTTATCAACAATGCCATCAAGTTCACAACTCAAGGTAGCATCCTGTTTGGCTACCGCCGTAGAGACGATGAGTTGTATTTCTATGTAAAAGATACGGGATGCGGTATCGCCAAGGATAAGATCGGTCAAGTTTTCACCCGTTTCGTTAAGTTAAATAGCTTTGTGCAAGGAACGGGGCTGGGATTATCGATTTGCCAGATGATTATCAAGCGTCTGGGTGGAGATATAGGGGTGGAATCAGAGCAAGGAAAAGGTTCTACATTCTGGTTTACGTTGCCCTATTCGATACTAGAGATGCAGGAAGTCCCGCATGAGAAACCAAAGACCGAGAATGTACAGAAGAGCCAGTCATCCAAATCTGCAACCCTATTAATAGCGGAAGATAACGAAAGCAACTATACTTTATTCCAAGCCATGTTGAAAGATTATAACCTTATACACGCATGGAACGGGGAACAAGCGATCGATTTATTCAATAAATATCAACCGGACTTAATCCTAATGGACCTAAAAATGCCGATCGTAGACGGCTATGAGGCTACACGGGTAATTCGGGAAAAGAACCAGTCCATTCCTATCATCGCCGTAACAGCTTTCGCCTTCGCGGAAGATGAGGAACGGGTAAAACAAAGCGGATTCTCCTCTTACATCGCTAAACCGATCAAGCCGGATAAGCTAATCGCATGTATTAATACTTATTTATAGAATCCGTTTGGTAACAATCGGAAAACGCAAAACGAAAGAGGAACCCTTCTCTACTTGAGAGTCGAGACTAATACTTCCTCTATGACGGTTCATGATCTGCCGGCAAAGACTTAATCCGATGCCGGAACCTTTAGATTTAGTCGTGAAGAAAGGAACGAAGATTTTGTCGATTGCCTCGGGAACAATTCCGCTACCATTATCAATCACCGAAATAATTACCATACCGTTTTTTTGGACAGCCTCCACTATAATTTGAGGGGATAAGGATTCTTCACAAGCCTCTATCGCATTTTTCAATAGATTAATTAATACTTGTTCCACCATGATCCGGTCCGCATATAAATTCAAGTCTTCCGGCTTTACATGAAAGAAGAGGATATCGGATTTCTCCGGGAATAGAAGCCGGATATCGTCAAAGAGAGCCGAAACCGAGAAGTTTCGTAAAGTAGGTAAAGGCAGACGGGTTAATTTCCGATAATTCTCGACAAAATCCAATAACCCCTTACTTCTTCGGTGGATCGTTTGCATGGCTTGTACCATAATAGCGTAGTCTTTCTCATTCATGCCATTTATCGTCGCACGCTCGGCTACCGTCTCCGATAAAGAGATTACCGGAGCGATCGAGTTCATGATCTCATGCGTCAATACCCGGATAAGTTTCTGCCATGCCTCGGTTTCCGCCTCAGCGACCACCGAACTATACAATCGACTCCGCAAAGCCTCCAAGGCAGCGTTCATAGAAGAGGCCAAAGCCTTTTCGTCTTCCGTCATTGAATCGGAAGGATAAAACAGGCTCAGATCCCCGTAATGAATACTCTCTATCAGGTATTCCATCCGCTTAACAGTCTTTTGCTGATCCTTATATAAGAAAACCGAAAGCGCAAGAATACAAAATCCGAACAGCGCAGGAATAAACAAAAACCCTTTCAGCATTAAGAATGAGGCAGTAAAAGACAAGACCACGATCCCCAAAATACGAGCGAACAACAAGTAACGTATCATAAGCCAAATTTCTCCAATTTACGATACAAGGTAAAGCGGGTAATCCCTAGAAGCTCGGCGGCACGAGTGATATTCCCCTCGGCACGACGTAAGGCACGTTCGATCGCTTCTTTCTCCAATACCGTCAAATTTAACTCATCGGATGGTTCCTTATCCCTAAGCGGGACAGAACGCAGAATAAAGTCTTCCGGCCTTAGCCAATTACTTTCAGACAAGATAACCGCCCGTTCAATCGCATGTTGCAGTTCACGTACATTACCGGGCCAAGCATAATTATGTAGCTTATTCTTCCCATCCCTGTTAATGCCCTTCAAGTCTTTCTTATATTTACGGGCATACTTCGACAAGAAATGTTCAGCCAATAAGATCACGTCATTTCCTCGTTCCCTCAAGGGAGGAATATGTAACTCGATCGTATTAATACGATATAAAAGATCTTGCCGGAAAGTACCTTCTGCCACAAGATGATGGATATTCACGTTCGTTGCGCAGATCAACCGGATATCAATCGGTATGGGTTGCGTTGCTCCCAAGCGGGTTATCTGTCGTTTTTCCAAAGCGGTCAACAGTTTCGCTTGCATGGAAAGGCTTAAGTTCCCGATCTCATCCAAGAACAAGGTACCACCGGAAGCTACCTCCATTCGTCCCGGCTTTTCCTTACGGGCATCCGTAAAAGCCCCTTTCTCATAGCCAAATAATTCACTCTCGAAAAGTTGTTCCGGAATAGAGCCCACATCGATCCCGACGAAAAGATTCTCCGAACGCGGAGATTGATGATATAAGGCGCGGGCAACTAAATCTTTACCGGTTCCATTCTCCCCAAGATTAATATATTGGCATCCGTATTCTTTAATTTATCGACCGTAGCGAAAATAGCCTGCATCGGTTCGCTTTCACCGATGATCTCGAAGCCAGCATCCTCGGGTGAACTAAGAATCTCAACTTGTTTCTTTAAATTTCGCACTTCCGCCCTACTCTCCCGAAGTTCCAATGCAGAAGAGAGTGTAGCGAGTAATTTCTCCTTTTCCCAAGGTTTCGGGATAAAGTCGGTAGCTCCCGCCTTAATCGCCCGCACGGCCTTATCCGTATCCGAATAGGCAGTCATAAAAAGAACCACCACGTCCGGGTCTATCTTCTTTATCTTCTCCAGCCAATAGAAACCCTCCTGACCACTAATAGCATCCCGTTTGAAATTCATATCCAACAAGATAATATCCGGGATAAAAGTCCGCATGAAATGATCGATGCGCTCCGGTTGCGTAGCCACTCTTATTTGTTCCATATAGGGCTCCAGTAATAAGTTAAGGGCAAAAAGGATGTCCTCATTATCATCTATAATTAATAGTTTTCCCTTTTTCATAAGCGCTGAACTAGTTTGTGATGCCTCAAAGGTAGGTATTAAATCAATGGAAGAAGCGTGCGTAATCGAACGATTACCGTGCGCAGATGAACTGTTAAATTAATAGTCCGCAAAGAGGGTTAAGATTAAGTAAACGGTAAGACTATTTAAGCGAAAGAAAAAACGAGGAGAAAGAAGGAAGACTATCTTTGAACACAATTAACAATTCAGGCATTCATGAGACCACTATTGATTGGATTTTTCGTCTGTATAAATATACACTTAGGCTATGCGCAATGGACTGAGCAAGATTCGATCTGGCTAAAGGATGTATTAGCAGGCAAAGATTCCATCAAATTGAACCCTGAATTCCAAAAAGCAATCCAAAGCGGTTCTTTCCTCAACCCGGAACCGGGAAAACCGATGGGGAAACCTCAACTGGCCGCTCCCAGCAATATCCCTATCACCAAAGATTTCTCAGAATATATCCAACAAGACGATACGACACACCGAAAAGTAGCATTGAAGGATTTACCGCCATCGGTATTCTGGCGACATAATCCACCGTATAAAAAGATACTGCCTGTCTATCAATCTATCTTAGATGAATTGAAAAGGACTCCGTCCAGTGGTCGTACCTCACTAGCTACCTTCGATCTAGGAAGGATGACCAGCCGGAAAACATATGTCCATAAACGCAACGCAAAACGCAACGGAACTTGGCAAAACTACGGCAACCTCCCTACCCCGGATGTCATCTCTAAAAAAAAGAAATTCGAAAGACAACAGGCAGAGGCCGCAAAAAAGGACTCCTCATTGATGATCCAACCACCAATCGATTAGCTTACGGGCCAAGCTCAACTTACGGGGGATCTCCGGTAGATTATCTTTGGTATAGAAGGCACCAGAGCTTAGTTCCTCATCCTGCAACTTAATTTCCCCACTTACATAATCCGCTACAAAGCCAACCATCAAGCCACTCGGATAAGGCCAAGGTTGGTTTCCGAAATAAGTGATATTATCGACCTCTAAACCCGTTTCCTCACGGACCTCCCTGCGCACACACTCTTCCAAGGTCTCGCCAACTTCTAAGAATCCGGCCACTAATCCATGGAAAGTTCCCCGGAAATTACGGGCATGTACCAAAAGAATCGAATCCTCCTTACGGATCAAGACGATCATCGCTGCTGAGATTGTCGGATAAATCTCATGTTTGCAAGAAGGACATTGCTTCGTGATCGACGTAGTCTGCACGGTAGGAGTACCACATACCGGACAGAAACGGCTATGGCTATCCCAATAAAGCAATTGATAAGCCTTACCCGCCTTCTCGTAACACGCTCTCGAGATATAATCCCAAGAGGCACGCAACCCCATATGTACGTAACGGTCATTCCCCTCCACCGGAGTATCTAATTCTGCCGTACGTGCGGGAAGTCCATCCCGGTAATCAACCTCCAGCGTATGAGAAACCGGAACTGGGGGATTCTCGCCATAGGGGATGGTATACGTATCATTCTCTTTCTGAAGCAACAGTTGGTCTTTATAAAAAAGGAACCAATAACAGAGTTTATTTGAAGTTTCCATGCTAATATTCCCGAATTATCTTTCTGTATGTAAAACATCCGCAAACTTACGAATTAAAATCCAATAACGTGCGGAAGCGAACGTGCACCGTGCGAAGGCACACACAATCGTTTCTAAGCATTTTTCTATTATCTTATGATTAGCAGAACGTTACATCGATGGCACATTATTTGCCTCCTTTCTAAAAAATGAATATATTTAAAACCTATTACAATGAAACTAATGATTCGAAACTTACTTTATCTATTCAAGCGGTTTAAGACCGCTGTCGTGTTAAACCTCTTTGGCTTAACAATCGCTTTCGCCGCTTTCCTCCTGATAGTAATGCAGGTGGATTACGAGATGAATTACGATGCCATGCACAGCAAATCAGGCCGAACCTTCCGGCTAGAGGCAAATCACGGAGAATTCGAGCATAACGCCATCCATTGCCTAATGTTTAGCGATGCTTTTGTTAACTCATCCGCTCATATCACGGATTACTCCTACCGTTATCCATTCTACGGAGGAGAACGGTATTGCCAAATCGACGAAGTAGACGATCAAGGAGAAGCGAAAGTCTTTAAGGAAAACTTCCAGCTTTGTCTACCCAATATCTCAGATGTCTTTGATTTCCACATGAAAGAAGGTTCCGTCGAATGCCTATCCATTCCCGGCTCCGTACTCATTCCGGAGAGTGTCGCCAAAAGGCTGTTCGACAAACAATCCGCTATCGGTAAACGTATCCGGATGTCCGGCAGTAGTGGCTGGCAACCTGTAAGTACCACGATACTTACTATTGGGGGTGTCTATAAGGATTTCCCGGGAAATACTACGGTACAAAACCGTATTTACGTCCCGATGGACCAACTGGATCTATTAAAAAGTTCTTGGCAAATGTATGCCAACGAAATATACGTCACGCTAGACGATCCCCTAAATAAAGAGGAGGTATTGGATCATTTCAACAAGACTTTCGATTTCGCTAAAAGCCAAATGGGTTCAGCGCAAGAGATCGCATTACGTCTAACCCCCTTAAAGGATGTTTATTACACGCATGATACAACTTTCGACTTTAATCCGAAAGGTCACCGGGAGACAAATTATGTGTTACTGGGTATCGCTTTCCTCATCTTATTCATCGCCGGAATCAATTTTACCAATCTCACAACCTCGTTGATTCCCCTACGATTGAAAACGATCAATACGCACCGGGTATTAGGATGCTCCATCTATAAGTTACAAGCCATCTCACTGATTGAATCGATCGTGATCTGCTTGATATCCTACATTCTCGCCTTATTCATCGTAAACGATTTGTCTTACACACCGATCGCTAATTGGGTAGATGCGGATATACGTCTTAGTCAATACAAAGGCCTGATCCTTCTCACTGCACTGATCGCTATCTTGACGGGTTGCTTGGCGGGACTTTATCCAGCTATACGAAGTACCTCCTATGCGCCGGCCTTGGTACTAAAGGGCTCTTTCGGTCTTAGTCCCAAAGGGAAAAAAGTACGTGTCGCCCTGATCGGTTTCCAATACACGGTATCGATCGCCTTGATTATTGTCACCTTATTCATGGGACTTCAGAACCATTTCATGACCTCTAGCGAGCAACTAGGATTCAATAAAGACCAAGTAGCCATCGTGAACCTGACACCGGAGATCTACGCCAAGCATAAGCCCCAATATATCCAGAAACTTAAAGATTATCCGGGAATAGAGGATGTGGCCTTCTCCGTCTACGAATTATCGAAAGAAGATGACATGATCGATCTCGAATATGCCCGTCATGAAGATAAGGATGTATTCTTCAAGGTATTCTATGCCTCCGAGAATTTCCTTTCCGTCATGGATATCCAAGTAGAGGAAGGAAGGGATTTTACACGGGAGGATTTAAACAAGGCACAAAGTGATTATATCATCAATCCGGCGGCAGAGCGGGATTTCCACTTACATCCCGGAGATCGTTTCAATGATCGTACGGTTCTAGGAGTCAGCAAGGATTTCCGGTTTAACTCTTGCCGGATCGCAAGCTCGCCTTTCGTATTCGCATTGAATAACGATATACCCAATCCTAAATTGGTATCCTATATCCGCTTCAATTCGAAAACGAATTTACAGGAAGCTGTCGCCCACGTCCGGGAAACATTGAAAGAGATCGATCCGACTTTCCCTTTCGAGATCTCTTTCTACAACACCATCTTAAATAATTTATATCAGAAAGAACAAACACTGGGTAAACTAATCTCCCTATTCGGAATAATGGCGATCTTGATCTCTATCGTAGGTGTATTCGGACTCGTGCTATTTGAGACGCAATACCGCCGGAAAGAGATCGGTATCCGCAAGATCAACGGAGCGACTACTGGACAGATTCTTTTGATGTTCAACAAGACTTATATCCGGATTGTCTCCGTTTGCTTCATCATCTCGATTCCGATAGCATGGATGGGAACACAACAGTGGCTAGAGAATTTCGCTTATAAAACACCACTCCATCTTTGGGTCTTCATCGTAGCTTTCCTAATCATTCTCTCGGTTACGATCGGTACCGTTACTTTCCGGAACTGGCAAGCGGCGAATGAGAATCCTGTGAACTCGGTGAAGTCTGAATAAACTCACTCGGAGTGATCCCGTAAATTTCTTTAAAGCAACGGGTAAAATAGTTCGGATCGGAGAAGCCGACCTGAGCAGCTACCTCCCCGATCGAATAAGCGTGCTGCCCCAATAACTCGGCGGCACGCTTTATACGTATATTACGGGTGAATGAGGAAGCGGAGCAACCGGTAGTAGACTTTAATTTCCGAAATAAGCTGGCACGGCTCATCGCCATCTCGGAACAGAAAAGCTCTACATCAAACTCCGGGTCCTGCAAATGAGCCAGAACGACCTTTGTCACTTTCGAAAGAAATTCCTTATCCGGATCGGCGATGGTTTGCTCCGGAGTACGCAAGTCGAACCGATCCCTGAAATATAACTTTAGTTGCTCACTACGTTTGAGCAGATTCTTGATCTTCGCTTTTAAGACAGCAAGACTGAACGGTTTAGGCAGATAATCATCCGCTCCGGCTCCATACCCTTCCAATTGTTGACGTTCTTCCGCTAAAGCAGTCAATAGGATAACCGGTATATGGGCCGTCCGTTCATCCGTTTTCAAAGCCTCGCAACATTCAATCCCATTCATGACCGGCATCATTACATCCGAGACAATCACGTCCGGTAGGATCTCCAAGGCTTTCTCCAAGCCGACCTTTCCGTTTTTCGCTATCACGACCCGGTAATCCGTTTGAAAAGCATTCATCAAATAACGACATAGATCCTCATTATCCTCTACAAACAAAAGCGTTTGTCGTAGATTCTCCGGGACCGAGTTTGTTTCTTCCAATGGAACTGATTCCCGCAAAGATACCTCTTCCATTTTAGATTCCGAATACTCCAACCACTCCTCAGGATAAGCCTCTTCCGATATAGGCAAGGCAACCGTAAAAACAGAACCTTTCCCCAATTCACTCTCACATTGAATGGTTGCCTTATGTAACTCCAATAGCTCTTTTGTGTACGCAAGGCCGATCCCCGAACTCTCCGAGCGGCGAAACGCTATCGATGCCCCCTTATAATATCGATCAAAAATATACGGTAACGATTCGGGAGGAATGCCGATTCCACTATCCGTAATTCGTAAAGTCATGACCGCATCGGATGAGCTTTGCTCCAATGAAGCGGAAAAGCTTACCGAACCACCATCCGGCGTATACTTAAATGCGTTCGACAGTAAATTATATAGAACCTGCTCTAGGATATTCTTGTCAAAATAAGCGATTGAGATATCCGGGGCAATCGAATACGTAAACGCGATTTTATAGGAATCGGCCAAAGGAATAAAGGTTTCCGAAATCTCCTCTAAGAATCGGCTGAGATCCGCACAAACGATATGCGGGGAAGGTACTCCCCGGGTCAATACCGATAAATCCAGCAATTCATTGACATGCCGAATCAAGCGATTGGTATTCCGGGAGATCGTACGCAAAATCTCTTTATCTCCACAAGATACTTCTGAACCGGAATGCCGTTCCAGATCCTCCGTCAATCCCTTGATTATCGTCAGCGGGGTACGAAGCTCATGAGAGACATTCATAAAGAAACGAGTTTTCAACGCATCTTTTTCCTCCAGTTCTTGCTTGGCCTGTTTCAACAGCCGTGTACGTTCTTGTATCTTACGCTCCAACTCGGCTTGGCGAAGTTGATACCAGCGCACCCTGCTCTTATAGGCGATACACAACAGTACGCATACAACCACGAATACCAGCAAAATAAACCACCACGTCCGCCACCAAGGAGGAAAGATCCTGACAGGTTCGGTAATGGGAGCGCTCCAATAGGAACCATTGCCGGAAGTTTCCACCCGAAACACATAGTTTCCCGGTGGTAGACGGTTATATATAGCCGTACGATCGCTGGCGTCCACCTCTCGCCAATCCGTATCATATCCATCCAGACGATACCGGTATCGGATACTACGGGGATGAGAATAATCGAACGCAATAAAACCCACCTGTAAACCTTGCTTCTCACGTGAGTCTCCGATCGTGAGGTTCGTGATTCGCAGAGACTCAGGTATTTTTCTCAAACCGTCCGTTAACTGAACGGGATCAAAAGAAACGATCCCCTCATTACTGCCAAATACAAGTTCACCCGATTTGCGCTTACAGCAAGCGCCACCCATAAACTCATTCGATAATAAACCGTTTGCCGTCGTATAATTAACGATATGCCGGTTTTGTATATCCAAGCGACTCAGCCCTTTATTCGTGCTGACAAACAGGATGCCCGGCTCACCTTCACGGATTCCTCGTACGATATTTCCCGATAAGCCATCCTGTACCGTGAAATGATCAAATCGCCCGGTTCGCTTGTCGTATTGATCCAACCCCGCATTCGTACCGATCCACAAATAACCGGAAGAGTCCACAAACAGACAATGAATATGATTCGACGCAAGGGGATTCATCTCACCCGGTATATATCGATACGTGATAAGCGCTCTCGTCTTCGTATCCCACACCCGAAGCCGCCCCTCATCCGCTCCTCCCCAAAACCAAGACTCTTCGCTCACGCATAAGTTACATAACTCCGACAACGAGTTGATCGGATAATCATAAGAGACTTGGTAATCCGGTATAAAAGGGCGGATTCGGAAATCATCCAGATTCAACCGGTCCGGGTTGGCGTCTTGATAACTGATCCATAGGTTCCGCTCCGAATCCTCACGGATAGAACCTATAATCTTTCCGGATAAAGAGGACGGACTTTTCCGGGGTGAGAAGGTAAAACGCATATCTACCCGGGAAGTCTTATGGTTAATCCGGTCTAATCCCCTAGAGGTCGCAACCCAAAGATTCAGGTCCGAATCCTCATAAACGGCTAGGATATGAAGAGAAGACAGATTCTCTTTTTCCGTGTATCCCAAGGTATATCGAAACAAGGAAGGTGCTAAATCCGCATGGCTCACTCCATACGTGGAATGTCCCGCCCACAGATGATCCGAGTCATCCAGAAACAAACAGGTAATCTGGTTACTGCTGATAGAATGTGCGTCTTCCGGCACGTTCCTCAACTGTCCCATTTTCCTCTCCTTCGGAGAATAATAAAAAAGACCTTGATTGAAACGGCTATCATCAAACCAGACCGTTCCATCCTTACTCTCGAAGATGGATCGCACTTGGCATTCTCCCGTAGGTTCCAGATCCTCCGGCCGGTCAAAGAAATGCTCACATCGCAAGGCAAGCCGGTTCATCCGGCTAATCAAGCTTGCCCCCTTATTATGTCCGATCCAGAAATCACCATCACCGGTCTCCAAGAATTGATATACCCGAGTATCCTCACGCCCGACAGATTGAAAGATTTCTCGCTCTCCCATATCAACCGAACGAAAAGCCCCTTCACGTCCCGTACCTAACCACATATAATCAAACCGGTCGATATAGATCGCATTAACGCCATTCAAATTGCCGGCATTGATATCCTCCCGGTCACTTGTCCTTATCGTATAATCTTGAAAGTGGTTTGTTTCTTTGTCATACAAACTAAAACCAGCTAAAGTCCCTACCCAAAACGAATGATCCGGCGCCGAATACAAACAATTCACAGGAGATGACGAGACTACCGAACCCGCCGGCGAAAGGCGTACCAATTTCTTCTCTTTAGCGTCATACTCCAACATCCCGTTCTCCGTACCTATAAAGATATGTCCCGGAACGGAGGCCGAGAAACAAGTAGGACTACCATACACACGTAACTGTTGTCGAAGCCATTCTTTCGTGAAATTCAAAAATGTATCCGAACCTCTGTCATAACGGCTAATCCCACCCGAGGAAAAAAAGATCCAGATACCTCCATCTGAATCCTCGAATAATTTATCGATAGAACTGCTTTGTATACTTTCCGGGCAATCCGGTACGGGCAAGAATACTTTAAACGTATATCCATCGTAGCGGTTCAAGCCTTCAGTCGTCCCGACCCAGACATACCCGGTACGATCCTTCAAAATAGAGGTCACCGAGGAAGAAGAAAGCCCGCTATCCATTGTTATCCGGTCAAAAATAACGTTGGTAGCTTGCGTTCTCGTTACCATAAGTACAAACAGCAGTAAAAGGTATATTCTCATCCATTCATCCGATTAATGCCCCAAATATAAAGATTAAGTGGGTGAAAATCACAGAAAACAGAAAGATTGAACGATTTGTACGGTATTATGAAACATATGTCCGGCCCGCTCCCTCCCTATTTCCCTAGCTTTGCGGTATCAATTCTAAAACGAATGTAAAATATGAGAAAACTTTTTCTATCGCTAGTATTCCTTAGCGCACTACTATCTATCCATGCGAATCCGGGTATTAAAGGAATCGTAATCGATCAAACCACCCGTAAGGCATTAGACTACGCTCACGTTGTATTATATGATGGAGATCATATCGTCGAAGAAGCTATGACTGAAGCGAACGGTTCTTTTCTAATCCAGCCCGTAAAACCGGGAACGTATTCGATCCGTATCCATTTTCTGGGATATGATGTTTATATGGGAGAGGAGTTTATCCTTACAGAGCAAATCAAGGATCTGGGTATTATCCCGATGCAAATGCTTGAGGTAGGCTTACAGGAAGTGGAGGTCGTAGCCAACAAGAAACAAGTCATCTATAAACTGGATAAAAAGATCATCGAGGCTTCTTCCAACCTGCTTTCCTCGGGAGGAACCGCTGTCGATATCCTAGAGAACACGCCTTCCATCCGGGTGAACGCCGAGGGAGAGGTTACCTTCCGAGGGAGTAGCGGATTCACAGTCTACGTAGATGGAAAGCCCAGTATATTTACCGGGACCCAAGCCTTGGAACAGATCCCGTCCGGACAAATCCAGAATATAGAGATCATAACTACCCCGTCCGCCCAACATGATACAGGGGGTGATGTCGGGATCATCAATGTCATTACCAAGAAGAACTTCGGGGAAGGGTTGAGCGGAGTAATCAACCTAAGCGGGAATACGGTATGGAGCCGGACCTTGGATTTCTTGTTGACCGGACAAAACAAGGCGTCTCAATGGCGTATAGGCGGTTATGTGGGAAACCGACTTCGCAAAAGTCATTTTACCCAAGAGAAAACGACGTTGGTAAACGATACGACAACGACTTCTTATTCCAATGGCCCCCGTGAAAGTAACGGCTACGCATATATTCTCAATGGAGGTTGGAGCTATACACAAAAACAAACGACTTTTTCCATTAACACGGAAGGTGGATATGCCGGACTCAAGCGAAAAGGGGATCTGGAATATACGGAAGAACGTTCCGCTAATGGCGAGCAATTCGAGAACGGAGAGTTCAAGAGCCTTGACGACTTTGATATCCATGAGACTTTCGGACTAGGGAATCTGGCCGTGGATCATAAGTTCAATGATAAGGGGCATAACCTTAGCGGTAGCTTCTTCTTGAAATATGGAGGCGACGCTCTGGAATATTTCCAAAGCGATCTGTTCGACAAAAACAACGTACGCCAGCAAGGTCATCGTGCGTGGGAGGCCGAACATCGTTGGACCGTCCGTGCGAAAGCCGATTATGTATTTCCATACAGCAAAACCGGACAAATCAAGGCGGGTTATCAATATTTCTCATACTCGGAAGACGGCGATTATAGTATGCAGTTTTGGAACCCGGATACCAAAGAGTTCTTCTGGCGTGACGATATTTACAACACGTTCTATTTCCAACAAGGGATCAACTCCCTTTATGCGATCGTTGGGGATAGCTACCGGTCTTTTGATTTTCAAGTAGGATTACGGGGAGAACATACGCATCAAGTATTACGTAGCTCCAAAGATTGGGCAAACCGCCTACAAAAGCGTTTTGAGTTGTTCCCATCCGCCCATATCGGTTATAACCTCACACAAAATCAGAAGCTTCTATTCGCTTACAGCCGTCGTACGACCCGACCGGAGCTTTATTTCATGGAGCCATACATCACTTACAAGGATTACTATACAGCCGAGATCGGTAACCCGGATATACGCCCGGAGTACATTCATTCTTTCGAGTTGAATTATTCCTTGACTTCCGGCGACAATGCCTTGTCTGCCTCCCTATTCCACCGAACCCGCAAAGACAAGATCGAACGATTACGGGTTCCTTACCAAGCCGGGGTTACCTTGGATTCCATGGCGAACGTGGGACATGATTATTCCACCGGAATAGAACTATCGGGCAGTTTGCAGGCCACCAGTTGGTGGAATACGCAAATAAACGGTAGCCTTTATCACTACCGGGTAGAGAACGAGTATAAGACGGACGGGAAGAATGAGACCAGTACCAATTACGAGATCGCATGGAACAACGCTTTCACGGCAGGTAAATACACAAGGATACAGCTTGACGGCAATTTCGTAGGCCCTTCCGTAACCACCCAAGGAAGAACCCAGTCGTTCTGGTTTGTCAACCTAGCGATACGGCAACAATTCTTCAAACGGAAGTTGACGGCCACCCTCTCTTTCCGGGATGTCTTCAATACGGCCCGTTATGTCAATACGATCACTTCCTCGAACTTGATTTCCAAAACACGAATCCGGCCCGATTACCCGTTGATAGGCTTGACCCTTAGCTATACGTTCAACCAGTTCAAGCTAAAGAATGGCTTATCCAACAATTCAAAGGATTTATTCGAGGGGACGAATCATTAACACATACCTATTGCTCCACTTTCAAAGTATGTTAAGTTACTTTGCCGATGAACTTAACATACTTTGCCGATGAACCTAGCTTAATTTGCCAACAAAGTTAGCCTGCTTTTTCCTATCTATTTTCACTGTATTGGAAACCTCTGACTATAAAGATATTATAATAAGCATATTTTGCAATTTAAAACGGTTTGATATAATTTCCAGCTCTCCAATAATATAAATACAGAAAAAACATTACTTTTGCAACCTATGTGTAAAACAAAGAAGGAAATTGTAAAGTAAATAACCTCAGACGTTCCTGTCGGGGTTATCCTACCATCGCACTCGGGCATATTCCTGCCCGAGCTATTTTTCATATACCTTTAGGAATTAATTAAAGCTTGACAAGGCGCGTTATGCATTTGTTGAAGTTCTTAACATACATAATACAATGAATTTAAATAATATTCAAATAAGAGAAACTGCGACAAGCGATTTTAGCCATATAATGGAAGTTGAGAAATTGGCATTCGGCTATGATAAGGAAGCCGAACTCGTAGCAGAGTTATTAGCCGACAATACAACCAAACCGATAGTCTCACTTCTTGCTTTTTATAAAGACGAGCCTATCGGACATATTCTTTTTACCAGAGCCTATTTCAACGAACAGCAGCAGCAACCGATGATGCATATTCTTGCACCTTTGGCTGTAAAACCGGAATATCAACGGCAAGGTATTGGTGGAATGCTGATAAAGGCTGGTATAGAGAAATTACAAGAAAAAGGTTCAAACCTTGTGTTCGTATTAGGGCATAAAGAATATTATCCTAAATATGGATTTATACCTGATGCCAATCATTTAGGTTATCCTGCGCCTTATCCCATTTTGGAAGAATATAGTGATTATTGGATGGTTCAACCAATAAGCCCAAAAGGATTCGAAATCGGTAAAGGAAAAATTAAATGCAGCGAAGAATTAAACAAACCCGAGCATTGGCGAAATGAAGAATCAGATAGATAACTTTTAATAAAAAACATCATGAGTAACGAAAATAAAACAATTCACGAATTCGATTTCAACCTGATCTGCGAATACTTTTCAAACGTAGAACGTCAAGGACCGGGCAGCCCAGAAGCAACTCTTAAAGCGTTGAGTTTTATCGACAATTTGGCTGATAATTCCCGCATTGCCGACCTTGGTTGCGGTACGGGAGGGCAGACAATGATTTTGGCAGAGAACGCTCCGGGGCAGATTACCGGGCTTGACCTCTTTCCTGAATTTATCAATATATTCAATCGGAACGCCAAACAATCTGACCTTTCCGATAGAGTAAAAGGTGTTGTAGGTTCAATGGACGATCTTCCTTTCGGGAAAGAATCCTTAGACCTTATCTGGTCTGAAGGGGCTATCGCCAATATCGGCTTTAAAAAAGGCTTGAATTATTGGAACGGCTTTCTAAAAAAAGACGGTTATGTCGCCCTGACCTATGAGTCGTGGTTTACGGATGACCGCCCCGCCGAAATCGAAAAGTTCTGGCTTGACGCAGTTCCTGAAATGAACACGATAAGTCATAATATTTCAGTCTTGCAGAAAGCCGGTTATCGTCTTGTTGCCGCATTTACGTTACCTGAAACCTGCTGGACAGAGCATTACTTTTCTCCATGCAGCAAGATACAGGATGAGTTTCTGAAGAAACATGCAGGCAGCAAAACCGCTGAGGAACTTATAGCCGGTCAACGCCATGAAAAGGTGTTGTATGACAAATACAAAGAGTTCTATGGTTATGTGTTTTATATCGGGAAGAAGATCTAATTAACTCAAAGAGGGAAGATTATCGTAAAACAATAGTCTTCCCCTTTCAAATAAAAAATAAAATGAAAAAGATAAATTACTATTATCTCGTTGCTGGATTCTTAGCTCTCCTGTTTTCGATAACGCATGAGCTAAATGGACAACGGGCATTAATTCCTGCCCTGTATGCCGGGGAATTAGATATAAATACCGTAACGACATTCAAGTATATTTGACATATTATTACGGCTGAGAACAGTGTTTTGGTATTGCTTTCATTATCATGGCATTTTATAAAGAACAGGAAAAAGTAAAATTTACCGCATGCTGATTTGTGCGATCTTGTACGCTGATGGGGCCTTATAAACAAATAAGTACATTAAGCCAAAATGTAGCGAATCTGAGATTCAAGGTATTGCTAAACGAGAAAATAGCGGAGAAGATATTAGATGGGATAATTCATTTCGGCCCAATAAATATACCAAGATTTCGACTTATTGAAAAACGCTATAGCCGAGCCATAGAAATGCACACGGAAGGAAAAGCTTACAAAGAAATGATCCAAACACTATATTTCCTCGATGACGATCTCAACAATGATACTTACCAGCAACATATAAGTATCGAAAGATACTTCTTTAACGCAGGGTTCATCGATGACAAGATCGAGTATTTAAAGGATAAATCAGGATTATCTTTGAATATATTCTCCGCTTTTTACTCCTTGCAGTTTTGTTCATAGTGCTATTGAAAGGATATAAATACTATCTACAGCACAAAAAGGAAAAAACGGAACTTACCATTAAAAACGAACAGGATCAACGCACCTTTATAAGGTTCTTCTTACAACATAGCTCTGACACCAAACAACAATAGCAAAAGAAAAAGCAGTAAGTAGAAATAAACCAACTCCAATACCCTGATAAATTAACTTCATGGACAAACAAAGCCAGTAACCTCCAAAAGTAAGCCCCGATCAAACAAACGACCGGGGCTAATTCTTTATCCGCTCTCCATCCTCACGGAGGTACTTACGGATGAACTTTAATTTATTACTTTAGTATTAATATTAATCGCTCCCGCCTGTTCGCCCATCACGGGGTACTTGGACCGAGGCCCTCACGGGAACATGATTATCTTATTTCATTATTCCTTTACATGTCTTATTTAACGACAACCTTTACGGTCTCCTCGCCAACCGTCACGAGAACGATACCAGCGGGAACAGCGATCATCGCGTCATCAGAAGTGATAACCGTCTCTGCCAACGGCATACCCAACAAGTTACGGACATAAGCCGTCTCGCCTTGAGCGCCTTGGATCGTTACATAACCGGCGTTGCCTGTTACTACGATAGAAGAAGATACGGAATTATCGATAGACTCGTTAGATGTAGGATTACCCTCGCCTACTGTTAGCGGCAACGCTTTAGAAGTATCAGTAGTAAAGCCTAATTTACCGTTCAACGCATACAAGTAAGTAGTAGCGGCACCTACCGGCGTAACTGAATAACCACCCTCTATTTTCGTGATATAGAACTTGAAGTTATCGATACCTGCTGAGCAAACATTTTCCTTAGCCTCTTTAGCCACTACCACAGCCTTACCGTTCACGGTCGTATTGATCGTATCCACACCTGCCAAAACTGCCGGGCGGAAGATAGCCTTAACATCCGTTTCCTCCGTAGGATCATTAGAATAAGAGCCTTCCAACGCATAGTTAGCGTTTACGTCAAATTTAGCCTTGCTTTCGTTCCAGAAATACATAGAGTCCTTAGCATAATACAAGAAGTTTCTGGTAACTGCGGCAGGTTCTTCCGCTTTAGTAACAGGTTCTTCGGTAGCGATGCCCTTAGAGATATAGAAAGAAGGGATCTCAGCCTTGCTGTCTGCCGTATCCAACCAGAAAGTCAAGCCCTCCGCGCCAATGACACCTTCCAAGATACCATTCTTGTTCTCCTTCAAGGAGATTGAGCCTTCATCACCGTCCAATGTAGCGTGTCTCGGGGTAGCCTCCAAGCTGATGCCCAATTGATAGAAATCTACAGTTACATTCGTATAAGATTCCTCCTCACCTACCAAACTTTCCGAGAAAGAAGCTTTATTTACATCTACGTATAATCTCTTAGCGTCAGCTTTCACTACTTGGTTATAATTATCAGCCGCTTTCTCCGCATTAAGCTCACTATCCAAACAGATTACGGAATAAGTTCCATCTACGTTCTTCTTGAATACCAAACGAGATAACTTCTCTGACTTCTTATCCTTATGTTCTGCCAATGCGTATTTGCTGTTATCAGTATCATGTTTGAAGCCATTATCTCCATCAACCAGATAATAAGCCTGTATAATCAACATATCAGCCTCTTTCTCCGCAACGGCATCATCCTTCAAATAGATATACTTGAAATTGTTCTTCACGGACTCAGCCTTCTCGAAAGCCCAAGAGTAGCTCTTAGCGACATCACTAATCGGCTCAAATTGCTTTTTCTTAGCATCGTCATTGTAATACATGTACAGTTTATCAACAGCCACGGCTGATTTACCATTGAATACCAACTGAGCCTTTTGTATCAATTGAGCGTCTGTCAAGTTCAAGAAGCCCTCGTTACCGCTTACGGCTACCAATTTGATATTCTCCGCGGTTAATTCACCAACCGTAGTACTTACGGCTTGATAGATACCAGCCTTATCTGTTTTGTACAAGTTTGCCTTGAAAGTCTCGCTTGTCTCAAGATTCTTGAACGTAACACTACCCATACCCGGCATCGCGATAACAACCCATTGAGCGGACGGAGCCTTCAAGTCTACGTCTTTCGGAGCGACAGCCTCTTCAACGAAAGAATAAGAATTCGTTCTTGCCACGTCAACCTTAGCCGCATACTTAGAAACCAAATATTTGCCATATAAAGATTCATTCTCCTTACCGGATTCAGGCTGCGTACCCGTAAAATAGATATTATAGATAGCGGCACCGTCAGTCTTCAACAAATCAGAAGCTTTTGCCCAAGTATCACCCGTTGTTTGAGCCAAAGTAAGCTTAGCTTCATCTTTTTTAGTAGTGATATAGGTCTTCAAGCCACCAGCGGTCAAGGAGTAAGCGCCGACGTAAACATTCAGATTTGAACCATGGTTCTCATCCGTATCCTTCGTAACCTTAACACCCTTCATCTGGACCGTATACTGCCCACCTTTATTAGCCAAATCCTTTTCTGAAACACTATAGATAGCATTCACGAAAGCGATCTTACCATCTTTCTTAACATTGGTTGAGTTCAACTTCTCGCCTTTTACGGTAGTGAAGCCGAAACCCTCACCTTGAGTAGCATCCAAGCTAGTGATACCGAAAATAGCGTTCGGATTCAATACGATGAAAGTAGCGGCTTTCAAGTTATCCTTAGTTTTGCCATCACTTTTAGCCAGCTTCAAACCGGCATCGTTGGCGACTACGAAACATACACCGGAAACCGATTCCACACCTAATTCCAATTGCTCATTAACCGTAGCAGCGTCGATAGCGAACATCTGCTCCCCAAACGGATTCACGTCCGGCTCTGAAGCGGCTTTCGGGAATTTGAAGGAGAATCCTTTACCGGAAAGGTTCTTGTTTAAGTCGTCCGCTGTCGTTTCTTTAGAAGCTTAAAGCATTTTAGCGACTTTGGAAGAGGAGGACATATCGTATGCCAAAGGCTTGTTTCCAAGCTTAATCACACCTTCGGCAAACGTAAACCAGCAATAGCCCTTCTTTACCGCATCCGCATCAGGAGTGCCCACAACGTCACCACTTGTCGTACCATATATCACCTTACCCGCGGCATTCAACAGTTGAAAATAGTCCGTACCATTTTCCGTCTTCTTACCACTTACCGTAAACACTTCCGCACCAGCTTCGTCAACCGTAGTGAAACCGTAACCTACATTCTTTACTTCCTCTGATTTTAAAAAGCTTGTAACAGCTTTAGTATCCTCATTAGGATCAGCTCCCAGATACACCTTTTCCCCATTCGTCACTTTATCAAGTGCTTCATAGGTTTTCGCAGGTGTAGTTTCTCCAGCAGCGAACACCGCCCCCGCCATAAGCAAGAACGACGCAAACAAAGTAGAAATTCTCTTGTTCATAAATCGAAAATTTAATATTAATAATAGTGTTAATTATATATCCATCAACCCTTTTAGCCAATCTCGGCTTTACGAAAACGACTAGTCTAAACGATCGTTTAGATCTTGCGTTTTTCGAGAGGTACAAAGGGGAGTTTGTGGAAGGAAGAGCTTGTTTCGTAAAGGATAGCCTATCCTATTGATAAGAAAGCGAATAAGGGAAAAAAAAATAGCTCGGAAGGGTTGCAAGTATCAAAGAAACGCATACCTTTGCAAATGACTAATTATAACGATCGTTTTCAACAATCATTTTCATACATATAATATAATGTACATGCGTACATTATAATAGCGTACTAAAATATCTCCTTGCAATAAATAACATATTCAATATAAACTCCCCCGTTTTGGGCCTCGGAAGTGAATAACTTACGGCTTGTCGAGTGAATAACTAACGGCTATACCTAGTGGATAACTTACGGCTTGGGAAGTGAATAACTAACCACTTACAAACCTTTTTTCCTACCGTTGACCAAAGGAACTTCCTATCATCATAATGCCCATTATAAGGTCTTTACAATAGGCAATGTAACACCTTTATAATGCCCATTGTAAGCCGCTTATAACTGCGATCATTAGAACGCTCAAAAAGAACACTGATAATCAACACATTAAAAACGCCATTACCTTGTCCAGAAAACACGTACGACTTTTACAAAAAACACGTACATGTTTTCTCGGAAACACGTACGTGTTTTTCCAGAAGCAAAATCCAGTCAAAAGCAATAAAGATTCTGATAAAGCCATTATCTTTGCTTCAAAATCAATATACAACCACGATGAGACACTTAAAGTACTTGGCTTTTGTAGCATGTCTGGGAAGTCTTTCCCCGGCCCTCGCACAAAACGCCTCTAAAAGCTTGACAATCGATGACCTAGTCACTTGGCAACGAATCACGGACCGGGAGATCTCGGACAACGGAAAATGGGTAGCTTGCAAGATGGAACCTTGGGAAGGTGACGCTACCGTTTATTTGTATGCGGCCCAAGGGCAAGAGACCGCCACTTTTTCTCCGGCCGATAAGTTCGCGTTCTCCGCTTCCTCGGGTTATCTGGTTGTCACGCAAACACCCGGAAAGTCCACGGTAGATTCCCTGAAAATATTGAAGACGAAAGAGGACAAGATGCCGATGAACACCTTGGTAATCTATTCCGTCGCCGGTAAAAAGGAGACGATAGACTCCCTCAAAACCTTCAAATTAGCGGACGAGGCGGATTGGATCGCTTATCAAAGAGGCCGGAAGGACTCCACGTTGTACGTCCGTTCGCTGGATGGAAGCAAGACCTTCCAGTTCCCGACCGTAACGGATTTCCAATTCGCCAAGAAAAGCGGTATGCTATATTACACGAGCGCAGCGGAAGGAGAAGCAGGTATATTCACCTTGAACCCGGAGAAAGGAAGTCCGGCGCTCATCAAAGAGGGAAAAGGCGTATTCAAACAAACCACGTTCGACGAGAAAGGGGAACGGCTAGCTTTCTTATATTGCGCCGACAAAGATTCTTCTTACAAAGCGTTAAGCTTATGGTTATCCGAGCATAACGCTCCCGCAAAAGAAATCGCCACCCGTGGAAACAAGGCTTTCCCCGCTGAATGGGTAATCAATGAGAACGGGATGCTTCAATTCTCGAAATCTGCTTCCCGTCTGTTCTTCGGTACCTCACCGGAGCCAAGGCAAAAAGACACGACCCAACTAGCCGAGAATCGTCCGAACGTACAGGTTTGGAGTTGGGATGAGCCCGTACAATATACCGTACAGAATTATAACAAGGAAAAAGACTTAAAGAAAAGCTATCAAGCGGTTTATAATCTGGGCAACGGCTCTATCTTCCAATTGGCGAATGAGGAATTACCGAATATCCAATTGGGTAACGAGGGTGACGCAGCCTTGGCGCTCCTTTCCACTTCCCGTCCCTATTCTTTGTCTTCCATGTGGGAGGCCCGCACACGCAGCGACTATTATACCGTATCGCTGGATAACGGAGAACGTAAGCAAATCGCCAAAGCGGATTATGGCCGTTTCCGCCTCTCCCCACAAGGTAAATATGCGTATTGGTATGGCGAGACGGATAGTTGCTGGTACACGATCGCCTTGGCGGAAGGTAAGCTATATCGCCTAACCACCCCGGAGAGTTTCCCGGCTTGGGACGAGGAGAACGACGTACCTGATTATCCTTATGCGCATGGAGCCGCCGGCTGGACCGCGAACGATCAAAGTCTCTTGATCTATGATCGTTACGACATCTGGAAATTCGATCCGACCGCAGCTACCTCACCGATCAACCTGACCGTGAACGGAAGGAAGGAGAAACTGTCCTACCGCTTGGAACAACTGGATAAAGAGGCTCGCTTTATCGACCTCGGAAAACCGCAATTATTAAAAGGATTCAACGAGACCACGAAAGGATACGGATTCTATAACGCACGCCTCTCCGCTCCAGCAGCCCCGAAGACCTTGCTGGCGGGCAACTATATGTTGCGATCTATCAACAAGGCGAAGAATACGGACGACGTGATCTATACGATGGAAACCTTCCAGCAATACCCGGATATCCACTATTCTACCTTGGCGTTCAAGAAATCCGTGCAATTGACACATGGAGACAAGCAGCAGGAAGGTTTTATCTGGGGTACCGCCGAGTTGGTCTCATGGATTTCCTTGGACGGCCGTCCGCTGGAAGGTGTCATTTATAAGCCGGCGAATTTTGATCCGAACAAGAAGTACCCGATGATGGTGAACTTCTACGAGCGGAATTCGGAGACTTTGTATAATTACCGTATGCCCGAACCACATCGCTCTACGATCGATTACCATTTATACAATAGCAACGAATATATCATCTTCAACCCGGACATTCGCTATGTAGATGGTTATCCGGGAGAAAGCTGCTATAACTGCTTGATGCCGGGTATCACCATGATGATCGCCAAAGGATATATCGACGAAAAAGGGATCGGTGCGCAAGGACATAGCTGGGGAGGTTACCAAGTAGCTTATTTAGCGACTCGCACGAATTTATTCTCCGCTATCGAGTCTGGGGCGCCTGTCGTAAATATGTTTAGCGCTTATGGCGGTATCCGTTGGGGATCGGGTATGGCCCGCTCTTTCCAATACGAGCATACACAAAGCCGTTTAGGAGCTACGCCATGGAGTTCTCCGCTTCGTTATCTGGAGAATTCCCCGTTGTTTACGATGGATAAGGTACAGACCCCGATATTGATCATGCACAACGACGCCGACGGCCATGTGCCTTGGTACCAAGGTATCGAGTATTTCGTTGCCATGAAGAGGCTAGGTAAACCTTGCTGGTTATTGAACTATACGGGCGAACCGCATTGGCCGATGCATATGGCAAACCGCATCGATTTCCAACGCCGCATGTTCCAATTCTTCAACCATTACCTGAAGAACCAGAAGATGCCTAAATGGATGTCCGAGGGCGTACCTGCCGTAGAGCAACCGTTTGAGTTGGGGTATTGATCAGACAATTACAGCTTCATACGAAACTCGGTACGGACACCGGGTAAGGAATCAACGGTTAAATCGCCGCCATGCAAGCGCATTATGCGGTGGGAGATACTGAGGCCGATGCCGCTACCACCGGACTTCGTAGAGAAGAAAGGCATAAAGATAGCAGACAATAGTTCAGGAGAAATACCGGGGCCATTGTCTGTTATAGTTATATATACCCTACCATCTGTCTTCAAGGCTTCTACGGAGACGATACCATCCGCTTGCCCCTCTATCGCCTGTAATGCGTTACGGATCAAATTAATCAGAGCCAACACGATCAAGTTTTGATCCACACGTACCGTTAAAGCTTCCGCAGAGGAGAAACGGATACGGTCGCTACCCGGCTCGGCACACAACAACCGTTCCATCTTCTGAAATAAAGAGGTTATAGGCACCTCGGTTCTTTCCGGCTCCGGGAGATGCGTCAGACGATGGTAGGAATCCAAGAAGGCGGATAAATTTTGCGCTTGCCCATGAATAACCTCCAAACCTTCCCGTAATTGCTTCGGAGTATATGTATCGGAATATTTCAATAGGTCAGCAGACAAGGAACGGATTGGCGTAATCGAATTACGAATCTCATGCGTCAGTACCCGCAAGATACTCTCGTAATATAAACGCTTCTCTTCCATCTCACTCTGGTTTTGACTGAATAGGAGGATAATCCGGTTCATTTCCGTATACAAATCCTTTACAAAAGGATCATTCGTTTTATTTGGGTACCGCAAAGCTGTATCCCCATTACGAACCGACTCAAAGAAGGTAGCTATCTTACGGTTTATACCGTTCATCCACCGGATTAGTAACAGAGTTATCAACAGGATAATACACAGACATACAAAGGATAAGAAGTAAGAGGTACCGGTTATCAACAATACGGACCCAAGTAACGCGAGAAACACGATCAAGGAGACGATTCCTATAATCTTCAAGTATAAACTCCGGTTAACCATAGCTACTCTCCTTATAATCTACAATCCGTATTTCCGCATCTTATTATAAAGGGTCTGGCGGCTAATATCCAATTGTTGAGCCGCAAGCGTCAGGTTCCCTTTCTTTTCTTTCAATACCTCGGCGATAAACTGCCGTTCCATATCCTCCAACGTACAAGGATGGGAGACTTCCGAAAGCTCCTCCACATAGAAATCATCGGAATCCAAACGGCATTTATCCACAAGTAAGACCGTACGTTCGACGATTTGCTGCAACAAGGCCAAATCACCCCGCCCGGCCATATCGGATAACTTATCGACCGCCTCCGCTGTCAGACGAGGCAATGGTTTCGCATAAGCCTCCGTATATTTCTTTAGCAATGCATTAATAAGAGATTCGGCCACAGATGAAGCCTTATCTGTATTTGATTCCATACGGTGTTCCCACACATGGACAAGGGTTTGAATAAGTTTCTCGTTATCCCAAGGTTTCACGATAAAGTCCGAGGCTCCCCTTTTAAGGGAAGATACAGCCAACTCGATATCCCCAAAAGCGGTTATCAAGATAACGGCCGGAGGATTCTTAAGCTCCAAAATACGATCCAACCAGAAAAGCCCTTCCCCACCGCTTTGCTTTCCAGCGCCGAAGTTCATATCCAGTAAAACCATATCTACATCTCCATTCCGTAAAAGGGCAGGCAATAGAACAGGAGATGATACGGTAACGATCGTCTTAAACTCATGGGACAGGATCGTCCGCAGACTTCTCAATACCGCCTCATTGTCATCTACGACTATAATCTTCGCGTTACGCATGAAGCCTCCTCTTTTTTCGCACGCAAAGATACGATCTTTTCCCGGCTCTCAGTGTCCAATATTTAGACAAATCCAGTCCTTTACGAACGTTTCCTCCGATTTTATTTGCCATATTCCACGCAACCGGATAGCTTTGAACCAACAAACAGATAAAACCATGGAATCCATATCTCTAAAACTTATATTCCGTAGCTGGTGGCGAAACAAGACGTTCGCCGTCATTTCCTTATTGAGTCTGGCGGCAGGCATCACTTGTACCAACCTACTGATCTCATACGTCATTTATGAATCTAGGATAGAAGCCCATAATCCCAATAAGTCGCATATCATCTATATGGCACAAGACTCTCCCTTGACCTCCGGAGAGAAAGTATCTTTTATTAAAGGGAAGATCCCTGTGCAGCTAAAAGACCAATACCCTGAAGTTGAGGATTATTTACGACTGAACATAGAGAATGCCGCCTCCATCACGATAGGAGAAAAGCACTTCGACCCAATCTCGATCGTCAGAGCAGATCCCTCCTTTCCTCGCTTTTTCCCTTACAAGGTAGTGGCAGGAGATATAAACAAGGCATTAACCCAACCAAACGCAATTGCGTTGACCGAATACCAAGCGAAGATATTCTTCGGGAACGAGGATCCTATCGGTAAAACCTTTTCGGCAAAGTACACTTATGAGAACGAGACGATTACCTACGAGGTCGCCGCCGTTATCAAAGAGTACCCTCAATCATTCTTGAAGTTCAACGCATTGGCAGGTACTACCTCCCAATTCAATGGCGGCCCTACCTTATTACTGGTAAACGATCTCTTCAACATTGATACGTTCACTCAAAAACTAAAGGATGATAAGGTACCTACTTTCAACGGAACCGGACAGTATTATTTCTATACCCTCCAAGAGAGTTATTTCCAAGAGCAAACCTATACACAAGAATACATCCCCTATATCCACCGAAACCAGAAAGACTTACTGTACGTTGGTTTGTTCTCAGCCATCCTAATCCTCGTGATCGCCTGTTTCAATTATGCCAACCTAAGTTTCTCCCGCATTTTGCAACAAGTAAGGATGATCTACACCCAGAAGGTGATGGGAGCATCGGCTGGGCAAATCCATCGCCAGCTATTCTTGGATACTTTCCTTACCGTGCTGATCGCTTTCTTTTTATCCTTGTTACTTACACTAGATTTCCTGCCGGCTTTCAACCAGATCGTTTCCGGACGTATCTCCTTGGGATTTTTCTTTAGTGGACAGGTCTTACCTGTGATCGTGGCACTCATCCTAGCTCTATCCATTATCCCCTCATTATATATGAGCCATAAGATCAACTCCCTTTCCCATTCCGAGTATAAATCATTCACCACCGGTACCCGGAAGCGGACAATCATAAGCGGGCTCTCCATCTTACAATTCGCCATCTCAATAGCTCTGGTATTCGCCACGCTAACCGTACGGCAGCAACTAACGCTCACTCAGACAAACGGTGAACGTTACCGGGACCTCATCGAAATAGCCGACTGGAGTGGGAACCATATACAGACCTTCTCTGAAGAGATCCGGCGTTATCCTTCCATAGAAGAGATGTGCCTTTCGAGAAGCGGGATCATACAGTTCAACTTGCGGACAATGGTCTTGAAAGACGAAAACGGAAACGAACTAAATTATACGCTAGGCCAATACGAAGGTGATAGTACTTTCCTAAAGGTTATGAAGATAAACATTCTTCAAGGGCTCTCAGAGCGAGAGGCTCTAAAACAATACAGCACACCCGTCTATATTAACGAACAATACGCACGTTTGCTCGTGCCCAAAGGCGAGAATCCCGTGGGTAAGCCTGTCCGCCTTTACGACACTGAATTCGGGAAGATGGAAAAGGAGGGAGAACCGATAGCGATTATAGCAGGGATCGTGGAGAATCTATATACAGGAACCTTACGACAAGAGGTTTACCCTAGCTTGACCTACCTAACGCATACTCCCCCCTATAACCTCGTCCAAGTCCGACTGAAAAAGGAGCATAGAGCCGAGGCTCTAACGTTACTGCAACAAACATGGGAAAAGATCAATCCCAACGTACCTTTCGAATACCAAGATATATACGAGGAATTTATGTTATCTAACCGAAAAACGATCGAACTGGCACATTTGCTCATCATGTACTCGATCATCAGCCTCCTGCTAACCGCCTTCGGATTATTCGGCATGGCTCTCTATGCCATCCAGCAGCGTACGAAAGAAATCGGTATCCGTAAGGTAAACGGGGCTACGGCCGGGGAGATCTTGTATCTATTAAATCGTCGGTTTATCGGCTGGGTAGGGATCGCTTTCGCAATTGCCGTTCCTATCACGTGGTATTCGCTGAGTTGTTGGCTGGAGAATTTCGTATATCGGGTGGACATATCCATAGGAACATGCCTGCTGTCCGGCGGTATCGTATTGATGGTTACGCTACTGACCGTAAGCAGGCATAGTTATAAGGCGGCATCCCGCAATCCCGTAAATGCCTTACAAAGCGAATAGCGAAAAGGAATATTTTGGATACTCACCTCAGTGTCTTCTCATCAAGGAATGCATCACAATCATCATACAAATTGAAAACCAATTCCTCGGGAATTACCGACCTTGACCGCCACGTTTCGATGGAGGAATAAAAACGTTCGAATAACTCCTCCTCCAATCGCTCGGTTTGCTGCATATACCCATTGCCGCTTAGATTGAAAAGTAATTCCCAATGGAAATAACTTTCCGTATTCGTCCCCCGATGATAACTGTAAATCTTATCCCGAAGCATGTTCGACGCGTCACATAACGGAGCATGTTTATTTTGATCGACAGTTAACGCCTTGGGCAACTTCTTATCGGCGCCTTTCAACCAAACCAGAACCGCAGGAGTAACCGGTGGGTAACCGATAACCGTCCACATCGTAGTGAACGAAGCATCCTCGTCCGGCCGTACACCTTGAATAGCCACAGCGCAAGAGGTACTTCTACGAGCGATAAAATCCTGCTCCGCAAACCAACCGAAAGTCTCTGGCTTATTATGTTTTCCATCTTTCAAGTCGATACCCATCAAAGGATTATGGAACGAGCGAGATAAATGGGACCGCACACAATTCTTCAAGTTTTCCGCATCGCGATTTTTCCACATAATCGGACGTCCGTCAGGTGTTACCTTGCCAGAAATGATAGCCGACGTGCAAGCATTGGCAAATTCCATGGCTCCTGATAAAACAAGAGCCATGAGACACAATATATTTCGTTGCGTACTCATCCGACAACTACATACATTTGTTATAAAACAACGCATTCATGAACAACTTACTAGTTCCAAAGAAGTAAGAACGGAAATTCATATCATCAGCAAAAACAATCACCTTACCGCTTCTATAAGGTTTCACCATTATAGCAGGCTCCTCTCTCAATAGGTTCGCATTATCCGCCGACAAGAATCCCGACAACAAGGGCTTTTTGGTATAATATAAAGGCGAAACATATGGATCCCTATCTTTCTGGAAAATGATATCATTCGTTTTTATAACAGCGATCTCATCTTGATCAAGTCCCCAAGCTAGCGGATGCGTCTTATCCAAATGACAATTCAGAATTACCCCTTTGATCAACTTTCCGGCTTTTGCTTCCGCCTTATCCGCAAAAGAACGATAAACCGATAAGCTGTCCGCCTTTTCAAGCAATGTTTCCTTTGTCTTTAAAGAGATAAGCCCTTGTTTGCTAGCCCATGCGCTAGCCTTTCCGGTAGCGATCAACACTCCTCCGGCAGCAACCCACTCCTTCAAGGCAGTCTCGGTACCCTTAGTTAGATTTGGAACACCATTAGCCAAAATGATAACATTGTAAGCCTTCAAGTCCTTGCCTGTCAAAGACGGGTTCTCTATCAATACCGGACGCATCTGAAAACGCTTATCCAACAAGAACCAAATCTCACCCGATTCCGGGATACTTACGCCACGTCCTACCAACATAGCCACTTTCGGCTGCTCCAATGGTTTAAAAGCCGGGCTGCCAAAATCCACATCAGCCATCAATCCCGTGTTGGCCGAATAGATATCCACTCCCGTATTTTTCGCCAACTCATCCAATGTCGCATAGAGCACATCCGAAGGAAGCGGCTGATTATGCGTCAATACCTGGTAGGTACCATAGCCCATCGTCCATTCTCCCTCTTCGTTCTTAAATTGGAACGGACGGTTGGTCGCACTGACCCGAATCCCCTTACGCTGCAACTCATAGACAACCTTAGGCGCATAAAACTCCCGGTTCTCAAACACATACCCCACCCGGCTTTCCCCGCCGATGAGCCGTCCTTGCGGAAAATCATTTCGCTCAATCCGATCACCCATCAATCCGGCGACACTCTTCACCGGAGCACACTCCAAGTTAAACGCATGCGGGAACGTCCATGTAGAGATATCATAGAAAGTACTATCCGTATATTCTAAACAATCCTCCATAAGCACCTTAACCATCGTACTGTATTTTTGCGCCACCGGAATGACATAGGCTGAACCTTTTTGGAACTCCTTGTTACCTGCGGCTTGATAGTCCTTCGCCAACTGATAGACCTCGATATGATGACGGGCCATATTCTCCAAGAAATGAAAAGCGACAGACTTAGATCCGCGTGTATCGAACACATAGCCCTGTACCGCCTCCTTCCGCGCCTCAGAAGCCGTACGTTCATAATATTCCTTCTGATAAGCCAGCAAACGGGTACGCATCGCCTTGGCCGCTTCCAGCGTAGCGCAAGAGGCTAATGCCTGATTCCGGATCGTCCAGCCAAAGGTCCATTCCCCGCTCGGGGTATTACGCAAATGTCCGCGCGTGGAACCTTGCTCATATAGCAGGCAAACGGATCCATGCGCATCTCCATAAGCAGCCCCTTTTCCGTAATAGAAGTCATCATAACCCTCCTTCGAATAATAAGTCGTCCCAATCCGATCGAGTGCCTTTGCCGTATAAGAAGAAATCTCGGCTGTCAAGTCTTGATTAAGCTGGGGAGTAAACGGATGGGTACGCTTAGGATGTCCCGGACTGAAATAATAAGGACGTAACGCCCCTTGCTCATGTTGATCCACGACCACATTGGGCAACCATTCAAAATATCCATTTAAGCCATTGATCCCCTCGGGATGTTGTGCCATAAGTAAGTCGCGATTACAATCGATCCAATAATGGTTCGTACGACTGGAAGGCCAAGGCTCGGTAAACTCACGTGATTTTATATCGCTAACATTCGTGAAACTTCTAGAGGAATTCACCCACGACGCAAACCGATTGATTCCATCCGGATTGGCTCCGGGAGTCATCACGACAATCTCTTGGTCTAGTAATTCCTCGATCTCAGGCCCTTGTGCCGCCGCCAAATGATAGGCAACAGCCAACGAAGCGTTCACACCCGATGCCTCATTTCCATGAATGCTATAAATCAAGCTTACGATCACAGGCATGTCGTCTATCACTATGCTTCTCGATTTCGCCACGTCGCTCAACTTTAAGTGCTCCTCCTTCAGTCGATCTATATTCTTTTGGTTCTCGGCCGAAGTAAACACGACCTCTATAAAAGGACGGTGCTGATAGGTACGCCCCGTCTCCTAATCGTGACACGGTCGCTGCATCGCGCCAATGTTCTCATATATTCCACTACTTGATCCCATCCGGCATGTTGTTCTCCAAGCTGGAATCCCAAGATTTTTTCCGGGGTAGGAACCTGAGGGTCATAAACCTGAGAACCTTCCGGCAAGAAATACGTCAAATCATAAGGATACTCATCCGCTTGTGGTTGAGCAAAAACACCTGTCGCCAAGAAGATTGGCAACAGGCACATTAAAAAAAATCTTCTCATAACTATTTATTTACTTTATGGATTCGGTTCGCAAAGCGGATTCAGTTGAGTCTCCTTATCAGGAATAGCCCATTGCCAATCCCTATGTCCGGCCGGACGATATCTGTTCCCGTTACCCGTCACCGTTCCATCTCCATACATATTGTAATTAGAAGCTTCTGGATCCACCACTTTAGGCATTGCGTCTTTGTTCCAATATTCAATCAAACCATTCGGGAAAACCTCAGGACGAGGAGCCGGTCCACGGTCCAAATCCATATTCAAACGTTTCAAGTCGAACCAACGGAAACCTTCCCCCCAAAGCTCTATGCGACGTTGAGTCATCACCTCTTCTATCAAGTTTTCGCCCGTTTTCGTAGACAATGTATACTCCGGATCCCGATGACTTGCCAGCGGATAAAGAGCCTGAGCCGCTTTGCCTGGCTCCCCAGCACGTGCATATCCCTCCGCCATGATCAACATCATCTCCGGCAAGCGCATGAAAGGAACATCCCGGCCACCTTTCGTCGTAGGATCCGATACGATAAACTTATTGGCCATATAATTAGCATACGCTTTACTGTTACACTCCGCCCGGATCGGTCGCGGAAGAGTATTGGGATCGGTCGCCCTCGGAAACCAAATTCCTTTATGCACATCGGTATCACTGATCTTGTCGTATAACTTATTATAAATCGCACGAGGGGTATTGCCATTATACGAAATGATCTCATTCGACATATATCCATGGAAGTGAGTCAAGTTCGGAGCTTGCTGCAACAAAGGATTCGATCCCCACAACCATTCTGTATTTGATTGATCGCTAAAACGATCATTCAATGTCGTATAGGTATCATCTTGCAATTTGGCTCCTGATAGATCAACGACCAATTTAGCCATTTCAGCCGCTTCCAACCATTTACCTTGCGTCAATAAGATACGAGCCTTCAAACCGCGAGCCACGTGCAAATCAATATGCGACTTATTAGTCCGTTTCTCCTCCGTAGCACCCAATAATTGGATCGCCAAGTCGATATCCTCATTGATCTGCGTATACACCTCCTCTACAGAAGCTCTCGCTCTCGGCTCCGTTGAGTTATCGTTACGAATTACCACACCCAATTGCGTGTTATCGCCCTCTGCCTTATAACGGCCGCCATACATCTGTACCATCGTGAAATAGGCGAAAGCCCGGTAAAAATGGGCTTGCCCCTTGATATAATTCCTCTCGCTCTCCAAACCTTCCGCAGCATCGATATTATCGATAATCATACTACTGTTAGAGATAAAATATTGCAACAAGCGATAAAAATGGGTCGCGCTACCGATCGTCGCATTCCGATGGCTCGACCATTGAGCCTGCTTTTGGAACTGCGCATTGCTGTACGTATATACCAAATCATCCCCCATCACCTCATACCAAATCATCAACATATCGTAACCGCCATAAAAAGCCGAACTAGACAGATCACCCGTCCACATCAATTTATGCAAGCCATTTACAGCCAACATAGCCGATTGGGTATCATTGAACACTGCTTGCTCATCCACCGTTTGTGTGGAAGTTGTCTCCAAAAAATCCTCCTTGCAGCCATTGAATAATACCACAAGAGATAGCAACACTACTATATATATATTTTTCATATTGAACATGATTTAAAAAGTAAGATTCAAACCAAAAGTAAATACTCTCGCAGGCAAATAAACATCCGCATTACCACTATATCCTGAGAATATGTTTGAACGAGGGAAAATACCTTTTCGTTTCGTCAGCAAGAATAGATTCTCTCCTGACGCATATACCCGGAGTCCTTGCATGGAAACCTTCTCCAGCCATTGCTTCGGCAGATCATAGCTCAAAGTAGCGGAAGCCAACTCCAACATATTCGAGCTGATCAACCAACGAGTAGAAGTTCCCGCATTCATATTCGTATCTGCGAAATCCTCGATGCGAGGCACATTCGTGACATCGCCCGGTTTCTGCCAACGATTCAAGATATCCACATGCTTGTTGGAAGTCAAGGATGCGGATCCTGAAGGCTGTGTCATCAAATCAGAATATCCTACATCATACATCTTGCCACCTAGCTGGAAGTTAAACAACAGGCTTAAAGAAAGATTCTTCCAAGATACGTTCGTATTAAGACCTCCCGATACCTTCGGTGTAGATTCTCCGGCCCAATCATAAATGGCCTCATTCACGTTAGTCGTATATGTTTTTCCATCCACCTCTACCAGGTCGACAGACTCCACCGTCAGTTCCGGATCCGGCACATAGATAGAGTTTCCGGTAGCAGGATCTACTCCCGCCCACTGGCGAAGATAAAACTCATAGCGCGAATGTCCCTCTTCCACCCGATGTACTCCGCTGTTATAAGGTTCTACCGGCAAAGAGGTAATCCGATTTTTCAACCATGTAGCGTTAATTCCCACAGACCACGTCCAATCCTTCGTCTGGATGATTCTTCCGTTCAAATCAACTTCCACACCTCGATTGTACATCGTACCTGCATTCTTATATGCGCTGGTAGTACCCGTATCCGGTGCTTGCGGGATCGAGAACAATAAGTTGCTGGAACGGCGATCGAAATACTCTACACTACCCGACAAACGGCTTTTAAACAACTCAAACTCTAACGCCACATCGCCATTGCGAGACACCTCCCATTGCAAATCCTTATTACGAACGACACGTTGCTGGATATAACCGGCCTCCAATCCGTTCATGGCCTGCTCGTAAGCCGCTTGCCACGCATAGTAGCTACCGATGGCATCATTACCCACCTCACCGTAAGCGACACGCAACTTCAGCAAATCGATGAAATCAAGATCTTCCATGAAACGCTCCTCGTCAATACGCCAACCAGCTCCTACCGAGAAGAATGTACCCCAACGGGAATCCTTGTAAAAGCGGGAGGATCCGTCGCGGCGCACGGATGCAGAAAGGAAATAACGGCTGTTATAGTCATAGTTCGCACGGGCAAGGAATCCCTCCGTCTTGTAGGTATTCGTATAAGAGTCTTGCTCGTCCGGCACCGAATAATTGCTGAACTCAAAGTTGCCATTATGGATGGTCTGGTTTTGCATGGAGCCTTTCAGGTAATTGTACTCATAATCATAACTCTCATGTCCTAATAAGACATCGACATGGTGATTGCCGAAATTCTTTGTATAGGAGAGCAATTGGTTGAACGTCCAAGTTGTCTCAAACGAAACGGTCTTCGTGCTTGACCCCACCTCAGTCTTCTCCGGATAATAGATACTGGCCGAATGCCCTAAACGAGAGCTTGTTCCCACGGCTCCGTTCACCGTAAACTTGAAATCATTCAAGAAACGGATCTCCGCATACAATTTCGCGTTCAATTGATTCCGCTTGTATCCGTTGCTGATATTTTGCAACTCAATAGCCGGGTTATTACCAGAGATATACGCACGCGAAGGCGCTTCCACACCCTCCTCGATCGTATAGGCCTGACCGAAGTCGTACACTTTATTACCATTGGCATCCAGCACATATTCTTTGGTACGAGGATCGTGTACATGGATCGGATAGATCGGTCCGATATAGCGAGTGAATCGGAAAGGGTTGTTGTTATTTCCCGAAGCTTGCGACTGCTGCCCTTCCGCCTTGCTGATATTCCCAGAGAGCGTACCGCCAATCTTCAAGAACGAGGTGATCTGCGAGTTAACATTCGTATTCAAGGTATATCGGTCAAACTTCGATCCGATGATATAACCACCTTCCGTCAGATAACCGGCGGAAAGATAATAATCCGACTTATTATTACCTCCGCTCACGCTCACGCCTATATCCGTACGGCTGCCCGTGCGCTGGATAGCGTCTTCCCAATCGGTATCATCCGCCCACATGAACGTAGCGTTCGGGTTAAGCACACCGTTCGCATCCACGACCTGATCGTCCGGCACGTTAAACGGATTGAAGCCCAGCGTTCCTGAAATCAAGTTTTGAGCGGCTGCCATTCCCGCTTGCTCTGGTGACGCACCACCACTTATCAACTGGTTGCGTGCGCTCTCCCAATATACTTTCAAATAATCATTCACGCCCAATCGTTCATAATCCTGACTTTGCCGATTCGTGAATCCTTGGTTGATTTTCACATTCACCGACATACGATCCTTACTACCCGTCTTGGTGGTTATCAAGATAACACCATTACCACCTCGTGCGCCGTACAGAGCTGCAGATGAGGCATCTTTCAAAACAGACATACTCTCTATATCATTGGGATTGATACTACTGATACTCTGATCGTAGGGCATACCGTTAAGTATAATCAAAGGGGTATTCGTCGCAGAAATAGAGCCCAATCCGCGAATATAGATATCCGAATCTGAACCGGGCTGACCACTGGCTGAGGCTACTTGCACACCCGGCGTAGATCCTAGTAAGGCTGAAGTTGCCGATGTAACAGGACGAGCCTCTATCTTCTCTGACTTCAGCAAACTGGCAGATCCAGTAAACGTACTTTTCTTAGCCGTACCATAAGCCACGACCATCACCTCATCCAATGTTTCCGAATCATCCTCCAGAAGTATCATCATCTCTGATTTGATCGGAAGCGTTTGCGAAGTCATGCCAACAAAAGATACGGTAAGCGTACGGGCATTTGCCGGCAAGTTGTCCAATGAGAAACGTCCCTCCACATCTGTAATTGTACCGATTGTTGTACCTGTCACAACAATATTAGCACCAATGACCGGCTCGTTATCAACTCTTTGCAAAACACGTCCTGCAACTTTCCGGGATTGTTGTTCAATGCCATTTAAATAAGAAGTAGGCAAAGCCTCGGCAGAAACACTACCTGCCACTGAAAAAGCCAATAAAAAATGAGCTAAAAGCACGTTTTTAAAAGTCAAACAACGAATGCATCCTTTTAGTCCGTGCATATTGTCAAAAAGATTCATAATCATAGTTTTAGATTTTAATTTATCAAACACAATAACATCCGCAAGATCAGAATAAATATTATAACATCAAAGTAGGAAGCTCATTTTATTTACATTCTCGTATAAATAACACATAAAAAGTAGCGAATTTTCGTGAACGTACTCCATAGAAACAAGCCTGCTATCCGGCGGTATCGTACTGATGGTTACGCTACTGACCGTAAGCAGGCATAGTTATAAGGCGGCATCCCGCAATCCGGTAAACACCTTGCGAAGCGAATAGCGAAGAGGAATATTAAACTCTATTCGCCCATTGGCAATTTACTTAACTGAGATATCGCCTGTAAATTGGAATAATCGTATTGGTAAAGGCCATCATCGGCGATCATCATCAAGGTGTTCTTAAAAGGGATTACATCGTAACCCTCCATACCTGCATAATGAACAAGCTGATTAGCCAGCAAGGTCATAGGATCTTTCGCATTGAAGACCTTTAACCCTTCGTCACAGAGGAATAAAGTACCGTTATCGATACCTAATCCTTTCGGACATTTCATGCCATAAGCAACCAGCAGGTTCGGTTGGTCCACATCACTTACGTCTATGAGCATCAGTTCATTGGTATTTTGCCCGCAAGTATTTCCGGAATGCACGGTCACATACGCTAAGTCATCCTCCACGACAACCGGATCACAACCAAAGACATGACTTACGGAAGAACGATACTTAGGCGCTAACGGATCTTCCAGCGAATAGATCAACATGCCGGTCGGAGTTCCCATGAACATCTTATCTTTATAGTTGAAAAGAGTCTCGACACCACGTTGCAACCAAATGTCGTTTGTCGTCAAGACAGGCTTGTCTCCAGACAGGTCGAAAACACACATGATATTCTGTTCTACCGTATATAAGTACTTACCATAAATAGAAAAACGAGCCATAGATCCATTCACTCCCTGCATGGAAGCACCCGGGGCCGCATCGTTCGCCATCAGATCACCGCCATAACTCGGATAATGGTAAATGGTTTCCTCCCGTTCCTTCGGCTCCCAACCAACCACGACACCTTTCGCTCTCGCTTCCTCCGAATAACACATATTATAATCGAACCCATAGCCATTCTCTATGGTCGGAAGCGCATAACGGAAAGCGTTCTCCACACGACCTTCCAATTCAGGTCTCTCCGGATCGGAGATATCGAACCAGACCAGATCCACATACGAATCCGCATACAATTTATCATCCTTGATCGAGAGATCCTCGTTACCGATCAATTCTACAAAGCCCGCTATCCGGGGAGATGCCGGATTCCTGTTATCCACGATATGGATGCCCTTATCCGGGGAAGAAATATACAGGTAATCCTTATAGAAACAGATCTTACCCCGCTTGGTGATTGGCACCACCTCATCCGTCACCTTCACTGAATTCCGAAACTCGGAGATCGACATGAATACCGGTTCGTTGATAGCATACCGCACGACCTCCACTCTCACTCCATCATCCTTGCATCCCATTAAGACGCAAAGGCTAAAGGCAAACGCCCAATAAAAAAGTTTCCGCATAATTATAATAGATTTAATCATTAAAAAGCATATCGTATACCTGCGCTCAACCCAAATCCCAACGGCTTGTCCGTACGGATACTAGCCGGTTGATCACAGTCAAAATAATGGGAGAAGCGAGGCTCGAAATAGAGGCTCCAATCCCCATAAAAACGATAAGCAGCACCGACCGAGGCATTCACGGACCATTGCATACCATGGATATCCTCCTTTTTGCTCTTGGAGATAGTCGTTCCGTTTCCGGCGATATAGCCACTATACACGGCCTGCAAGCCCTTCTCCATCATAAAGCCTCCGGAGAGATAGACATTCCATCGCTGATTCTTCCATAAATAAACCACCAGATTCAAGGGAATACCCAGATAATGCAAAGACGATTTCACCTCTGACGGGCAATCCCCTCCCCTCTTGAATGTAGTGGATAAATACGTATACATCAATCCACTTTCCACCGCTATACGCCGGCTCAAATCCTTCCGTACCGTAAAACCGAAAGATATCGGAAGGGAATAGCTAACGTCCGGATAAGATTCGAACGAACGATTATCCAAGAAGTTCTCATCCACCTTAGAACTCCGTAATACCGGGGCATTACGAAATGAGACCGTTTGGGAAGGCGTATTGCCATTCTCCTTCTCATCATCGTCTTTATCCGGCTTATCCGGATCAGGATCTTGGGAAGGAACATTCATATCTCCCGGAGAAGAAACATCACCATAACTCATATCCGTATTTAAAAAGCTATCTACATAACCACTAGAGCCAACGGCGGCGGCCAATAACCACTTATTCCGTTTACTCTTCTTGGCTTTCTTTTTCAAAGAGGCTTTTCGTCGGGGACTCCGTTCGCCTTCCGGTAGAGGAACCGTAGAGTCACCTCGCTTAACGACTATGTCCGTCGAATCCTCGGACGCATCCTCCTTCGCAGACGGTTCTTCTACGATAGCCGCAATCGCATCCTTCTCAATAATCTCGATAGTCTCACACTTCTCATCCTCCCGGATCGTTTCCTTTTCCCCGACAATAGCGGAAAGCTTAGCCTTTTTTTCCCATTTCAGCACTTTCGCTATACGTTTCTTTACAGGCTCTACAGGTAAAACGGGATGCTCCGGAAGAATATTCATTTCCTCCGCTTTCTCCGATATCTCTTTCTGAAAGGGGCTCAATTCCTCCAATGGCATCTTCTCCGGGGAAGGTAGCAGCCAAATAACCAAGGCCAGCACTGCGGCGGCGGCCAAGCCTCTCGTCCACAACCAACCCCGTGATCTCGCTCTTCGGTTCATCCGGGCCTCCACCTCATCCCAGCCGCCAGCATCTACCGGCAACCGGTGCTCTTCCAAGCGCTGCCGCATATAGCCGCTGAAATCATCCAGCCGTTCGTTATGATCCTTATCGTCCCGCATTTTCATGCCTTATTAAAGATTGTACACTCTTTTGCAAAGCGTTCCTCGCCCGGATAAACTGGGAACGGGAAGTCGCCTCCTGTACATGCAGCATCTCGGCGATCTCGCTATGCGTATATCCCTCTATCGCATATAAGTTGAAGACCGTACGATATCCCGGCGGCAATTGGGCCACGCAAGCCAACAAGTCATCTGCCGATAAACGGTCTAATACGGAGTAGTTGATATCTTCCAAACTGTCGTCATAGCCATCCAAACCTACACTTAGCCTCGTGTTCTCTGAAGACCGGAGATATTCAAGAGCCGTAGTGACAAAGATCCGCCGTATCCATCCCCCGAAAGCCCCGGAGCCGGAATACGACCGGATCTTCGTAAATATCTTCACGAACCCGTCCTGCAGAAGATCACGAGCCGTCTCCCTGTCACCCACGTAACGCATGCAAACACTCATCATGGCAGGAGCATATTGCTCGTACAATTCCTTACGAGCCCATGATTCGCCTCGCATACATCCATCGATTAACAGTTGTTCATCCATAAGTACTTATGCTCTCTATTATATGGATGAAATAGGTATCCTAAAAGTTGCATCTTATTCAAAAAAAAGTTACCTTCACATCAAAAATAGGAGGAGAGTGTATGAGACGAGGATTATTTATATTCATGGCATGGATATGTGTCGTTGGAATTCGGGCACAGTCTGACTTTTCGTTTATTTTAAATAAAGAAGGTAAAATCATCGTCCTGCCTAAAAACAAGACGTATGAGTTGAACATCCCGAAAGCCTCTTATAAGACATTTACCCCTGCGGGGACACGGGATATCGATATTAAACTGCGGGAGTTCACGCCCGATATTCCCCATACGTCCCTACAAGAGCGTCCGATGGATATGCAGATATCTTCCGCCGCCTATCAGCCGTTCTTTAACGTATATACCCCGATGCTTCGGGAGGTATCGCCTATGGCGTTGGATTTCAATGAGACTTATATGAAACGGCTAAACGAAAGTTTCGATCTTATCGCTAACGGTGTTCAATATACATGGCCGGGAGTCGGAGGCATGACGATCATGAACGGGGGTATTTCTTGGCACAGCGGCAATTGGAGTCTTTATGGCGGAGGATTCGGTGGTCGTTTCTTTAGTCCCTTCAACCCTAGTCCCGGAATAACAGCCGGCGCAAACGTACAAGTAGAATATCAACCTACGGACTGGTTGAAACTGAAAGGATGGGGACAATACGCTTATTACGCCGACGAGTACAACAATCCCCATATGCTTAGGAATCCCTTTTTCTATCATACCCAAGTGGGCGGCTCAATGGAGTTCAAGGTTACTGATAATTTCTGGATGGGAGCCGGTATCAACTATGAATACAACCCGGTACGACGGAAGATGGAACCACAGTTCCTAGTCTATCCCGTCTTCAAATCGGGCCGCTTCAAGATTGGAATGTGAGGAAGACGCTATTTCCGTCTCAAACATTCCTACATGGCAACTGCCTAGGATACCGACACCACCGTCTATATTGCTAAATACACGGATCGGTTCGGCCAGACCGCCATCGATCAAAAGGTTCGAAACTGAATCCGTGTCTTTATCTTGCAAAACTTTCAGATATCGATAGTATTCCGCCGAGATAGCATATAGGTGTACCCGTAGGTGCTTGGGTGGAATCGGAAGAAAATCTTCCTCATTTAGATCTTCTATCCCTATCGAATCCGGGACTACTTTTAGCGGATATGATCCATAATAAGGTTCATAATAATACTCATCCGTTAAGTGCAAGGTATATTCTTGCCCGTTTATTAACTCATCAGAAAAGACCTTCCCATCATACCCATACATCCAGTCATTGCCAAAGATTTGATCCAAGGCTGTCAACGATTGACCAAAAACAGGTTCAGTCGCATAGTTTGGACTCACCGAGAACCATTTATATTCTCCTGTATATTCCTTAGCTATTCCATCAAAAACAGGAATGCCCTCTTCCATACGGAGTAAATAATAATTCTCCTCGGCAGGGTTATCTTTGAGTGTTACCTGATAAATCGCATTCTGGCGAGCAGAACCAAAAGAGCCAGCTACCGTGGCATAGGTTACCCCCGCTTTCAAGACCCGGGCGGGCGCTGGCATGACTGTCTCGGCGCTTGCCACACCATATTCCGGATAAGAAGCTTCCACACGGATACGATCCCCTTTCACCGGTATAAAATCAGACTTAAAATACCCTTTCGTGTTAAATGCCTCATCCCCCTCCTGAAAGCTCATACGCTCTTTAAAAGCGCCATTCACGAATAAATTCACCTCGGCTTTATCCAAAGTCACGTTCGGATGATCATCCGTGAAAAACCAAGTACGGGAGACACTTACGGTTAAGGGTTCGCCGGTTATAGCGACACAGTTCACTACCAAGGTAGGATCCGGCCGTAAGGATTCAAGATCGATCTCCTTGATGCAAGACATCAAACCAAACAGGCTTACTATACAAATCGTATTTATTAGAATATTCTTTATCTGTTTCATCTTCCTAGAATTTATAAGTATATGATAGGGAAGGTATGATAGGCATAATACCTATCAACTTAAAACAAGGTTTTGTTTTACCGCTATAGGGAGAAGAAGAATCTGGGACTAAGTTATTCGTTCGTTCCCAGTTATCACTTTTATAGACCATAAACGGATTCATCCGGCTATATACATTATAAATACTGATATTCCAGATGCCCATTCGTCCCTTCTTCTTCGGACGGTAAATATTAAGTCCCAAATCCAGACGATGATAAGCCGGCATCTGGTAATTATTACGACGTGTATACAAATCCACCACTTCCCCGGATGGTTCCCACCAGTTATTCATCTTGTATTGGTTGGAAATAGTAAGCGTACCAGCTTGCTCATAACTCTCCAACGACAAGGTCATTCGATTGCCGGAAGTATACGTCCAAGCGGCTGTCAGTTCCACCTTATCCGACAGTTTATGCGAAACCACGATATTCAGCTTATGCCGGTTATCGTAACGTGCCGGAAAGCGTCGCCCGTTATCGATCTCATCGAAACGCCGATCCGACCATGAAAGTGTATATCCTATCCAACCGGTCGTACGTCCGCTTTCCTTGCGAGCCAAGAACTCCACGCCATACGAACGTCCCTTGCCGACCGCCATTTTTTCCTCCCAAGCCGCCGTACCGGGCAAGAAGGAATAGCCGTCTTTATAATCCAACAGGTTCTTCATCCATTTATAATACCCCTCTACCGAGAAACTATAAGAACGCATCAGATTATAATAGAAACCAGCGGAGACTTGATCGCTGATTAAAGGTTTCAACTTACGGGTAACAGGCATCCACGCATCCGTCGGCAAATTTATATAACTGTTGCCCAATAAATGGATATATTGCCCCATACGGGCGTATGAGGCTTTGAAGCTAAGATCGTCACGTAGCAACCATCTCAAGGAAGCGCGAGGCTCCAATAAGGTATAAGCCTTCCGCTCTACATTGAACAGGCTAAACCGAAGCCCCGCATTCAAACGCAAGCTAGGTAAGACATTCCAATCATCCTCTCCGAAGACAGCCGCCTCACGGGCCCATAGCAGATCATTCGTATATATTTTCCCTATATTCGAAAACTCCAGCATACCGGAACCGGCTGCTTTCACCTCATTATACTCCGGGCGGAAACGGTGCATCAAGAAATCCCCTCCAAAACGAATCACATGCGACGTAGAAGGCGTGTAATCAAAAGAGGAACGGACGCCCATATCCAAGATAGAGGTAGAACTACTCGTTTCCGATGAAGAAGAGAGATAATTATCTTCTCCTTCCACACCATAATTATATTCTTTTGAACTCCGTACATTCGAGCGATACCGTGAAAAGACCCCGGAAACCCGTCCGAACAAACGGTTATTGAAGACATAAGTCCAGCCCAAGGTTCCCATCAAATTACCCCAACGCAGCGATGAATGGGTACCATCCGTATAAGGGACTTGCTCTTCTTCTGTTGAGAAATCCGTTCCCCCTCCTTTTAATACATCATTCCCGTTATATAAGCTGAAAAACATCCGGCTACGATCGCTGAAACGATGATTAAGCTTTAAATTCAAATCGTGAAAAGCGTAACGAAGATTTATTTTATGACCGTCTTTTCGAACCTTATTTGCTATCGCTATCGCTGGGGCAGAGAGTACATCCAGCCACGAGCGTCTAAGCGCTATCTGAAAAGCCGTGCGATCCTTGATGATAGGGCCTTCCAAGCTCAGATTACCGGAGATCAGCCCGATCGTAACGCTACCATGGTACTCTTTCATATTGCCCTCTTTGGTATGGACATCTACCACAGACGAGAGTCGCCCGCCATATCTCGCAGGGAAACCCGCCTTGAAAAAGTCCAGATTACGGATCGCCTCCGGATTGAAAGCGGAGAATAGCCCGCCGACATGATTGATCTGGTAAACCGGATTACCGTCTATCAAAAACAGATTTCCATCTTGGTCGCCGCCACGAACATATAAACCGGCCAGTCCCTCTGTCCCACTGGCTACACCCGGAGTCAGTTGCAAGGTCTTCACGATATCGGACTCACCAAACAGGGTCGGTGTCGCCTTGATCGTCTTCTGGCTAAACTCCATCGTTCCCATCAAGGTGTTATTTACAGACAAACGATCCCGCTCCGAAGCGGTAACCACCACTTCCTCCAGACGGGCGTTCGGACGCAACTCAATATTTAATATAGTATCCCTATCCAATTCCGTGAAATTAAAGGAACAGCTCTCATAACCAATGTAAGAAGCATGCAAGCGGATATTCCCCGGCGGAAGCGTCAAACTGAAAAAACCATAGCTATTCGTAGCCGAGCCTTTCCGGCTGGCGACCTCATAAACAGAGGCTCCGATCAGAGACTCCGAGGACGCTTGGTCCCTCACGAAGCCGCTGATCGTTACCTGTCTCTGTCTACGCTTCAGAATCACGATCTTTCCACTCACCTTATACACGATCGGATACGACTCGAACAAGCGGGTCAAACAATCCGTCAATGTCTCATCTTTCACTTGGAAACTGATCTTCGGAAGCTCTTTCAACAAAGAAGACTCATACGAGAAGGTCACGCCCGCCTGTCTTTCGATCTCTGACAAGACCTCCGGCAACGAAACCTCCTTCATACGCAACGTAATCCGGGGATCATCCTTCGTCTTGGCTGATTGGGCCAAGAGGTCTGGAACAGGCATAAAAATCATCCAGCAAAAAATGGCCATAAGCCATTTATTCATCCACTCTGTCATCATTCTACTTTATTGAGTTCATTGATAAGACAGGATCTCCCGGAAATACCCCTATCAAGGAAAAGCCTTTTTTTCATACCTCGTGAACTTACCGCTTCATGATGTATGAACCGGCAAGCACAGGTCGTCAACGCGGGATGGGCTTATCCATCCCAAGGATTCCAATAAGGAGGCACCGTGTCTCTCGGCATCGTGATACGCAATTTATCCTCTTGATATCCGGCGACAATCCCAAAGCCGTTCTCCACATTCGAATACGTATCGGCAGGCTCTATCAACGCCCCGAAATTCGCGTCGCCGATCGTGATAGAGTACCCCCTCATAATCTTCATATATCGATAATAATCCTCGGAGATAGACAACAGGCGCACATCGTAATGAACGTCCATAGAAAGGGTATCACTCTCATACGAGTATTCAACAGGAAAAACAGAAACCTTAATAGCATTCGTATTAACCAGATCCTCCCCTCTAAATACACCCATACAGTAACGCCCATCCATCTGGCTCGTGATAGGACTACCTCCAAAAGACTGGAAAACAGGATCCTCATAATCCACGCTAAAACCAGAATAATACCAACTATATCCTCCTAAGCTACGGAAAGAGGTTACGGTACGGGTACTATCCCCCTTCCGGAAGTCCAAGATCTGCTCCACGATTAAACGATAATAGGAATCCGTCTCAACCCCGATTTTAACAGAGAAACGCAGATATTCGGCATAGCAGGCAGAAGATCGATAGGATAAGGTATCCACCTCATAAATCCGTGCCCGACCGGGGATACGAGTTTCCCCGGATACCGGCTCATACCCATCGGCCTCGGCCTCTATACGCAAACAATCCCCCTGTCTCACGAAACAACCGGGCAGAACATATTGCCCCCGTGAATGTATAGAATCTTCCGGCAGGTCATCATTGCGCATAAGACCTTGAAACTCATCATTGACATAGACACGGACTTTTGCGTCGGATAGCTCAAAATCGGGAACGCTATCCATGATAAACCATGTTTTCGAGAGATGAGCACACACCTCCTTTCCGGGACATACCGATGCGTTCAGTACAATCCGATCCGGCAGATCCTCCAAATCAATCTCCACATCCCGAACGCAAGAGACCATCAATAATCCTAACACGAACAGGTAAGGTAAATATCTTCTCATAAGCTAGAATTTATAAGTATAAGAAACCGAGGGCATGCAATAGAACAAAATCGTCTCCTGTAGCACTACATGATATCGCTGATTTATATCCTGGTTTACCATAACCTCCGTCATGAAGGGATTCGGTTTCAAATACGTATTGTATATACTTATGTTCCAAATCCCCATCCGACCCTTCTTTTTATATCGATAAAAATTCACGCCCAGATCCAAACGGTGATAAGGAGACAATTGATAATTATTACGAGCGCTCAAACCTGAATTCATCGGTCTGTATGAATCTACTCCGGCATACCCGTTCTCTTTCTGATAAATCGGAGACAGATATTTATACTCCGGCAAGCTAATATGGTTTCCTGAGGCGAACACCCAAGCTCCCGTTAACTCCACCTTCCGGGATAACTTACGAGAAACGACCACATTCACCTTATGCCGGTTGTCGAAGCGAAACGGGAAATGACGCCCCTTATTCACGGAACCATCCGGAAACCACCGATCCGACCAAGAGAGCGTATACCCGATCCATCCGGTTGTCTTCCCATTTGTCTTTTGCGCCATAAACTCCACACCATAGGTCTTACCCTTTCCCAAACCGACCCGGTCTTCCCAACCGGAGAAATGTGTCTCAACCGGCCAATGATCCTTATAATCAATCAAGTTATTCAACCGTTTATAATACCCCTCGATCGAGAAATCATACATCCGTTTCAGATTATAATAAAGCCCGGCAGTAATCTGGTGAGAACTCATCGGAGGGACTTGCTCCATCACCGGGACCCAAATATCCGTAGGCTGGTTCACATAGGTATTCGATAATAAGTGGACATATTGGTTCATCTTACTGTAGGATATCTTCGCCGATAGATCCGGACGAAGTAAATAACGTGCCGACAAACGAGGCTGAAAAGAATGATAGATCTCATTCTCTACATGAAACAAGGTATACCGCAATCCGGCATTCACCCGCAAGCGATCCGTGACCCGCATCTCATCCTCGGCAAACAAAGAGAACTCATGCCCTTTTATCAAGGAATAATCATACAAAAGCTCATATACGGGATTTACTAACGAATCGTTCACCCAAGACCGTTGCTGGCTATTCTCCGGGCGAAAATTATGATACAGGTAATCCGTGCCCATTCGTATCCGGTGATTCATTGAAGGACTGTAATCCACTGACAGCCGTACGCTCAGATCCTCCATCTCCGATTTATAACGGCTATCCCGCTTAATTGATTGCCGTTCTGCCCTATTTCCTTCGATTTCATACCCCTTCGCCTCTTGCCGGATATGCGAGCGAAAACGGCTGTAGCCCACCATTAGATTACCAAACAGCTTTTGCCCGAACACGTAGTTCCACCCTGCGGAGCCGATCAAGTTTCCCCAACGCCAGAGAAACATATCATCCGAATCCTCATGCTTCTCCTTGCTTCCCTGCCGAAAAGCATCTTGCCCCATATAAAAGCTCAAATAGGCCCGGCTACGTTCCGAGAAAGAATGGTTCACCTTCGCATTTATATCAAAAAAGTGATAACCGAAACTCTCCTTGGTATCACTGTTCTTATTAACGATCGCCAAAGCCGTCCCTGTTATCAAATCCAACCACGTACGGCGTACCGAGACATTAAACGAGGAGCGATCCTTAACAATCGGCCCCTCTAGATTCGCCCGTGCGGAAAGCAACCCTACGGAGATATTCCCGTGATACTCCTGCCGGTTACCGTCATTCATACGGACATCTACAACCGACGAGAGCCTTCCCCCGTATTCCGCCGGAAAGCTCCCTTTATAAAACCGGGTATTCTTTATCGCGTCCGGGTTGAACGCCGAGAAAAACCCCAACAAATGGTTCACATGATAGACCGGATTTCCATCCAGCAGATACAAATTCTCATCGGCCCCGCCCCCACGAACATACAAGCCGGTCATTCCCTCGGTGCCTACCGCCACGCCCGGCAACTGCTGTAAGGTCTTCACCAGATCCGCCTCCCCCAGCAAAGCGGGCATCGACTTCACCCGCTCGGCAGGTACGTCGATCACCCCCGCACGGCTACTCAATATCTCGTAGCGAGGCCGGGTCCCCCGAATAACGACCTCGCCTAACGAGGCCAATGACCTCAACGGGAAGTCGATCATCGTATCCCTTTGCAAATCGATCTCTATCTCCATCGCCTTAAAGCCCACATACGAGGCCCTAAGGCGAACCTTACCGGGTGGAAGTATCAAGCTGTAAAAGCCGTAATTATTAGACATCGTCCCTCCCCTCGAACTTTTCACCAGAACCGAAGCCCCCAACAAACTCTCATACGAGGCTGAATCCCTGACGAATCCACTGATCGTATATTGACGGGGCTTTCGCTTTAAGATGATATATTGCCCCGTAACCCGATAGATAATCGGTAATGGGGAAAATAAGCGCTTCAAGCAGTACGACAAGGATTCATCCCGGACCGACAGGGAAACCTCTGGCAGCTCTTTCAGCAGAGAAGACTCGTACGAGAAGAACAATCCGGTTTGTTTCTCAAGCTCCATCAATATATCCAACAGGGGAACCTGCCGCATATCCAACGTAACCGTCGGCGTAGGTTCGGGCATCTGCGCATATAGATGTCCCATCCAACCGGGAAGCAAAGAATCCCTATCAGCCATACAACAATAGATCTCATAAATGATCTGATTTTATTTCTTCGAAGTGGAAACCAAACGTGCGTCCAATGTCTGGTTAACAACCTGCAAGACATCCTCCAAAGGCAGATTATTAAAAGTAGCGGTCAATCTCGCTCCCTCATTCTTTGTCTGGTTCGCAATCTTGACTTGATAATAATCACTCAAGTCCTCAATCACCTTATCCAGCGGTGTCTCCATAAAACGAAGTTGCCCTGTCCTCCAAGCTAACTTGTTCACGTCTTCTTCCGTCACTACCGTTATCTCCTTGTTCTCCATAGAATACTGAGCCGACATTCCAGCGGTAAGTATCACATTCTCCTTTTCCTCCCCGGCGGTAAAACATACCTTGCCGGTAACTACATTGACTTCCGTAACGGTAGGCTTCTCATCTATCTGGAAACTTGTTCCCAGCACCGTAACTTCCGTTTGGCTCGTTTTCACTGAGAAAGGGCGTGCCTCGTTCCTCGTCACTTGGAAAAAGGCCTTTCCATTCATCTCCACGGCACGCCTCTCTTTATCATATCTCTTCGCGTCATACCGGATCCATGAATCGCCGGCCAAAGCGACCAAGGTACTATCCGGAAGGTAAACATCTTTCATTTGTCCGGGGGCGGTAGTAATCGCAACCCAATCCGGGGCGTTTCTCTCTACCGTAAACCATGTCCCCAGACCTACGAGCACTAACACGACAGCGGCCGCCCCGATCCAATACCGGCGAAACGAGACCTTCCGGCTAATCACATGCTCAGAAGCGAACTTCTGCCATGCCTTATCCGGGTCAAGGCTTCCTTCCCGATAGCGTTTCGCTACGAAACGGATGCGTTGTTCCAATTTATTGTCATGCTCGTTATTATTCATAACTATTCCTTCTATTTAATAAGTCCTTCCAGTCTCATACCATTGGAATCCGACATTTGGGGCCTGCCCCTTCTTCAATGGAACTCCCACGCTCATACTCGGCGAGATCCTAGACGATACGCAAGATGAGAAAATCATCATCGACACCGCGAATATAAATACCCACTTTATACAAACCATCGCTTTCATCCTATTTTCTCTTTAAAATGTGTATCCCAAGGTAAAACTAGCCGTATGATAGTTCAGACCTATGTTATAAGCATATCCCTTGTATTGCTTATCTATACCCAGATCATAGCCAACCTTAAAAGCGACCCGTTTCACCTCTATACCAGCCTCTATGGTAGCTCCCCAGTCAAAACGAGGCGCTACCGCATATCCTTGGCCGGGATTAAACGGGTTATATGATATTTCCTTATTATAGGGCAGCTTTCCTTTTAAAGAATAATCACTTTCCTCATACGTCACTTTTCCTCCCAAGCCAACCGCCAAATAGGGACCGACCGCCAAATGTAACCGAACATCCTTACTTACCTGCCAATCGAAACGAGCCAAGATCGGTAATTGGATATATTCACGATGCTCCTTCTGACTGCGATGCCTTATACCTTCTACATCAAAATCCTTAATTCCATAGGTATCATAATAGAAGCCCGTAAAGCCGTAACCATTACCATAACCGTATCCCCACAGATTCAAATAATCACTGGAAACGGGATAGAGAAATATACTCGTACCTTCCCGTCCCCCATATGGACTCTCACTAGTTCCATAAATCTCACTATAAGAAGACAGCCCCTTCCCCCGTCGCACATAATACAAACCGGATTGAAGCGAGAACCAGCCCGATCCGAATGTATAAGAGACTGCGGCCCCAGCCTTAAAGCCTACCTTAGCGGCATCTCCCTTATACTTTGTCACGTTCATACCGGCTTCCGGCGTCACTTTCCATTGCGCTTGGGCCGAGATCACGCACGTCATCAACATCACAAATACCACCAACTTCCTCATATACTCTCCATGCTTTAATGAAATAAACAAGTAACCTTTATCTCTAAGACAGAGAAATATGAAAAACCCCCATTCCTTTCTATAAAATTTATCCGAAAAAGAACATATAAACACGGATAGCGGTCTCTCGCAAAGCTTTCAATGCCTTGCTCATCTGGTTCTCAACCGTTTTTACCGATAAATTCAATTCCTCCGCGATCTCTTGGTATTTCAAGCCATCCCGTTTGGATAACAAGAAAATCTTCTTCCGTTCGGGAGGTAACCGATCGATAGCATCCCACAGGCGGGCGTCACGCTCCGATCGCAGGATGTCTTCCTCTTCCGAGGTATCTTCTACGTCGGGTAACTGCTCGGTGGCCTCAGCGTTTACGGGTTGTGAGGTAAATGAAAGAGAACGGTTCCTCACCGCTTGATATAAATAAGCCTTGAGATTCCCGATCACATTACCAGCCCGGTTCTTATCCCATACATCCGCGAAGGCCTGTTGCACGATATCCTCGGCATCGTCTACCTGATCGGTATAACGAAGCGCAAACAAACACAAGGGCTTATATAAACTCTTGAAATGATGTTCAAATTCTTGGGTGGTAATAGCAGCCATACGTTTGTTATCTGTAACTATTCACCGCAAAGTAACAACCTTTTCTTTTTAACAAATCGCTTTTCAGGTTCTTTATAATGGTTTTAATAAAAAGAAAGCGTTTAAGGACTTATCCCTAAACGCTTTTTCTTATTTTTAATTAATAAGCATCAATATGGACGAAAACCGATAATCTGGCGTACCTCATTTAAAGTCTTAGAAGCGCTCTCACGAGCTTTCTCCGCACCCATACGGGCTACCTTATCCAGATATTCCGTATTGGCGGCCATATCCAAGATACGCTCACGGATCGGAGCGCAGAACTTATTGATATCCTCGGCCAACTGCTTTTTCATATCGCCGTAACGGATCTCGCAATTGTTGTATTTCTCATTAAAGAAATCATAGGTCTCTTTCTCGGAGACAATTTCCATCATCGTGAATAAATTGGCGATCGGCTCGGGCTTCACGCTATTCGGCTCGGTTGGTCCCGCATCGGAAACCGCTTTCATAACCTTCTTCTTGATTGTTTTCTCATCATCGATCAAGTAGATCGCGTTACCCTCACTCTTGCCCATCTTACCGGAACCATCCAAGCCCGGAACTTTCACGGACTTATCGCCCAAATGGAACGAAGCTGGTTCCGGGAAGAAATCTACTCCATAGGTAGAATTGAAACGGCGGGCGAAACGACGAGCCATTTCCATATTCTGCTCCTGATCCTTACCTACAGGAACCTTCAACGCCTTATGGATAATAATATCGGCGGCCATCAAGGTCGGGTAAGTCAACAAACCAGCGCTTACGCTATGTTTATTACCTTCATTAAAAATCTCTTTCTCTACATCGCCTTCACATCCTTCCCGGCTGATATGCAACTGCTGACGGGCCTTATCCTTAAAGGAAGCCGTACGCATCAACTCGCCGATACCGGCGTTCATATTCAAATATAGATACAACTCTACCACCTCCGGCACATCGCTCTGAATATAAATGGTAGCTTTTTCCGGATCGATACCACAAGCCAGATATTCCGAGAGGATCGTCTTTACGCTATTTCGTATATTGTCAGGATGCGGGTGAGTAGTCAACGAATGCCAATCAGCGATAAAGAAGAAGCAATTATACTCATCTTGCATCCGCAAGAAACTCTTTACCGCGCCAAAGTAATTGCCTAGATGCAGATTACCTGTTGGTCTGATTCCACTTACTACTGTTTCCATGTCTTGTTATTTTTAGTTTTCAAGTGGCGGCAAAGATAGTAATATTCTCACAATATACATATATTATATGCCGCAGATCCTCCTAACCACCTATTATAACGGTGGGACATCCCAATACGATTTGCCCTCCGTGAGCTGTCGTATCTCCCATTCTGGCGGCAGGTTTACCGCAGATCATCACGGTGGAAGATCCTTTAATGATCGTATCCGGAGGACCTACGCAAACGCAACTATCCCCCATTACCGCCGCCGGTAGCTTGCCGATTAGAACAGTCGCCGCTCCCGGCCCTACGATAGGACCGCCTACATGGGGTATCGGTGATGGCCAAGCCGGGGTTTGCATAGGACATGTATGCATATCTGTCAATCTTGCTGCTGGAGGCATATTTATTACTTTTTAGTTAACGATTTATTGAAATGATAATCTACAAATATATAATATTTATCATGAATATACTACTTTTGCGCGCTAATATTTTTAATCATGAATGCAAAAGCAAAAGGATATGTTCTAGGGGCTATCGCCGCCGCGACTTATGGAATGAACCCCTTGTTCGCCCTACCCTTGTATAAAGCCGGTATGAATCCGGATTCAGTCCTGTTTTTCAGATATTTATTCGCGATCCCGGTATTGGGTATCATGATCAAAGCGAGAGGGCGGAACTTTAAGTTGAAACCCAACGAGATCGTTCCTTTAATCCTCATGGGGCTGTTGGTTTCCTTCTCTTCCCTAGCGTTATTCCAAAGCTATAATTATATGGAAGCAGGCATCGCCTCGACTTTGCTGTTTGTCTATCCGATCTTAGTGGCGCTGATCATGGCGTTTGTCTTCAAGGAGAAATTAACGTTACAAACCATCTTTTGTATCTTGCTGGCATTAGGCGGTATCGGCTTACTTTATAAAAGTGGCGACGGAACGACTCTTAGTTTAACCGGTGTCCTGTTGGTCATGGCTTCCGCTCTTTCCTATGCTATTTATATCGTAGGCGCGAATCGTCCGCTATTGAAGAATATCGCTACGTTGAAACTTACGTTCTATGTCTTGCTTTTCGGAATGACCTTGTTTTTAGTCCGTATAGATTTCGGCAGGAGCCTTCACATTGTCCATGATTGGTATTTATGGGGTAACCTGATCGCTCTAGCCATATTCCCAACCGCTATCTCTTTCCTTTGCACGACACTGGCGGTCCAATATATCGGCTCCACCCCGACGGCTATCCTCGGAGCTTTGGAACCGTTGACCGCCGTATTCTTCGGAGTGACTGTCTTCGGTGAATCATTAACGTTACGATTGTGTTGCGGAATCATCCTGATCATCCTAGCCGTTACCCTCATTATCGCAGGAAGTAACGTAACAAGCCACCTAGTTCGTTTTCGAAAGCTTTTCCCAAGGCTTCCGCTTAAGAAAAAGAACGCTAAATCATAAAATCATATACAGGCATCATTTCTAGATACTATTCTACGGGGCTATCGCAAATCTATGATAAATTCGTAAAATCATTTGTTACAATCAATTATTTTACATATGTTTGCGAGAAACAATACGTATCCAATCATGATCACCAAGTTCTCAACATGCTTATTGTTCCTTGCATTGCTCTTGAATAGTTGCCAACAAAGGAATCAACCCACCTCTCCCCAATATGAAGCGGAGTATAATCGTTCGACAACTCCGGCCCTCATTGATATAGAAAAGGCGCTGGACCATCCAGCGATGTTGAAACTGAGTCAAATAGCCTCTAAGCTGGAATATTATAATGTTGGAGACGCTCGTTACACGGTAACACAAGCGATCGCTATTCCGGATAGCGACGCTTTTATCACATTCAATAACCCACGTATTTATTATCGTAAGCAAGGCATTCCCAGCAAACGATATGGATTTAAGGCCTTGGATTATAAATGGAACCATGGGATGAACGGCCTTAATCTATTTTACGACAAGAAAACAACCCGTATGTACTGCGCCTTGAGCGGCCTCGACCAAGACAATAAAAAAGATTCGACCACATTCAACGATATAAGGCCATGTATCGGGGAATTACCCACATTAGATACGATGCTGACCATTCAGAATTATATATTCCCCGAAAACCTGCCTACCAAATATTCGATAAATGCGGATGCCAGTCAAATAGTAGGCTTCTCCTCCTCGGGATATATGCTTTGTGATTACGCGGAAGGCTCTAAAATCCCGAAAGGAATAACGACATTCAACCTTCGAGGAGATACGCTTTGCAAATTCATCCTTGCGGATGCCAAAGATATTAACGTCTCTCCGGATACGATCACCCGGTTTCAAACCTTTTATTGGAATACGGATCAAGACCGAATAAATTTCTTGATTCCTTATCGAGATACGGTATACCAGCTTTCAAGTTCCCACCCGATCACCCCTTTATATGCGCTTCATAAAGACAATCAAGATAAACCGACCGGTCTTCGTTCTTTCTTGGAGAATCCGAATGGGCTATTTATGGGAGTCTTTCAAAAAGGTTCTCCCGCCATCTATAATTGGCTGGGATGGCTGGACGATTACAAACCGGTTATCACCCATCGAGTAGTCTATCTCAAGAAAGAGAAGAAAACATACGCCTTACCCAAAAGCTCCGGAGGATTTATCAATGATATAGATGATGGACTTCCGTTCTGGCCAGACGGACAAACCGATGACTGTGTTTATATGATTCGTACCGTCACCGAAATGCGTGAGACCGTTAAACGCACAGGCTCCTCCCGCCAAAAAGACCTGATCAAATTCTTAGACGATCCTAAAGTGTTCGAGAGGGATTATGTAATGATCGTGGCAAGACCTTGATGGATATTCAATAGATAAAGCCAAACATCCATAAAGGAATCATATTGCGGAAAGCATACTCTATGTCATCTTTCACCACATACCCATCCGCCGCTTGCTTGATCTGTTGCCGCATCTTATTCTTTCCCCCAATCTCAAAGGTTCGGCCATCTATCTCAAAGTCTGAAATCGCAGAAGAAGTAACGAAGCATACGACTCGCATCCAAGATAGAAAAACCGTCTCACGCACGGAACCGATATCCGGTACCTGCTCCGACAACGCATAAGCCAGATTCGTATTATTCAGATAGATCTTCTCTACTTTCTCCAATAATTTCAAGCCCTGCGCTTTTTCTCGCAGTAAATTAACCAGACCTGCCTTCTCCAAATAACTCATGTAGTCGGGCAACACATTCCGGCTGATATCCAAATCTCTCGCCAACTTCGTATAATTTGGTTTGAAAGGGACACTTTGAGCTAATACATATAATAATTTCTTCAACTTTACGGCAGAAGCCACCGTCATATCCGCAAAAATCGGAATATCAGATTCCACCATTTGGTTAATCACGCTACGCAGACGCAAGAGATATTCCGTATCTTGAAAAAATGGATAATAACCTGTCGATAAATAATCATTAAATAATTTGAGTGGACGAGCTTCCTTATAAGGGAACTCAACCTTCCCAGCAAGAATCTCTTCCAACGAATACGATGGAAGCTGCCACCCCTGCGATATATTCAAATATTCCCGAAAAGAAAGTCCGGGTAATCTATACTCTACCTTCCTGCGACTTAAATCCGCACCACCTTTCTCCAGATCAAGAATAGACGAACCTGTATAGATAACTTGAAGACCAGGAATTTGATCGTATATATTCTTCACCTCCCTAGACCAATCTTTGTATTTATGAATCTCGTCAATATAAAGTTTTTTCCCACCCAGATTATAAAATTGATAAGCCATGTCGAATAACCGATACTTGGTAAAATAGAAATCATCTGCCGTAACATACAAAGACTCATCCTCACGATCATACAATTTGATATGCTGCAACAATAGGGTAGTCTTCCCAACACCACGAGCACCTAAAATCGCAACCAATCGGCTATCCCATGCGATCTGATCGTGAAGAAAACGCACGACTTCTGTCGAAGTATGCTCTAATTGAGTTCTAAAGGAACGAAATAAGGTCTCCATATCGATTCATGTTTAAAGGACAAATATACAAAATTGCACATCGTATCGTGCAATTTTGTATAAAAATTGCACATCGTATCGTGCAAATACCTTTATATAAATTGCCCTAAGGCTATCTGCTTAAAAACGCTCTCGTCCCACTCACTATTAATTTACCACCCTATCCTTTCCTATAAATAATCAAAAACATCTACAACATCTACAACTTCGCATATAGACATCTGGTTATATGATGTTTAACCCATGATTGCAGATAAAAAAACATCTACAATAATCCGATCCTATCTACAATCACTTACGCTTTTTCACCACAAAACAGAACGATCTTCTTACACTCGCCGTATTTCATCACTTCAGCAGTCTTCTTGATACCTATAAAGCATTAACATACAATAGCTTACAGTTTTTATTGGCAAAAACAAAAGTTTTCCAGTTATAAAACAAAAGTTTCATAGGCGGAAAACTTTTGTTTCCCTAGGAAGAAACTAAAGTTTCCTATAGGAGAAACCATTGTTTTCCCTACGAGAAACAACAATACCCCTGTATGTTAACGTTTTTAGTTGACTACTTAGCGTCTTATTTATAAAGCAGGTTGACCAGTTTGCGACTTAGTAATAAAAGAGGTTGACCATGTTCTATCTTATTCATGAACGAGATTCACCCGGACAAAAATAATTAACATTGTTTGCACAAATTCATTCAACTCACGATATAAATAGGTGACCTTAGACTGGCAAGCCTCTTATTCTGGGACTATCAGCTAAAAGTCAGCCCAAAAGATTGGCAATCCTAAGACCAATACAGACTTAGCTAAGTAATATATACTGTGTTGGGCAAGTCAGTATATATTACTTAGCCAAGTCAGTACTACTGCCGATAGCAAGCTCATCACACAAATAAACCATCAAATGAACGTTGAAATAGAGAATTTACTCTCCCGAAACGATCTTTAGCGAATATCCTTTACCCCGAGCACTCTCTATCACCAAACCCGGAATAGGAGACAAATCCTCTTTAAGCCTTTTAGCCGTAGCGGTAAGAGCGTCTTTGGACACACTTCCATCAGGCCAGATTTCTTCTTTCAGCCGATCGGACTCAATGAAATATCCTTTATGTTCTAATAAAATACAAAACAGTTTCAGCCGTTGATTTGCCAATTCGATACGATGCCTATGATAATGCAATACGCCATGTGTTTCATCGAACAAGATATCTTCTGTTATTTGTATCATCTCTTTAGGTGCTTCTTGTAGCGGTAAGATATTTATCCTTGGTCTTTTCCATGTCAAGACAATCGCAATAACCCAGAGAATAACCATTGCCAGAATCCAAAATATATTTCGCAAAAACACTTCACCTACTATATAAAGGAAAGGAAATTGAACAAACGCTTGTAAAACGATCGTCCGATTCGCTCCAAAAACAATATCTTTTAATGGTATGAAAGATTGATAAAAAGAAGTATCTGAAGAGCTACATTCCGTCTTGTCTATAAAGGTATAACAAGTTACGGTCTGAGCCGAAATCGCATGTTCATACAAAGATGCACGAAAAGCGCTATCCAGCAAGGTTACTTGAATCGGATTCTCCATAGACAAACAATGTTGGAGACAAAAATCAGACTTCTCCTGTGAAGACATCCTCCGTGCCACCTCCTTATTATTCCTCATATGTATAATCGCATCGGCAGTCTTGATTGTAATGCTATCTCGTTCCAATCGATTAGCGCCTGAATAGGAAAAACAAAAAGCATCCCCTAAATCTTTTATCCGCCTATTTGTATCATCTTGAACTGCCCGCTGAAATAACGTTTGAGACTCTTCTTGTAATTCATACTTTACATTTTGGTATGATTTATAAAAAGACAACAAGCAAATCATCGTCATCAGAACAAATACACTCCACTTCCAATAAAATTTCCAATTTTGCTTCTCCATAATTATTCCTCGTTGAAACTGCAAAGATACGTTTTCCATCCCTTTCTACGAATAAATTCATTCAACTCGCAAGATGAAAGATGACTATAGGTAGACAAAAGGCTTATTTTTCAACTGTCAGCTAAAAGTCACCTAAAAAGATTGGCTATCCAAAGACCAAGCCGTGCGTTTGTAACAAAAATTAGAAACGACATGAAACAAATTACTTTCAAGAAAGCTTTCGCTATCATTTTCATTTGCGCCTTGTGTGCTTCGTATTTTCTTTTGAAAGAAGGAAAACAAAATTTCTCAGATCTTACTTTCTCTAATATTGAAGCGCTAGCTTCCGGTGAAAGTGGATCCAAAGATTGTTATATGGCTGGCTCTCTATCATGTAATGGAGGATATTACAAATATATATACAACCGTTAAAACAACACATGAACTACTACGTGTACATAGTTCTATTAATAGGTAGTCTGGTATCCTGTTCGGAATCCTCACGGCACTTCCCCCGCTACGAGGATTTTCCCGATGAAAAGGCATTAAATGCGCAGGTTATCCACCTAGATACCGCCTTGTTCCGCTATCCTTTCCGGGTAGCGGTCAAGGATGGTATCGCTATTATCATGGACTTGCACAACGTAGATTATTTCTTCCATGCCTTCTCTTACCCCGAATGGGAATATATGACATCGTTTGGCAAACGAGGCGAGGGACCCGAAGAAATGGTATCGGCAGATTGCTTCCGGTTTATCTCCAAGGATTCTATCTGGACGCTCGATGCGAACAAAATGCGAACAACCCGGTGGAAGATTGAACAAAATATGAACAACATCATCCCCGTAGAAACGATCGATATGGACAAGCGGCTGGTTAGGGCATTGGACTTTTACCCGATGGAATCGGGCTTTTTGGTATCTGACTACCTCGGTGAATATAGACAAAAGTGGACAGACCGAGAAGGGAAATGGATTCACTCCGCTAATCAGATCCCGACTGAAAATAATTATGAAGACATCGCACGCCCTGCATTGGCGCAAGCGTGGCGAAGCTTCTTCGACTATAATCCCCAAAAAGGCATCTTGGTCATGGCAACCCAACTAGGAGAGGCATTAGAAATATACAACTTCACAGATACTACACAAACCGTACGGTATGGGCCTAATGGAGAACCTCAATTCGCAATCTCACGATCGGAGGGAATTCCAACCGGCATCATGGGATTTAGTGATGTCCATATCACAGACCATTTCATTTATGCCGTATTCCATGGGCGTAGCTTCAAAGATATCGAACAAGCATACCTACGAGGGGAAGAGATTGAGGATGGAGGACGATATATCTATGTATTCGACCTCAAAGGAAACCCCGTCCGGAAATATGTGCTCGACCATGCCATTTACGGTATCAACGTAGATGAGGATACGGGAACGATCCTCGCCACGGATGTAAACAGCAACGATCCGATTCTTTCATTTAAAATATAACGACAAAATATCATGAAATACTTAAATCTAATCATACTATTATTATTCCTTCTAGCTTGCCAAGACAAGAAAAAAGACGAGATCAAGCATTTAGTATCCGAATGGCAAGGAAAAGAGATACGATTTCCGAAAGACATGGTCTTTACACGGTTTGCAACCGATACGGTAGACTTCACCCTGCCAAAATCCCCCCACAAGGTGCTGGTTTTCGTGAATTCCATAGGATGTACCAGTTGCAAACTCCAACTGCACCGATGGAAAGAACTGATTCAATACACCGACTCCATTACCCAAGGAACGGTTCCATTCCTGTTTTTCTTCCAGTCCGATGATAAGAAAGAAATACGGTATCTATTGAAAAAAGACAATTTCGACAAACCTATCTGTCTGGATCAATCCGACAAGCTGAACGAACTAAATCATTTCCCGGCCGATGGGAGATTTCAAACCTTCCTATTGGATAAGTACAATAAGGTCGTAGTGATAGGAAATCCTATCCACAACCCGAATATCCGGGAGCTATACCTAAAAGAGATCACCGGAAAACAACCCGCTTCACAAATACAGACCACCGTGAAAGTGGAAGAGGCATCCATACAGCTAGGAACTATCCAAATGGGAGAAAGCAAAGAAGCTGTTTTCCGATTAACAAACACAGGAAATAACCCGTTAGTCATACTAGACGCGGCTACAACCTGCGGCTGTGCCCGCCCATCTTTCGACAAACATCCTGCCAAGTCGGGTGAGACCCTTCAAGTAAGAGCCATCATGACACCGAAAGACAAAGGAGTCTTTGACGAGACGATTACCGTGAAATGCAATACGAATCAACTGATAAAATTAAACATTCGGGGGATGGCTCAATAAATAAAAGAGAAGGGAGAGCTTGCCGGATATATTGGAACGATCACAAGCAAGCCTCCCACCCCACTTTTACTCATGAAGCAGAAAGGAGGTGACACAAAAGTAGTAAATTAAATTGAAAGAGGAATTCGAGAATATCCTTATTTTGCAGAAGAATAGTAAGCAAGAGATTAAATTCTCAAAAACATAAACTATAAAAAAGAAATATCATGAGAAAAAAGATTTTAGGAATAGCCGTAATGGCAGTCGTAGCAGTAGCTGCGGCATGGAACATCAACCAGAGTGAAAACGAGATTAAACTCTCTGATTTAGCGCTTGACAATGTGGAGGCATTGGCTAGTGGGGAAGGTGGAAGCGGATATTGCAGTTACTCTGGGGGAGGATGTATTATCAAATATTCCGATGGGACATCCACTTACATACCGGGACGTTGGAACTAAAATTTAATCAAAGGAGGGTGTGCCAAAACGAAAAAAATCACAATGGAATACAGTCGGTAAATCAATGGAATGCAGATGTTTTCTCATTGATTTTTAATTTGTATTTCATAGACTCTAGGTATCTTGAGCAAGAAGAAAATGTGTTCAATCCCTTAATTTGGCATGCCCTCCTTAAAAAATCAGTATCATGAAGAAATACATTATCTTACATCTTTCACTCATCCTATTAGTATTCATCGCTTGTACCGATGATCAAAAACAAGATGACAAAAACATAACCTTCCAGAGAAGTGATTTCAAAGTCCGAAAATCACTATCCGGAAAAACTATTGAATTTGACAGTCTTATTTTACGACCTTCACAAATCCAATTATTCGACTCCTTCCTAGTTACTTGCAATCAAGGGGCGGAAAAACAATTCCACATCTTCAACCTCAATACGGCACATAAGGAAGGAGAATGTATTCCTGTAGGACAAGGGCCTAAAGAGATGATGACACCATGTTTCGTCAATCGGAACGATTCCGTAGTCATTTTTGATATGATGACCTCTACGATTTTCACTTACTCTATCCCGGAATTTACCAGTGGAAAAGAACCGGAATACGCCAGCCGTATCTCCCTAGATACAAAACCGCTATGGAGCAATATTCGAAGCTTGGGCAACGGGTTCTTAGGCGTATCCTATCAAGAGACGAGTCCTGGATTCCTTTTTGATCAAACAGGTAAGAAAACGATGGATTTCGGTACTTATCCTAAAACTGAGCAGGAGTATACTCCTGCCGAATTAATCAATGCGTTTCGGGCAGACCTAACCACCAACCGAAAAGAGAAGGTTGCAATCACTCACTACTTCACTGATTTAATTTGCATCTATAACGTGAACGGGACCTTGGAAAAACAATTACGGGGACCGGATCATTTCGCATCTGTTTTCAAAGAATTTAGGGATGGAGACATTATCGGAAGTAAAGCGAGCCCGCAAACTTATAGAGACGCTTTTTATAGTCCTGTAAACGTGGGGAATAGTTTATTTGTTCTTTATAATGGAAAAATGGTGACAGAGCCTAATTACAATATATTATGCAAAGAATTATTTGTAATCGGATGGGACGGTAGCCTTGAATGCCATTACACATTAGACCAAGGAGTCTCCTCCATCGCTGTAGACAATCAAAAACGGAAGATCTATGGTATCAGTGATGATCCGGAATATCATATCGTAGTGTTCGACTATTGATGACTGATATCCAAAGAATTTGGATTTAGGAAATGAGGCATAAACATAAAAGAATGGGAATAGAAAAACGTATATACAAAACAAATATAAATCAGATGTTACGATATCTGACACTTATATTTTATGGGGTATTTGGTATTGGTTGCATATACGCATTCCTCCTCATCTTCTGTTTCAGCACGTTCAAAATCCCTTCCGATTCCATGGAGCCTCAACTCCAAACCGGAGATCAAGTATTAGTAAACAAATGGATAGCCGGACCTAGGTTATTCAATATTTTCGCATCTATGAAAGGGAAGCGGGTAGATATATACAGAGTACCCGGAGTCGGGCAAATCAAACGGAATGATATTCTCGTATTCAACTACCCGCATCCCTATTCATGGGAGCGGATCGAAATGCACATCATGCAATATTATATCAAACGCTGCCTCGGGTTACCGGGAGACTCCATCCGGATCGAACAGGGATTCTACCGAAACAACCATACAAAAGAGCCTTTGGGGAATGTGGAAAGTCAAGCGAACCTATCCAGACAAAAAGCGGATCGGATGCCGGACGGTGTCTACCGTTGTTTCCCTTTTGATTCTACATTCAATTGGAATGTTCATGATTTCGGTCCTTTGTATATCCCCCGAAAAGGGGATAGAATTACCGTGAATCAAACAAATTATAAGCTATACAAACAAATGATCGAGTGGGAATCAAAAGATTCCCTATCGTGGAAAGATAGTAAAGTTTATATAGGAGACAAACAGGTAAGACAATACCAGTTCCAAAGCAACTATTACTTCGTGGCCGGAGATAAGACAGAAAACTCTAGAGATTCCCGTTATCTCGGACTTATACCGGAGGAATTTATCGTAGGGGTAGCTTGGAAAGTGTGGAAATCCGTTGACCCTTACACGGGGGAATACAGAAAGGGACGTTTTTGGAAAAATATTCGAAACAATTGAAGAATTATGAATAAGCTTATTTTATATGTATGCGCTTGGATCTGTCTGCACTCTTGCGGTTTCTCAAAAAGCCAAGAAGAAAGTATGTTGGAATATGCGTTGTCGCAAGCCGGCGATAACAGGAAAGAGTTGGAATATGTCATCAAATACTATGAAGGGGATTCGTTAAAAAGAGAGGCCGCCCGCTTTTTGATACGCAATATGGTCTATCATTTCGGATATGAGAAGCGAGAGAGGGTATCAGACATCACCACCCTATCCTCGGACTATCTAATCCGTAATATCGAGCTGGCGTTTCAGGCGTGGCCCAAGCCCTGGAATAAATCGGTAAGTTTCGAGAATTTTTGCAGGTATATACTTCCCTACCGGGGGTTATACGAACCGCCCTCCGGTTTACGTGAGGAGCTGATGCGGACGTACCTCCCTTTGCTGGATAGTTCGCATATTGATAACACGTACGATGCGGCCGTGAGGTTACAAAAGATACTACGAACCCGAGTCACCTATCAAACGGAGATACCCATCCACTATCCAACCGCAGAGGAGATCCACCGGACAGGGGTTGGACGTTGTGATGGGGTAGTCTTGTATGGTATCCAGCTGATGCGTGCGGCCGGTATTCCCACTGTAGCAGAACATACGATCTGGACTCGTAGGAACGGGGAACATTATTGGTGCGCATTCTTAAACGAGGATGGGCGATTCCTACCTTTCGCTCCGGAGTACGAAGGCCCGGATTCCTTGATCTACAACCTAACCAAGCCGTTCTTGACCCCGGCCAAGGTTTACAGATACGGATTCGCCCCCTTACATCCGGTAACGACCGAGTCGACCGATGAATACCGTACGTTCTTAAAAAATCCGTTATTGACCGCTGTCACGGAGCAATACCTACCACCTGTCGCAGATATCCATACGACTTGCGACCTCCCGGTGAGATCAAAAAGAGCACCTATTTACCTCTGTACCTATAATCATGGTAACTGGAGGCCTTTCGCCATGAGCGAACGGATCGGCAACCGCTGTACCTTCCCGAAGATCGTAGGCGATGATGTGTTTATCATCGCCGAATATGACAAAGAGGCTTATGGCTCACTACGCTTCATCACATCCCCTTTCCATGTGAGCAATACGGGGATCATCACGAAAATTAAGCCCGATCCGGCCCGAACCGATTCCATCTTTATCGCCTCGGACAACCCGTATCAACAGCAAGTGCCGTATACACTCGCTTATTGGGAACAGGAACAGCAGTGTTTTAAAAACGGATATTTCCCGACAGACACGATACCCGGTGGCATCCTCATTCGCAAGATACCTAAAGGGAGCCTGTTGAAAGCGATGATCTCGCGACCGGAAAAGGCTGCGGAAGATCGTATCTTTTGGTGGAAAACGGTACGGTAAAAAGATATTAACCATGAAAGAACTGTTGAAACTCGGCGTATATACCCTACTTGGGACACTTTTGCTAAGCGCCCCTTTCGCAGGATTGGGAATGCTATCCACACACTTGGTGACAGAGAAAACCTTTTGGATTCAACTAATCACCCTGTTCTTATCCGCCGTGTCCCTACAAGGTTTGTGGTTGAATCCAAGCAAGGAGCTGTGCCCATGGACTTACGTGGATATCCTCCCCCTTTCCCTCTTGGGGCTTATCCTCCTCTCTTATCCCTACTCCATACACCCGGAGCCGGAAAAGCTCCTGTTTATCGGACAAATGGTTGTCTTGTGGTATCTGCTTCGGCAGGTACTCCATGAATGTCCGGTGCTCATAGGATATTTTTCAATGTTCTTTATCGCGACAGGCCTTATAGAAGCCATCTGGGGCTTCCGTCAATTACAGGGATGGGCCTATTCGAACCATTCCCTGTTTCGGCTGACCGGCTCTTTTTTCAATCCGGGGCCTTATTCCGGATATTTGGCGATCACATTACCGGTGGCTCTTGGCATCTTGCTGGAACAGTCCAAACGAAATATGCCCTATTACCTGTCCATGGGATGTATAGGCACAGCGATCGTTGTACTTCCTGCGGGAATGAGCCGATCGGCATGGATAGCGGTGGTCGTTTCTTGCGCCTGGGTATATGCCCTGTACCGCCTTGACAGGAAACAGGCAGCGACCAGACTGAGACAACACAAAAGGTGGTATATCATAGGCGGTATCCTAGGCGGCATATTGCTTCTTGGCGGGAGCGCATCACTCTATACATTAAAGAAAGATTCGGCAGACGGAAGGTTTCTGATGTGGAAGATCACGACGAAAGCGATACAAAAACAACCGATTACAGGTACCAGCCTAGGTGGGTTCCCTGCCGCTTACGCTGAAACACAAGCGGAATACATGGCTTCGGGAAAAGCGACTGAACAGGAAAAGTTGGTTGCCGGATGCCCGGAGTACGCATTTAATGAATACTTGCAGATTGGATTAGAACAGGGGTTAGTAGGATTAGCCCTATTTATAGGCTGGCTGGGGCTTCTATTTTATAAAGGAATAAAGAACAAAAGGTATGCTTGTTGCGGGGGATTGATGTCTCTGGCTATATTCGCCTTCTCTTCTTATCCATTACAATTGCCGGAGTTTTGGGTAGTATTGATATTCCTAGGGGTGATGAGCGTAACACCGGACAAGGATGAGATCCGTGAGAACCAAGCCGAATCAAATGGCCATAGATGGGGCAAACAGATATTTTTTATGGGAATCGCTATCCTTGGAATTGGTTTGTTCTGGATGCAAAAAGATCATTATAAGGCTTATCAACAATGGAACAAGGCGCAAATGTATTACAAAAATAAAGCTTACGAAGCGGCCTTGGAGGTATATGAACCTTTGTATCCATTATTGAAGCATAAACCGGAATTCCTTTTCGAGGTCGCTCAATGCCTAAGCAAGACCGGACGATACGAGAAAGCGAATGGATATCTGGAAAGAGCTGTCTTATTAAGCTCCGATCCCATGCTTTATTACGTAATGGCTAAAAATGAGCAGTGTTTAGGTGAATACCGACAAGCGGAAAAGCACCTGTTACATGCCATTGATATTTTACCGGAACGTATCTATCCGTATTATCTGTTAATGAATCTTTATACGGAACCATCTTATTTTCAACCTGCAAAATTGAAAATGGCGATTGATTCCGTATTAACTAAGAAACCCAAAGTGGAAAGTTCCGCTATTAAAGAAATGAAAGAGAAAGCACGAAGTATGTTAAACAACACATCAATATGAATACAATATCCTTATTTTTATAGCAATTACGACTACATCGTAACAATAAATACTTATATTTGCGAATGACAAATTGTACAAACCGATCAATCATACGAGTATGAAATACTATAAATTGTTGACCTTTACGCTTTTATTCTGTTTAAGCGCATGCGGCGGAGAAAAGAAAGATACAGATACCACACAGGATTCCGTAGAAACCGTATTGCCGGATGAGGCGAACGAAGTCACGATCATGACTTTGAAGCAAACGGAATTTAATCATGAGTTGATAAGCAATGGTAAACTGTCCGCTCGCAAGTTGGTGGACTTACAATTTGAGTCGGCAGAACCCATCGCCCGCATCTACGTGAAGAACGGAGACCGGGTAAACAAAGGACAGAAAATAGCGGAACTCGCTACTTTCCGGCTCACGAACAAAACAGCGCAAGCCAAGGATGCCCTAGAGAAAGCGAGGCTTGAATTAAAAGACGTATTGATCGGTCAAGGATATATGCTGGAAGACTCAGCGAAAGTCCCGCCTGCGACGCTCAACCTAGCACGGGTAAAAAGTGGATATGATCTGGCGCTCGCCCAATATCAACTTGCCCAATATGAGGAACAGAATGCGACGCTAATCGCGCCTTTCGACGGTATTATCGCAAACCTTTTCGCTAAACAAGAGAACGTGGCGTCTACGACGGACGCATTCTGTACCGTTATCGATCCTCATAGTCTGGAAGCCTCTTTCACCGTATTGGAAAGTGAGTTGCCGCTTATCCAAAACGGAGATAAAGTGGAAGTTACCCCTTTCGCCACCACCAGCTTAAAGACTGAAGGACGTATATCCGAGATCAACCCGCTAGTGGATGAGAACGGGATGGTACAAGTGAAAGCGGCGGTAAACGACAAAGGTAAATTATTCGAAGGCATGAATGTACGGGTTAGCGTACAACGCTCGCTTGGGAAGCAATTGGTCGTACCTAAAACGGCTGTGGTATTACGTTCCGGAAAACAAGTCGTATTTACTTTAGTTGATGGGCACGCTTATTGGAACTACGTGCGCACCGGACTGGAAAACGCGGATAGTTATACCCTTTTGGAAGGATTGAAAGAAGCGGATGTCGTGATTACAAGCGGCAATATTAATCTGGCGCATGAGTCACCGGTCAAGGTAATTGAAAATTGAGAATTGAGAATTGAGAATTGAAAATTAGTTGCGTATGATTCGCTTCCTGCTACAACGTCCGATAGCGGTATTGATGGCTTTTACGGCCTGCTTTATCGTGGGGTTGGTGACTTATTTCACCATACCGGTCTCCTTATTGCCTGATATCGCCATACCTGAGATTACCGTTCAGATATCCGGACAAAATACATCCGCACGGGAATTGGAAAATACTGTCGTAAAGCCGGTCCGTTTGCAATTGATGCAAGTGGCAGGATTACGGGATATCCATAGCGAGACTTGCGATGGAGCGGGTATTATCCGCCTTAGCTTCGACTTTGGCACGAACACGGATCTTGCCTTTATAGAGGTCAATGAGAAAATAGACGCCGCCATGAATTACCTGCCCCGTGAGGTAGAACGTCCACGGGTAGTCAAGGCGAGCGCTACGGACATTCCGGTGTTTTGCCTCAACCTCACACTCAAGACAATTGAAAACGACGAGGCTTTCCTCGATCTTTGCCAATTCGCAGAAACAGTAATCAAGCGAAGGATCGAACAGTTGCCGGAAGTCGCGATGGTGGATATCACGGGCATATTAGGACGGCAATTACAGATCGTACCGGATATGAAACTCTTGGATATGGCTGATATTACGTTAAATGATTTGGAATCAGCCTTGTCTGCCAATAATATAGAGCCGGGAAGCATGACCGTACGGGATGGTTATTATGAGTACAATATTAAATTTTCTACCTTATTACGTACACCGGAAGACGTACAAAATATCTATATCCGTAAGAATGACCGAATCTTCCAGATAAAAGATCTGGCAAAAGTAGCTGTCGTACCGGAAAAAGAAACCGGCTTATCGCTAGCCAACGGGGAAAGGGCCGTTACATTAGCCGTTATCAAGCAAGCGGATGAGAATATGGACAATATGAAAGAGGCGCTTGCCGAGGTTACCGATTATTTCAAGTCTATTTACCCGGATATTGAATTTACGATCACAAGAAACCAGACCGAGTTATTGGATTATACGATCTCCAACCTCAAACAGAATCTATCGTTAGGTTTCTTATTTATCTGCATCGTGGCGATCCTTTTCCTCGGGGACGTAAAAAGCCCGGCGGTAATCGGACTAAGTATGGTAGTCAGTATCATCATTAGTTTCCTGTTCTTCTACCTTTTCAATATGTCCTTAAATATCATCTCCCTATCCGGATTGATTTTGGCATTGGGTATGATGATAGACAGTTCCATCATCGTGACGGAGAATATAGCGCAATACCGGGCAAAAGGAGATAATCTGGAAGAAGCGTGTATAAAAGGGACCACAGAAGTAATCACCCCCATGCTTAGTTCCACATTTACCACGATCGCCGTATTCGTCCCGCTGGTATTTATGAGTGGTATAGCGGGAGCGATTTTCTTCGATCAGGCGTTTGCTGTTACGGTTGGTTTAATGGTCTCTTATTTCACTGGAATCATGTTACTGCCTGTACTTTACAAATTAGTTTACAGCATACCGGAGATCAAGCATTCCTTTTTCAACCTGAAAATAAACAATTTGATCAAGGAGCATACGCTGGACCGATTCTATGACGGAGGGGTTGATTTCATATTCAGGCATAAGACCACTAGCCTACTATTTGTAGCTGTCACCATCCCCCTTTGCGCGATCCTATTCTATATGATCCCCAAAAGCCGGATGCCGGAAATCGATCAGAATGAGTTAATCGCACATGTTGAATGGAATGAGAACATCCATATTGATGAGAATAGAAAGAGAGTCACCGAATTATTTGGTATATCGGACAGCAACAATTCCTGCTAAACCGAGACAGGGAATTATCCATCTCGGAAGTAGAGCTTTATTTCAAGACAGAAGAGACCGATGCTATCGCTCCTTTACAACAAGAAATCTCCGCTTGGGTAAAGCGAAATTACCCGACAGCCGTATTATCGTTCTCTCCGCCGGAGACCGTGTTTGAGAAACTGTTCGTAACCGGTGAGGCCGATATCGTAGCCGAGTTCTATGCCCGTAACAAAGAACAAGCTCCGGATGCCCCTACTTTGCAAAAACTAGAGAAAACACTAGAGAGTAAGACCGGTCTCGCTCCCGTTGGCGTAGCTTTCGAGAATCAATTAAACATATCCATAGACCATCAGAAACTATTACTTTATAATATCTCCTATGAAGAGGTCTACCGGGTACTTAAGACGGCCTTCAAGGAAAATGAAGTCGCTACTTTACGCTCTTATCAACAGTATTTACCGATCACGCTAGCCGGAAACGAGCAAACGGTCGATCATATCCTACATAATACGTTAATCCGTACGCAACCGGACGAAAACCAAAAGACGAATCATGTCCCTCTTAGTGCAGTAACAAAAATTACTCCCGGAGAGGATTTGAAGATACTCACCGCTGGAAAGAACGGGGAATATATTCCTTTTAGCTTCTATCAAGTAGAGAATGCGGAACAGTTAATGGAAAATATTCGGGAGCTCGTCCGCAGCGAATCCAAAGATAAGACGAATTGGGACATCGATTTCTCGGGAAGCTTCTTCTCGAACCAACAAATGCTGAATGAACTGGTCGTCATCTTGTTCATATCCATTCTCTTGATGTACTTTATCTTAGCGGCGCAATTCGAGAGCTTCTTGCAGCCCTTGATCGTCCTGCTGGAAATACCTATAGACGTAGCCGCCTCCTTACTGGTATTATGGATATGCGGGCATACCTTAAACCTGATGAGTGCTATCGGTATCGTGGTAACTTGCGGTATCATCATAAACGACTCTATCTTGAAACTGGACGCGATCAATGAGCTTCGGAAAGAAGGTGTACCCTTGATGGAAGCGATCCATGAGGCGGGTCGTCGCCGTCTGCGCCCGATTATCATGACCTCATTGACAACTATATTCGGTATGGTACCGCTACTATTCACGTTCGATATGGGTAGTGAGTTGCAAAAGCCACTCTCCATTGCCATGATCTCGGCGATGCTGATCGGTACGGCTGTCAGTTTATTTATTATCCCTTTGGTTTATTGGTTTATCTATAGGAGACATGCATTATGAAAAAAAGATACAAGAGGACATTCCTAGTTTTATACGCGTTCTGTTCGCTATTAGCCGAAGGAGTATCGGCCCAATCGCTCGTCCTTTCCCTTGAGAAGACGATCTCATTGGCCGCCGATAGCTCGCTGGAGGCTTTTCGTACGAAAAACCTATTCTTGTCCGGCTACTGGGAGTTTCGTAATTACAAAGCGGAGCGACTGCCTAGTCTTACATTGAATATCACACCCGCCGAATATTACCGGGATATCACGAAACGATACGATTCAGAAAAAGACATTGACGAATACCGTAAGCAACAGTCCTTTTATGCGGGAGGAAACTTAAAGATCAAGCAGAACTTCGATATGCTGGGTGGTAGTTTCTTCGTGGATACGGATCTGGGGTATATGCGCTATTTCGGCTCGAATACTTATAATCAGTTCACCTCCGTTCCAATCCGTATCGGATACAGCCAAGATTTATTGGGATACAATCCTTTCCGGTGGGAGAAGAAGATAGAGCCTCTAAAATATGAGAAAGTAAAGAAAGAGTTGCTTTATAATATCGAGACCGTCAGCGAGCAAGCCACCACTTATTTTTTCTCTTTAGCCATGGCTCAAGTAGAATATGATATGGCCAAAGAAAATGTAGCGACAACCGATACGTTATACCGTACCGGCCAAGAGCGGCATAAGATCGCGGCTATTAGTCAAGCGGATTTACTGACACTCAAGCTGGATGCGATCAATGCCCGCAATACGTTACAAAACGCCGATATAGCCTTGAAGCGAGCCATGTTCAGTCTGGCCTCGTATTTGAATTTCGATAAGAATACGAAGATACGGCTTCGTCTGCCGTCACGCCCCCATGATATGGATATTCCGGTGGATCAAGCATTGACGTTAGCCCGGGAGAATAACCCCAAGTTTCTGGAAGTGCGGCAAGAGGTGTTAGAGGCCGAGCAACAAGTGGATAAGACCAAAAAGGAAACCTTATTCAACGCTTCCTTGAATGCTAGTATCGGTTTCAATCAAGTAGCGACCCAGTTTAAGGAAGTTTACAAGAATCCGCTGCAGCAGGACTTGGTATCGATATCTATCTCTATTCCCCTTATAGACTGGGGAGTACGGAAGGGTAAATACAATATAGCCAAAAGCAATCTAAATGTTACGCAAATATCCGCACGGCAGACGGAAGTCACTCTGGAGGAAGACGTAATCATGACTGTCGGCGATTTCAATGTACAGCAAAACCTGATCGCCAGCGCCGAAGAGGCTTTGGACATCGCGATCATGGCCTATAACGAGACCAAGCAACGTTTCATGATCGGCAAAGCGGATATCAATAGCCTTACGCTCTCCTTGAACCGACAGCAGGAAGCGCAACGTAATTATATCACGGCCTTGCAAAATTATTGGTTGAGCTATTACAAAATACGTAAGCTCACCTTACATGATTTCGAGACAGGCATCTCATTAGCCAACGAATTTGATTACGAGCATGGGTTCTAAGCCGAACATATCATCCTTTACGATCATCGTCACCTTCCTTTGTATCGCATTGGCGGGGATCGCTTTCGTGCCTTTATTGCCGATCAAGCTATCTCCCTCCCGTACGCTGCCGAAATTAAGTATCAGCTATAATATGCCCTCCAACTCAGCGAGGGTTATCGAGATGGAGGTAACCTCACGGTTGGAGGCGATGCTTGCCCGTATCAAAGGAATCAAAGAGATCTCCTCGACCTCGGGAAACGGATGGGGAAGGATTACTTTAGAACTAGATAAACATACGAATATAGATGCCGCACGTTTTGAGGCATCAACAATTGTTAGACAGACGTGGCCGGACCTTCCGGAAGAATTAAGTTATCCGATTTTAGAGATGAGCCGTCCGGACGACAAGGAATCACGCCCGTTCATGAGTTATACCTTGAACGCTTCCGCTACCCCGATATTCATCCAGCGATTCGCCGAGGATCAGATAAAGCCCCGGCTTAGCAGCGTGCAAGGTATTTATCGTATCGATGTAAGCGGAGCGACCCCTATGGAATGGCGCTTGGAATACGATAGCCGCCAGCTACGGGATCTGGGGATCACGATAGAGGATATCCAATCGGCGATCAGCCAATATTACAAAAAAGAGTTCCTTGGAACCGCTAATATGGGACAAGGAGATACCAGCAAGGAATGGATTCGTCTGGCGTTAATGCCGGAAAAGATCACGAATGGGTTCGAACCATCGCATATCACCGTCGCAAACAAAGATGGTAGCTTAATCCGGCTGGATCAATTGATAAAGGTAACCCGGCAAGAAGAGGCCCCGCAAAGTTACTACCGGATCAATGGTTTAAACTCTATTTACCTGTCTATCCGTGCGGAAGAGACTGCCAACCAGTTGCAATTAGCCAAGAAAGTGAAGGAAGAAATGAAACATATCCGCACCTTGCTTCCTCCCGGTTACGAGATCCATACCAGTTACGACGCTACCGAATTTATCCAAGAAGAATTGGATAAAATCTACGTCCGTACAGGCTTGACCATCTTGATCCTCTTGCTCTTCGTTCTGCTGATTACCCGGAATGTACGTTATCTGTTCTTGATCATCATCAGTTTAAGTATCAACCTGTGTATAGCCGTCATCCTTTATTATTTATTAGGGTTGGAGATGCAATTGTACTCGCTGGCGGGTATCACGATCTCTCTCAGCTTGGTGATCGATAATACGATCGTGATGACCGATCATATCCGGCACCATCATGACCGGAAAGCGTTCTTGTCTATTCTGGCGGCCACTTTGACGACTATGGGCGCCCTCGTGATCATCTTCTTCTTGGATGAGAAGATACGGTTGAACTTACAGGATTTCGCTGCTGTCGTGATCATTAATCTGGCCGTATCTTTGTTCATCGCGTTATTCTTGGTTCCGGCATTGATCGACAAGATGAATTTGCACCGGAAGAAAGTCGCTTCTTCTTCCCCAAAAGCCCGGAGTCATTGGAGACAACATCCGGTGGTCCGTCCGATACGGTCGTTCATACACCGTTTCCCAGTCTATTTCTCTCATTATTACCGGGCGCAGATCCGTTTCCTTTGCAATTGGAAAAAGCTGGCTTGCCTTATTCTAGTACTGGCTTTCGGACTACCGATATTTTTATTGCCGGAGAAGATCGAGCCGGAAGAGAAGGATCTATCCGCAAGGGACTCTTTGTGGATCGCTCGCTACAATGAATTCGCGGCGAAAGGTATTTGGAAGGAAACGATAAAACCTATCGTCGATAAGAGTTTGGGAGGAACCTTGCGCCTATTTGTCCAAAAGGTATACGAGGGAAGTTATTTTACCCGGAATGAAGAAACGGTATTAAGTATCAGCGCTTCCATGCCGAACGGTACGACCCTTGATCAAATGAACCACTTGATCAACCGAATGGAGGCTTACTTGAGTACCTATAAGGAAATACGGCAATTCCAGACCAGTATCTATAACGCACGTCAAGCCAGTATCAACGTCTATTTCACCCGTGAGAACGAGCGAAGTGGTTTCCCCTACACCTTGAAAAGCAGGGTGATTAGCAAAGCGTTGGAATTAGGTGGTGGAAGTTGGGGCGTATGGGGACTTATGGACCAAGGTTTCAGCAATGATGTCCGTGAGAACGCAGGTTCTTTCCGGATCGAGATGTACGGATATAATTATGACGAGTTATACGAATGGGCGGAGAAACTACGGGAGAAATTGCTTACGTATCGCCGTATCAAGGAAGTATTGATCAATTCCGAGTTTTCTTGGTGGAAGGATGATTATCAGGAATTCTACTTCAACTTGAATAAATCCCGTATGGCGCAAGCGGATATATTGCCTATCGATTTATTCGCGTCTATCCGGCCTGTTTTCGGTAAAGATATCTACGCAGGTACCATCGTCGTTGATAACGAGACGGAAAAGCTAAAACTTTCTTCTCGCCAATCAAAGGAGTTCGATATCTGGAGTATGCAATATGTACCTCAAACCATCCGTGATAAATCCTATAAGTTGTCCGAACTCGCTATCGTCGAGAAAAGCCAGACCCCTCAACAGATAGCGAAAGTAAACCAGCAATACAGGCTCTGCCTGCAATATGAATATATCGGAGCCTCCTCACAAGGCGAGAAGATACAGAAAAGGGAACTTAGAGAGTTTAACAAGATCCTGCCTATGGGATATACGGCTAAAGCGGAAAAGAACTATTGGTCATGGGATCAGAAAGATAATAAACAATATGCGTTATTATTCTTGATCATCGTTATTATTTTCTTTACGACCAGTATCTTGTTTAATTCCTTGAAACAACCGCTGGCGGTCATTTTTGTCATACCGATCTCTTATATCGGGGTATTCCTGACCTTCTATTGGTTCAAACTGAACTTCGACCAAGGTGGATTCGCCTCCTTCGTTTTATTATGCGGTATCACGGTAAACGCCAGTATCTATATCTTAAACGAATATAACCAAATTCGGGAACGGATACCCGCTATTTCCCCAATCCGTGCTTATCTAAAGGCATGGAACGCCAAGATCACACCGATTTTCCTAACCGTTATATCGACCATACTCGGATTTATCCCGTTCATGCTAGGCACCGATAAAGAAGCCTTTTGGTTCCCGCTCGCCGCCGGAACGATAGGCGGCCTTATCATGTCTATCCTAGGCATCTTCTTTTATTTACCGATATTTACGCTGAAAAAAGAACGGCATTAAACAGGAATACGTATCTTTAACGGATAAATCGTTAATCAAATTCATTAAACTTATGAGACACATAAATTATTTAGTATTGCTTCTGGTAGCTTGCAGCGTAGGTGCTTGCAGTTCCCCGAAAAATGATACGAAAGATGCTTATCCGATGTTCTGGACTTGGTTGGATTACCAGCCCGGAATGAATTTCGACTCCATCTGTACGATCATGAATGAGGCGGGGATAGACGGTGTCATGCTAAACGCCCCTACTCCGGATGATTATCGGGCCGCTATTCCCATCGCCCAGAAACATGGGATAGAGGTCTACGCTTGGTTATGGACGATGAATCCGGAACATGACCGAGACGCTATCTTAAAAGAACATCCCGAATGGTTCAGCGTAAACCGCAATGGACAAAGCTTGGCCGATACGACCGCTTACGTGGATTACTACAAATTTATGTGCCCCGCCTTACCCGAGGTACGGGAGTTTATCAAGAAGAAAATAGAGGCTTACTGCGAGGTAGAGGGTTTGAACGGTATCGCTATCGATTACAACCGTTTCGTGGATGTTATCCTGCCGACTACCCTTTGGCCGAAATACGGTATCGTGCAAGACCAAGAATATCCGCAATGGGATTTTGGTTATCACCCGGCCATGATCGAGAAGTTCAAGGCCGCTTACGGATATGATCCAAGAGAACAAGAAGATCCCTCGCAAGACGAGAAATGGCTCCAATTCCGTTGTGACCAGATTACCGAGGTCGCTAATATGATCGCCGACGTGGTTCACTCTTACGGCAAGAAAATGGCAGCCTCTCCTTTCCCTACGCCCAAGATGGCATCCAAAATGGTTCGTCAAGACTGGGGGAAATGGAATCTGGACATTGTCTTCCCCATGGTATACCATAACTTCTACACGGAAGATATTAGTTTTATCTCAGACTGTATGATAGAGGATGTCCGGGATAAGAACCCGAAAACCACGCTTTACTGCGGACTGATGGTAGCCGACGATATAGAGAATGCCATGGATGCCGCACTGAATCATGGGGCGGAAGGAATCTCTATCTTTACCGTATCCGCTTTGCGCACTCCGGAAAGCCGTGCGATGTTCAAGGCTTATGCAGATAGTGTTCGTGCGGTTCGTGCCGAGAACAATGGGGTGAATCCGGCTTTATCCAAGAGCACCAAAGTAACGAATCCTTTCGAGAGCATGGATATCTTGAATAGGATAAACGCAAAGATCAAAGAGCTCGCCAACGTGCCTATTCCGAATATCGCCGATTATAAATTGGTGAACGAAAAAGGTGCCACGAAATACTACGAGGTCAAAGAGCTGAACACAGGAAAGACATTCTGCGTAGACTTTTACTTCTACGGAGGTATTCTTTCCGGATGGAATGTTACGGTTAAATAAGTACTTGATAATAGCTATTTTTACGCGGCCTACCTCGTAAATTCATGAGGCAGGCCGCATGCGTAAACACCCCTATTCCAGAACGCCGAAACAAACAATCACCTTTAACGAGGAGACACCTCGCCTCATTGAAGGGAACTTGCCCTTATTACCGTCCGAACAAGAAAGTACGCTATGCCGCGGGATTCGTAAGCCTATTGGAGAGCTTGCCACACAAACAGATGCTCTCCGTTATCCCGGGACTCATGAGGCACTTCAGCCGGCGCACTTACTACCGTGTCCGCAAGGGAGAAAGGCCGCTCTCACCCTCCGAGCAACAGGTCGTATTGAATGCGCTTAAACGCTGTGGGGTGAAGGAACCAAAAGACTTCGACGCTTATTTCGAGGAGTACGACTGGTAAACCAAGGAAGAGAGGCTTGTGCCACTACCCATGTTACGGATGTGCCAATAGCATGGCACATCATTGGCACCACAAAGTACTATTAATAAAGCAATTAGAATGATATCACGGAGTCACCTCCCAGCATTTCCATCCTTTGTTGGCACAGATATATACAATGTAGGAACGGACATGATAGTGTGGGAACTTCTCCTTGGTATCCTTGGCGTAGGCGAGTACTTGCGCCACGTCCTCGGGACGGGGATCGCTGAGCGCCAGCATGCGCTCCGCTTCTTTCGCTTTGAAATACTTGAATTCCGCCAACCGGTCGTCCTTGTAATAGTCCGTGCCGGGGATACCGGTCATCTCGAAATCGGAACGTCCCGCCGAATTGTTCTGCTCGATGGCGAACGTATAGCAGCTGCTCAGGTAACGGGAACAAAGCTCGAAGAAGGAGCAACGGATGAAATTCTCGTTGATCTTGTCGAACACCTGCGCAGGGAACTGACCGAGGTATTGCTCGAAGTAGTTTTGCACCAGCGGCTCAAAACGACGCTCCTCGGTGAAACGCTCGTAAGTGGGGACATAGCGTTGGGCATTTCCCTCGATATGATTCATCTCGTTGTAATAGTCCATGTAGATGCTGCGCATCGTGAGGTTGGGCAGCACCATGCGGTAATTACTCCGCAGCGTGGTCATGCCCAGATAAAAGAGGCTGACCGGATAGATGCTCTTGTCGAAGAATTTCCTCTTGTTGAACTTGCTGGACAGGTCGGAAACGTTATAGGACAACTCATCATCGATCACCAAGGCGTCCTGCATCTCCTTGGCGTTCTCAAGGGAAAGAGTCAGATGACGGATCCAACCGATATCCGTACGCAGGTTCTCATCCACCAGCTCACTAGGGATTCCACCTTTACGAACGGCGAATTTCTTGAAGAAATAGGTCAGGATCGTGGAATTGAACAAGGGTTCGGCCTCCGGCAAGAAGCGATAACCATCGTAATTATTCACGATCAATTGCCAAACATCATCGAACCGATCCTGCCCCTCCGTATAGGTATCCAGCACGTAACGCAAGTAGACCTCCGCTTCCTTATACGTGAAGCCCAGCATACTCAGGAATTCCGGTTCCAAGGTCAGGATCTCCGCTATATTATATCCGCTTGTCAAGTCATCCATCGTAACGGGAAGAACCCCCGTGCAGAAACAGGTACGGATCGCCAATACCCGCCTTGATCACCTTGAAGAAGGTGCGCAGGAAACTGTCCTTCGTGGTTACCTGCTCATAGAGCGGATCCTTGTAGGCCGTCAATAGCTGATTGGTGAAATTATCGTACTCATCGATCAGCACATACACTTTTGGCAATCCATGCTCGCGGGCGTACCCCAAAGCTTCCTCAAGCATCTTGGAAGCATCACCACGGCTAGAGAACCGGAAGTCCTTAAAACAAGTCCCGGTTATGCGTCACCATGATCTCCACCGCAGAACAATTCAGGTCATTGAAATTCCGTTCCAACCCCTCCATGTCATCAGCCATCACCATCTTGGAGAAATCATAGCGCACGACCATATACCGATTATGTTCCTCCGTCGGGTGCTCACCGATCCAAGTCCTGCCGAACAGCTCCTCGAACCGATCGGCCTTGGTGCGGTCATAGTAACACGCCAAGGTAGAGATAAGCAAACTCTTGCCGAAACGCCGGGGACGGAGGGAAACAGGAGCGTTATAATCTTCCAAGCTCGGGATGAAATCGGTCTTATCCACATAATAATAACCACGTTCCCGTAAATCTACGAAATCCGCTACCGCATAAGGAATCGTTATCCGTGCCATAAGCTTTCTTTTTTCAGATTAGTCGCACAAAGATAAAAATAAAAAGTGAGATAAAGTTATATCCTTCACGAGGCAGGTTAGGCGAAACTATAATTCTGAATATTCACTTCTAGTTGAATCTAGGACCTAAAATATTCTATTTTTTTCTTGCACGCTTAATTTTTTTTGATAACTTGCGCACATACTAGAACGTAGATAACGTTTATCATTCTGCTTACAGGTCGCTTTTCGTATAGCTATATTGCAATATAGCAAACGAAAATGAAAAAAACCGGTATAATCACTTATCCGGTCCCTCTCAATTAATTCATCAGTTACATGACTATCCAATAAATTTGTTTAACTTAAAATTCAACTATATGCAAAAACTAAAAACAAAAATAACAGGACTTGCATTTTTCTTAGTCATAGTATGTATAAGCTGTGATAAAGATGATAGGCTGGTCGGCTTTGTAAGCATGATTGCGCTCGAAAATAATAATATCTGTCTTGTAGCAATTCATGAAGGTCCGAAGCTTGGTGTAACCGGCTTGAATTTCTCGAATGCCATACAACTGTATATCCCCGATAATCGTACAGTTAAGCTTGCCTATACAATAAAATTCAATTGTAGAGCTTATGATCCAGCCATAGATGGTGTGATATTGGATGCTTTTACCATACCTCACCCTTCGGAATCTTATGACCCACGGGACCCAAACTCTGAATATCTTTCGAACAAAGTCCCTATGTATATTGCTGAAAATGTTGAAATAATTAAATACGAACTGGAATGAAAACAAATAATTTGATATATCTTTTAGTGATTGTGCTTTTGTCTTCAATACATTGCGATGTTAATGCGCAATATTATTGGTCACAAAATAGGAAAATCGCTTTAACCCCAGACTCATCACACCTTGTGTTGAATATAGAAGCCGATTTAATCCGAACTCCAATGCTAAGTTCGGATTATAAGGGATTTAATGAAATATCGCCGAACATCATTGTAAAAGAAAATAAATCCAATATCTTTTCTGAAAATGATTTTAAAGCATACGAGTCGGATCCTTTAGTGAAAAGAGCTTCTCCTGCTTATTTAGTAAATGGAACAGATACATTGTATGTAACTAATCATATACTGCTTAAGCCTAAAAATGGCGTAAGTATTGATTCTATATTAGCAGGTATGAATGAGATAGTAGAAGTTGTTGATCAAACTAAATATGGGGTTTACACATTATCCGTGAATCAAGGGTTTGATGTTTTAACTTATGCCAATATAATATATGAGAATGGTTTGGTCGATTTTTGTCATCCTGACTTTATAATGAGAATAACTCAATTTCTGAATGACCCTCTTTATAGCGAACAATATTATTTAAATAATACGGGACAATTAGGTGGGACGTGGAATATCGATATTAATGCTCCTGAAGCCTGGAGTATGACAAAAGGTAGTTCTTCGATAAAAGTGGCTGTTATCGATCAAGGTGTGGCAGGGCATGAGGATCTGGGTGATAGACTTTTGCCGGGTTTTACGCCGGGTTTAGCCAATGGGAATGGAGCACCAGTCTCAAATAATCCACATGGAGAATGCTGCGCTGGTATTATTGGAGTTTCTCATAACAATTTAGGTATAGCAGGGATTGCCCCTCTAGTGAAAATAGTCCCTGTTAATATATTTTATAGTCAATCTAGTTCTAATATTGCAGCTGCGATAAATTATGCGTGGGATGATGCTGAAGCAGATGTTATTAGTAACTCTTGGGGTGGTTCTGTAGCTGATGCAATTACCTCAGCCATAAATAATGCTAGAACGAATGGACGCGGTGGACTGGGATGTGTAGTTGTTTTTGCAGCAGGAAATTCTGGTTCCTCTGTTTCGTTTCCCGCAACTGTTAATGGGGTTATCGCAGTTGGCGCAGTTGATAAAAATGGTGCTTTGTGTTCTTATAGTGCAAGAGGTTCAGAAATTAATCTGGTTGCACCTTCTGGTGCCTTGGATTATACAGGGGATATTCGCACATTGGATTTAATGGGGAGTGCCGGGCTTTACCCCGGAAATTATCTCTCTACTTTTGGAGGAACCTCAGCGAGTTGCCCTCAAGTTTCAGGCGTTGCAGCACTCCTACTATCTATTAATCCAAAATTGACAGAAGCTGAAGTTCGAAATATACTTGGACACTCTGCCAGAAAAATTGGATCTTATTCTTACTCAACAGTTTCAGGACATCCATTTGGAACTTGGAATGCCAATATGGGATATGGTTTGCTTGATGCAGAGGCGGCTGTCCGAGAAGTATATCCCCAAATATCCGGCGATAATTTAGTGCCATGTACCGGAAATAAAACCTACACGTTAAATCGTAATTATAAGGGGAATTGGACATTAGGAACCAGTGGCCTACAAATTGTAAGTGGAGGACAGAATAGTAATTCAATCACGGTTCGGGCTATCTCTAATCCGGGAGGAACAATGAGTGGTACGATTTATGCGAATGTGGTACTTCCTAATGGCTCTTCAGTTTCTGTAGCGAAAACTGTTTCTATCGGTGCCCCATCCATAACTTCCGTGTCCGGTCCGGATCAAGTAGGGGCTGGTGGTAGTGCATCTTTTACGGCTAGCCCTATATTTATGGAAGACGAAGGGAATTATCAATGGATGGTCAGTCCAAACACGGCTAGCATGTCTGCCTATCGGTATTCAAACAGTGTTACCTTCTCCGCACCAGGAACTTATATTGTGGGCTGTCGTTCAACCAGCACTTGTGGAACACCCGGGTCTTATGTGATAAAAACAGTATCTGTTACGGGATATTATTATTCTGTTTCAACTTCCTCATCCACTCATATGGTTAATATTTCAAAAGAAACTCAAATCCAAGATCAATTCAGTGTTATGTTAGAGACTAGGCCAACCTATACTCTATATAACCAATCAACCGGAGCATTAGTAAGGGAGGGGACATTCTTGAGAGAAGGAGATCTCTTAGATTTTAATACATTACCTTCGGGCATCTATGTATTAAGACTCCAAATAGGCAATGATACTTATGAAACACATAAGATTGTTTTTAAATAATGGATGTGTTAAGCTGGATTTAGAGGCTGTTAAACACAGACAATACTATTTCAGCATAGATTTTCGCATTTAAGCTTTGTTCTTTCAGACATAATCCATACCTTTGCCGAAATTTTGAAGAGAGAGCAGATGACAAACAAGACACATAAGGATAATCCGAAGTTCTATTCCGGTTATATGTCGGAGGTTGAGGCTCTTTTCTCTATTTTACGGGATTATAATTTGGTTATATAAGATGCGTTGGTTACTTTTACTAACGCATTTTTTTTGTGTCCAGCGGTCCGGTGATATAATATAAAGGTATAATATTCTAAAATCATTATAATAAACAAAACAACCCAAATTACTATGTCGAAAAGTGATATCAAAAAGGTGATTGTTCTGGGCTCGGGTGCCCTGAAGATCGGACAGGCCGGGGAGTTTGACTACTCTGGCTCGCAAGCGTTAAAGGCTCTGAAAGAAGAAGGGATCAGTACCGTATTGCTAAATCCGAATATCGCGACTATCCAAACATCCGAGGGAGTAGCCGATAAGGTATATTTCTTGCCTATCACTCCTTACTTCGTTGAGGAAGTTATCAAAAAAGAACAACCGGACGGAATCCTATTGGCGTTTGGCGGCCAGACCGCTTTGAACTGCGGTACTCAACTTTACACCAGCGGCACGTTGGCTAAATATGGCGTGAAAGTATTGGGTACATCCGTTGAGGCGATCATGTACACCGAGGACCGTGACCTATTTGTTAAGAAACTGAACGAGATAGAAGTGAAGACCCCGATCAGCCAAGCCGTAGAAAGCATGGACGACGCCGTGGCTGCCGCTTACAAGATCGGTTTCCCCGTAATGATCCGTTCCGCTTACGCATTAGGTGGTATGGGCAGTGGTATCTGCAAGGACGAGGCCGAGCTTCGCACCTTGGCGGAAAGCGCTTTCGCTTACTCATCCCAGATCTTGGTCGAGGAATCTTTGAAGGGTTGGAAAGAGATCGAGTTCGAGGTGATCCGCGACAAGAACGACCATTGCTTCACGGTAGTGAGCATGGAGAACGTTGACCCGCTAGGCGTACACACCGGCGAGAGTATCGTAGTGGCTCCGACTTGCTCCTTGACCGAGAAAGAATTAGACCTGTTGAAGGAACTTTCTACCAAGACGATCCGCCACTTAGGTATCGTGGGTGAATGTAATATCCAATACGCTTTCAACTCCGAGACTTGCGATTACCGCGTGATCGAGGTGAACGCTCGTTTGAGCCGTTCTTCCGCCTTGGCATCCAAGGCCAGCGGTTATCCATTGGCTTTCGTCGCCGCTAAGTTGGCGTTGGGCTACGGATTGGACGAGATCGGCGAGATGGGTACCCCGAACTCCGCGTACAAAGCGCCGGAGGTAGATTATATGATCGTGAAGATCCCGCGTTGGGACTTGACGAAGTTCGTGGGTGTCAGCCGCCAGATCGGTTCCAGCATGAAATCCGTCGGCGAGATCATGTCGATCGGTAAGAGCTTCGAGGAGATCATGCAGAAGGGTCTTCGTATGATCGGACAAGGAATGCATGGTTTCGTAGGTAACAACGATATCCACTTCGATAACTTGGACGAGGAGTTGGCGAACCCTACCGACTTGCGTATCTTCGCCGTGGCGCAAGCCTTGGAACAAGGATATAGCGTAGACAAGATCCATGAGTTGTCAAAGATCACACGCTGGTTCTTGGAAGGCTTGAAGAATATCGTGGATTACGCCAACGTATTGAAAGGCTACAACAAGATCGAGGATCTTCCGGAGGATGTATTGAAAGAGGCTAAACGCCTTGGTTTCTCAGACTTCCAGATCGCTCGTTACGTAGAGAGCCCGGAAGGCAATATGGAGAAAGAGAATATCCGCGTACGCAACTTGCGTAAGAAAATGGGCATTCTCCCTACCGTGAAACGTATCAACACGATCGCTTCCGAACATCCGGAATTGACCAACTATCTATATATGACTTACGACGGTACGCCGCACGACATCACCTACTACCCGAATGAGAAGAGCGTGATTATCTTGGGCTCCGGAGCTTACCGTATCGGCTCGTCCGTTGAGTTCGACTGGTGTTCGGTGAATGCCGCCCAGACAGCTCGTAAGCTAGGTTATAAATCGATCATGATTAACTATAACCCGGAGACCGTATCTACCGACTACGATATGTGCGACCGTCTTTACTTCGACGAGCTTTCATTCGAGCGCGTGCTAGACGTGATCGATCTGGAATTGCCGAAGGGCGTAATCGTCTCCGTAGGTGGACAGATCCCGAACAACTTGGCGATGAAACTCTACCGCCAGAATGTTCCGGTATTGGGTACTTCCCCGCTATCAATCGACCGTGCCGAGAACCGTCATAAATTCTCCGCGATGTTGGATTCGCTAGGTATCGACCAACCTCGTTGGGCAGAGCTTACCAGCATGGAAGAGATCGACGCGTTTATCGAGAAAGTAGGTTTCCCGATCTTGATCCGTCCGTCTTACGTATTGTCCGGTGCGGCGATGAACGTTTGCCATACGAAAGAGCAGATGATTGAGTTCTTGGATTTGGCCGCTAAGGTTTCCAAGGAATATCCGGTGGTCGTATCCGAGTTTATGCAAGGAACGAAAGAGATCGAGTTCGACGCTGTCGCTATGAATGGCGAGGTGGTTGAGTACGCGATCTCCGAGCATATCGAGTTCGCCGGTGTTCACTCCGGTGACGCTACCTTGGTGTTCCCGGCTCAGAAGATTTACTTCGAGACAGCCCGTCGTATCAAGAAAGTAAGCAAGATGATCGCGAAGGAGTTAAACATCAGCGGTCCGTTCAATATCCAGTTCTTGGCGAAGAATAACTTCGTGAAAGTAATCGAATGTAACTTACGTGCCTCACGTAGTTTCCCGTTTGTATCTAAAGTATTGAAACGCAACTTTATCGAGACGGCTACCCGCATCATGCTGGACGCTCCGTATACGAAACCGGATAAGAGCGCGTTCGATATCGACTGGATCGGTATCAAGGCTTCCCAGTTCTCATTCGCCCGTTTGCACAAGGCAGACCCCGTATTAGGTGTGGACATGAGCTCCACCGGCGAGGTAGGTTGTATCGGCGACGATTTCAACGAGGCTTTGCTTTCCGCCATGATCGCCGTAGGCAACAGTATTCCTAAGAAGAACATTTTAGTTTCTTCCGGCGCAGCTAAGAGCAAGGTCGATTTATTGGAGCCTTGCCGGATGCTGGATGCCAAGGGTTACACGATCTATGGTACGCACGGAACCGCCAAGTTCCTGAACGATAATGGAATCAAGGCAACCGCCGTTTGCTGGCCGGATGAGGAAGGTGATTTGAACATCATGGATATGTTCAGCAATCACGCTTTCGAATTGGTAGTAAATATCCCGAAAGATCATAGCAAACGTGAGTTGACCAATGGCTATAAGATCCGCCGTGCGGCGATCGATCATAACATTCCATTGATCACGAACGCCCGTCTGGCCAGCGCCTTTATCGACGCTTTCTGCAATATGAACGTAGAAGATATTCAGATTAAGAGCTGGCAGGAAGTACAAATAATCAAAATTTGATTATATTTGCATGCGTGTAATAGAAAGAGACAAGGCTTTATGCCTTGTCTCTATAGTTTAAAGACCATGTACAGACGGCTACCTTTTATCATATTATTATCTATACTGGCGGTTTTCGCCTTGCGTGCGTCTGTGGTCGCTCCCTCTATCCTCGTACAAAATTATTCCGTAGACGATTACAAGGCTAGTTGCCAAAATTGGGATTTAGCGGTTTCCTATCATGGCATCTTATATGTAGCTAATAATTCCGGTCTGGTTACTTGACGGGAATACATGGAACACATATCCATTACCGGATAAAACCCCTATTTATAAAGTATCTTTCCAGAACGATTCTATCTATACCCAAGGCAAATCATCGTTAGGCTATTGGCTATACGACAAACTCGGGAATCTGGAATACCATCCGATCGATACGCTCCCGTCATATATAAATTTCGATGATCCCGAGACGAATTACACGATCCCGAAAGAAATCGAGGAGAAGCACCCAACTTCCTTCGCTAGCGCCGGAGGTCTCAATTTCACGGGAACATCTACGTCCGGTATTTATATCACCAACGACGAAGGGGAGATCTTTCAACATCTCAACATCAATAATCAGTTACAAGATAATATCGTACGCTCCATCTGCGTACAGGATAATAATTTAATCTGGGTCGCCTTGGATAATGGTATCTCCCAAATAGATATCAATCCTCCCATCGCCATGTTAGGTAAAAGAAGCCAGATCGGAAAGTTGGAAGACGCTGTAAAAGAGGATAACCGCCTCTATATCCGGACCAATGTCGGCTACTTCAGCCGGAGCCTGATGTTTGGTGATAAGTTTACCCCGATATCCGATGAGATCGGACGTTCATATATCCATCCGGATACGACCGATAATCATTTATCGGTAAGCTCTTTATTTAAGAATAAAGACGTATTGAGCGTATTCGCCAACGCAGAAAGTATTTACCCGGTTCCAGACAATTTGTATTGGCTCACGATCCAGAATGAGGCCGGACTCTTCCATCGGGAAAACGGTACAGGAACTTTAAAATGCCGGATCCTATTCGATAATTACGATCTGAATCTGGTAACCAATGGCAAACGGATCATCCCCTTGAATGATTCTCTTGATTTGGTATCTGCCATGCAAGGAACCCTATTAATCAACACTCGTCAATTAATAGAGGGAAGCCTAGGAGGATTGACGATGCCACGGTTTATGCGCATCGAGTATCAAGATCAAGAAGGTACACATTATTTATATCCGGACACGCAAAGAATCGACCTGCCCCATAACTTCCAAGAACTCTCGCTATACATCGGAACAACGGTATTCACCCCTAATCACCAAATCAGTTATAAGCTGGAAGGGGTATCCGCCGATTGGTCTTCTTGGCAGAAAGACGGCAAAATTACCTTCTTACAACTTCCGGAAGGAACTTATGAGCTAAGGGTACGTAAATATGTAACCCGTGGGCCGTTTCCCGAGATCACGATGCAAATCACGGTGCGCCCTCCTTGGTATAATACCGTATGGGCCTATTTGATCTACGTCGCTTTGATATGGTTCGCCATTCAAGAAGGACTTCGGTACCATTTAAGGAATTTGCGGAAAAAAGAACAAGAAAAGCTGGAGGCAGAGCGACAAGCCGAACTGCAAAGGCTTCAACAAATGAAAAGCGAGATGCTGGAAACGGAGTTGCAAAACAAAAACAATGAGCTTACTCTCCAGACAACAGCTTTGGTAAAAAGAAACGAGGCAATCCAAGCTTTGTTGGAAGAACTGGATAAGCAGAAAGAGACATTGGGTGACCGATACCCCAATAAGTTATATACCCGTTTACGTTCCTTGATCGAATCTACCTTGAACGATCAAGCGGATTGGGTGCAGTTCGAGACCTATTTCAATAGCGCCCACCAGAATTTCATGGATCGTTTACGCCAGCAATACGCAGATATAACGGCAGGCGATTTGCGTATTTGTTGCTTACTCCGCATGAACCTTTCCACGAAGGAGATCGCATCGTTAATGAATGTATCCGTACGGGCTATCGAGCTAAGAAGATACCGCTTAAGAAAGCGATTAGCCCTTGATGGGGATACGAATCTTGTCGATTTCCTGATGAACTACTAAAAATATTTTCCGAGAATCTCACCAGAACGCCCGACGGGTTGGTTATACGTCCTCCAATTGCACATGGCTACCGGAGGGGAAGAAAGCTACAAGATCGTATTGAAGTAAAAAATTCTTCCCGAAAATGATCTCTCGACAAACTCAACATCTAACATGAATAATTTATTCCGGGAAATTTTCACATGGAAATCATTACACTATCAATATATATATATTTGTATTCAAACTTTTGTTTCACTTAAATTTAATGATGTATGGGAAAGAGATTTTTTAAATTCACGGCGTTAATCAGTTTGATCTTTTTCGCTATAAACGTAGATGTTTTAGCAGAAGGTGACAGTGATGATCATGCTTGCCCGGATGGCGACCAAGGCCCAGTCATAAGCTGCGGCAGATATGAGGGGACTTGCTGGAATGTAGATTGGATAAGTGGTATTTATTATGTGCATTGTTATTTCTCAGGAATGCAAGAACATCATTGTTATCCAGATTAAAAAGCATGAAAAGTATCATCTATTATTTTTCGATGATATCCATATTTTTCTTTCTTTCTTTCTTGTACGGGATGGAAGGATAAGAAAAATATGGAATCAGATATCATCACCGTGAATTTGGACGAGCGAGACGAGATCTCCACTAAAGATCTATTTTCTGAGATCCAACTCATTCCGTTAGAGACAACGCCAGAATCGCTGATCCGTAATATAACCCAAATCAAGTTTTTTGAGGATCGATATTATATTCACGATTATTCGAGATCCCAAATCTTTGTTTTCGATAGGGAGGGACATTTCCAATTCGCGCTTAACGAGAAAGGAAACGGCCCGGGTGAGTATTTAAACTTAACAGATTTCGCGATCGATACGACCCGCAGGAACCTTGTAGTACTTTGCGCCGTCAGCAACGCTCTCTTTTTCTATGATCTAGGGGGCAAGTTCATCGAGAAAAAGAAACTTCCTGAAATAGCGGGGGCCTACAACAGCCTACAGTTCCAAAACAAGGATACGATAGCTTTCTTCACATACGATTACGACCATCGCTTGAAGTTTTATTCCCTATCAAGAAACGAGATACTCGATGAATATTTTCCTGAAGACATAAAAGATGTATTTTGTAGGGGTGTATTTCCATTTCCACACGCTTTTCGAAGGTCTTTGACTAATACGATTTATTCACTATCGGGAGCGACCTTTACAGAGCTTTATCGTTGGGATTTTGGTGATTTAAATAATGACATCGAAAAATTAGAATTCCATCCCAATATGAGCAAGCAAGAAATAATTCAATACGCGAAGGATGTCTATTCCTCTAAGAGCGTAAATTATATAATAGACTCTCAGGGACAAAACAGCAGATATCGATACGCCATGGTAGTCCGCCAAAACAAGTACATCCAACTGTTTTATAACAGGAAAAACCATGACTTGCTTCAATTCGAGCGAACCAAGGAGGGCTTGCAACTTTACCCGATCTACTTCGGAGAAGACTTCATCCTCTGTACTCCGGAAGGAGGGCTTCCATTAAATGATCTATTTCCCGAGAAGTTAAGAAATGAGGATCAGCAAAGAATTATTCAATCACATTCGGAACAAGAGAATCCTGTCTTAGTAAAATATGTTTTCAAAAATGAAGGTTAACGAGAATACAATTTATATTTTCCTTTTGGGGATACTGGCAGGCATAATTTGTATGCAATGCGTGAATCATTTTAGAAAATCCCCGAAGGATGTGTATGTTGACAATTTTGAATACGAGAAAGAAAGTCTGGGTATCCTTAAAAGAGAAGAACTAAAAAATGAACACTATGAATGCCTTGATCAAATAGCCTATTGGGGAACAGACTCTCTGGATTCTTTCTCCTTAAGTAATTTATGTAATGATAAAAAATTATTCTTTTGTTTTTCAGAGAAAACATGTCCTCCTTGTATCGATGCAGTTGTCGATATAATGAACGAGGTTTTTACAGACGAGGAAATAAAAACAAAAATAGTTTTCGTATCGCCTGATTATCCTGCTCGATTAAGAAACGATTGCTATGGGAAAAAACTATTGAGCTTACATAATAAGAATTTAGGGCTACCTATGGAACTAGAAGATTCTTTCGCTCCTTTCTTATTCATTATGGATAAAGATTTATGTGTTAAATATTTACATATTCACAATAAACCACTCCCACGACTTACTTTAATTTATCTGGAAGAGATAAAAAAAATGTGGTAGATCTTATTGCGGTTGATCGTACGATATTAAGCCGCAGGCTGTTAACGAGGATGGGAAGGAGGATTTGATCATCGTCGGAAGCTTTGAGGAAGCGGAAGGAATGATCGAAGAAAGAATCGTGTTGGAATTGGAGGATGTGCCAGCGTATCTCTGGCTTCCGGATCGCATCACTTTAGAATCTCGCAAAAAGTGAGTCTTATATAATTTTAATCTATTTGACATATAATATACTATATAACAGCATAGTATATATATACAAAAGGAGCTTGAGAAAGTCTTGTAGTAGTCTTATCCAATAAAAAAATCATTTGCGCAAGTCGTGTAGTAGTCATTTTCATGGCTACCGTAATTTATTGTGTTTCCTTTGCCAGCGAATAAAATCTTAAATTCTTTCGACATGATGAAACACGAACTGGAGAAACAATTAGATGCGCTAGAAAAGAAAGGTGTCGACAGACGGCATTTCTTTAAGTTATTAGCGGCGACAGGACTGATCGCGGGAGCTAATACCGGAAAAGCAAACGCTTTTTCAAGCAGCGCAAAAGGTAAAATCGTTATTATCGGTGGAGGAGCCGCTGGTATCAGTATGGCTGCCCGATTAAAACATTGGCTTGATGAACCGGATATCACCCTGATTGACCCCAGCGATCGTCAGTTTTATCAACCGGGATTCACTCTGATCGCCTCAGGTGTATACCAACCGGAAGATGTTTGGAAGAAGCAAGAGGATTGTATGCCTAGCGGTATAAAATGGATAAAGGACTCGGTCGCTGCGGTTGATCCCGTATGGAATCAAGTAACGACCAAAAGTAACGGAAAGATTCCGTACGACTTTTTAGTACTGACCCCGGGATTACAATGTAACTGGGAAAAAGTAGAGGGCATTACCCACGACACCTTGGGACAAGGAAACGCAAACTCTATTTACGATTTCGAAGGAGCCCAAAAGACATGGAAAGCTCTTCAAGAATTCGCTAAAAAAGGAGGCAAAGGTATTTATACCGATACCTATACAAAACATAAATGTGGTGGCGCTCCCAAAAAGATCTGTTTATTATCCGAGCATTACGCAAGGAAACAAGGGACTCGCGACAAACTGCAATTGAATTATTTTACCGCATCGAAGGAGCTATACGATATTCCGTATTTCACGCCTCGCTTGCTGGAAATATATAATGAACGTAACATACCTATTAACTTGAATGTACGTGTAAAAGGTGTAGACACATCCGCAAAACAAGTGCATTTTGAGAAAATAGAGACAAAAGGCGAAGAAAAGATCGTAACGCCGTTCGTAGAGGATTACGATTTCTTACACTTCACCCCGCCTATGTCCGCTCCCGATTTCGTTCGTGATGCCGGATTAGGTTGGACAGAAGGTAAATTGGCCGCGGACGCATGGGTAATGGTCGATAAAGAGACCTTGGTACATAAGAAATACCAGAACATCGTTTCTCTGGGTGATGTAGCCGGTATCCCGACCAGTAAAACATCTGCCGCTATCCGTAAGCAAGTACCTATCGCCGCCAAGAACCTGATCGCGCTCATGGAAGGTAAAGAGCCGACCGAGAAATACAACGGTTATGCCGCTTGCCCGATCGTTACGGATTATGGACACGTGTTGCTTTGTGAGTTTGACTACGAAAAGAAACCAGACATTTCATTCCCATTCTCGATGATCGATACATCAAAAGAGCAATGGCTTGCTTGGATCTTAAAGGTATATATTTTAAAACCGATGTATTTCAACGGAATGCTTAACGGTTACGCATAATATGAATAAAAAAAATCTATGAAATAAAACTCCCTATAATTTCGAATGCCAAACTACAAAGCCCCGGGTTTCAGTTGTACGAAACCGGGGTTTTTTGATTTTTAACGAGTAGCCTTTCCACTAAATAGACGATCGATTTATAGGATATCCCACTATTCATCGTCAAACCGATCTCGCACGTACGGCTATTGCTATATCCTTCCGTCGCCCCATGCAAATTCGGTTTCAAGTAATGAAGACCGGAAGCGTTTAGTTCCGGATAGAAGAAACCGCGATCGCCCGCCCAACCGCAACAAGTAACTTGAGCGGGAGAGACCACCCGGTTCGCGCATAAGCCCGCCAGTTCCACCAGCTTGTCTTGTACTCCCATCTTCGTTGTACTACAAGTAGAGTGTACCGCTACCGTAACCGGCAACTTAGTAAAGTTCAGACGATCACGCATAAAGTCATAGATAAACTCCACAGGTTCATATAATCGTAAACGTTTATCCAAGGTTTCCCTCATATGCAGCAAGCAAGGGCTCATGTCACACAAAATAGGCAAGCGACCGTTATCGCTCGCCCGCAAAAGAGCCTCATTCAATTCCTCCGCCTTCTGCGCCGCTTGCTTCCGGAACCCTTTACTGCTAAAAGCCATGCCGCAACAAAGCTTACTTAGATTCTCAGGATAACGAATCGTAAAGTCCGCTCTTGTCAATAAAGCGATTATTTGTTCCGTTACACTTACAAAATCCACATCTTCATAATCAGCTGAAGCTCCCATCGTACGGGTAATACAAGACGGGAAATAAACCATTTCCATCCCATTCTCTACACCCGTCAGTTCCTTGAACTTTGACGCGCCAGAAGGTGTATGCCGAGTCCAAAGCGGGAATTTATGAGCGGAAGCCCTAAACAAGAAAGAGGCAAATCTCTCGAATGCGTTATACCCCACCAGCTTTGAAAGCACATGGGGCAGCTTAAGCAAAGGACGAAGCATACCCGTTACGGTTCCCATATTCCCGGCGATGCCCGAAGCGATAGCATTCGCCAAGACACCATTCTCTTTCCACCGTAACTCTTTGATCAATAAACCGGTATTAATGCCAACCGGACATGCCGTAGCACATAGGCCATCGGTAGCGCAGGTAGCGTTACCTTTATAGTTAAAGGCTTTCTTGAGTTCTTTATATCGCTTAGAGTTTGTTTCCCCCTGTTCCGCCAAAGCCGATAATTCCCTATAGATCACGATACGTTGCCGGGGTGTCAATGTCACATGCCTTGACGGACATTGTATCTCACAAAAACCACACTCGATGCATTTATCGATCAGCTCATTCGCCAACGGTATTTGCTTTAAGTTCTTTATAAACACATCCGGGTCCCGATTTAAAAGGACACCCGGATTTAATATATTTTCCGGGTCAAAGAGCCTTTTGATCTTCCACATCAACTCATAAATCTCCTCACCCCATTCATCTTTAACAAATGGAGCCATATTTCGTCCCGTGCCATGCTCCGCTTTCAAGCTACCGTCGTAGTAAAGTACCACATCTACAAGGCTACGCATAAAAGAAGCGTAATGATCGATACCTTCCTGTGCGTTTATATCCGGAAAAATCGTGAAATGAACGTTTCCATCCAATAAATGTCCCCACATCACCGCATTTCCGTATCCATAATCCGACAAGACCCCACGCACTTGTTCCAAAGCCTCTCCTAAAACCTCTTCCCGGAAAGCGATATCTTCAATAATAGATACCGTACCCCGTGGCCGTCTTCCCGCAGCGGAAGTAAATAAACCGTTTCGTACCCGCCAATAAGTAGCGTAAAGCTTCGGATCGGTCGTAAATGATACCGGATATAAGGTCTGTATATCTGCTAGCCGCTCCTCTATATCCCGGAATTGGATTTGAAGTTCTTCTTCCGAATTAGAAGACGTGTCGATCAGCAACGCTACCGCATCCTCGGGTAAAGAATGTAATATCTCCGGCATCCCCGGTTCATCCTCTACCGCATGTAAGGCGTTTCTATCCATCAACTCGGCGGCGGACACTTTGCATTGGCGTAACGGGGCTATGGCTCTGCACGCCTCCATCAAAGAGGGGAAATAAATCAAGGCGGAAGCTTTTAAAGCCTCATCGGGGACTGTCTCGAAAGTAACCGAAGAAATAAACCCTAAGGTTCCTTCCGAGCCAACCATTAAATGCATGAGTATATCGTATGGATCGGTATAATCCAAGAAAGAGTTCATTCCATAACCGCATGTATTCTTCAACTCATATTTAGATAGAATCCGGTCTTCCATGTCCGGATTCAACAAGATCTCCAAACGGAAATTCATCAACTTCTCCAATAAGCCTATATGCGTTTGCATGAAATCCCTGCGACTCGCTAACGAAGAAGTATCCAAAAAGGCTCCATCCGCAAAGATAATCTCCATATCCCGGACCGTATTATAGGAGTTATGGATAATACCATAGCTAGAACCACTCGAGTTATTCGCTACGATCCCGCCGATACGTGCGGATTTGATGGAGGCAGGGCTAGGCCCTAGCTTACGGCCATAAGGTTTCAACCAGCGGTTCGCCTCTTCTCCAGTTATACCACAAGGGAATTTAGCCAAACTCCCATCTCCTGAAATCTTAACCTTTCCATAGTCAGGACTGATTTCCATCAATACAGAATCTGTAATAGTCTGGCCGGATAAAGAGGTCCCCCCAGCTTTAAAGGTTACAGATTTACCAGTCTTCTCACATTCAGCAAGAACACGTTTTACATCTTGCTCACGACTCACGATTTCAACTCGTTTGGGATTCAACCTGTAAATCCCGGCATCTGTTCCCTTCGCTAATGTAGTTAAAGCATCAGCATATACCTTTTTTATCTTCATAGTCTAATACCTTTATTTGTCTAGAAACGACATTTCAACAAAGATATGAAACCTTTAAGACAATCAGGGCATTTCTCTAAAATAACGGGGAGAATACCCGAATACTAGCTCCGGATGGAAAATCCAGATTAAATCTTTCAATAAATATTCCGGATGTATAGGGAATTCCTCGTAATAAGGAACTGCACCTGTATTACAGGTATAAATCCGTTTTTTTTTAAAAGCGTCGAAATTCTCGTAAGGAGTATATTCGGAGCGTAAATCGTTATAGGTCATCTCAGAAGACTGATTATATTTAACAAGCCAAATATCCGCATGGATCGCTTTATCAAACACGGTCTCAAACGCTAAGGGGGTACTTCCGGCACCCGGTAAATCCTTAAACATATAATCAGCTCCGGCGTCCTCGATAAGATGAGCCATATAACTATCTCCGGATGGTACATACCACGAAGAGCCGAACTTTTTCTCCGACAAAACAGTAGGACGATTATCTATATTTGCGGTTAAGTCCTTTAGAGACAAATAGGCTTGCTCTGTTTCTTTAAATATAGAATCGGCCATCTCTTCCTTTCCGAATAGCAAACCATAAAAGCGAATCCACTCCGTACGCCCCAAAGGAAATGCCTCCATATAGTCGGCTCCTTCGATAATGGGTATCCCTATCTTCTCGACAGGCCCATAACTACTGTTCTGGAATGGGGAAGCTATCACGAGTTCCGCGCCGATCTCTATCATTTTCTCTATATTCGGAGAGGTAGCCTCACCTAAATCAGCGATTCTTCCGGCCTGTATACCCTCTTGTATGGCAGGAGTATCCATATAACGAGGCTCACAAACGCCTATAACCTTATCGGTTTCGTGCAGTTGATCAATAATAGCCGCATGGACAGAAGTATAAATCACAATATCTTTTACCGGGACCTTCACGATCGTCCCTTTGGGTAATCCGCCGGGAACCGACTTTGTCCGGTCTACCAATAAATAGCGTTGAAGCAGACGGGTGCTATCCCACGGATCACGAACTTCCACCATTATATAGGTATCAAAGCGCTGAACCGTGAAACCTTGGGCATATTGAATACTATCAGAGGAAAGAGCTTCCTTGGAAGAAGTTTGCTTTCCGGATGGCGTACATGCCACCATCCAGAAAGCGAACCCTAAGAGAATCAGTAATCGCATTAGATATTATCTTTTTGAGCGAGGACTACTTTCATGGGATTTAAACCGGCCTCAAACTTCTTGAACAATTTACCGTCACCTCCGAAACAATAGATATCGCCATTATTCTTATAATCAGACTCTGCGACATAGACATTTCCACCCACGGCACTGATTGAATAAGGGGATTGTATTGAGGTTCCATCTGTAATAAAGCTCGTTCCCGCAGATTGGCTCTTTGTATCAAATGTTAAAAATGCAGGGCTAGACATTCCCCATTGCGCATAGAACAGAAATAGCTTGCCATCCTCATAGGCCATCTCCGTTGCGTTTGGACAATTCGTAAGGGAAGTAACCTCATAAGTCTCCGTATTTATCTTTTGTACCGTATTGGGTATATCCGCATAGTTACCCATAGAAACCACATATACATTTCCTTGCTCATCCGCCTGTATCCGTGTGGGATTCAATACTACATCCAACTTCTTTATCTCTGTAAAAGTAGACAGATCAACCACTGATACCGTTTTATCATACCCAACCTCGGTACTGTAATCCATACCTCCGGAGTTTGAGACAAACAATTTATTAGAAGATACCGCCAATTGTTCCGGATTCCGTCCGACCTTTACTTTCGCCTCAACCTCCAAGGATGCGGTATCCAAACGAGCGACATATCCATTATAATAGCTAATATAGACTTTTCCACCCTCTGATACCATATAACGGGGCTGCCCCTCTGTCTTGACTTGCTTAATGGATTTTGCCTTCAGATCTGTCACTTCTATCGTAGACTCTCCATATACCGCGATATACATCTTATCGCCATACACGATCATATCCTGTGCCGTATCTCCCAGCCCCCTGCCATTTTGAGCCAAGAAATAATCGGGGACAACCTCATCCTTTTCTATGTCGTACATATATAAAGAAGAGTTGTTATTTCCCATATTGCCCGAATTCAAGAAATATAAAGCCATGAAAGAACTATCCTTCACAAAATCAATAACTCTTACGGAAGCATAAACAGAAGACTCACCTTCCGCATTTGCGGCTATAACTAATAAATAGCCTATATTTACGACATCCGTAATAGCATATGAATGTGTTCCAACTTCTACCTCCGCAATTTTCATATCTTTAGCGGTTCCATCAGAGGAACCATAAATCACGTACTTTGTTACATTGTCAACAGAAGACGGAGCTGTCCAATTTAAGGTTCCGCTAACTTTTAAAGCTTCCGGATTCTCATCCGTAAAACTGACATTAGTTACAGATACATTTGGTATGTTCAGTGAAGGCTCATTGTCATCATCACAGCTGACAAACGAGAAAGACATCAATGCACACAAGGCAGAGACACAAACTAAATTCTTCTTTTTCATTACTTTACTTTTATAGTTTACTAATAGGATAAACAAATACTTAAACGCCAAGAACGGCCCGGCATGGGATAATACTGAATAACATCATAATTCACGTTCGCAAGATTTAACAATTCACCTTGCAAACGCAAACCGAAATATCGAAAACGAAAATCTCGATTTATAGAAATACTCTGTTCTATATAAGAATCAATCCTGTTCCGATCTATATTTTGCGGCAATGCATAACGATCACCAACCGCAGTCAGTATATAAGAGACATTTACCCATGGATTTTCCAAGGTTACGGAAACCGTGCCAGAATGACGAGGTGTATAAGGAATCTGATCCTTATAATTCTTAGCTTCCGGATCTGTCACATCAACCGCGTATTGAAAAGAATAAGTGGAAGCCAAAAGCAAGCTCATTCGTAAGGGCAATCGGAATTGTGTAGATAAATTTACATCTACCCCTTTAATATCCACTTCGCCCATATTCATCATCTTCCAAACATACATGGTAGGTAAAGCCACGATCTTATCTTTCACCGTATTATAATATCCATCCGCCGAAATACTGAAATGCCGCAGCCAATCCCCACAGGAAGAACTCCATGTTACCCCTACATTATATTGGGAAGTTTCTTCCGGTTTCAAATTTGTATTTCCCATACGGAGGTAATACAAGTCCGTAAATGTAGGAACCCGGAATATATCTTTGTAAGAGGCACGTATCCGCAAAGTACTTTCCGAGAATGGCCGCCAAGACAAACTTACAGCCGGGGATAAACGCCTCTTATCATCCGGTTTTTCCCCTTGCTCCACTTTATCAGTGATATATGTTCCCAATAAACTAGCGGTAGCCGTGAATCGACTGTTCTTATATTGCACCGCTAGTACTGATTGAGAGGCCATTCGCTTTGGATTAGGGCCGTTCACAAAATTATTGTCCAGCATAGAGCGAGTTAAATCCGTAGTCAACGTCGCCGATACATACTTTATAGGAGTATACAGCAAACCTACAGAGCCATAATACTCATTCTGTGTATTCAAATCGACTTGTTCGCCCGCAGCATATTTATCATTTATATCTAAATAACGAGTAAAAGCATAATTATACTTAGCCATGGCCCGTAGCGTAAATTTCTCATTAAGAACATTCTTATACCCCGATTGCACGAAAAAGTTATTATCCCATAATCGTTCAGAAGTGTTCTTGTTATATAAATTAACAGAACCGGGAAGCCCCCGCTCCGAATCAAAATAGTACGCCTTAAAGGAAAGTTCGCCTCCCCTTCCAAAATCGCCGAATAGATTACCTTCCAAATGGAAAGAATGGATATCGCTATTTCTTCGCTTCTCTCTCGTTTCCAATTCCCCATTAATTAATGTATAGGGATATTGTCCATCCGCACGCACGAAATCACCATGTAAGGATGCGCTCCAACGCTTTCCTAATTTTTGATCATAATGCAGCACAGGATTAAAAAGCCCGAAGGAACCTCCCTTAACCTTAAGATAAGTATGAAACGATTTGTCTTTAAACGTGGGCTTTCCGGTTTGTATATTCAAGGCGCCTGCCGAAGCATACACCCTTGCCGTTTGGAAAATGTCATCCGACTGCCCGATTGACAAGGAAACCATCTCCACATTATCCAACGAGAAACGGCTGATATCGACTTGCCCGCTTTGCGCGTCCGTAATCGTCACCCCATCGTAACTGACGGCGGTATGCTTCGCCCCCAAGCTACGTACCGAGACCGTTTTCAATCCTCCGATCCCCCCATAATCCTGTACCGTAACTCCCGAGAAGCGTTTCACGGCCTCGGATAGGTCTTGTACTCCCAAGCGATCGATTCCCGCCCGGTCCATAATTTGCAAAGGCGTACCTTCACGGGTGACCGACGGACGTACCTTCTCCACCACTTCCACCCCGGAAAGCTCGTGATAGGCCGTCGTATCGATCTGTTGACCGTAAGCGACACCCAAAGAGAATAACCATGCGCTAAAAACGCATAGGCATCTTATAAGATATAAATCTCGCATAGCAACATTTAGATTTACCAACGTCTTCACCCGAAACGTCGCATAACAAAATCATGGCAGGTTTTCTGGCTCGTCCACCCTCTGTCGGCTACCTTCCCGCCTATCCGATAGGCAGTGGCAACAAGATTTGCCGGGGCTCCAAGGACTTACAGCTACGGGTACAGCTCCGGACTCGCACCGGATTCCCTTTTACTGATTATTATCGGAATCGATAACATCTACACCTTGATTGGCCGCAAAGATACATGTTTACTTTTTGATTAGCAACAAAAAAGCCCCCCGGCGAATCACTTCGGCGGAAGGCTAGGGAGTTTACACTTTTCTAAACATTACTAACAACAAAATATTTATTCTATGTATAAAAGAATAATATCATTAACTGTGCGGTCAACACACGCAAAAACATGGTCAATGGATAAACCGTCGCATATCCAACCGCCGGCGCATCATTTCCTGCCGCCATATTGGAATAGGCTAACGCAGGAGGATCGGTCGTACTTCCCGCAATCAATCCCATCAACGTAAAATAATTCAGTTTATAAAAATACCTTCCCACACAACCGATAATCAGTAGAGGCAATAACGTTATTATAAAACCATAACCGATCCAAGCTACACCACCCTTATTGACTATCGTATCGACAAAACCTTCACCCGCACTCAATCCCACGCAGGCGAGAAACAACGTGATTCCTAATTCCCTCAATAGTAAATTAGAACTTTGCGTGGTATAAGTAACCAATTTATAACGATAACCGAACCGGCTTATCAATATCGCAACGATCAACGGACCTCCCGCTAATCCTAATTTCACCGGTTGAGGAATACCCGGAAAACTAATAGGAAGACTTCCCACGATAATACCCAAAACTATACCAACAAAAATAGTCACCAAATTAGGTTCATTCAAGCGTTTCATTGAATTACCCAGCGTCTCGGCAACTTTCTCCACCGCCAATTCACTACCGACCACTGTCACCCGGTCGCCTATTTGCAAGACCAGATTAGGAGTAGCTACCAACTCCAGCCCCGCACGATTGATCCGAGTCACGTTAATTCCATGTAAACGGCGTAACTGCAAAGCCCCTAATTGCTTACCGTTGATTTCAGACCGGGTAACCAAAATACGCCGGCTGATAAACTGGCTTTCCGCCGGAATCCATTGCTTACGATCCATCTGTATTTCTTGACCGATAAAAGTCTTTATCGCCTCCACGTCATGCTCTGCGGTAATAACAAAAATCTTATCATCCCCATTCAATACCGTGTTCCCCGCCACGATCTCTATCCGATTCGTATCGTTACGTAAAATACGGGAAATAACAAATTCACGGTGTTCCAACAATTTAGATAGCTCACTTACGCTACGACCAAAAATCGCCGGATTCTTCACCACCAAAGAGATAGGTACAGCCTCTCCTCCCGATTCCGTATCCGTCTCTTCTTCCAATTGTTCCGTCTCCTTCGCAAAAGAGATACGGAAAACATAACGGATAAAAATCATCGACAAGATAATGCCGATCACACCTAACGGATAGGCAACCGCATATCCTAAAGCGATCGTTTCATCCGAGATCCCCGTCATATCTGAATAAGCCTGTTGAGCAGCGCCCAATCCCGGTGTATTCGTCACTGCTCCGGATAAGATACCTACCATTGTCGGTATAGGAATGCCTGTAATATAATGTATAATCAAGGCAGTAATCACCCCTAGAAAAACAATACCGCAAGCAAGCATATTCAACGTGATCCCTCCCTTTCGAAACGAAGAGAAAAATCCGGGGCCTACTTGCATACCTACCGAGTAAACAAATAAGATCAAACCAAACTCTCTAAAAAAATGAACGACCGACGGATTCGCCGTAAAACCGAAATGCCCGAGAAAGATCCCGACAAACAGTACCATGGTAATCCCTAAAGAGATACCGAATAGCTTCAGTTTACCAAGCTGGATCCCCAGAGCGATCACAACGGATAACAAAAGGATAGAATGCCCTACCCCTTCTCCCCATAACAATTCATTAATCCATTCCATATCTATTCATGTATATATTAATTTAAGATAAAAAAGTACCTCTGGCGAATCACTTCGGCAGAGATACACATATTGAACATTTAGTATCCCAGTTTAATCTGGCATCCATTCTAACAACATTTACTAATATATTTTCTATTTCTTATGCTGATAATTTAGACAAACTTTCCTCTTCCGGCAAAAGGGTTACCGGCCATTCAAATGTCGCACGACAGTGCGAACAGATCCTTTTCATACGTCTTTGTTCCTTTTAAGATATTGCTTATCTTTTCGTACTGCTTTCCTAATCCCTCGAGCAAAAACAGCCTTTAATGAATGGCAGGTCTTCTGACTGACTCCCATCTTGAAGCCTTCCCGGTCGCTAGAACCAGTGGCGATAGTGTTGTTTCAAGATGTTCTTCGGAGCTTCACAGCAGCGGGACTGTCCGGGATTTACACCCGATTCCCTTTTAATCCACATACCCGAATGGTATATGCGGAACCGATTCGGGAACAAAGATAGCATGTTTTCCGTATATATCATATCTTTTCGCTTTTTTGTTTACTTTTATTATCCAAATAAAAAAATCCCGGGACAAAACAATTGAACCGGGATCTTTTAACCTCTAAGCTATCCTCCCGACAGGAAGAGGCTTTGATTTTCCTTAAATAATAATTACTACAAGGGAATATTTCCATGTTTTTTAGGAGGATTACTCTGGCTCTTATTTTTCGCCATTTCCAACGCCTGAATCAATTTAAAACGTGTGTCTCTAGGTTGTATGACTTCATCTATAAATCCTTGCTCGGCTGCCCGGTAAGGATTTGAGAATTTCTCGGTGTATTCACGAATTGCTTGTTTCTTCTCCTCATCGTTGGCTTTCCGGTATAATATATTCACGGCACCTTCAGCCCCCATCACCGCAATCTCAGCCATCGGATATGCCAAGTTTATATCGGCACCGGTAGGCTTACTTGCCATTACGATATAGGCTCCCCCGTAAGCCTTCCGGGTAATCAACGTGATTTTGGGAACCGTGGCCTCCGCATAAGCGTAGACAATTTTTGCCCCGTGGCGTATAATTCCCGCATGTTCTTGCGTACAGCCCGGCAAGAAGCCCGGCACATCCTCGAACGTGATCAATGGAATATTGAAGCAATCGCAGAAGCGAATGAAACGTGCGGCCTTATCAGAAGCATCGATATCCAAGACTCCCGCTAAAAAGGCAGGTTGGTTCCCTACGATACCTATGGTACGGCCTCCCAAACGAGCGAATCCCACTACAATATTGCGAGCGAAATGAGGCATAACCTCGAAAAAGTAATGATTATCCACTATCGGCTCTATAATATCCTTGATGTCATAAGGGACATTAGGATCTTCCGGAATCACATGCTGCAACGACTCTTCTACCCGACGCACATCGTCAGCACAAGCTATAACTGGAGCGTCTTCCATATTATTAGAAGGCAGGAAACTCAGAAGTTCCCGGATACTCATCAAAGTCTCCTCTTCCGTATCACACACAAAATGTGCGACCCCGCTTTTTCCGCTATGTACCTGCGCCCCGCCCAGCTCTTCCTTATCGATCACCTCGTGAGTCACCGCCTTTACGACATCCGGCCCCGTGATAAACATATGACTTTGCTCTTTGACCATAAAAATAAAATCGGTCAAAGCCGGGGAATAACAAGCGCCCCCCGCACAAGGCCCCAAAATAGCCGATAATTGGGGAACGACTCCCGAGGCCATCGTATTTTGGTAAAAGATAGAAGCATAACCAGCCAAGCTATTCACCCCTTCTTGAATCCGGGCACCCCCCGAGTCATTCAAGGCGATGATCGGCGCTCCGTTCTTTAAGGCTAATTGTTGCACTTTCACGATCTTAGCGGCATTCGTGGCACTCAAGGTCCCACCGTATGCGGTAAAATCATAAGCGTAAACAAATACCAAACGACCATCGATCTTTCCATAACCACTTACCATTCCATCACCGGGAATCTTATTCTTATCCATCCCGAAGTTTGTACACCGATGCACCACGAATTTATCCAGCTCATTGAAAGTCCCTTTATCCAACAGCATCTCGATTCGTTCACGGGCGGTCATACGCCCGCAAGCATGTTGTTTCTCAATGCGATTCAATCCTCCTCCCAACGAGGCCTCTTTATTCAAAGCCTCAAAATCTTTATATAATTGCTCGTTATTCATATGAATCATCTTTTAATAGGTCTAAAGTCATAAGCACTTGATTGTTATCAACGGAATCTCCCTCGGATACCAATATATCTTTTACCACGCATGCTGAGCTTACCTTATAGTTACTCTGCATCTTCATCGCCTCAAGTACGACCACGGTATCCCCCGTTTCCAAGCGATCTCCTTTCCGCACAGGTATTTTCACGACTTTACCCGGCATCGGGGCGACAATCTTGTCATCTTGCTTCTCTTCCGCACTTTTACGCATACGCAAATATTTCTTTTGGGTATCTACGATATCCACATGATAGGAACGGTAGAACATATTCACGTCATAACTCCGATGATCTTCTCCGGAGATGATCTCCGCGTTAAATGAGTTCCCATCGTGCAAGACAGAACAACTGCCGTTCTCCGTCATCACGATATCCACATCATACGGCTTCCCGTCGATAGAAAGCCGGACTTTATTCCCTTCTTTACTGACCAATGTCACATCGGCCACACGATTTCCGATATGTATTTCCATAACCAATACCCGTTAAATCCGTAAGACACCTTTTTGTAAACCAAACTCCCGCCAACGGCTGATAGGACGTGTATCCACCAATTGGGTAGAAGTATTTTCCTCTAAATTCATCAAATAATCCATATAAGCGGCGATCATGGCGATATTCTCGATTTCCTCGTTATTACCGTTAGACCGTTGTAGCATCCGGGCATTCTTAGCGATAAATAATGTATTATATTCCCCTTTCACGAAATCAGGATTATGCATGATACGTTTCAAATAACTGAGGTTCGTCTTTAAGCCCGTGATTTTATATTCATATAGAACCCGGCGCATACGCTCGATCGCATACGCACGTGTCGTTGCCCATACGATTAATTTACCGATCATAGGGTCATAATAGACCGGAATCTCATACCCTTCATATACATAGCTATCGATACGTACCCCGATACCATTCGGTTCCGTTAATTGCCGGATAATACCCGGGGAAGGCATGAAATTATTTTCCGTATCCTCCGCACAGATCCGGCACTCGATGGCATGTCCTCGTTGGAAAAGATCTTCTTGACGAAGATGCAAAACCTCATTATTGGCGATACGGATTTGTTCCTTTACCAAATCCACCCCTACCACTTCTTCCGTGATAGGATGCTCTACTTGTAGCCGGGTATTCATTTCCAAAAAATAAAAATGGCGGTCCTTATCTACAAGGAACTCTATCGTTCCCGCTCCGGAATAATGAACCGCTTTAGCCGCAGCCACAGCCTTTTCCCCCATTTCTTTACGTAAGTCCGCTGTTAGGAATGGAGACGGGCTTTCCTCTACTATTTTCTGGTTACGACGTTGAACCGAACATTCCCGGTCAAATAGATGAATGACATTACCATGGTTATCTCCCAATATCTGGAATTCTATATGATGCGGCTCCTCTACGAATTTCTCTATATATACCGTATCATCACCAAATGAGGACAACGATTCTGAACGAGCCGTATGATAAGCCTCGACAACCTCGCCCTTCTCATGTATCAGGCGCATCCCTTTTCCTCCACCTCCCATAGAAGCTTTCAGCATAACAGGGAAACCAATTTCTTCGCAAACCCGAAGCGCTTCTTCCGCACTTTGCAACGGTTGCTCCGTACCGGGAACCACAGGAACCTCTGCGGCGATCATGCGTTTGCGTGCGGCGATCTTATCTCCCATCGCTTCCATCGTCTCCGCTGACGGACCGATAAATATCAATCCTTCTTGCTTACAACGGCGTGCGAAGTCCGCGTTCTCCGACAAGAAACCATAACCGGGATGTATCGCATCGGCATGGTGCCGTTTCGCCGCAGCGATCAGATTGTCTATATTCAAATAACTTTCCTTGGAAGCCGCCGGGCCTATCAAGGCTGCCTCATCCGCATACATTACATGCCGAGCGGTACGATCGGTCTCCGAATATACGGCAACAGTGCGAATCCCCATCTCCTTACATGAGCGCATCACACGGATAGCGATCTCACCTCGATTCGCAACAAGCACTTTACGGATCATGTCGCCACGAGGACATAAATTCTCCATAAATCATTAACTATTGATTCTTATTCTTTTCGTACTGCTTTCCTAATCCCTCGAGCAAAAACAGCCTTTAATGAATGGCAGGTCTTCTGACTGACTCCCATCTTGAGGCCTTCCCGGTCGCTAGAACCAGTGGCGATAGTGTTGTTTCAAGATGTTCTTCGGAGCTTCACAGCAGCGGGACTGTCCGGGATTCACACCCGATTCCCTTTTAATCCACATACCCGAATGGTATATGCGGAACCGATTCGGGGGCAAAGATAGTATTTTTTATTTAACTATCCACTTCAGCCAGGCCGGAATATACGGAATACACGGATCCCAAGTAAAATTCCGTACAATAAGCTCACAAGAGAAGCTTATGCATAAAGCATTAAAAATCAACATTAAAAAAACAGGATAATCTTTCTGCGAAAACACATACATGTTTTTGAAAAAAGTCGTACGTGTTTTCTGGAAAGGTCGTACGTGTTTTCCTGAATCCTTCCACCGAAAACAATAGCGCATGCTAAAATTTACAAGAAGCTCCACTTAAATGAGATGTTAAATGAAAAAGCCTTACTTTTTGTAGAGTCAACAGGCAAGTACAGTTTTTATACATTTCGTTTGTTCGTGTTCTCAGCTATTTTGTGTAACTTTGCGTATGCTTGAAGGCATATCAATTTGAAGCTGCCTATTCTTGCTTGCGTTACCTTGTCGTAATAATTGGCTCAAATAAAGAATAAGACTCTACAATGAGATGAATTGAACACATGAAAACTGAATATCAAAAATGTATGGATGAGGAGCCTTTCGACGGCTCATCGCCCGAAATAACGGAAATGACTGTCCGTAACAAAAGGCTACTACACCAACTCAGAGAAACGGATTATGCCGACAATGAGGCAAAGCAGCGCATCTATCGGCAGATGTTCGGAAGTATCGGCAAGGATGTTTACATCGACATAGACTTCCGATGCGAGTATGGGAAAAACATCTATTTCGGGAACAAGGTGATCGTGAACATGAACTGCACGTTCCTCGATAATAACAATATCATTATCGGTAACAACGTGATGATAGCCCCCGATGTGAAAATATATACCGCAACTCATTCCGTCCACCTTGCGGAAAGGATGCCGGAAAGGACATGTCCCGGAGCGTCCATCTGCGACACAATTGCCCGACCTGTCCTTATAGAAGATGGTGTATGGATAGGAGGCGGCTCTACAATCCTTCCGGGTGTGACTGTCGGCCAAAACTCTGTCATCGGAGCAGGCAGTGTTGTCGTGAAAGATATTCCTGCCAATTCCATAGCTGTCGGCAATCCTTTCCGTGTAATTAAAAATATCGAAGATAATGATTAAAAACCTCATTTTTGATTTTGGCAAGGTCCTTGTAAATCACGATTTGCAACCCTTGCTTGAACGACATTTCGGGGATGATGAAGTGTCGCTAATCGGTTTTCACAAGATTCTATCAGATCCGGAATTTACAAACATGTGCGACCGTGGAATAATCCCGTTTGAGAAAATGATTGACGGAGCGATAAAAAGGTATCCTGAATATAGTGATGCCTTCACGTTTTTCAAAGATAATTATCTTGAAGAGATAACAGGAGAGATTGAAGGTATGCGTGTACTTCTAAAAAAATTAAAGCAATCCGGATTCAAACTATATGGGTTGACGAACTGGAGCGACACAATCTACCGGGTCATGGAGAAATTCGACATATTCCGGTTGCTTGACGGTGTGGTAATATCGTGTGAGGAACATTTCATCAAGCCTGAAAAGGAAATTTATCTTCGCCTTTGTGACAAATATAGCCTTAAACCGTCGGAATGTTTGTTTACGGATGACAGAATGGTGAATGTGTTGGGTGCAAAGGCGATTGGAATGGAAGCTGTATTGTTTACAACAACCAAAAAGTATATTTTTGAAATAGAGCGAATTTTCGGGATCAAAATTGAACAATAATAGCTACAGCCAGTGATGGTGATCGCACTCAATGAAAAGATTGTACGCTACCAAAAGCGAATAGGCTTACAGGGCTACGAGGGATTGCCCTTCGGAACGTATCTCATCCGGATAAATGAGAAAACATTCAAGATCCAACTCTCCAAATAACCGTAAGGCGGGTATGCTTCACGCACCCGCCTTTTACATTTGCATATCTCCCGTTTTTTTACGAATATTGCATATCGGTAATCAACAAATAAGATAAACAGGAATATGGGTATCGGGAAATGGATAGGTGGCGTCTTGGGATTTATGGCGTTCGGACCGCTAGGCGCTCTAGCCGGCATTATATTAGGCTCTTTCTTCGAGGAAGGGGCAAATATGACGGGGCAGTCTTTCGGTGGCGGCACCAATTACGATGATGAATATACACGAAGAGACCCATACGCCGGGGAACGTAACAGTTTCCTTTTCTCCATGTTGGTTATGGCATCCTATATCATCCGTGCCGACGGGAAGATCATGCATAGCGAGATGGAATACGTCCGTCAGTTCCTCCAGAGAAACTTCGGCGAGATCGCCGTAAGCCAAGGTGAGGAGATATTGCTAAAGCTTTTCGACCAAGCCAAACGCATAGATCAAGAGAACAACATGGGATTCAAGAATACCATCCGGGAATGCGGAACCCAGATCGCATACAACCTAAGTTATGAGGAGCGGCTGCAACTGCTCGCGTTCCTCGCCGAGATCGCTAAGAGTGACGGGAATGTGTGCGCAGCTGAGATCAATGCCTTGAAAGAGGTAGCGATGGCGATGGGAATGTCTGATAGAGAAGTCGAATCCATGTTGAACCTAAAAGGACGTTCCTTGGACGATGCCTACAAAGTGCTAGAGATAGAACCGACCGCCACGGACGAGGAAGTCCGTGCCGCCTATCGCCGGATGGCCGTCAAGCATCATCCGGACAAAGTAGCCAGTTTGGGAGAAGACATCCGCAAGGCCGCCAACGAGAAGTTTCAAAAGATCAACGAGGCCAAGGACAGAATCTATCAATCGAGAGGCTTGAAGTAAGAATTGGCAAACAGTATTAGTTCCGGATTATCAGCCAATTACATTTACCGATGTTTTCTTTATAATGTAAAAGCTTTTACACCTATATGTAAAACCATTTACCTCTATATGTAACGACCTTTACCATTAGATGTAAATGGCGTTACATATAAAGGTAAACGATCTTACTTCCAGATGTAAATATTCTTTCTTTTAAATAGAAGAGGAAAGACATGCCATACCTTATGAAAACGCAACCGACTGTTTGTTAAAAAAACATTTTCAACACATTTTTGCTAAATACTAAAGAAAATTCATATCTTTGCCTTCGATTTTAGTAACCAAGCTACCACGTAGCTTGGTGTAAGGGAATCCGGTGCGAATCCGGAGCTGTTCCTGCAGCTGTAAATCCTCTTTATGTTGGTTAGAAGTTCAATAGCCACTGTTCCTTTCGGGGAATGGGAAGGTTCCTAACCAGAGGAAAGCCAGAATACCTGCTAAGGTCTTACAATAACATCAAGCTTCCAGGATAGAAGTACGTGTCATACAAAAAACGATTCAGTTTATTTTTTGAGACATTATCAATAGAAGCTTGTTGTTTTATTTCGTGAACCAATAAAACACTATATGAGGCTTTTAGCATTCGCTATTCTGGCGGCATGCGCACAATCTGTATGCGCCCAAAGCATATTGAAAGATCCAAAGGAACTTTCCGTGCTATTGAATGAGGTCGTGGTTACCGGTACTGGTACCGAGCACTATCTGAAAGACGCCCCTGTACAAACAGAGGTAATCGCCGGTAAAGCCCTTGACAGTTACCAAGGACGTAGTATGCAAGATATTCTGGAGGGACTGAATGCTTCCATCACCTTCAATCCGAGTGATATGGGTAGTGGCATCCAGATGAACGGATTAGGCAACGATTATATCTTGATCCTTATCAATGGCAAACGGATCAACGGAGATACCGGTGGACAAAACGACTTGAGTATTATCAACCCCGCGAATATCGAACGTATCGAGATCGTAAAAGGTGCCGCCTCTTCCCTGTATGGCTCGGACGCTATCGCCGGTGTTATCAATATTATCACGAAAAAGAACCGGGATAAAGTGAGCGTATCGAATACGACTCGTGTCGGATCGTATGGAGATATATTGGAAAGCGTACAAATCGGCTTCGGGCATAAAAGACTGAATTCCACGACCGCGCTCAGTACGACTCATACGGACGGCTGGCGAAATACGACCCAAGAATGGGACCATCACGAGATAATGGATGGAACCGTGACACGGACCGTAAACCGATCCACGAACTTTACGTTAAGGGAGAACTTAACCTACAAAGTGAACGACCGGCTGAGCCTTTCGGCCGATGGCTCTTTTTACCAGAAATGGAATGATCGTCCGCACGGCGCATTCAAGTATTATACCTATGATCAATTCTACCGGAACTTCGATGTGGCCGGAGGAGCTAAATACGCATTGGGAGGGCAGAACTTCCTTTCGGTAGATCTAACGTATGGTAACTATAGCTATTTCTATAATTACCATCATAAAGATGTCACGAACTTCTTCGATCCGGAGACGGGTTTACGCATTACCCGTTATCCGGGGGAACATATTCTGGAAACCTCTCAACAACGTTTCCTTGGACAAGCCAAAAGCGTATTCCACCTCGGTGAAAACAATATCCTAAGCGCCGGGCTCGAATATCAATACGATCATTTGAAATCTCCCCGGCGGATCGAAAACGGGAAAGCCTCCGTATTTACGGCTTCTGCTTATGTACAAGACGAATGGAACCCGACAGATCGGTTGAATATGACAATAGGCGGACGCTTTGTCGTGCACCAAGAGTTCGGGGCGACCTTTACCCCCAAAGTCTCCCTCCTATATAAATTAGGAGATTTCAACTTCCGGGCCACATACTCAAATGGGTTTAAGGCTCCTACTTTAAAGGAATTACACGATGATTATATCACGCAGATCGGAGGCGGCCCGTGGAAGCATTATTATGGCAATAAGGACTTGAAACCGCAAAAGTCCCATTATTACTCGGCGAGCGTGGAATACCATGCGTCGAACCTACAGATCACGGTAACAGGGTTCTACAACCGTATCAAGAACATGATCGCCTTGACCGAGATCCCGACAAGCGCCGAAGACCGATTGGATGAGATAGAGGCCAGCATGCAACACAATAATTTATCCAAAGCCCGCTCTTTCGGAGGAGATATATCGCTCACCTATCAAATCCTATCTTCCTTGGCTATTGGTGGAGGCTATAGCTATACGGATGCCAAAGCGCAATATACGGATGATCCGGCCGACCCGAATTATATGCTCTACACCCCGATCAACGGAACCTCATTCCATAATGCCAATTGGAAACTAGCATGGAACCATGCGTGGAAAAAGTATAAATTGGATGTCACCTTGTTCGGCCGATACCAATCCACCCGCTTTTATATCACGGACGGTGATGGAAAAAGTTATCAGTTATGGCGATTGAATACCCGTCATAACGTATTGAAAAAGAAAAAATGGAACCTAGATATCAATGTCGGTATCGATAATATCTTCGATTATGTGGATCGTACCCCGTTCGGACGCCATCGTGGAACTACGTCTCCCGGACGGACTTGGTACGCCTCCTTTATCGTGAAATTTCAGAATAAACATAAACTATAAACAATCTTAAAAGTTAAATGCGATGAACAAATTTAAGTACCTTTTGCTTGCGGCGAGTCTATTTGCCTCAAGCGCAGTTTTTACCTCCTGTGATGATGGAGACGACGACAATACCGCAAACCCGGCGGAAGAAGTCGTAAAGGCAAGTAAGAAACATGACACGGCGATCTTGTTGTGTACATTCGGTAGCACATTCAAGGAGTCTATCAAGACATACGACGCTACACTGGCCGATTTCCAGAACGCATTTCCCGATGCGGACATCTATTTGTCATTTACCTCCCGTACTTGTGTGAATCGTGTAGAAGCAGAGACAGGTATCGCACGTTACCAACCGGACCTTTGGTTACAAGCCCTAGGAAATGCCGGTTACAAGAAGGTAGCGGTACAGTCCTTACACATCATCCCGGGTGAGGAATACCTAAGCTTGATGAATACGGACGTGAAGAAGAAATTCATGATCGAGTCTTTCCCGAGTGTTCAAGTCGTAAAAAGCCCTTGTTTGGTGTACGACGAAGAGGATGTGGAAGCCGTAGCGAAAGTCCTATACAGCCACTACAGTGATAAATTGGCTGATAACAAGAACATCCTTTTATTAATGGGACATGGTAACCCGGATAAAAACTATAACGCAAATACGAAATACACGGAAACAGAAGAGGCTATGCAAGCCTTGGCCGCTAACAAGAATGTATTCGTAGGTACCGTTGATTACGGAGATATGTTGTTCTGGCCGGAAAAAGGTGAACCAAATCCGGAATGTGTCTATTCCAAACTTACCAAATACTGCGAGGATCACAACTTAAAACCGGAAGAGATCACGATCTCCTTAGCTCCGTTCATGTCTATCGCCGGAGACCATGCGCATAATGACCTTTGGGGTATCGAGGAGGGTGATGATTTCAGCGCTGCCGCTCCCAACGCCGACGCTTGCTGGAGACTAAAACTTTTGAAGATGGGCTTCAAGATCGACACGGAAGAAAGCCATAACGGAAGCTTGGAGAATTGTAAGATCATAGGCTTAGGCGATTACGACGCTGTTCGTCAGATCTGGGTAAACCACCTAAAAGCATTATATAATGATGCGGAAGCTTGGGAAACCGGAGAAGACTACCAGTAAATAATTGAGAATTGAGAATTGAAAATTAGGGAGTACTTACTGAACCAATTTTCAATTCTCAATTTTCAATTGTTCAGTGTGTATATAATTTCTTTCGATCAAAAATCGTCGCCCGTTTATATTTCATGGCGAAACGAATGTGATCGATAAATAAAGAGCGGATCGCCGGATTCTCACCTAGAGGCTTCAAATAAATATCCACATCGAAACCCTGTTGACGTAGCCCTTTCTGCCAGAAATCCGTAACCGTATTTTCCGTACCTCGAATCAGTACGAACATAAAAGGAATCAACTGCACACGCTTATGACCGGCTTGGCGCATTTGCTCACCTACATCCTCGATCGTAGGGAAACCCTCACGGGTTCCGGTATAATAATCTTTCATTCCTTTGGTCTGGAACATATACCCCAATTTCGCATAAGCCGAGTTACTGGCATGATAAGTTCCGTGCGCCACCAATAACTTAGCCCCATTTTTAGTCACTCCAGAAGGTGAGGAAACCGCTTTCATCACCGCCTCATAATCGGTATCATCATATAACAAGGGATTACCTACACGCAAATCCTTAAACAAACCTTTTCGCTGTTCCGCCTCTTTGCGGATCGCTTCCATCTCCACACCCTCTATAATGATAGTCGGTTGGATAATTACATGGGTAAACCCTTGATCACGCAACTCCACCAAGGCGTCCGCCGGCAACTGAACCCAAACACCTTGCGCCCTCAACCGACTCACTACGCTACGGGCGCTATAAGCCTGCCGGACTTCCACGTCTGGGAAAGCCTCCTTGACACGCTTGTTCATCACATCGATTACTTGGGTACGAGCTTCCGGGTAAGCACTCCCGAAATGTACCATCAAGATCGCTAACTTATCTCCCTTTTCCATGCTCTCCCGGATATCGGAAGCGTAAAACTCCCGCCCGGGTTTCGCCCATAATGAACAGGCGAGCCCGAGCAGGAGTGAACAAACAAACATGGATCGTAAAAATCCCCTATACATTATTATATTAGTTAATAGTTGACATGTGACAGTTTACTGCTTGAAACGGACCAGAAGGCTGACGTAATAGGTACGGCCCGGGGTCAATGTAGCGTAATTGTAATTAAAGGGACGATCGTCTACATAATCAAAAAGGTTCTCGATACCTACTCCCGGTTCCAACAAGAAATCGCCGGCTCTAAACGTATGGCTCGTATTGAGGTTCCACAAGGAATATTTCGGCGCGTATCCATAAGAAGTAGAATAACGTTCCCCTTGGATGCGTCCGTTAAAATTCACGTTCAGCTTATACTTATTCCAAGTATGAGACCACATAGCCGCTACCGTACCACTATGTTTAACGGTCTTATCCAAAGGCTCATTCTCATATACGTTTTTCCCATCCATGAAACTATAGCCGCCATTCAAGGTAAAGCCCGCTCCCAGATAACTATTGAAGGTTACGTTAATACCTTTGATCTTCGCTTTATCGATATTCGCACGCATCTGTATCTCATCATAGTCCGTACCATGGGCGGTGTTATAAGCATCCCGTTCCGCCGTATCCAATATCTTATAGTTAATCATGCTACGTACGTTATTCATAAAAGCGGACACGGACAAAGAGAAATACCGCATCGTATATTCAGCGCTCAACGTGAAATTGTCGCTCTTCTCCGGGTCCAGATCCGGATTACCGATCGTAAGGCGAGTCGCTCCGGACGCTTTCTTCTCCGATTCCGTATACAACTCCTTCAATTCAGGCGTCCGGAAACCAGCCGCATACGATCCGCGGAAATTAAAGCCAGCTACCTTATACAGCAAAGCCACGTTAGGAGTCGCATAACTCTTAAAATTCTCATGGTAAATATAGCGCAAACCCGCATACGCTTGGAGATGCTCATTGATATTGATCTCGTCTTGCGCATAAAGAGCGGTTGTGTACATACTTTTACCCGCGATGTTATCCGTCTCGCTACTCAGTAACTCTTTAATGAACTCCGCACCTGCCGAAAGCTTATTATACTTACCTAAACGGAAGATTCCTTTGACATTCAAGTTATGGTAATGAATCCGCTTCGTCATATCGCTCTCTCCGCTTTTCTTTCCATCAAAGAAATCCTTATAGGTACTATGGTTGTCCGATAGATAATCTGCGTTCAAATAAGAGTTCTTATTAATCATGTATTGAGCGCCCGCTCCATAGGTGAACGTCTCTTTCCGCATATCATAGTTGGTCGTATTCACTTTATCCATCGGCATCGGGCGATCGCTGGAACGTCCGAAGAATGTACCACGCACATAAAAAGACAAACGATCCGTAGCGTCGTACGTGAAACGTTGGTTGATCACGTTCCGGTGAAATCCTTCGGAAGCTTGCTTATTGGTAGGAACCAACTCGCCTTTACTCTCCGTATAGGGATTTAATTGCCAACCATCGGCCCGTTGATATTGATAAGAAGTATATGAACCGAACTTCCCGAGATTCACGTCTGCGTTGACCGACTGCAAGAATTGGTTCTTGCTACCATAACGGCTATTGCTCGTCACGTTCACCTTATTGCGGGAATCATCCGTGATGATATTGATAACGCCGGCGATCGCGTCGCTACCATACAAAGCGGAAGCGGCCCCGTTCAAGATCTCTACCCGCTTTACGTTAGACATATCGATACGGGAATAGGTATCATCGCCGGCCAAACGCTTGCCGTTTTCCAAGATAACCACGTATTTCTCCGTCAAACCGTTCATGTTCATCGTAGCCCCTTGCCCGTTCTCCATAAATACGATACTCGGGTTCAGTTTGGTCATCGCATCTTGGAAATTAGTTACGCTCGCCTCTTTCAAGTCTTTTCCCGTAAGCACTTTCACGGGAATAGGGGAATTACTCATGCGGCGATGCGAACCGGTACCGGTTACCACCACTTGATCGATATTCACATACTTTTCTTTCAACTTAATAACGACATCTTTTTCCGAGTGATCCGTTTGATACACGCCCTGTTCATAACCAAGGTAAGTCACACGAATACGATGTCTACCATCGGGAAGGTTCAGCTCAAATTTTCCGCCGGCATCCGTTGTTGTACCATTTAATGATTCCGACACACGAATATTCGCGCCCGGGATTGGTTCATTACTTTCATCCACGACTTTACCTTGTAAACGTACCTGCGCAAATGATACGTTTATCGCACAACTTACAGCTAAAGCCGCGCACAAACACTTTCTTTTCATAAACGATTTGTTATTATGTATATTTCCGCTTTCCTGACCCCGAGAAAAACAGCAATAAAAAACGTTTGGCAGGTTTCCTGACTTACCTCTTAGAAAACGACCTTCCCGTCTTTCGCAGACAGTGGTATGAGAAATGCTTTCTACTTTACAAAGGCTTACAGTAGCGGGCACTGCTCCGGATTCGCACCGGATTCCCTCTTTATGACAAAACCGGATGGTTTTACGTCATCACCAAAACGGGGCAAAAGTATGAATTATTTTATATAAACAAAAACATATCCCGGCTTATGTTCTTTAAAAGCTTTACAAAGAGAATCTTATAATGTACAACATCGCCAAAAAGGAAAAGAAAAGAGACCATATAACACACAAAGTTTTCCAAAATATTTTTCAACTTATTATATATAAACACATTAACATAATTTAATTAGCAAAAAGTTTTCCAAAAAGAAAATCATACAGAGTAATACGATACCTTTGCGCACATAATCAATCACAAATTAATCGACATCATGATACAGACAGTTGTTAAACGGGACGGGCGTATCGTTGGCTTCAACGAGGAGAAGATAGTAACCGCTATCCGTAAAGCCATGTTGCATACAGACAAGGGAGAAGATATGCAACTGATTCGCCAAATCACAGACCATATCTCATTCAAGGGAGAACCTCAAATGACCGTAGAGGCGATTCAAGATGCCGTGGAACTGGAATTGATGGCCAGTAGCCGGAAGGACGTAGCGCAGAAATATATCGCTTACCGAAATCAGCGAAGCGTAGCCCGCAAGGCGAAAACACGGGATATGTTCTTGGAGATTATCAATATCAAATCCAACGACATCACCCGTGAGAACGCGAATATGAACGCCGATACACCCGCCGGCATGATGATGAAATTCTCCAGCGAGACCACCAAGCCGTTTGTAGATGACTATTTATTGAGCGAAGAGGTCAAGGAAGCCGTATCAAACAACTATCTCCATATTCATGATAAAGATTATTATCCGACTAAAAGCTTGACCTGCGTACAACACCCGTTGGATCGCATCTTGAAATACGGGTTCTCCGCCGGTCATGGCGAATCACGTCCGGCTAAACGAATCGAAACCGCAAGCATCCTTGGCTGTATCTCTCTAGAGACCGCCCAAAACGAGATGCATGGCGGACAGGCGATACCGGCGTTCGACTTCTACCTAGCTCCTTACGTACGTAATAGCTTTATCGAGGAAGTAAAGACCTTAGAGGATTTATACGGACAGGATTTCTCCCACTTATATAATAAGCCTATCGACGATTACCAGACACAGACCTTGGATGGATTAAGCGGTGATAGACGCGTCATACAACATGCCATCAACCGCACGGTAAGCCGTGTACACCAATCGATGGAGGCTTTTATCCATAATATGAACACGATCCATTCCCGTGGCGGCAACCAAGTGGTATTCAGCTCCATCAATTATGGAACCGACACCTCGGCGGAAGGTCGTTGCATCATCCGGGAGTTATTAAAAAGCACTTACAGAGGCGTAGGTAACGGCGAGACCGCTATCTTCCCGATCCAGATATGGAAAAAGAAACGAGGCGTAAGCTATCTGCCGGAAGACCGTAACTACGATCTTTACCAATTGGCCTGCAAGGTTACCGCCCGTCGTTTCTTCCCGAACTTCTTGAATCTCGACGCGACCTTCAACCAAAGCGAGGATTGGAATGCGGACGACCCTCAACGCTATATCCACGAGGTAGCGACCATGGGATGCCGTACCCGTGTATTCGAGAACCGTTTCGGACCGAAGACTTCTATCGGACGAGGTAATATCTCCTTCTCGACGATCAATATCGTACGATTGGCTATCGAGTGCATGCAAGTGGAGAACAAGGAAGAGCGTATCGCCCTATTTTTCGCTAAACTGGATCATATGCTGGAACTTACGGCTCGTCAGTTGCATGAGCGTATGGAGTTCCAGAAAACCGCTTACGCAAAGCAATTCCCGTTGTTGATGTCTTCCTTATGGTTAGGCTCGGAAAAATTGAAGCCTAACGATTCGATTGCCTCCGTTATCAACCAAGGTACCTTGGGCATCGGCTTTATCGGACTGGCCGAATGTTTGGTGGCCCTTACCGGTAAGCATCATGGCGAAGATAAGGATTCGCAAGCCTTAGGCGTAAGGATCGTTACGTATATCCGGGATCGTGCCAACCAATTCTCGGAGCAATACCAACACAATTATAGCGTACTGGCAACTCCGGCTGAAGGCTTGTCCGGCAAGTTCACGGGAAAAGATCGTAAGAAGTTCGGATCGCTCCCCGGTATCACGGATCGGGATTATTATACGAACTCTAATCACGTTCCGGTATATTATAAGTGCAGTGCCCGTCATAAAGCAGAAGTAGAAGCTCCTTATCATGATTTGACTCGTGGCGGCCATATCTTCTACGTAGAGATGGATGGTGACGCTACGCATAACCCCGAAGCGATCATGCGTGTCGTGGACATGATGGATAAATACAATATCGGATACGGTTCCGTAAACCATAACCGTAACCGTTGTCTGGATTGTGGCTACGAGAACTCCACCCCTAATCTGGAAGCCTGCCCGAAATGCGGCAGCAAACACTTGGACAAACTTCAACGCATCACCGGCTATCTGGTAGGAACCACCGACCGTTGGAACAACGCCAAGCTATCCGAGCTAAACGACCGTGTCACCCACAACTAATTTTCAATTACCATGTTGTCTATCATAGATATCATCGAAGATACCACCGTAGACGGTCCGGGATTCCGGACCGCCATCTATGCGGCGGGTTGCCCGAACAAATGCCCGGGCTGCCACAACCCCGAATCATGGGATATCCATAAAGGGAAGAAAGTAAGAACGGAAGAGATCGTGGATAAAGTATTGGCCGACGAATTCGCCAACGTCACCTTCAGCGGCGGAGACCCTATGTTCCAGCCGGAAGGTTTCACCGAGGTAGCCAAGGCAATCAAGGAAAAAAGCCAAAAGACGATCTGGTGCTACACAGGATATAAATTCGAGGACCTGATAAAGAATCCGGCACAAGCCGCCTTGTTGTCCTATATCGACGTATTGGTAGATGGCCGCTACAAACAAACCCTTCGGGATGAGAGCCTTTTATTCCGGGGAAGCAGCAACCAACGGCTGATCGACGTACAAGCGTCTTTAAATAAAAAGGAAGTCGTGAAATACAAGTACAACCCTTTCATTTAAGGAAATTCTCCAATTATAGCCCGGATATTAACAAGATTTCATACCTTTGTCCCGAATTGGTTCCGTTTCGCCCAACCGGGGTTACGGATTAAAAGGGAATCAGGTGTAATTCCTGAACAGTCCCGTTGCTGTGAAGCTCTATTTCAAACATTCTGGAAACACTTTCGCCACTGGTATATAAGAATATAGCCGGGAAGGCTTTCGGGATGGGAGTCAGTCAGAAGACCTGCCAGTTAGGGAGAAGTCGCTCGCGAGGACAGAGCGGCTTGGTACGAATCATTTTCTAAACAGGTTTTAAATAATGGTGTTATCCTTTGCTAGAAAGGGATACCTTGCTTGCGTATTATCGATGCTGGCGATAGGTATGTCCCATGGACAAAGCAAACTCGACTCTATCCAGCACTTGGACGAAGTTACGGTCACGGCCCGGAGTTTCAGCTTTAAAGAGGTAATTCCTTCCCAAAAACTATCGGGGAAAGAATTACAAAATTTGAACAGTCACACGGTAGCAGATGCTTTACGCTACTTCTCGGGTGTCCAATTGAAAGACTATGGGGGCGTAGGAGGTATCAAGACCGTAAATATCCGAAGTATGGGAACGAACCACATGGGTGTTTTCTACGACGGCATCGAATTAAGCAACGCACAAAACGGACAAGTAGACCTCGGGATGTATTCTTTGGACAATATCGAGGAGATTTCTTTATACAATGGCCAGAAGAGCGATATCTTCCAATCCGCGAAAGATTTCGGCGCGGCCGGTACGCTTTATCTGCGTTCTCGTCGTCCTCGTTTCGAAGATGGAAAAACAACGAATATCCGTGCCACGATGAAAGTCGGTTCTTTCGATGTTATCAACCCCTCGGCGCTGTTCGAATATAAGATATCAGAAAACGTAGCCACCTCTTTCAGCGCCGAATGGTTAAGCGGAAGCGGTAAATACAAATTCCGTTACCGCCGTATCAACCCTGCCGGAGAGATCGCTTACGATACGACCGCCGTCCGGGAAAACGGGGATATCAACGCCACCCGCCTAGAGGCCGGACTTTATGGCAAGATGAGCGACGGTACTTGGAATCTTAAGTTCTACAACTACAATTCCGAACGAGGAATCCCGGGAGCCATCGTAAACAACGTATGGAGACGTGGTGAACGGGTATGGGATACGAACTCTTTCATGCAAGGCTCCTATATCAAAGAAATCAATAGCAAATTCAAGACACAGGTGAACGCGAAATATGCATTCTACCGTACGCATTATGTGAATAACGACGACAAGCTGATTCATGTAGATAACCTGTATAAGCAACGAGAGATTTACCTATCCTCCGCGAATGTCTATTCCATCCTCTCAAACTGGGATGTATCCGCCTCTTACGACTTGCAATGGAACAAGATGAACGCCGATATGTACGGATTCGTTTACCCGGAACGCTTCACCAACCTCCTTTCGGTCGCCACGGCGCTCCGGTTAGGGAAAGTAAAATTACAGGCCAGCGGACTGGCGACCTTTATCAACGACCGTGTAAAAGAAGGCCCCACACCGGAAGCCCGGCAAATCCTTACACCCGCCGTATTCGCCTCCTACAAGCCGTTTGAGAAACAAGACTTTAATGTACGCGCTTTCTATAAACGGATCTTCCGTATGCCTACCTTCAACGATTTATATTACGCCGATATGGGAAACTCCAAATTAAACCCGGAATATGTAACCCAATATGATGCCGGCTTCGCTTACACGAAAACATGGGAGAACCATCTTTTCTATCGCTTCAAGATACAGGCGGATGGTTATTTCAACAAGGTGAAAGACAAGATCATCGCTTATCCCAAAGGCCAGCAATTCCGTTGGACTATGTTGAATTTAGGTAAGGTAGAAATCAAAGGCATAGATGTCAGCACGGAAACGACCGTCAATCCGGTAAAAGATTTATTCGTCACGCTACGAATACAATACACCTATCAAAAGGCCCAAGACTTCACGGATCCCTCGGATACCTATTACGGAGATCAAATCCCTTATATCCCTTGGCACAGCGGTTCCGCCATCGCGCAAGCCTCCTTCAAGGGATGGAACCTCAACTACAGTTTCATCTATGTGGGAGAGCGGTATAACCAGCAGGAAAATATCAAATACAATTATACGCAACCTTGGTATACCAGCGATATTTCCTTGTCGAAAGATTTGAAATTCAAGTTCGGGCTTATCAAGGCCGCCGTGGAGGTAAACAACCTGTTAAGCCAAGATTACGACGTGATCCTGAATTATCCGATGCCGAAGCGAAATTACAAAGTGTCTTTAACCATCGAGATATGAAAAGATATACATTATATATAATAGGTATCCTGATCGGTTGCGCTTTTTCATCCTGCCGCAAGATCGAGATCGTAGTTCCCTCGGAATACGAGCTGGTTTCCGACGGTATCCATCCCGAGGCGAATCCTCAAGGGATGTATTTGGTGAACGAAGGGAATATGGGAAGCAATAAATGTACGCTGGATTATCTGGATTACGTGAACGGTTATTATATCCGTAACCTCTACTCGGAACGGAACCCGAACGTGGTCAAGGAGCTGGGCGATGTAGGCAACGATATCCAGATTTACGGAAGCAAGCTTTATGTCGTAGTCAATTGTTCCCATAAAGTAGAAGTACTGGATGCCCGGACTTGCGAGCGGATCACGCAAATAGACATTCCCAACTGCCGGTACATCCGTTTTTACCGGGGAAACGCCTATGTAACCTCTTATGTCGGCCCGGTGCAAATCGACCCGAACGCCCCACAAGGAGCCGTATACCGGGTAGACACGACCAGCCTGAAAGTAGACGCCAAAGTCATAGTCGGTTACCAACCGGATGAGTTGGAGATTTTGGGTGAATATATCTACGTAGCGAATTCCGGAGGATATCGTGCCCCGGAGTACGACAATACGGTTTCCGTAATCGAGCTAAACCGTTTCAAGCAAGTTCAAAAGATTCCGGTAGGGATCAATCTGCATCGTATCCGTGCGGACAAATACGGTAAATTATGGGTAACTTCCCGGGGAGATTACGATACGGTACATTCCAACCTGTATGTACTGGAAAAACGAAAAGGATATAACGAGATGGTGGTTACCGATACCCTGAATATCCCTTGCTCTAACCTTTGCATCAGCGGAGATTCCCTTTTCTATTACAGTACGGAATGGAACGTGAACACGCAGAGTAACAGCATCTCGTACGGAATCATAGATGTCCGTACCAAAGAGGTGATCAGCACGAACTTTATCACCGACGGTAGCGAGAAAGACATTCGTATCCCATACGGGATCATGGTCCATCCCTATACGAAAGACATCTTCGTCACCGATGCCAAGAATTACGTATCCAGCGGGACCCTCTATTGCTACGATAAGAACGGGATACGAAAATGGGGCGTACGTACCGGGGATATCCCCGCCCATATGGTTTTCCTTTATAAATAGAACAGCGTTATGAGACAAGTTTTATATCTATTCATTTCAGGTTTCCTAGCATTTCTATCCTGTACCCAAGACAAGATACAGATGGTTAGCTTGGGTATCGATGATGTCTATTATCTGCCCCGCATGAAAACCTATCTACTCAGCCCGGCCTTTACCGGCGACGAGTATCGGTGGACACTGCACCGGAACGGGACGGACTCTCTCGTATCTACCGAACGTTCTTATATCTTCCTTGCGAAAGATACGGGCACCTATCAGATGACCTTCGAGATCATCGATAAGGAGACCCCCTATAAGCACGATTTTCGTTTCGAGGTGATGCAGGAGGATATAGAGTACAGTCCTTACCTATCCAAGGTATACGACTTTTGTCCCGCACCGGGTCAGTTCGTCAATACGATGCCCGAATACGAGGAAGGCGATACGAAAGAAACCATACTGAAAAAGGTAGAGGAGAATATCTCCGGTACGAATGACGTGATGATCTCCCTCGGAGGATACGGAGGATACGTTATCTTCGGCTTCGACCATACGGTCATCAACGTCAAAGGGAAGAAGGACTTTATGATCCTTGGGAACTCTTTCTATTCCGACCTGCCGGAATATCAAGAGAAAAAGGGAGGCAGCTGCGAGCCCGGTATTGTCATGGTCTCTTTCGACACGAACCTGAACGGCTTACCGGACGATGAATGGTACGAACTGGCCGGTAGTGAATACTATAAACCGGAAACCATCAAGAATTATCGCATTACCTATGATCGTCCAGATCCCAACAAGATCCCCGAGCCAGACATGGGCCAGCAATGGAGTGACGCTACTTATGTACCATGGAAAGATAATCAAGGCAATACCGGTTATATAGCGAAAAATATATATCATACGCAAAGTTATTATCCGAAATGGATTGAAGAGAATTCCTTGACTTTCTCCGGTACCCGGTTAAAGGATAACGCTACGGACGAGAGTGATACGGGTAAATACTACGTACTCTATTCGTATCCATGGGGATACGTGGATAACCATCCGAACGATTACAAGGATCTGAACAGCTTCGATATCGAATGGGCCGTGGACGCGGAAGGCAATAAGGTGGAATTACCCGGCGTGGACTTTATCAAGGTATACACGGCGGTAAACCAATATTGCGGTTGGATCGGAGAGACCTCGACGGAGATTATCCGTGCGCAGGATTTACACATCGCCACCCCTTCCATCATCGTACCCGATCCGGTAAGCGAACAAATGAAATTACAATATGATCAAGCAATCTTAAAAATAAAAGGCTTATGAAAAAGACGATTACCTTACTTCTCTGTACGTTCGCCACGAGCGGCCTAATGGCCCAAGGCAATACCTCATGGATCGCCGCCGGTATCGATCGGGTCCAAATGAGGGATGTACCGTCACAATCTTCCATCCTGCGTTCCACGGATATGGATTACAGTCAAGGTACATTTATCGTAAACGAGGATTGGTACGGCCATCAGAACAGTACCGTCAATTTCCTTACTCAAGATGGAGAATGGCACTATCGTGTCTTCCAGACCGAGAATCCGGGGCATGAGTTAGGATGTACCACGCAATTCGGTACGATCTATGGCGATAAGTTCTACCTAGTCTCTAAGCAAGAACGAGATCCCGGGGCAAAAATCACCGGAAGCCGGTTTGCCGTATGCGATGCCAAGACCATGAAGGTGATCAAGGAATTCAAGTATATCGCCCAAAACGCCGAGGGCAAATCCATAGCCGACGGCCGTTCCTATCTTCCGGTAGACGAGCACAAAGGCTATATAGGAACCAGCAACGGTATCTGGATCTACGATAGCGATAAGATGGCGATCGGCAAACAAATAGAAGGTTCCGGAAATCCGAACGCCGATGGATACGGTGAGTTGTATTATGCCCAGATCGGTACCATGGTACGTGCTAACGACCTTGTCTTTGCCGTCCATCAACAATATGGTTTATTAATAATAGATCCGAAAACCGATAAAATTATCCGTACCATCGCCGCCCCGATCGAGAAAGAGACTGTAAAAGGGCTAGAGAAGGAGATTCAACGAGGTTTCGGCTCTATCGTTCAATCCAAGGATGGTACGCTCTGGATCAGCATGACCCAGAATACGGCCGGGGATGGTTCCGCCTTGGAATATATGCTGAACTTGAACCCCTATACCTTTAAGGTGGACACGGTAAAGATCCCGTTAAGCGAGACCATCGGTGTCGTTCCAAACTCTTGGTACGCATGGACCGCCGACGGTTTCTGCGCCAGTGCCAAAGAAAATAAGATTTACTGGAACGGACAACCGAAAGAAGGCAGTTGGTTCACGGGGTATCAAATCTGTGGGTATGATATTGACAAGAAACAATTCTTCCAGCTAATCGACCTCCGAAAACAGGACTGGGATTGGCGCTTGTACGGAACCGGATTTCGCCTTAACCCAAAAACCGACGAGCTATACACCTTCTTGTATCATGAGTTCCAAGATCCTACGCACATGTTAGCTCGTATAAATAACAAAGGCGAAGTGGTACAAGAATATTCGATGATCGTCAACTATTGGTTCCCGGCTATCCCGGTTTTCCCGGATAACGCCGCACCGGTAGTATCTTCCGGTTTCCCTTCCTCTATCGTATTAACCGAGGAAAAGCCAGTCTATAAACTCGCTTTAGGCAATATGGTGACCGATGAGGACAATATGGATGCCGCCATCGTAAAATCAGTCTCATCCGTTACTCCCTCCAGCCCGATTAACGCGATCGTTCGTAATGACTCCTTAATCATCAGTACGACCTCAGATATCAAGGAATATCAGAAGGCTACAATAACCGTCCGCTTCAACTCGAACGGAAAGATCGTCACCAAGAACATGGTCGTAACAACCGAAGAAGCACCGACAAGCATAGAAGAGGTCTCGCAGCCGACCTTGAAAATCTATCCGAACCCGGCGGTTAACTCGATACAAATCAATATCGATACCCCGGCGAAGATAGAGATCTATACATCTCGCGGAACAATGGTCCGGAAATCCACGATCAATCCCGGAGAATCCATCAACGTAAGCGATCTATCCCAAGGCCTCTATTTCATCCGTATCATAACCGGAGGAAAGACAGAGTCTCTACGGATGATTAAGAAGTAAATATAAAAAAAATTCCGTACATTTGCGCCCGAATTGGTTCCGTAGTGCCTATTCGGGCGTACGGATTAAAAGGGAATCCGGTGAGAATCCGGGACAGTCCCGCTGCTGTGAAGCTCTGTTGAACATTCTAATACTACTTTCGCCACTGACGCGATAGGGTCGGGAAGGCATTAGGATGGGAGCTAGTCAGAAGACCTGCCATTCATTTCAGATTCATGTCCTCGTGGGTTAGGACATAGGATACACAGACAATATAAGAACAAAAAGAAAATGATGACAGACAAGGAAGTATTGTTGTTACGGCGCAAACTGGATCTTTTGCTCCGTACAGGAAAGTTGTTGATGGAAAGCGCCGCCGACACGAATCGTATCGAGCGAAACATGAAACGAGTTGCCGCCTTTATGGGGATCCCCGAGGAGAAGTTGCATATCGATATCCGGTGGACCATGATCATGGTAAACGTAAGCGATGAGCGAAACTCATTCTCCAAATTCCAGAAATGCGAGAAGCATGGCATTAACATGACGACAATCTCACAGGTAAGCAAGCTTTCATGGCGGGCGATCGAGCAAGATTATTCCTTGGATAAATATGAGGAAGAACTGGAGAAGATCGTTCACCAACCCCGGAATTATACCCCTTATATCGTAGCTATCGGAGCGGGATTCGCATGCGGAGGATTCTGTAAGCTATTCGGATGCGACTGGATGGCATTCCTATTCGCTTCCATTTGCGCTTTCGTCGGGTTTAGGGTACGGGCCCGCTGTGTCGAGGCTGGACTTAACGTATATATGAGTATCGCCGCGGCCGCTTTCGTATCCACCTGCTTGGCATACGCATCCTCCTTCTCCGGGCTATCCGACACTCCTTATCATCCATTATTAGCCTGCGCTTTATTTATCGTGCCGGGCGTACCCTTGATTAACTTCGTGGATGATATGCTAGACAATCATTTGCTTGTCGGCATCACCCGGGCCTCCAATACGGTCATGATGGTAGCCGCCATGACTTTCGGTATCGCATTCGCCATGCGGGTACTTGTCATGAATGATGTCGAGATAGATCATAAGTTCAGTGAATTAAATATGGTTCCACATGACCCGTACTACATATATGCATTAGCGGCAGCTATCTCCGCCATAGGCTTCTCCATGATATTCAATATTCAACGCCGATTATTATGGGTGGTAGCCGTAGGAGGTATCATTGCGGTATGTACCCGTAACTTTGTGAACTTCGAATTAGGTTATGGTCCTGTGATCGGCTCGTTTATGGGAAGCTTCGTAGTCAGTGTACTGGCAGTGAAAGCGGTTCATTGGTGCCATGTTCCCAATCACGTATTGACGATTCCATCTGTCATTCCTATGATTCCGGGAGTCCTCATGTATCGCTCATTACTGGCGTTTATAAACCTGCACGGAGTAGTCGGTGAGGTTACCAACGCATTCTTCAACGGGATCAATTCCGCACTCATCATTCTTTGTATCTCACTCGGTGTAGCTGTCCCGAACATCTTCGCCCGTCGTTACATCGCCAAAGATCGCCAACGACATTTACAAGAGGAACTGGAAAAGCGCCGGGAAAGAGGAAAGTTCATTGAATGGTGAAAAAACTTTTCCATAAAGATTAGTCCGGGAAAAACTATCGCATAAGGATATGCCAAATTGTTTAACACGTTCAATATATTTAACATATTTCATAAAAAAAAGCCCTATCAATACTATACTTTTGTGATGTCTTGGTGATAGACGTTGCATTCTGCAAGTCTATAAAAGGGAATTTCGGTTAGATTCCGGAACAGAGCCCGCTACTGTAAAACCCGTAAAGAGGAAAGCTTCTTCATGCCACTGTCTTTTCTAAAGATGGGAAGGTCGCTTTCCGGGTTAGTCAGGAAACCTGCCAGATAAAAAAAGAAATAGATTCTCCCGGGATTTGGGGAACTAGTGGAACGATTACATTAGAGATGTAAACTGCGTAATTAATTTTTATACATTATGAGACACTTTTATTTGTTCCTGCTAATTGTTAGCGGGATTGTTTTGTGTGGCACCCGGACGGTCGCTCAAAGTAGGCCATCCGAGGGAAGTTCCAGAGTCATATCCGGTACGGTCGTAGATGAAGACAACAAGGCGATGGCGAACATTGTCATTTACATTAAGGGTACGGATATACGGGTTATTTCAGATACGGATGGGTATTTCTCCTTATCACTAAAGGACACGAAGGACCACGTACTAATCACCAACAGTTACAACACCGTCTCGGCGATCCGGGATATTCCCGCGGGAGAAGGAAATTACGAGATGGAGATTCAGTTATCTTACAAACTATTAGGATTACCCGAGGTAGATATCGTCGGGGCAAAACCACAGAGTTATAACTCCGACATCGCTAATTCGGCTACCCGTATGGATATCCCCGTGATGGAAATACCCGGAACCGTAGGCATAGCGACCCGGAAATTATTGGAAGACCAACAGGCTACCACCATGACCGAGGCCGTAAGGAACCTGGGCGGCGTGAAAGGCGGACCTTCCGGCGAGGCTTCCAACATCAACGAGGTCTTCTCTTCCCGTGGTTTCTCCATGACAAACTCCCGTAACTATTTCAGGAACGGGGTACGATACCTAAAGTTCTCGAACGACGCGCTATCCAGTATCGAGCGTATAGAGATCCTCAAAGGCCCGGCATCTGTCCTTTATGGAGCGGTAGAGCCCGGAGGTATCATCAACTTTATCACCAAGCCGACCTTATATACGCCCCGGTATGGCGCTACGATCAGATACGGCAGTTACGACTATAAGCAAGCCTCTATCGACATTTCCGGCCCGCTGAACGCCAAAAAGACCATCCGTTACCGCTTGAACGGAATGTATGAGGATGCCGACAAATTCAGGAAACCGCAAAACAGCAAACGATACGACATCACCCCAGTCATCGACATTGACTTAGGACGCAAGACCACCCTTAATATCGATGCCGATATCTTCCGGGATAAAAGGACACAGGATCCGGGCGTTTTGCATATCAACAATGAGGTGATAAATAACGGATTCAAGACATTCCTCGGCGAACCGTGGGCCTATGGCAAGTTTACCAATAATAGCGTTGGTTTCCAGTTGACCCACCGTTTCAACCAGAACTGGTCATTCAGAAGTTCCGCCCGCCAATATTTCACGCATGAGGATCGTCTGTATTTCCAGATGAAAACCCCTCAGAAGGACAGCACGATTACCCGCCGTTTGGCACATTGGGACGCAAAAATCAATTATACCAATGTATTGGAGGAATTGAACGGCAGCTTCAAGACGGGCTTCATCCAGCATAAAGTAATAGCGGGCTTGGAATACGGATGGCTTACCAACCGAAGGAAAGTAAAAGGGAATATGTACACCCCGATTAGTTATGTTCATCCGGAATATTCCGAAGAACCAGTTGATTTCGAGATGGAACAGAGTACAGACTTACGTATCACCCAACGTACCTACGCAATCTATCTACAAGACCAAGTAAGCTTTTCCGATCAATGGAAGTTATTGCTTGGTGCCCGTGCGGACTGGGTGAACGATAAACAAGATAATTATATTAAGGATAAAAAAACGGATGAAAACAACCTTGCCATCTCGCCTCGTGTGGGTCTTGTTTATCTGCCCATGCCCGACTTGAGCCTATATGCTACCTACAGTCAGTCTTTTGTCCCTCAATCCGGGCAAACGAAGGATGGCGAGGCATTCGACCCGATTACCTCTAAACAATGGGAAGCGGGAGTCAAGAAATCATTCTTCAACGATCGCTTGAGCACCGGCCTAGCCTTCTATACCTTGTCGAAGACCAACTTGCCGACGATAGACCCAGAAGACGAGGAATATAAGATACTGATCGGCAAGCAGACCAGCAAAGGTATAGAGTTTTCGGTAAACGGAGAGATCACTCCCAGTTGGAGCGTAGCCTTCAATTACGCATATACGCATGCCGAGGTAACGAAAACGAACGACGAGACCTATCCCGTAGGTACGCAACTGGCCAATATCTCACCAAGCCAGTTCAACCTATGGACCTCCTACCTAATCCGTAAAGGCCCGGTTAAAGGCTTATCTTTCGGCGGTGGTTGGTACTTCCAAGGTAAATCCTACGGAAACATGGCACATACGATCGATCTGGACGCCTATCATCTGGTTGACTGTTTCGTGGCTTACAAGCGCAGTTTCTACAAGATCTCGGCGAACTTGAAAAACGTATTCAACCAAGAATATTATACCGGATCCCAAGGGAACTATCTTTTATTCCCCGGCTCGGCCAGGACGCTGATGGTTATGCTAGCGGTCAACTTCTAAAAAAGGCACAAGACATGTCGCATAATTCGATCATTAGAAAGATCATAGTAAAGTTACATTTATACACCGGACTCATATTAGGGCTAATAATAACCCTAATATGCCTCTCCGGCACAGCGATCGTGTACAAGCCGGAACTTGAAAAACTATCTGTCAAGGATATCGCTTTTGTCAAGCCAGCCTCCCGAACCGTGTCGCCGCAAACTTTGCTAGAGAACGTAAGGCACGAATATCCACAAGCTAAGATCAATAATATGGTCTTATACGGAGGCGAGGATTGCGCCTACAGTTTTCGTACTACATTCCCGGATGAGAAAGGCCGTATCCAGATCTATGTCAATCCCTATACAGGGGAAGTTACGGGAGTGGACAGATACCGGCATAAGGTTTTTCAATGGTTATACGACTTTCACGTGAACCTGCTATTGAAAAAGCAAGGAGCGACCATCGTCGCCTTATCGGGATTCCTGTTGATTTTCCTAACTCTCTCCGGCTTTCTATTATTACCCAAGCGTCGTATCTTCTCCGTGAACCGAAAGATGGGCTTGAGAGCCAAGCTTTTCAAGTCGCATTCCATCATAGGTATATGTACATCCCTCTTTTTGCTGGTCATCGCTTTTACCGGCTCCTATTTCGGGTTCAAGAAAGAATATCAATCTTTCTTTGAATCCATATCCGCAGGAAAAGCAGTCGCACCGGCACCAAAAACAGATAAATACACAGGTGATTGGGTATCATTGGATTCCGTTTTAGCGACCGCCCAAGAAGAGTTCAAAGAGGGAACCCCGACAATGATCTTCTTCCCGAAAGACAACACGTCTGTCTTCTCCGTACGGATGTATCAGGAAGGGGACTTCGAAAGAACGGGAAGCAACCATATCTACATCCATCCTATCACTGGAAAGGTCGTCGCCACAAACCTATGGAAAGACAAACCGGCCGCCGAGAAGCTTGTCCGCTCCATGTACTTTGTCCACTTCGGCACTTTCCTCGGGCACTTCTCCAGAATCCTATGGATCCTCATAAGCCTAGCCGTACCGTTTCTCTATTTCACTGGTTTTTACATTTGGGTTATTCGCCATCGGCAGAAACAATACCCTTTCCGGAAAACATAAGTCCAGGAAATCTCATCGCATAAGGAATTTTCGTATATTTGTAGTATTGTGTAATATACGAAAAAAGAAATGTCATGGAACGAATAACGATTCCTTATGCGGTAGCGGATTTTATAGATTTACGGGAGCGTAAGTTCTATTATGTGGATAAAACGAGCTTTATCCCCGGATTGGAGAACTACAACGCCCCGGTCTTCCTGCGTCCCCGTCGTTTCGGGAAAAGCCTACTCGTTTCCACTCTTGCCTGTTACTACGATCGCACCAAGGCCGATCGTTTCGAGGAATTGTTCGGCGGCACTTGGATCGGGGAACACCCGACGGAGGAACATAGCCGCTACATGATCGTGCGCTATGATTTCTCCGCTATGGCCATGGCAGATGACATGGAGGGGTTGGAGCGGAATTTCAACCTCTTGAACTGTTCACCGGTAGAAATCATGGTAACACATAACCGGGACTTGTTCCAAGACTTCCAGTTTACCACCAAAGGCAATGCCTCCCAAATGCTGGAAGAGGCCTTGGGGTATGCCCGTGAGCATGACCTCCCGAAGGTTTACATATTGATAGACGAATATGATAATTTCACCAATCAATTATTAACCGCCTATAAGGATCCGCTCTATGAGCAAGTAACCACGAAGGACAGCTTCCTGCGTACCTTCTTCAAGGTAATAAAGAAAGGTATTGGCGAAGGCAGTATCCGAACTTGTTTCTGCACGGGTGTCCTTCCCGTAACGATGGACGACCTGACGAGCGGGTACAATATAGCGGAGATCCTCACCTTGCAGCCACGCTTCCTAAATATGCTGGGATTTACCTATGAGGAGGCCAACGCTTACCTAAGGTATGTCATCGACAAATATGGTATGGGGCAAGACTCCTTTGAGGAGCTTTGGCAACTCATCGTAAATAATTATGATGGTTATCGTTTCCGTCCGGGAGCCGAGCCTTTGTTCAACTCTACGATATTGACTTATTTCTTTAAGAACTTCGCGGCGCTGAATGGCTTTATCCCCTCTGAACTGGTCGATGAGAACCTGCGTACCGATATCAGCTGGATCCGTCGTCTGACCCTATCCATGGAAAACGCAAAAGAAATGCTTGATGCTTTGGTTATCAATGATGAGTTATCTTACAACATCGCCGACCTATCCAGTAAGTTCAACAAGAAGAAGTTCTTCGACAAGACCTTTTATCCCGTCAGCCTCTTCTATCTGGGCATGACCACGCTGAGGAATAATTACCGTATGGTGTTACCCAACCTCACGATGCGCAGCATCTACATGGACTATTACAACGAGATGAACCATATAGAAGGTGGCGCTCCCCGTTATGTACCCACCTACGAACGCTTCACGGAAGACCGCCGTTTCGAACCGTTGGTACAAAACTACTTCGAGCAGTATCTCGGGCAGTTCCCGGCGCAGGTATTCGACAAGATCAACGAGAACTTCATCCGTTGCTCCTTCTTCGAGCTTTGCTCACGCTACTTGAGTAGTTACTATACGTTCGCCATCGAACAGAACAACTCGGCGGGCCGCTCCGATTTCGAGATGACCGGCATACCCAGCACGGATTATTACAAAGACGATCGCGTCGTGGAATTCAAGTATTTCAAGGCGAAAGAGGCCGAACACATGCTGGCGCTAAACGATCCCCGCCCCGAGGACGTGGCGCAAGTACGTGCTTACGCCAAGGATACCAAACTGAAATTCCCTATATATAATGTACGCTCGTACATTGTATATATCTGCGCCAATAAAGGATGGAAATGCTGGGAGGTTACCGAATAAATAAAGCCTAGCCGTACCACTCCTCCATTTCACGGAGTTAACTTCATCGACAAAGTAAGTTAACTTCATCGGCAAAGTAAGTTAACTCCATCGACGAAGTAAGTTAACTTAAATGGCAAAGTAAGTTAACTTACCAAATCGGGGTTTCCCTATCAGATAAGAATCCACTAACCAGAAGTAAATATTCCGGCAAATTCCGATTCTCGGACCACTTCATCTCTATACCGAACAACTCCGAGGTAGTACGTCCCAGATCGAACCCACAGGCCTCAAGGGAACGACGGATCCGCGAAGGATAGCGGCAAGCCTTACCAGATCTACGTGTACACTCTTCCCAAGGGCAAAGGATACAACTACCGGCATAAAACGCCCGTCCATTATATTCCTCCTCCAACGCAAGAAGACGTTTATCCAATCGGCTCCTTTCCCGGTGCATCAACTCTTGCCCCGCTTCCACCGCATCCGGTACATCCAATACAACGGGAGTTATCCGCGTACAAACAATCAATAGATTCCGAAACCCGGATAAATAGTCCTCCGAATCATTAAAAGGCGGACAACTCCAACTGTTTCCATACCTACGACACTCCCGGCAATAGGCCATGAAACGCCGCTCATCCCGATAACGTAAGATATAATCATCCACAGGGATGGTTCTTGTATAATCGTAGCTTTTATATTCGATCATATGAAAAGAAAATTTTCTTGTAAAGAAATAAAAAAATCAGCAACTACATACATTATAATACAGGGAACACAGTACAGCTACACGTGAAGCTTTCAATGAAAAAACAATGGCATGGTATTATGGTGATATACTCCGGGATCGTCGCAAGGAACGCAAATTAATCCAAAAGCTAGCTTGTAGTTCGATAAAAGATATATGATCTTACCATTATAAGATGTATGATCTTACCGTTGTAAGATGTATAATCTTATCGCCGTAAGATCATACATCTTTCACGGAATCTGTAACGCTAGAGTACTCTCATAAGTAAGAGAGAGCGCTCTAGCGAAATCAAGAGATGATTTACTTCACGACAAACTTAACAGAGACTTTCTCTGTACCTTTTACCGCTGTAAAGCCATAAACACCTTTATTCAAGTTTACTGTTTTCACGTCATCAGAAGAGGTGATCACATAAGTAGATACTACAGAACCTGCGGTGTTCGTGATGTAACCGGTATAACCGGCTAGATCTTTTACATGCAAGGAATTGTCGGAATAAGAGATGTTTGCGGTTGCGGCCGCTGATTTCGTGGCTGTACCGGTTACGGTTACTTTACAGTACGTGTTATATTTACCATTAGCTGTAATTAATTTGATTTCAGTTGTACCCGGAGCTACAGCCGTAACTTTACCCGTTTGATCAACTGTCGCAACAGCAGTATTCTTAGAAGACCATACCGCACCCGTTAAAGAAGCATAAGCAGATTGTACAGACGCAACTAATTGATAGGTTCCACTTCCACTCAAAGAAATAGCTTTCTTATTAAGCCAAATGATAGGAGTTGCCGCTACTAAATTATCACCCGGTTCTGTTCCCGATGTCGTTCCCATAAAACTATTCCAGCTCCAAGCATCCCAAGTACCATTCTGGACTTTTCGGCTTGATGCCCCGTATCCGGAATAAGAGAAATCTTGAGTATAGGAATCACGAACGAAATAACTCCAATAACCGGAATACCAACCAGCGAACCAGTGGTTAGTTGCCGTAGCCGTAGCCACCCAATAGTCATAATCATAAGCAGGATAACTTGTTCCATTTGAACCAAATGGATGATAAATAACACCTGATGATTTTCCTTGGTTTATAGCAGTTCTTGCAAGTGTTGCCGCATTATCTGGATAAGTATAACTAACATGAGCTTTAGCGCTGTCTAACTGAAAAGATATTTGCATTGAAGTCGCTCTTGGTTCACAGTATCCAATGCCATTAATCGTATAACCCATTGAACCTGTATATTGAACCAATCCAACCAAACGGGGATCAGCTTTCATCACAGACTCAAATAGGCTCAATCCAGAAATGGTATCTACATCAGCAGACCATCGATATCCCCATACCATATTATCGGGTACGGTTTTGAAAGACCTATCCGAAAAATCAAAGAAAATAAGAGTAAAGCAAAAGTTAAATAAAATACTAAATATTAGTGTTTTATAAGTAATATAAGAGCTAAATAGGAACAACGTGTTTTCCTTTGTTTAGCTCTTTTTTTTGTTACTTTTGTTACTCGTTTGTTACCCGTGAACGGAAATGTTACTTATCTTTACGGTGGGTAACAAATAAAGTAACGATATGGCAAAGCAAGTCAAAGTTAAAGAGCCGGTACGTATTCGTACAAAGAAACTGGCTAACGGGAATGAATCGATCTACCTGGATCTATACAAAGACGGTGATCGTGTGTACGAGTTTCTCAAACTCTATCTTATTCCGGAAAAATCAAAAGCAGATAAGGAAGCGAACCGTAAAACGTTAGAGTTAGCTAATGCGATCAAGGCTAAACGGATCGTAGAGTTGCAAAATAACGAACATGGCTTTAAAACAAATACTACCAGATCAAAGATGAATCTTATTCAATTTGTCTTACATTTGGCAGATGAACAACTAGTAAAATCGGGTAACAAGCGAAGTTATTATTATACGCTTCATTCACTTGCTAAGCATTTAGAGGCTTATGCTGGTGATAAAATTACCTTTACAAAGGTAAATACAGAGTTTGTTAAAGGGTTCATTGCTTATCTTCGTACTGCAATGAATTTTAACTATGAGAATAGTGAAAAGAAATCAAAATATGAAGTTCTTTCACAGAATACTCAACATAATCTATACAAAAAATTTGCTTGGGTAATTCGTAAAGCGATGCAAGCTGATATAATGGCGATTAATCCTCTTGATAAGATAGATAACACGGATAAACCTAAGCCGGAGGATGGGCAAAGGGAATTTTTAACGATTGAGGAAATAAAGAGGTTGATGAATACACCATGTGAAGATGATATGTTGAAATGCGCTTTTATCTTTTGCTGTTTAGTTGGGCTTCGTTACAGTGATGTGAAGAAGTTGGTCTGGAATGATTTGTATGAAGATAATGAAGGTGCCATTATCCTTCGGATTCGTGTGACTAAGACGAAACGTTGTGAGGACTTTCCTATAAGTAAAGAAGCTTTGAAATGGCTACCGGAAAGAATTGGCTCTGGTGATGAGAAAATCTTTAAATTGCCTAAAAATGATAATTCAAACCGGAAACTAAAACATTGGTGTACCTTGGCTGGTATAACAAAGAATGTCACTTTCCACGTAGCTCGGCATACTGCAGCAACGTTGAATCTTAGTTTGGGTGTACCGATAGAGACAGTTAGTAAGCTATTAGGACATACTAAGATTAGTACAACTCAAATTTATGCAAAAGTTATTGACGCAAATAAAAAGGCTGCTGTTCATAAGCAAGACGGCGTATTTGATTGATCCTTAGTAAATAGAATAATAAGTATCTTAAACTAATCATACGATATGGGTATACAAGAAAGACCATTTGAAAATATTATAAGCATGAATAACTCATTATCTGGTGATCCTATTAATGAGTTAATAACACTAAATAAATTAGAGAGAAGTATTTATAGTGAAGGTCGAAAATTAGAAACTATTATCTTGTTATCTGGTATGACACCAAAAGATAGATGGATATACATTTCTCTTATTCTTGATGATTTGTTATATCAATATGATAGCTCTTGTAGAAAGGTTCGAGGAATGAATACTAATACTTTGTTATATAAAAGAGCTCTATTATTGAAGAAAGCAATCGTGGAAGTGATGGAAGTAACAAGCACACGATTAAAAATAGCATTTGATATTGATTATATAAAAGAAAGAGAAGAAAGATATGCTACAACGGGGGCTGCCAGATGGGATGATTCAACCGATAAAAAATTAGATTTAGATATAGTAGAAAACATGCGGTATTTTAATGATTTAATTTCGGGGAAGATTGATAGATATTTGGAAAATTGCAAAAGTCGGTTTACGAAAAAATATGACGATGATAAATTAAAAGCTATCTGGCTTCATTTGAAAGAGGAAAATTATATTAATAGTAATACAAGTTTAGATACGTTTCTTTATTTATTTGGGAATGTCGATAATGTGCCTGAGCGCTTTTATATTGAATGGTTAGCTTCATTGAAGGAATTACATGTTCTTATAGATGTGTTTTGGAAGTCAGAGCGAAATAGGTGGAAAAAGGCAAGTGAAATATTTTTATATGGTGATGAATTTTTGAAATATAGAAGCTTAACTACTGCTGTCAGTAAGGAAGATGATATTGAAGATATAGAAAAAAAATTTGCATGTTGGTTAAAAGAGAAGTGACATTCTTTAGGTGATAGTAGATGATTTTGGGTGATACTTTTTATTATCACCCTTTTTATTTGTTTTTTAATATGATCTTTGTTGTGTCAATACTGAGTAGGTACATATTGACAATATGTGAATATGCTGAATCTACCTACATTCAGCATTAAGATATGATAATTAAAAATAAAAAAAATGGAGTCGATTAAAAATATCTTAAAAAGAATAGAGTGTAATACTCTACTTGCGACAAAGACAGTACTAACTGTTGATGATGTAGCAACTCTTACTGGCTTAAGTAAGAGTCATATATACAAGCTTACATATAGTCATCAGATACCTCATTACAAACCATCTGGAAAGCAAGTCTATTTTGATCGCTCGGAGATTGAGGAGTGGCTTAAACGAAATCGTGTTGATTCGGTAGAAGAGATAGAGCAAGCCGCCATAAATCATGTTGTAATGAATAAAAAAGGAAGGGGGAGAGTATGAAAGATGAGATAGCTTCTAAAATCTATGTCAATCTATCAAGGTGTGAGAAAGGACATGATTCATGTACTGAATATAGTAGTATGTTGCATGATATGGTACATGGTCATATGTTATATGATACGGTTGACTTTGTTCTTAATCAGAAAGATGTTCCAGAAATAGATTTGTTAGCGGAAGTGTCGCCATATTTGATGAATAGAAGTGATTGTATTGGTAATGATGGCCTCCCTTATGTACGTGGGAAATATAAGGGGTATAATGTGTATGTAAATACTCATATTCTAAAAATCAATGCTTGTAGCTTATGTAAATATTACTACGGTATCAACATGCACGATTTCCCTTTAGAGGACGTACGGAAAGCCATTGAGAGGATAGGAGAGGATTTAAACATCCCTATGGATAAGGTCATTGTGACTAGACTGGATTTAGCAATGGATTTGGAGTTACAGCGGTCTCCAATAGAATATTTCAATCGGATGTTAGATTTACCTTATTTTAGGTGTCATTCATATTCTACAGGAATTACGTTTCAAACAGCAGAGAAAGAACTTTTGTTTTACGATAAAGGAAAGGAACAGGGGAGTAATAATAAGAATATAGCTCGATGCGAGTTTCGGATAAAGAAAGTTAGGAGGTGCTTTGGGGGATCGGTTACTGCGTCAATGTTATATGATCCTAGCTTTTGGAATGATTTGCTGGATCGGTTCTTATCTTGTTATTCCAAAGTCAAGGTGAGTAAAGAGTCTTTACCGCTTGATAAGATAAATGGGATAAAGATTTTGAAAGATTGTGCCTTATGTGATTATGTTAATCGTAATGGATTTGATCCGTTGAGGTCTGGATTTAAGGCTCGTGTACGTGATGGAGAATTAGCGCAAAGAGCCTGCAAGTCTATTATAGAAAAGATCAAGAAGTGTTGTTTCTCTTCTCAAGGAAAAGACGTTGGCCCAGAGATAGAAGAATTTGATGTGAAATTCAGGTCATTTTTGAAGTTAAAGAGATTTGATTAAATATCATTGTTTTGCCCATATTTGAGGCTTACAACGTATTTAGGCTTAGTTTTTTCCTAATAAAATGTAGGAAATAATACCCTTGTCGGGGATCTGTCAAATAAATTTAGAGAGGTGGGGGATATTTCCGGGGAGGTGGTATCTCTCGCTTCTTTTGTTTTTAGAGGATATTGTTCTGTAAATGATTTTCCAAAAAAGAATCACGATAAAACGGAATTTAGAAAATGTTCGTTATATTTGCGTAAGGTAATCACTAAAAGATGAAACAACAGATAATTAATAAGCTAAGAGGCTTTTTCTCTTTGCAACCAATAGAGAAAGCATGGGTGTTTGGTTCCTGTTCACGTGGAGAGGAGACGAAGGATAGCGATATTGATATTCTGGTTCGTTTTGACTCCCACGCTCGTATTACATTATTCAAGTATGCTGGTATGGTGGAAGCTCTAAGCCAATTGTTGCATCGTAAGGTTGATTTGGTGGAGGAAGGACAATTGAAGGATTTTGCCGTTTCTTCTGTAGATCGGGATAAAATATTGGTATATGAGAGAGAAGCCTAAAGACGATACACGTCTACGGCATATGCTGGAGGCGATAAATAATGTCATTGAGTTCACGACAGATGTGACTTTTGAGGAGTATTCAAGGAACAAGATATTGCGTTTTGCGGTCATCAAGAATTTGGAGATTGTAGGGGAGGCTGCTTATTTGATTACAAAGGAATTTCGGGAGGAACATCAAGAGATCGCATGGAATGAGGTCATAGGCATGCGCCATGTGTTGGTGCATGGATATTATCAGATTCGGGATGAGATTGTGTGGGAAACCATTCAAACAGATCTATTTCCGCTTAAGGATAAGATAGAACGGTTGCTCTGTAAATAACTCAATGTATTGTTTAGAAAATAACCCTTTATTGGGGGGTATATCAAATAAATTTAGAGAGGTGGGGGATATTTCCGAGGAGGTGGTATCTTTCGCCTCTCTCATTTTTAATACGATCACTATCAACCAAGTTACCAATCTCGTACTTTTCGGCAAACTGCTATACGATAGTGCATGTTGGCGTATAAGGCGTTTTTAAGCCCGTTTTAGGCTATATAACCCCGCCCCTATATTCCTCATGTGTTTTCTTGAAATGTTTTGTGAGTAGCTTTAAATAAGATTCTCTGCGATTTTCTTTGCCCTTTGTTTTATATGTAATACATTTGCGGTGTATTGAAAATAACGTAGAAGCGTTTAGTATATCCTTGTCATCGGAAATCGCCAATTTCAACGTGCCACGAGGATAGACAACTAGACGCCTGCGCCGTTATAGGCGTGGGCTATGGTTTGTTTGTGGCATGGTGTTTGGCGATACCTCGGTGACGGACAAGCTATGGTTCCCACGCTTTTTTTTAATGAAACCACCGAACGAAGGGAACAGGGAGGAATAAGTAAGTATATATATGACAAACTACAATCGATTACTAATACTAATAACTTTTCTTTTTATTGATCTTAGCATTGGGTTTGCCCAAAAAACATGGAAAAGCGATAAGTACGCTTACACTGTAGAGATCCCGAGCGGCTACTTGATTCGGAAGCCGACAGGAAAAAATATTGATTTAAGTTTACAATCAGAGGATCATGCGATAGCCTCAAATATAAATGTGGTCGTAAGAGATATCTCTTTGGAAACGGATGACTACGATTTTTCAATATGGGATACCGATTTGAAAAGTATGTTTTATGAGATGGAAGTAGGCGGGAGGCAATATGGATTAGATATAAAGGTTATAGACTATGGGAAAACGATGGTAGCGGGTCATGAGGCTCTTTGGTATCATCAAGTAGATGGTTCTATATTTACGATGGTCTATGATATAAAGGTGAATCAATATTATTATCATTTGGCATACGCTATGCCAATAGCGGCTAAAGAGAGACTGATGCCCGTTTGGTATCGATTTATAAACCAATTGAAATTCATGAATAAATAAGGAGGTTTTTATGAATATATCGAACGTTTGGAACTCTATTGTAGAATGGTTCAGTGATCGCTCGGATCGTAACCGATTGATCCATGATTTTAACAGAAATGCACGGGAAGCTTTTATTTACGGGAGTGTGCCGGTCTTATTAAAAGCAAGTATCTCAAAAGGAGCTAGCGAATACAGGAATGAGTTTTCTAGTTGGATAAACAGCGGATTCCGTGTTCAAGCCTTGTCGGGGCGGGCTTTGAGTAAAGAGGAGATGCTCGTAATTGGTCAAGTAATATTGGCATATACTCCCTTGGTAAGAAATCTGGTCTCTTTAGGCTGGGATACGCTGGAGGTGCACGATGATACCGGAACTTACGGATGTCGTTGGAAATTGATCGAATATGCCCGCATGGGAGATATTTTCTTGAATGAGTATAATGTATAACGATTGAATATAATAACCATGGATAGTTTAATGACTGATAGTATCGCTATAAATGGGCAGATGTCTCAAGCGACAAGCGTATGGTTATGGGTCGCTGTTATAGAGCTTCTGGTAATCCTGTATTTAATAAACCAGTTGATGAGTCGAGATCGGAAAAAGAGGAAGGAGGTCAAAGATAAATTGAAATCCGGTCATATAGATTTTGAAAATACGATAAATAGTGCGTTCAACTCGAAGCCTCTATATGACAAACTGAAAGTCTTGTGTCATCCGGATAGGTTTGCGAATACCCCTTTGGAGAGAGAGGCCAACGCTATCTTTCAAGAGATACAGGCAAATAGATATAATTATAGTAAGTTGATGGATCTGAAGGATCAGGCTATTAAGACATTGCATATTAACTTTAAATGATAATAGGATATGGAAAATCTAGGATTGATCGTATTACGAGCAAATGGAGATGATATCTTTTTCATGCTCTTTTTCATCTGTGTAGTGGTAGTGTTAGCCTATGGTATAGGTTGTTTGGGGCGTAAACGCAAAATAGGCTTTGGCTGGGCTTTCGCTATTTCGTTATTCTTGAATCCCTTGATTGGCCTTATAGTTGTTCTTTGTTCTAAAGAGAAAATAGAATTTATAGACGTGGATAAAAAATAACTCATATGAAAATAGCGGGGTTTATATTGTTGGCTATAGGGGGATTCTATTCCCTTGGTGCTTTGGCTAGTGGTTATAATCCGTCTGGGGGAATTATCTGGATTGTTATCGGTGGATATCTGGTATGGTCTTCCAATAAGAAAAGACAAGATAAAGAGGATAAGGATAAGTGGTTGAATGGAAATTCTTAGGCAGACGAGATAATGGAACACGGGGAAGAGAATATAAACTGGGAAGAGATATCCAAGGTGATGCGAGAAGGAAAGAAATCTTCGGAGGCCGGGAGTGGTGCAGATTCGTCGAAAATACAGCATTCGAAGATTTATGATTCTTTATATGAGGAGCTTTTGGATAAATGTAATCCTAAGAATTTCATGGAACCTTATGATAAGAAGAAAGTTGATGCGGCTAATCTTATTTACAAGGCATTGTTAGAGAGCAAACCTAGTTATGGGTGCTACAGTAATCAAGAAATTCGCAATATAAAGGATCAAGCTGTACGGGAACTTGGTATTTCTATCTCTAATAGTTTGTATCGAAAACTAATAAATTATTGTGATCCTAAACGATTCATGGAACCATATGATTTTGAGGCGGTACAAGTAGCGAATGAGTTTTATTCTTTGGTGGAGAAGAGTAAGGATGATATCGTTGAGCTGGAGGAATTGCAGCATAAGATTTTGCGGAATGAGGTAATAAAATCATATCGTGAAAAGGAACATGACAACGTGAAAAAGAACGTTGAAGTTCCAAGTAATGATGATAATGATATCTATGCTTGGGTTTTTTTGGGGGTAGTAATAATCCATATACTGGCGTATTATTTAATAAGATGAAAAAAGAAGATATATCAAACATTAGGTAAATGTTATTGTATATGTTAAAATAGTGTTATGAAAAACGGTGTTATTTGTTTTATGTTTTTGCGGGAGGTTTATAGGGCTTATTTTATAATCATATTGTTATTTATAGGGAGTATGATGAATACTAGTTATGCTGTATCTAAGTCCATCAATAAAACTCTAGATCAAATAGATGATAAATATAACTCTTTTGTCATCTATTCTGGGGATGGTTATTCGATTGGTTATCCAAAGATGTGGAAAGTCGTACATAATCCAGACCCAATATCAGATGTGTATATTGGTGATAGTATGGGGCATATAGGTTTTACTGTGTTATATTTTGAAACAAATCAATCTGTAACGGAGATTAATAAAATAGCGAATAAAAATGCGATACAAACAGGGATGGAAGTTTGTGAAAATGAACTTGTTACATTAAAAAGCTTGGAAGGATATAGAACTATCTATCTTTTTTCAATGGGAGGAATAAACCAGACACATATCTCCTATCTTTTAAAAAAAGGTAATCTAATTTATAATATCAAGTTTGGAGGACAATCCAGATATATAGATGCTAGTGTGGTTCTGATAGATAAGATTATCCAAACCATTAAGATAAAATAGCATTAGGTACAAATGTACTACATAAAAGTAGCCAATATGAAATAACAAAGAAATATAAATAATATTGTATATGAGTAATATGGGATTTATTTTATTGATGTCCGATGTGGATGGAATTGTATATATGATATTGGGACTCTTCTTTATATTGACGATCTCTTATGGCATAGGTTGTTTGGGACGTAAACGTAAAATAGGTTTTGGCTGGGCTTTTTTTATCTCGTTGTTCCTAAATCCTTTGATTGGATTAATCGTAGTTCTTTGTTCTAAAGAGAAGAGAATGGATGATTGGCAGGAAAGTGATTCAGGGATAGATGAAGCAGTGATGCATCGGGAAGGTAATATAAAATGGGAAGAGATATCCAAAGTGATGCGGGACGGAAAGAATCCTTCTGGGACGCAAGAGGCTATTGAAGCTCATAAAATATCACATTCAGAAACTTATGAATCGTTATATATGGAGCTTTTAGACAAATGTAATCCTAAGAATTTCATGGAACCTTATGATAAGAAGAAAGTTGATGCGGCAATCCTTATTTACAATGATTTATCAAGAATAGACAAGACAAATGAAAAACACATACGTGTGATTAGAGATAGAGCGACATTGGAGTTAGGTATCAAGGTTTCTACCGATAGGCTATATAATGAACTTATTGACTATTGCAATCCTCAAAACTTTTTAACGGCGGTTCCGTTTCAGGCAGATTTGTTACAGGCTGCGAATCATTTTTATGCAGAGGTAAGGGCGAATAAAAATGATATTCATGAGTTAGAAAGACTATCTTCTCTGATATATGCGAGTAAAGTAATATCTCTTTTTTATGAGAAGAGGAGAATAAAGGAAGAGGAAGAAAGAAGAATAAAGGAAGAAGATTTGAAAGAGAGAGAAGCGGCGGCAGATAGGGCGATGTGGATTCTTGCATTTTTAGTTCCGATAATAATAGTGGTAGTAGCCTTGGTAATTATGATCTTTGAATGAAGAGAAAGAGTTAATAACTGATATTAGTTTGGTATGAAAACAAGTAAATGCTTTGATCGTGCTTCTTGTAGCTGGGATTGTAAACCTCGGATTACGGGTTTAATACATGATCCGGTTGAGGAATCAGAAGCCTATTTATCCATAGAGAAGGAGTTGGAGGAAAAGCTACGATCTTACTTCTCTGATAAAAAAATTGATTCTGGTAGCTGGTTTCGTACCCCGGTCCCATGTTTCGAGTATTGACAAGTGATGAAACGTTTTTTATGGGAGGACTATCGAATAGAGTGGAGATCCCCGTTTGAATTGAATCCTACTATATTCAAGGATGATCTTTAGGGGGTATTTGGGGTACGAATGGCTTTATTTGGCGTGGATCGGGGCGGCACCAAAGGAGGAGGCTGCGAGTGGATGCGGAAGGCGGCGGCGGGGACACCAGCCCCCATTTTCTCTTTGGTACTTTGAGGTGAGAGTTTACATATGTCTTATTTCTTTTATTAACAATCTAAAAACATGGAATAATGTATATCGAATATAAAAGTGAAGATGAAAGAGAAAGAGATTATAGGGAATGGCGGCGTAAGCTAGCAGAAACCCCAGAGGTCGATAACGGTGGAGAGTGGCTGGAAACAATACTGCATGAGCATGAGAAGGAATTGAAGGAACAACCAAGTCTGGAACGTGAAAACCTTATTGTCCGCTTGAAACAAATGGCGGGGGATGACATTGGTTCAATAATAGAGACAAGAAGATCTGAGGGAGCCATGTGCTACAGCCCGGCCGCACCAGATATGCTTTATTCTTTCATATGTCCTAAATGTGGTCGGGAGGTAAAAGTTCAGACCTATGGATATGAATACGAGCATGATATTGAGATTATGCAAGAGATCATTTATGAGATGGTAGATTTAGGGTATGACGTGAAGGTGAGAAGGGTGTGCTCTGTTTGCAGTCAGAGAGAGAAAAAAGCGACAGGGATTGATTTACTATTCTATATTCGCTTTAAGGGTATGCAAACGTATCATGTGGCATTGGCCTCTATTGAGAAACTTAGGATAGTTTTAGCTTTTCTTAAAGGAGAGTATGGGTACGATGAGTTTATCATAGAGGACCTGCTCGTTATAGAGGAAATGACAGGTATCTGGTTATGCCCTAAATGCTGGAAAGAAATGGTGAGCATGGAGCATCTGAATCAGATAGATTTTGATTATATAAAAGATACTATAGAGTTGATAAATATTGAGTTAGGAGGCTGGACCGATAAATGTCATATAATGGCGATGATGTTATGTTCCGCTTGCTGTCAAACGGGGGTTGACATGTATCTTTTTGTATATATTTCTGGAAGTGATAAATATAATATGATACCGGCCTCAATAGAAGAGCTTAAAGCTTTCCTTGCTCTGTGGGAGAAAGTAAGAATGAGCCATGATTACATATCATTGGGAGATTTAAAAGATGCACTTTATCTTATTCAATATCTTAAGGATAGTATGGGAAAAATAGATTTTCATCCTAAAGATTCTAGGAAAGGATACATGGAGGGACGGTTAGATAGGGAGTTCTCTTATCCCAAGGATGACAGTTGTATACGTTTTGTGGAACATTTGGATTTCTTGAAGAAAATAGTAGGCATAGAATCATGGGGAATCAGGTTATAAGATTGCCAAGAAATGCGGTGTTGGAGGTTACATACCAATGTAATCACCGATGTCTCTTTTGTTCCTGTCCTTGGTATGCTCCCGAGGGGAAATATCCCAAAGGTGAGGAACTGGATTTACAAGCGTGGAAAGAGGTGGTGGACAGATTGTATGACAAGGGCGTGGAGGTTTTCTCTATCTCCGGAGGTGAGGCCTTGCTAAAGGATTGCCTACCTCAAATACTTGAGTACATCCATATACAGAGTGGAAAGAGAAACAAGTATCCGGGGATTACCTTGATCTCAAATGGACGTTTCATGACGAATGAGTATCTTCGGCTTTTCCAACGTTACCATGTGAACTTAGCGATGAGTTTACCGGGGTATGCTACGTTTAAGGATCATACCGGGGTTGATAATGCGGATGGAGTATTGGGCTGGTTCAGGGAGGCGAAAAGATTAAGGCTTAGAACGACGGTTAATATTACGGTGACAAGAATAAATTATGACGAGTTATTCGAAACGATAGCTTTAGGGTTATTGAATGGGGCCTCATCAGTCTTGTTAAACCGTTTTTTACCCGGGGGACGAGGTTTGCTGTATCGCCAAAAGCTTGAGTTGAGCAGGGAGCAATTGAATGGAATGCTTGATACGGCGGAAGAGGTCTTATCGTATAGGAAATGTTATGGATATGTAGGGACGGAGTTCCCGAGGTGCCTCATCAAGGATATCAATAAATATCGTTACCTGGGGATTGGGACTCAATGCGCTGCCGCCAAGGGATTCTTTGCGATAGATCCAAGTGGACAGATCCGGACGTGTAATCATTCCCCAAGGATTGTCGGGCATGTTTTAGAGGGGGAAATGATAACAGACAATGCGTATTGGAATCTGTTTGCTCAAAGCGACTATCATCCGGCTTATTGCGCGAATTGTTCTGATATCGGTGTGTGTGATTGCGGCTGTCGTGAGGTCTCTAATATCTTGAATGGTACGCCTAAAGGCCTAGATCCTTGCGTGGCTCAGTAACATATTTATGGTGATGAAAACATGTGAAGAAAAAAGAGTTGATGATGGATATTAGTTTGGTATGAAAACAAGTAAATGCTTTGGTCGTGCTTCTTGTAGCTGGGATTGTAAACCTCAAATTTCCGGTTTAATACATGATCCGGTTGAGGAATCAGAAGCCTATTTATCCATAGGGAAGGAGTTGGAGGAAAAGCTACGATCTTACTTCTCTGATAAAAAAATTTGATTCTGGTAGCTGGCTCCGTACCTCGGTCTCATGTTTCGAGTCATACAAGATCCTTGGTGGTAGGTCGAAAATGAAACAAGTTACCGATGATAAATCGATGTTTTTTGTAACCTTTGTGCTAAAGAATTTATATGTAGAGAGAAGTTTCCCATGATGAAAAATACTTACAGAACTATCTATGGAGCGATTGCTGGTGATATTATGGGTTCGATGTATGAGTTTCGTTCTGTCAAGAGCAAAGACTTCGAGTTGTTTCCGTATGGTGCCTGTTTTACAGACGATACGGTGATGACATTAGCTATCGCACGATGGCTAATGGAGGATGTCACCCGCTCAGAATACACGCTTGTAGACACTATGTGTGAATTTGGCAACCGTTATCCGGCTGTTGGCTACGGTGGCCTTTTCTGCAATTGGTTATGTAATGATCCAACCCCCTATAACTCATGGGGGAATGGTTCCGCTATGCGTGTTAGTGCGGTAGGTCTTGTTGCTAAGACTTTGGATGAATGCTTGCGCTTAGCGAAACAAACAGCCGCAGTATCACACAATCATCCGGAAGCTATAAAGGGAGCGCAGGCTGTAGCTGCAAGTATATTCATTGCGCTACATTGGACTGGGGAAATAGACGAATTAAAAGTACACATAAGAGATTTTGTTACCAATCAGTTCGAATATAACATGAACCGTACATTGAATGAGATTCGGCCCCGATATGAATTTGATGTATCTTGCCAAGGTAGCGTGCCTGAGGCTATCATCGCATTTTTAGAAGCCGATAGTTATGAAGATGCGATAAGAAATGCCGTGTCACTCGGTGGTGACGCTGATACGCAAGGTGCTATAGCTGGCGCAATAGCGGCTTGTGTTTATCCAATTCCTGAATACATTATTAAAGAGTGCCAGAAACGTTTATCCGATGATCTGTTGAAGGTCGTCATCCGTTTTGAGGATTATCTTGACAATGAATGGCAAAATAAGATTAGTTTGCCCTGTTCGTGCTTGCAACCCAAGCGTGAAACGGTTGAGCCTGAGAAATATGTAGATATTATACGAGACAATATTGATTTGATACACAAATCAATTAAAATCGCAGTGGTGATGGTTGCATTTATATTGGTCAAAATATTATGGGTTTACTGGTCGTGTACTGATAATGGTACATGGGAGGATGAGAAGGGGGAACTCATTCAACGTCGGGATTTCCTGATCGATCGTGTAGTAACTTCACCACGTGCGTTGTTGTGTGAAATGCCAGAAGGAATTGGAACACAATTTCAAGGTGAGTGGGCGTTGTATTCTTGTTCAATGCTGGCGGCAGCCTTATTCAATATGTCGAAACTTTATCCCGAAACAAAAACAGAGAATCTAGAGAACATAGATAATCTTATTGAGATGGTACTTTCCTTTGAGTTGAGAAAATATGATGCTGAGCGTTGGGGTGAGGATCCTCTGGAAACATTGGATGGTGATAGGAGTCATATTTCATATATCAGTCATCTTGCGTGGATGATAAGCGAGTATAAGATGGCCGGAGGAAATGATAAATATAATAACTTGTTTGATGATCTTTGCGGAACTATGAATCGTCGGCTTCTTCGAAGTAAAAGTCTAAACTTACCAACATATCCAAGCGAATGTATATATGTCCCTGATATGCTTGTTGCGATTGTCGCACTGAATAATTACTCGAAATTAAACAAGGGAAAATATATTTCTACAGTACGTAAATGGGTGCGAAAGGCTAAATCTGAATGGCTTGACAAAGAAACAGGTCTACTTGTCTCATTTTTGAGTGAGGATGGCATACCGTTTAAAGCCGCCCCGGTGAAAGGCTCGTACTCCGCATTAAACTGTCTATACCTCACGCAGATAGATTCAGTATTTGCAAGAGAGCAATATCATAGGCTCAAATCCCATTTTTTGCAATCGGGTTTATTGTTTGGTATACGGGAATATCATGATTATTCGTGTTGGTTGGGATTTGACATTGATGCGGGCCCGGTACTGTTCAACCTCAGTCCATCCGGAACAGCATTCGCTGTGGGGTCAGCAACATATTTCAATGACGTGAGAGTACGTAATAATTTCTTACGTACGGCGGAAATTGCAGGACATAGTGTGATGTGGAACAATACTCGACATTATTTACTAGCGGAAATAGCACTTGTTGGGGAATGTATCATGTTGGCAATGCGAACAACAACTCCATAGGAAAGAAATGGAACTTTATATGACCATGTGATCTAATTATAAGGGATAGCTGTCCTAAATAGAAATGTAAGTGTTATGGATCTACTTTATACAGAACCTTCGGGAGCAAAAGAAACGGATTGGATACGAGATTATGATAATTATAAAGAAGGTGTATGAATAAGGTGAAATAGTAGTTCTTAATTTGAGGCATTATGATGTTTTTTTTATTAGTTAGTGTGATAGTTTTGGGTGGTGGGTTACTGGCCTTCATAATCCTTCTATTCTGGGCAAGACCGGAGCGATGGACATTTAAGTCTTTTTGCCTTTGGTTGGCTACTTGGGTCTCATGGGTAGGTTGTCCGCCTTTGTACGTGTGGATTGAGCGGAAATGGCGGTGGGCGAGTTGGAGAAGGTGTTCTTATGCGCTGTTATCCCCTATCTCTCTTATTAGCTTAATATATGTTTGCTCGTTTGTATCAGATATCGTCAATAAGCCGTATGGGAGCCGTATGGAGATCTCATACAAGGTAGGTGTAGGATTGCCAGCATACGAGGTTATAGATCGCACCTATGGAAAAAGTCGTTCACTTTGGACTATATTGATCGGATAGATATTAAGTTTGAACCGGGTCGTGAAACGGAGAGATTCTATTGGTGGATGAAGACGAATCCCCCGGCTCATTGGAGCATGTCGGAGGACGGTAGTTTTTACTTTAATGAGATTTCGGAAGATGGAACCTTCTTCACAATGCGTATAGATCCCCAGAAGGGTACGGCATGCATAGAATATGGAGCGTGGTAGATAACTGGGGTTCGATTGTCAGGGGGAGGCCCTGTACCTGTGGACGGCGGCGAGAGTCCTTTACCCCCCTTTGTTTTTCTTTTGGTGTTTGATTGTATAGGCTATAGTTACGTAATCGCTTAGCATCATATGTTGATTTATGTGTGTCTTTTGTATTATTGAGAATAATTCCTATCTTTGTACCAAAGAAAGCGATCATTTGAAGAATGAAGTTCTTTGATTTTGTTACCAGTTTGTTACCTATAACGGAAAATGTGTTCGCTTTCTTTTGATTTTTAATTAGTTACAAAACCATGGGGATGACCGGTTTTATCAGTGTCATGCCAAGTCAAAACTATAGCCGCACGGTTTTCACCATCACCTACCCAGAAATCAATACTGTCAAAAGAAAAAGTACGGTTACTCCTTGCGGACATCAAAGCCGCTTTCTGTTTTTCCGCCGGTAAATCCGAACGTAACACACCTTGTACCATACGCTGTGCGCTGATACTTCCCGCCATTAAGATTAATGCGAGAAAAAGATAAAGCTTTTTCATGCTCATCAATGTTTAATTTGTTAATACATTATTTATTTAACAACGATCGTCTTGCTCATCCGATCATTATCTTTTACCACTACTATAATATAAGCACCTCTTGAATATTGGATTGGATGAGACTCGTTAATTCCCGATATCTTAAAAAGATCCAATATAGCGCCATTCATATTTACAATATAGCAAGAATAACCTTCCAGATTATTCAAATGCAATTGACCTTCATAGTAATAAATCATCGCTTCACCAACACCGATAGCCTCATTACCCACCGGACCGGATGTGGAGAATGGCTCACTATAGAATGTTCCTAATATCTCTTGCCTACCATCACCTTCCTTGATTGCTGTAACTTTTACGATATATTCTGAACTTCCATCTAATTCAGGAATAGAGACCTTGATCTTTTCTTGTTCCCCAGAACGAAGCTCACTCATCAAGCCAGTAAGGATATTACCCTCTGCATCAACCGTGTAAACACCAAATAATACAGGTATCCCATTTACGTACTTATAAACAGACACCTCGTAGAAAGTAGCCTCCGGAACTTTCGGGAATGTTAATATAGCCGTGGAATCTTTTACTTCAACCACGGGGTTTTCCAAATTCGGATCTATTACCGTTACTTCACAAGTAGCGGTATAACCACCTTCATCTGTTGTCACCGTAATTGTAGCTACACCGGCGATACCGGCCTTAACCGTACCGTCGTTAGTTACTGTGGCTACCGTGGCATCCGAAGAACTCCAAGTTACTGATTTATTAATCGCACTGGATGGAGATACCACCGCTGCTAATACAGCCTCCTCACCTTTATTCAAAGACAAAGAAGACGCATTTAGGCTAACACCCGTAACATTTGCCCCCGGTTTTTCCAGTTCCGCAGAAACAATCACTTTACAAGTAGCTGTATAGCCTCCATCAAGGGTTGTTACCGTGATCGTAGCAGTTCCTTCCTCATATGCGGAAACATTGCCATCTTCATCGACTTCCGCAACCAATCGATTATCACTTGACCAGTTTACAGTTTTTGTTTTAGCATTTTTCGGAAGAACTGTCGCTATTAATTGAGCAGAACGCCCTATTAGCAACTCCAGCCGATCTTGATTTAAAGAAACACCTGTCACTTTTATAATACCCTTTCCCACAGACAATGTACACGTCGCAACAAACCCACCAGTATCAGTCTTCACTCGAATTGCCGTTTCACCGTCAGCTAATGCTTGGATCTCTCCTGTTTTAGAATTAACTGTCGCAACATTTTCATCACTGCTAGTCCATGTCACACTTTTTTCCACATCCGGCTTTGTTGGATCAGTTTGTACTTCATAAGATAAAGTGAAATGCTCACCAATAGCCGCTACTCTTTGAGAAGACTCTAAAGTCACACCCCAAACCCCTAAGCTCTTATCAGTCACATGGATTTGAACAGAATCTTTAAAACCGCCATCTATCGCCTCAAACACAACTCCTGTTGTTCCAACCTTTGATGGTTTATAACCTCCGTTCAATCCTGAGGGATCCGGTTTTACATAAGTAATAATATCCTCATCTTCGATAACCATTTCAGGAAGCATTGTACTAGAAGCGCAAGACGCATTCATTGGATAATAATTAAATTTAAATTTAGAACGCAAATCATAAACCTGTCCATCATTTATATCCCATAATATATCTTTAGGTTCTACACTAAAGGATTCTAGAGGTATTTCTCCTTGTACATAAACCATACACGTGTCAGACGCTTGACCATCTTCCGATGTTGCTATGATTGTATGCTTAGACATATTGCGACATTGAAATAAACCATTTTCATCAATATAAGTAGAACCACTCCATTTAACCGAAGAGAAACTAACATCATCAGGATAAACCTTTGTGGTGAACTGAAACCTTTCATTTTGTCCCACTTTCACAATTCTATCTGGTACAAGAATTGTTAATCTGGCAGCAGCAACTTTTGCAACAGTTATCTGACATTCTGTAGAAGCCAAACCATTTTCAAGATATACTTCAATATTTGCTTTCCCTTCTTTATGGGCCGTAACCAATCCTCCATCATCAACAGAAGCTATCGTTTCATCCGATGAAACATATAAGACTTTTACAGGTTCTACGTCTCCCCACTCTATTTGAGGTTTTAAATGAAAAGTTTCATCGGTTTTCATAAACAATGAACTTTTTTCCAATTCGAACTTAGTTAAATCATTTGCACTACACAGAAGACAAGAGATTTCACTCGTTTCCCCTGTCTGCGAGTCCTGGACTGTCGCTATAAGTGTTCCTGTCCCTTGAGTATCATCATAACAGTCCAAAACTAAATTCTCACCGTCAAAACCGCCAAATCCCCAACGATCCGCTAAATCTCCTTCAACTCTAGCATCTATAATATCAATATAATCAGGCTTAGCTGGTTTAAAAACAACAGGAATTTCCAAAAACCACTCTCCGGCACCATCATTATAATTATATTTTACAGTCTTATTTTTAAAGGCCGCACCTTCATACTCAAACGAACAAGAAAGTTGACACGAAGCTAAAGCATCACTGCCCGCAGCTGAAACAGTAATAGTCACTTCACCACTACCCTTTGCTTGTATCACTCCTGCATTACTAACAGAAAAAACAGTTTCATCACTAGAAGACCATTTCAAATCCTTCGAACTGGCATTGTCCGGCCTAACAATAGCGGAAAGCTGTAGCTTGTCATTCAGGTTCATCGTTATGACATCTTCTGGCAGCAACTCTCCTGAAGATGCGAATCGCAATTCTATTTTTTCGACAGGTATAAATGTTTCTACCGTTACCTTACGTTTAGTTACAGACAAAGTTTCTCCGGTTATTTCCGATTTAATTGTCGCAATAATTTCAGCGACACCAGCAGAATGAGCAGTAACATTCGCATAATATGCCGTTCCTTCCACCGTTACGATATTTTCATCGGATGAAGTCCACTCTATCTTTTCTCCTAATTCTATTCTATTATCTACAGGAGTCAGCACTCTTTCTTTTGTTTCTCCAACATATAATTCTACAGAAGATTCCTTTAATGTCATTGCTGGACGCTTGACAGTAACAGAACATTTCGCAGAAAGTGTCGGGCGTATCTTACTCTTCGCTGTAATTATCGCAGTACCATAAGTGACACCAATGACAGTACCATCTTCCGAAACCCTCACAATTTCAGGATGAGAACTACTCCATTCTATTGTCTCTTCCGCTAATCCTGTAACAGCCAATGTTAAAGTTTTTTCTTTTCCTTCCAGTGTCACCTCTTTTTCATTAAACTCAAAAGGAGCTACTGTTGAAGTTGTCAACTTTACGACAACTTGTTTATTTACGATCTTACCATTTGAGTTAAACTCAAAATTAAGTTGAATTTCTTTCACTTCTTGGATACTCTCCACGATCGGAGCAATAGTCAACGTGTTATTTATCACCTCCGCACTAATTAGTTCCGGATTCGGATTCACAATCGTAGTAACAACCGCTGAAATCATATTATCACCATCTTCTATAATCTCATCCATTGATTTACTATACTTCGTATTTTCAGCGGAAAACGTAATTTCGCTAGGTAAACCGTCTGTGATTGTCGGAGCCATGTTATCCGGGAACACAGGCAAAGCAGGGAACCAATAATTCACTTTCTCATAAGGATAGCGACCTACCATTGTTCCGTTCGTATCCCCTCTTCCGTCTGTTTTAATTACCGCTAATTCATGTTCCGGGTTTAAGAATTCATGATAAAGGAAACAATACATATTATCATCCACCGGATCAATACGGAATCCCGTACCATAAAGACGCCAATCTCCTTTATCTAGCTTTGTAAAGTCGAATACTTGATAAAAAGAATCCTTATCTATGTCATAACAGAAAATCTTATATCCCGTGAACCAACTACCGGAGCCTTGTCCTTTCCAATAGATCTTATTCTCTTTCGTACTGGCACAGAAACCATCGGCGGTCCATGCATACCAAGAGTTGGGAATCTCCTCAATACCATCCGTTGTTGGTATATCTACCTTTTGCGTTGTTAACGTATATGGATTCACTTTCCACATATACATCTTTAGAAAGCACGATAGAGCCCAAGCCATGATTACTATCCTCCTCGGGCTTCAATATCATATTGATAACTTTATCTTCTTTCGGATCGATCACCAACAATCCTTTCGTTTGATGTACCGCAAATACATATTTTCCAACACGGATCATGGTTCCAATCTGTGAATGATACAAATCGCTGGAAGAAATTCCCGTCGTTCCTCCGATTGCGCTGGCCTCGATAGACATCTGGTTTTCATCATATTTTCCGGTCTTTTCATCGTATCCTGTATGAAAAACATAAATACCATTACTCGTTCCGATATAACCTTTCGTCAGATCCACTCCTAAAAAAGAACGTCCATCAGCTCCTGCGCTGTTGATCGTCTGAAATTCCTTCTTCACTTGCATCGTTTTCGCGTCAATTACCGCTAAGCGACTTCCCTCTACAGATGCCGCACCATCTTTTGATTGCTTGGACACGATATACAACAAATCCCCATAAATCGTACCGAACTGGCTCGTACATCCCAATTCATGTCCCGGATTCTCTCTTTGGAACGCGTTATATGTCCAAGTCCCATCATCCGACAGGAAGTTCACCGAACTGTTTTGGTGCCCGTACCAATCTTCGTTTACGATAAAGGTACCTTTCGTGTAATCCACGCTTTCATTGGATCGAAGCATCGAGGCTCGTGCCTGCGAACCGGGTAATTCAGGTAATTGCAATTTCTGTTTCTCTATCGGATTCAGATCCCGCGAACCGGTTTGGCCTACTACCAACAGAGCCGATAGCAAACAGACCATACTTAAGTAAAGTGTTCGTCTCATGTTAATAAATTTAATTATTGAGTAATATGAATTTTAAATGTCTTTTTATCGCCATCCTTTTCGCCTATCAGTAGATAATTCCCGGATGGAAGAGATATTGGATGAAGTTCCTCCCGGACTATGGAAATATTCATGATTATTTGATCTTTCTTTTATATTCCCTCTTGATCGTTTTTTGGAGTTTTACATTTAATATAAAAGCTTATGAGAAAAATTCTATCTCTTTTCTTTGTAATGGCTTTGTGTGTAGTAGGTCTTTCGGCGCAAGGATTGGTTCAAGGGCAACCACATCCCTCGGCTCCGAATGTGCTGGCGAAAACAAAGTCCCAGTTAAGGGCTGACGCCAGCTTTTCTTTTGACGACATCCAGTTTTGGGTAGGAAGCGGCAGCAAGAGAGCCGCTTTAGTGATCGAATGGCATGATGGGAATCGACCGGATGCTATGGTTTGGGGATATCGCTGGGATGGCGAGGCTACCGGACACGATATGATCGTGGCGATAGCGAAGGCCGATCAGAAACTTCTTTTATTAACCCAATATACGGGTTGGATGGGTTATACGATCGATGGTATTGGATATGGGGATAATCTGGACGTCCGATATGATTTGGATGTGGCCAAGAATGAACCGAATAATGCTTTCAAATTTGAACCTCCCATTACGAATCCTTTGTTGGGGCAGACTGGTTTTCCTGAAAATCCGGCGGGGGACGTAGCGGCGGCTATTCGACAAGGCGTACAAACCGGGGTTATCTATCACCCGATAAATGCGGAAAGATATGGATATCCATCTTATGACTATGACCATTGGAGTTGTAGCAATGGCATTCATTGGCAAGCCGGTTGGTATTATGGTTATTGGAGTTATTTTGTGAGAAGTAGTCAAACCTCGAATTTTAGTTATTCAGGTTTAGGTGCTACAAGCCGTGTATTGACGGATGGTTGTTGGGATGCGTGGAGTTGGAATGGAAATATGAATACATCAGAAGGAACTCAGCCCGGAGATGTCTTTGTCGCAGCGACAATACCCTCTGGAGGTGGAGGGGATGAACCCGAGATCCCGGTGATACACGTAACATCCATTTCTCTCAATAAGTCTTCTTTGCGTTTACAAGCAGGAGCAAATGCAATCCTTGCAGCTAGTATCTCTCCTGTAAACGCTGATAATAAGCAGGTTACTTGGAGTAGTTCCGATACAGGTATAGCAACGGTAGAAGATGGGGTCGTAACAGGTGCCAAGCCCGGTGTGGTGAAAATAACAGCCCGATCGGTAGATGGCGGATATACCGCTGTTTGCGAGGTGACGGTAACGGAGACGGTTACTCCTGAGATCGATTTTGAAGGGACCGGGGCGGTTATCTCATTCCCTAAAGTGGAGGAAGCCACCTCCTATGAGGTTCGTGTCTACAGATATGAGAATGGAAGTTATAAAAAGATAGGCACTTACGTAGCGGATGCGGAAGGCAATATCATTACTGAACTACTGACGAAAGGCTTACGGGCTACTTCCGGCACTATATCCGTCCCACTGAAGAACCTAGGGAGGGATGACGCTTATCGGATAGAGATCCAAGTCATGAATGGCTTGGACGTGATCGATACCTATATGGTAGAAAAATCTTCTGATCCGGTGAGCAATGAGACTATGGCTCCCGTTATCCCAAAGGTTTCCTATCAGAATGGAGCGTTGCGCTTTGAGCATTTAGCCGGATATCAAATCTATTTAATGCAGATAAACGGGAAAATGTTGGAACGTTTTGTGATTCAAGTTCGGGAGGTACTAAGTCACGATTCACCCGATCAATCCTTCATGTAAAGCAATATTCACTTCGTATATTTCCCCTTTTTGAATCCTACGCTAAACCCCGGTAGCGTAAAATCGCGGCGGTTATCCGGCATTGGCAGGTCTTCTGACTTACTCCACTTTAGAACTTCCTTCCCGTTCCTTCCGGAAACAGTGGCAATGAGTTGATGTCTAAAGCTTTTTTGGAGCTTACAGCAGCGGGACTGTCCAGGTTTCTCACCTGATTCCCTTTTAATCGCCGTACCCTGAATAAAGTAGGCGAACCAATACGGCAGCAAATTTATAAAAAACAATTCAAAATATACACAATATTATTAAATGCTTTTTTTTGACTATACTGCATATTGTATAAATTAAAAAATAAGGACGAGGGAAATACCGACTACTATCCATAAAAAATGCGGTTACTATCAATAGTAATCCGATTTAATATAGATACCCACATGATCAGTTCGGATGAAAACAGGGGAGATCGATGAGCGTGCTACCGCCAGAGGATTGTCGGAAGCACTAGAGAAATTACGGATCGAAAAGTTTAGCCCTTCCGAGAAATTTATATCTAGTTGTAGAGACGTAATATGCCGCATTAGGGCCCGGTCTCTGAGCTGGATGAAAATTGACTCATACCGAAAAATCATCGAAATAAATCGATAGGTTCTTATTCCTGCCGATAAAACAGTTTTTCATTATCCAACTATTTTCCTTAGGATTCATCATTATAATCGTTTTTCTTTCCGGGAGCAGGTATAAATTGTTTTCGCAATATATAATGAAAGGAATATCAGATATATTGGTTACCTCCAAACACGTATTCCTCATTCGCTTAACCCGGATACAGGCCTTGACCAATGGGGCCAAGTATTTTTCTTCTCCCGCGATTTTCCCATCGAATAACGCGGCCGTACGACCGGCGAACAATGCCTCCCGTATCCCTTTCTCACTTCTTTCTTCCGAGAATACCAGCGTCAGGGGACGTAGTCCTTTCCTGTATATCCCGGAAAGAACACAATGAGCGTCGCTACTTGCCATAAACGCTTTCTTAAAACCGGAACACCATTCTAATGCAATCGGGTAAAAGTCCTTGTAAGACATGACTTCTATACCATCGATCATGTTCTCTTGAATCAGTTTTTCATGTATGGGATATAAAGTGGCCTTATGATTCGGCCAGCCGGGATGATTCCACACAATAAATGCCCCTTGCCTTTTTGCCTCGGCAATAGATTCCACAGGATTTTCTTTCTCCATAAGATTGACATCTTGTACAAACAAGGCGTTTAGGTGTCCCAAGGGCTTGGAACGTGTTATTTCCGCTCCGGGAATCACGATAAAGTCCATGTCGTCAGCGGCTTTTTTAGCGATTTTGTAAGATTCGTTTAAATCTCCTTTCAAAATAACCTTGTTGATCCGGTGCTCGATATGGTCAGTAATCGCTATCGCATCCAATCCCTCCTGCCAAGCCTCATATATCCGGGCATCGGGCCATACCAAGCCGTCGGAGAATACCGTATGGGTATGAAAGTCACATTTTAACGTCTCGTAATTACTGAATCCCGGAATCTCGATCCGGTCTCTTATAAACAAGTGATCGATATGCGTTAGCTCGTAAACATCCTCTTCCTCAGAGGTTTCGTCCGGCAATGCGGGAACTATGAATCTTTTCATGCTTAAAATTGCTCAATAACGGGGTACTAAGATAGAAATAAACAACAAAATTTTCTCATAAGCTAATTAATTTAAAATGTCATTCATATCACATTGTTATAACGATAGGAAGGAGAGCCTTTTGACTCTCCTTCACCTTGTTTCGATATTACTTGATTACGAACTTCCTCGTTATCCGATCATTGCCATTGATGGCAGTGATGATATAAGATCCTTTGGAAAAACTCATCAAACGGCTCTCATTCAAATCGGTCACCTCAAAAGCATCCAATACCGTACCGTTGAATCCTACGATATAGCAACGATAGCCTTCCAGATTATTCAAATGCAGATAGCCGGCGTAATAATAGATACGGGCCTCACCCGCACCTATCGTCTCATTGCTGACCGTCCCGGAAGAGGTAGAGAACGGTTCACTATAGAATGTGCCTACCACCTCTTTCTTTCCGTCTTTCTCTTTAACAGCCGTAATTTTCACGATATAATCAGAATCTTCATCCAAATCCCGCAAGGATATAGCGATCTTATCCGGAGTACCTAAACGCAGATCGCTTCGCAAGCTGGTGAGGATATTCCCGTCCGCATCCATCGTGTAAACACCAAACAATACGGGAACCTCATTCACATATTTGTATACGGAGACCTCATAGAAGGTAGCCTCTGGCACTTTCGGGAAGGTCAGCGTAGCCGTGGAATCAGCGGCCTCAACCACAGGTTTATCCAAGTCTGGGTCGGTTACCGTAACCTCGCAAGTGGCCGTATAACCACCGTCATCCGTTGTTACGGTTATCGTAACGACACCGGCAATTCCGGCGGTAACCGTACCATCGTCGGCTACAGAAGCAACAGTAATATCCGAGCTACTCCATGACACGGATTTATTTTCCGCATTTGAAGGAGTGACAATCGCAGCTAAAACAGCCGTCTCGCCCTTATCTAAAGACAAAGAAGAAGCATTTAAAGAAACCCCTGTAACTGAAGAGGAAGGAGCCTCCGTAACCGGAACTACCGTGACATCACAATAGGCAGGAATATCTCCGTAATTCGTATATACCCAAATGCGAGTAGAACCTCCTGAAATAGCGGTCACTACACCGTCCACAACGGTAGCGATCTCCTTATTATCACTTTTCCAATAAACTGTTTGATCCACTTCTTCCGAATTCTCTACGGTTGGTTTTACTTTAACTGTCGGAGTTAACGTTATCGTACGACCTAGTTCTATCGTAGCTTGATTCTTATTCAACGTTACAGTATCTATATCACATACGACATGGACTAAACAAGAATCGACAAACTTGCCATTTTCCATATTCGCATAGACCCAAGTAGAGCCCGCCTTTTCTCCACGAATACGTCCATCATAATAAATATATAATATATCTTCATCAGCGGCCGTTATATCGGGCATTGTCTGAGATGCGTCATCAGGCGCATAAATCCATTCTAAGCGACCAGACTTCGAGATATCGATTGTCATCTCATGCTGTTTTAATTCAAAAGATTCCACATGGATTGAATCAACGATTATTACGCAAGTATCGGTTATTCCTCCGTATTTTGAAGTAACGACGACATTTGATTTACCCGGACGAACGAAAGAAACCTTGCCATCGCTAGACACGCGCACGGGGCTCATACTGGTAGACTTCCATGTCAGTTCTTGGAATGTAGCATCCCCCGGATTAATAGTTGCGGTCAATTGAGCGAAAGTGTTCGGTTTCTGGCAAATCGTATCTTTATCCAATTGGATGCTCGTTACAGGAATCTCAACCGCAACTTTACAAGTCGCTTTTACATCCGCACCACTTAACGGAGACACCGTAATGATTGCCTCACCATATTTTTTTGCGGTCAATACACCATTCTTATCAACCGTAACAACATCCGGCGTATCAGAAACATACTTCATTGGTACGGCACCTATCGAATCTGGTGTTGTCGTTATCGTCAATTGCTGCGTGTTACCCGGTTTCATAGAAACAAATGTCAAATCCAATTTAACCGCATCCGGCCATTGTACACAATTCACTTTACATTCCGCAGTTTTCGATCCATCCTCCGTAGTCACCGTAATGGTAGCTTCACCTGCTTTAATAGCCGTAATTAAGCCTTTCTCTGAAACCGTGACAATATCCTCATTCGAAGATTTCCAACTAACAACCGTATTTGTAGGCTTAGCAGGTATAAACGTAGGTTTCAACGTATAAGTATGTTGCTTTCCATTCGAATTCGTATTTAGGGATATTGATTCCGGTAAACTCACGGATTGAATATTGGCTAGAACCTTGATAACACAGCTATCCATCTTGGATGAATCTGCGCTCATAACCTTAATAACTGCTAGTCCATCCGCAAAAGCCGTAACCAATCCCTTATTATTCACATGAGCGACCTTTGTGTTCGAGGAGTTCCAAAGCAATTCAGGTAGAACCGCTCCTTCAGGATGTAATTTAACTTTTAACTGGAGTGTACCATCACGCTGTACACGGGTCGTATCACTCTCAACATCTAAAGTCAAACTTTGGACTGAAAGAGAAACATTTACAAGACAAGTGTCCTTCTCATTACCTGCTGACACGATAATTTTGGCAGTACCTTGAGCAACAGCGGTTATCTCTCCATTCGCCACACTCGCCACATTGCTGTTCGAAGAAGTCCATACGGCAGAAACACCTTCGGGAACAGTCACCTTTAATGTGGATTTTTCACCCACATTCAGAGATAACTCATGCTTATCTAAATAAACTGCTTTTCCTTTCACCGTCACTTTCAAATCCTTTGTGACAATCTTTCCATTCGAATCGAAATTAACGGAGACGGTAGCTTCTCCTGTTTGATCCGGCTTCAATGTTAGAGTCAGATTATCACCTAAGATAGATGCAGATAACAGACTCTCATTCGATACTGATTTAACGGATTTATAGATAGCTTCAGCTATATTGTCTTTATCCGTAGCCATATCTTTTAAAGATACAGTTATAGGCGCATCATTAATACCAGCCTCTATCGAAGTAAAATCTTTAACAACCGGAGCCTCATTATCAGGGAAGATATGCATGGCAGGGAACCAATAGCTGGGTTCTAGCGGATAACACCCTAATTGACGGCCAGTTTTAGCATCTACAACATATTGCCAATAGTTTATAGAGCCAAAATTCTCAAAAGCGGAAATATACAATTTGTCATCTGGACTTACACGTAAACCGGCACCCACATACAATACGCGTCCCTTCTCCGGAATGGTATAAAATGGTTTATCCATAGAAGAAGGATTACCGATCTCATAACGATAAATCTCATTACCACTGCTAAAACCACCTCCCTTTGTCCAATAAATAGCATTTTCTTGCGTACTTGCACAAAGAACACCCGCAGTCCAAGCATACCATGAATCCGGTATAGTCAAGCCATCGGGTAATGATAGATAAGTTTCTTCCAAAGTCTCCGGATCAATACATAACAGGCGTGATCCAGCACCTACCCAAACACTGCCATCCTTACTTTGTGTCAAAGTACTGAAACTTCCTTCTATCAATTTGATAATCTCATGTTTTAGAGGATCTATCACCAAAACGCCTTTACTTTGCTGAACCGCAAACACATATGTTTTTGTCCGGACCATCATTCCTACTTGACCATTATAAAGTCCCCCGGAATTTGAGGCACCTTTCAATTGATCTCCAACCGTCAAATTCTTTATATCAAACAAAAAAATACCGTTTGAAGCGCCAATATAGCCAACAGAGTCATTCACGCCTAAAAAAGCACGTCCATCGCCTCCGCCTATATCCGTAAATTGAGCTTTCACTTTCATTGTCTTGGCATCCACTACATTCAAGCGACCTCCTTCAATACTGGCTCCACCATCCTTTGGCTGTTTAGAAGTAATAAACATATTATCTCCAAAAATAGTACCAAACTGAGATGTACAACCTAATTCTTTACCAGGGTTTGCTGTCTGGAAAATCTTATAAGCGAAATCACCAGAAGAAGTCATAAAATTAATAGTACTGTTGTTATGACCAAACCAGTCCTCGTTCAAAATAAAGACTCCCTGTGTATAATCTACGTTTTCACTTGAACGTAGTAGCGTGACTCGGCTTTGCGAAGCCGGAAGTTCAGGTAATTGCAGTTTCTGCTTCTCTATCGGATTCAGCCCCCGCGAACCGGTTTGCCCCACAGCCGAAAAGGCCGATAGTAAGCAAACCATACTTAAGTAAAGTGTTCTTTTCATGTAAATGAATTTAATTATTAATTAATACGGAATTTAAAGACCTTCCGGTCTCCATCCTTTTCTCCTGTCAACAGATAATTCCCGGAGGGAAGCGATATAGGATAAAGTTCGTGGGGAACTATGGACGATTTATTTTGTGTTAGCCTGTTAAAGCCATGTCCTTTTATATCATTCAGTGTATTTGTTTTTTGGAGTTTTACATTAATATTATGCTTATGAGAAAGTTTTTATCTTTTTTCTTTGTAATGGCTTTTTACGTAGTGGGAGCCTATGCGCAGGTATTGGTTCAAGGTCAACCGCATCCTTTCGCAAGGAATATCTCAACAAAGCAGGAGTCTCAATTAAGAGCTGATGCCAGTTTTACTTTCGATGACATCCAATATTGGGTTGGTAATGGTAGCAATAAAGCCGCTTTAGTGATTGAATGGCATGATGGGAATCGCCCGGATGCCATGGTTTGGGGATATCGCTGGGATGGCGAGGCTACCGGACATGATATGATCGTGGCGATTGCTCAAGCAGATCCGCGATTGGTATTGCTCACCCAATACACCGGCTGGATGGGATATACGATCGATGGAATCGGGTATGGTGAGAGTATACTTAATATTTCTTATGATCTAGAGGGAGCGAAGTCTGAGCCTAAAAATGCGTTTAAATTTGAACCTCCTATCACAAATCCGCTGTTGGGACAAACTTCTCACCCTGAGCATCCGGCAGAGGATGTTGCGGCCGCCATTCGGCAAGGGGTTCAAACAGGAGTTATTTATCACCCGATAAATGCGGAAAGATATGGATATCCATCTTATGACTATGACTATTGGAGTTGTAGCAATGGCATTCATTGGCAAGCCGGTTGGTATTATGGTTATTGGAGTTATTTTGTGAGAAGTAGTCAAACCTCGAATTTTAGTTATTCTGGTTTAGGTGCGACAAGCCGTGTATTAACGGATGGTTGTTGGGATGTGTGGAGTTGGAATGGGAATATGAATACATCAGAAGGAACTCAGCCCGGGGATGTCTTTGTCGCTGCGACAATACCTTCTGGAGGTGGAGGGGATGAACCCGAGATCCCAGTGATACACGTAACATCCATTTCTCTCAATAAGTCTTCTTTGCGTTTACAAGCAGGAGCAAACGCAACCCTTGTAGCTGGTATCTCTCCTGTAAACGCTGATAATAAGCAGGTTACTTGGAGTAGTTCCGATACAGGCATAGCAACCGTAGAAGATGGGGTCGTAACAGGTGTCAAGCCCGGTGTGGTGAAAATAACAGCCCAATCGGTAGATGGCGGATATACCGCTGTTTGCGAGGTAACGATAACGGAAGTTGTTATTCCGGAAATAGATTTCAATGGTCTTGATGCTGTTTTAACTTTTCCGAAAGTAGAGGAAGCCACCTCTTATGAAGTTCGTGTTTATAGAAATGAGGATAGTGGTCATAAAAGAATCGCTACTTATGTAATCGATGCCGAAGGTAATATAATCACAGAATTAAGAGCGGTGAGCTTACAAGGCTCTTCTGGGAAAATTTTGGTTCCATTGAAAAATTTAGACATAGACGGTGTTTATACGATAGAGATACAGGTGCTGAATGGATTGGATATAATAGATACCTATACAGTAGAAAAAATATCGAATCCAGTAAGTAATGAATATTTATCCGCAAGTGGTAGTCGGGTAATTTATCAAAATGGGACATTGTCTTTGGAGCATTTGGATGGATATCATTTTTATTTAATGACAATGGAAGGAAAAATATTGAGAACCTTTATAGCTCGAGTTCCCCACGAACTACGGCATAACTTACCCTATCCAAATTACCTCTTTAGAGCAATGTTCTTTGTATTCCATATTTGAATCATACGCTAAACCCCGGTAGCGTAAAATCGCGGCGGTTATCCGGCATTGGCAGGTCTTCTGACTTACTCCACTTTAGAACTTCCTACCCGTTCCTTCCGGAAACAGTGGCAATGAGTTGATGTCTAAAGCTTTTTTGGAGCTTACAGCAGCGGGACTGTCCAGGTTTCTCACCTGATTCCCTTTTAATCGCCGTACCCTGAATAAAGTAGGCGAACCAATACGTTGGCAAATTTATAAAAAACAATTCAAATTATCGACAAATTCACAAAATGCTTTCTTCCCCCAACCATCACTGATCATTCATGGGTATTCGCGACCCTCAAAATACATATTTGTAGGTATTGCCGAGACTAATAAGATATCGGATATTTGCTTTCGTTATCAAACTATAAAAACAAATAGAAATGAAGACTATAGGAATATTCTACGGCTCGTCTACAGGAACGACGGAAGGGATCGCGAAACGTATCGCGGAGAAGCTGGGTGTGGAAGACAAAGATATTCATGACGTATCTAACGCTTCTCCCGCTGATGTGGCGCCTTATGAAATCTTGTTATTAGGCTGTTCCACTTGGGGCGCCGGAGATTTGCAAGATGATTGGGATAGTTATCTAGGGAAACTGAAAAAGCTGGACTTAAGTGAGAAAACCGTCGCATTATTCGGTTGCGGAGACTCAGCCTCTTTTAGCGACACTTTCTGTGACGCCATCGGCACGATCTATTCCGACCTGCGAAATACAGGTTGCAAATTCATTGGCGCTGTAGATGCTTCGGGATATTCATTTGACAGTTCCACCGCCTGCATAAACGGTATGTTCGTCGGACTTCCTCTGGATGAAATGAACGAGGACGATCAAACGGAAGGGCGGATCGACCAGTGGTTGGCATCTATAAGGAAAGAAGGAATTGAATAGACGCACACTTTTACATACATAACTGTTTAACCTTAATATTGCAACGTTTGCGTATTCAACTAGATTGGTTTAGATTTATGAAGAGGTATGTGGCTCAAACATACCTCTTTCTTTTCATCTCAGTTTCCTGAATTGTTTCTTTATCCAAAAATAATAGCCGGTTATCGCGAAGATCGTCCCCAACAAGGAAACTAAGCAAGTCAATATACGGGTAGTCATTCCCCCCCACGAGCCGACGTGTACGGAATAAATCCATCCTCTTATCTTCCCCGATTTCGGGAGATCTTTATATAATTGGACTTCCGTAATCTCACCCGTTGCAGGATCAAAGGAGTAACGGTCGCTTCCTCTTGTATTTCCATAACGGGCCGTAGAAACCGTAGCGGAGCCATCTTGGATCGTGATTGAGTTAAAGTCCGGATAATGGCTTTTCAATGCCGATAACACCTCAGCCCATTGTGTGTAATCCGTCTTTTTCTTCGCAGGTTTCCTCGCGCCGGAAGAAGCTGGAGCATGATGCGCTTGAGGCGGGTTTGCACTAATACCGAAGACACTATAAAAGGCATTTCGATACCAGCCAAACGACCATGTTAATCCGGTTAACGCTAAGATAAGCAGGAGCGATGCCGCATAGAATCCCCCGGAGACATGTAAATCATAGAAGAAACGGAACCAACCAGCCTTGGTCTTTACTTTCAACCGGTTTCTCAATACTTTTTTATTACGGGGATACCAGATAACAATTCCACTCATAATAATAATCGCCAAGACCAAAGTCGCATAGCCAACTATTGATTTTCCCCAAGAAAAACTTCCATCCCGTTTATACTCATCAAGTAACCAACGATGAAGACGCATCATTTTCAGGAAAAAACCTTGTCCGTCATCCATCCCGGTCACCTCCCCGGTGTAGGGATCAATAAAACCCGCGGCCTTTTTCCCCGGTAATACCAGTTGATAAGTTCGTCTCGGGTCAGACGATACCCGAATACCGTTTATTCGAACCGAATCGGGTAATTGTTGGCGCGCCGATTCTATCAAGGCGGCAGGCGAGAGAGGTTCCCCTTTTACTTCCTTTACAAAATAACGGGAAGGGTAGCCTAATTCTAATATCTCTGTCTCAAAGACGAGAATCGCCCCGGTCAGGCAGACAATCGCAATAATAATGCCAAAAGGTATCGATAGCCATAAATGTACTTTCGCAAAGAATTTTCTCATTTTCCGAATAATTGTTTAATCCCGTCATATATACCCGGAACCGCTACCGTTCCATGGTTCTCGTCGGGAAATGATTTACTAAAGAAACGCAGGTTCTCCGCTTGTGGCAAAACCTCCGAAAGAAGATAACTCACTTTGTCAAGATGAATGTCCACTCGGTCCGTCCTTTTTTTAGATGCGACACCGATATACAGGCTTTTCCCTTTAAAATTCCGGCCTGCAACCAAAGCCTCCGCCTCCCGGACCAACCGCCCCTGATCCCACCACAAACTAGGGTCGACCGCTAGATAGGTATCAAATAATTCCGTATGACGAAGAAACGTATTCAAGGTGAAAAGCCCCGCATACGAATGACCGATAAGCATATTCCAGCCGTTCGTGCGATAGGCACTATCGATAGCAGGACGAAGTTCTTCCGTAAGAAACTTACTGAAAGCCTCACTTCCCCCTCCTTGCGGAATCGCATCTATGGAGATTTTACCATCCCGTCCGGCGGCTGAAGCGGTAGGCGTAAAATCACGTGTCCGATCCGTATTTAATACCCCGACAATAATACAGGGAGGTAGATATTTACCTCTACCGGATGCCAACGTTTTCCTTATGCCTACCAGCGAATGAAAGAAAGAATCTCCATCTAGCAGGTAAACAACCGGATAGCGTTGTTTCGTATCCATATTATAATGCTCCGGCAGGTGTATCCAATAACTCCGGTCTTCTTGCAATACGGTAGAGTACAAAACCAGTTCCTTTCCTATACAAATATCCTCCTGGCTCCGCAGGGTTAGCGGGAGCAGGAGGAATATTAAAAGAATGTGAGTCCGACTCATACTTGCTTATTACTCTTGAGCGGCAGTCAATTTACCTACACCACTGATTTGCTCTACCTCAACGGTAAGACCTTTTGTTGCGGTAGCTGTCTTCGGATCGATACGATACACGGCAGGTTGACTTCCATCGGTAGTCGTAACCGCCATATAAGCGATACCATCCTCCGAGAACGGAGTATTGCCAAATCCGGAAATAACATCCGTGGAAGGCAGCCCCTTCACGTAAGTAAGACTCTTATCCTCTCCTTTATAAATAGCCAACTCTTTCGCGGCGAATCCGGATTCAGTCAACGGACGATCATACATCAACAACAAGAAATAATCTTCCGTGATATGCCAACAACGCAAGAATGCCTTACCACCCGTCTGTGCCTCCAAATTACAATAATAATCAGGATCAAACTCCTCCGCGTTAGCCTTAATACGAACTACACCGGCCGGCAAAGTCGTTTTCTGTACCTCCGCGGTCATCGTCTTGGCATAGCTGGGCGAGAACACATACACATCGCCGTTGTCTGCCGTCCAAATGGTCTGGTAGTATTGAGAACGGTTACGTCCGCAAGCATAACTGATCTTATCCGTCTTTATCAGTTTCGGGTTCTCGAATTTCTCGTTCGCATAAATAGCGACCCAAGCCTCGTTCGGATATTGCGTCCATTGCAATTCCCCTTTTTCATAAGCGCCACTACCGCTTCCTCCGGATTCTGTCTTTACCAGCTCCGGGTATTTAACATATTTACCTCCCTCAGCTTTCACGCCGTACTTACTCAATCCCATCGGGATAGCCGCGGAATAGATCCGGCCGTTCGCTTGGAGAATACCCGCTAACGTAACGAACTCGCCATTTCCCAAATAATTCTCCGACAAGATCGTATTCGTGTTTGTCGTAAACGTCTCTTTGGCCACATCCAGATAAGAGAGCAAGAAGCCTTTAGGCAGATAACCATTCTCGTCCGCATATTCCTCACCCAGATCACCGGTAGAAGACGTAATGATATAGTCGCCATAGATACCATAAGAAGTAAATCGCTTGATCTCGTAAGTATTATCACGCTCTTTAATCTTACCTTCCGCATTCAGTACGTATGAAGAAGTAACACCGGCATTTCCTTGATTGTAAACCAAACGATACAAATATTTATCCTTATAGAAGATCCATTGCGTACCGCTTTCCGTAGTGAGTCCGTTGTTTTTAGCGGAGATAGAGCCATCACCCAGCGTATCGGCTGTCAACAAGTAATTTGCGTCACCGACAGAAGCGGCGACTACATAGCTCGAAACCGCCTCCGAGGTCGATCCTCCGCCATTTCCATTCCCGTTGCCTCCGTTATCCGGGTTTACAGGATCGTCGTCACTACAAGAAGTAAATACTCCCCCAACCAATAACGCGGCGGCAAGACCTGTCATTAAATAATTCTTCTTCATGTTGTTTTAATCTATTATGTTTTGAATTAATTATTGATAAATAAAAGATAGTCACACTTTAAATTAATTACCGAAATAAACCCTCACCTTACCATAGAAAGCCCTGCCAGCCTTCTGCAAGCTGAAGTTATCGTATAATTTCTCGTTCGTGAGATTCCTGCACTCGAAAGAGATATTGTAACGCCCGTTCTGTACACCATAAGAGAGTGTCAGGTTATGCGAGAATTGAGTTGGTACCACAAATTCGGATTCACTGCCTACTGCCTCCGAATACAGCGGGAAACTATGCATATATAAATTATCGTAAGTGACACTTAGCGTATTGCCTTTCTTCCACAAATTACGCCAATAGAAAGTCACATCCGAGTTGGCAAACTGATAAGGAAGATTCGGCATACGTGCGCCATATGTCAAGCTCTCTTGGTTCGTCCCACTGGTAACCGTCTTCACGTTATCCCTCACATTCATCTGCGTAAAGTTTCCTCCTACGCTTACCCAGTTAGCGAAACCGTAGCGAACCGAGATATTGTAACCCTTGGTCTCTACACGACCATGATTCACATAGGTAGCGCCATATTTACCGCCGCTCAAATCCGATATATTCCGTTGGATATAATCTTTCGTATTTCGGTAGATCAATCCGCCTTCCACATATACGGAATGCTTACCGAATGTCTCGTTGTAGCTTAAATTCAGATTCACGTTATCGCTGTTCTCCGGTTTCAAGGAAATATCGCCGGTCTCAAGGTCCTCATCGCCAAACATCTCCTCATTGGTCGGCAGGCGATAGGCTTTCTCATAGGATAATTTCGCTTGCAAGCTTTTCAAGATAAAGTAAGTTCCCGCAGCCCCATATCCCATCGCGCTTACCGAATTGGTCGTACGTATATAGTCATCTTGAGCCGAGGAAGTAGCGACAGGCCCCGCAATAAACTGGTTGTAATATTTACCGAACACAGACAAGTTCCAATGTTCCGTCGGCATCAAGCGATACGAAAGACCGCTGATATTTTTACGGGTTTCCTTCGGAATAGCGTTCGCTTCCGAGTCCTCGTTCAAAAGAGACTGATTCGAACGCCGGAACGCGTTGATCACGTGATTGAACGTGAACGTATGCGCCTTACCGATACGGTAGTTAGCTGTTAAGGTTCCGTTCCAGTTATTATTATCCGACCGGGTGTTCTGATAAGATTGCTCACCGGGCATCCGGAGCGGACGCATCTCGCCACGCCAATTATATTCATAGGAAGAGGTATCTACATTATTCGTCATGTTCTTATTATAATTCGCCGTCAATACCACATCCAAGCCCCTAACGAAGAAATCACGCTTGCGATAGTCCAACGACGGCATGATCGAGTATCCCTTCCGATATTTGCCGCCAAACACCACTTCTTGGCGTACGCCCGTCTGTATATCTTTATACATATGTGAATAGGTAAACCCGAACATCAAACGATCCGCCCATTTCTTATCCACGAAACCGATTTTCCCGATAACGGCCTCGTTATGATACGTATCATGAAAACGCTTCACATGCTCGATCTTTTTCTTATTGATCGCTCCGGTCGTAAAGTCCTTCACCGGAGTATCCACATAGTAATTATTATCCGAATAATTCTGAAAAACGTTGATCTCATACGTGAGTCCGCTCCGGAAAGTTTGTCCGAAGTTCACATAAGATTTATGCGTATTGAAAGACCCGTATGAATAAGAAGCATCCAAGAACCATTTGTCCCGGTTCTTCTTGGTGATGATATTGATAACACCTCCGATAGCGTCTGTTCCGAAACCCACCGGTACCACACCCTTATAGACCTCTATACGCTCGGCATAATTCACCGGAATGTTATTCAGTCCGAAAGAACTGCCGACACCTTCTTGCGGAACCCCATCGATAAAGATCTTGATATGCTTGCCGGTAAATCCATCCATCATCAGTTGCATATCCGAGCCGACACCGCCGGACTCCCGGATCTTCATTCCGGGCGCTTGAGCCAAGGCTTCACTCAAGTTCTGGGTTGAATTTTGCAAGGCTTTCGTATCGAGGGCCACGGCATTGAACGCAGAACGCTTGAGCCGGGTCACGCCATTAGAAACGACAACCACCTCATCCAACTCCGTAGCTTGAGGGCTGATTACCACATTCATCTTCGTCCGTTCCCCACGCATCAGTTTCACGGGTTTCTCTACCGTCTTATATCCGATAGCCGATACTACTAATGTATATTCTCCCGCGGGAGCTTGAAGATGATAGATACCTTCCTCATTCGTAGTCCCGCCGTAATTCGTACCTTTTAGATAAACGGTAGCGAAATCCACGGTTGTTTTTTCCGTGGACAGGACTTTACCCGATATCATTGTTTTATGTTGAGAAAAAGCCGAGATGGAAATAAGCAACAGTAAAAAGGAGAGGAAAAGCCCTCTGATTTTCTTCATCATCATTTAATCAATTATGTTATTTAAAACGTTGCAAAGTTACGATCAGAGACTACAGCCCCACAATACCTAAGAATGGGTAAAATCACATTAAAAATCCACGGAGGTATACCAAACAATCCCCTTATTCAGGTAATTGGATGTATGGAGTAAGTTCGTAAAATTGAGTTATGTCAAATTTTAAATCTATTTAAACCCAATCGCAAGTTTTTGAGAGACATTTTCTTAATAAACTTCAAAAAGGTTAACTATATTTGCGAGAAACAGATGTTTAATTTTAATTCTTTATCACCATGACAGACAGAAGAACATTTTTGAGAAACATTTCATTACTTACTTTAGGGGGCATAGCCAGCCAAAAAGTAATGGCTTCAAATCCCACCAGATCCATACCCGCCACGGATGCGATATCCTCGGCAACCGCCGGGAAAAAGATGGGATTGCAAACCTATTCGCTCGGACAGGAGTTACTGCAAGATATGCCTAACGGATTGAACCGATTGGCAAAAGCGGGATATACCGATCTGGAGATTTTCGGATATAGGGAAGACACTGGTAAATTCGGTGATTATAATCCTAAAAATACGACATTCATCGCCTCCAAGGATTATAAGAAAATGGTGGATGATGCCGGTTTGAGAATCAGTAGCTCACACCTGACCCCTTCTCTTCGTGAGTACACGAAAGAGAATATGCCCAAATTCGACGAGTTCTGGAAAAAGGCAACCGATATCCATGCCGAGCTAGGTGTTAGTTGTATGGTACAACCGAGTTTACCCCGTATCGAAAACGAGGATGACGCCAAAGTAGTATCGGAGATCTTCAACCGTGCCGGAGAGATCACGAAGAAAGCCGGAATCCTATGGGGTTACCATAATCATAGCAATGAGTTCAAACGGGTATTGAAAGCCGGCGAGAAACCGGAACAGAACCCGAATCCGTGGGCACCTCCTAAAGGTACTTATATCGAGGAGTTATTCCTAAAAAATACCGATCCGGATAAGGTTATGTTCGAGTTGGATGTATATTGGGCCGTTATGGGGCAGCAAGATCCCGTGGAATGGATGGAGAATTATCCGAACCGTTTTAAGTTATTGCACATCAAGGATCGTTGGATCATCGGTGATTCCGGTATGATGAATTTCCCGAATATATTCAAAAAAGCGTACGAGATCGGTATCCTCGGCTACTACGTGGAACTGGAAGGTGACAAAAAAGGCCGTACCCAGTTCGAGGGCGTAGAGAAGAGCGCCGCCTATTTGCAAGCCGCTCCGTTCGTTAAATAAAACATCCCGATTTATCCCATAAAAAAGACAGTGTTTCCGTAGGGCGATCATATGCTTGGGAACACTGTCTTTTTGTTTATTTTGCCTTCAAAAAAACACGTACGTCTTTTTTCGGAAACATGTACATGTTTTTCACGAAACACGTACATGTTTTTTCAAAGGGCATTACATGATTAAAAACTCATCTTTACACCGGCAAAATAACTTCTCGGGCTAGCCGGGCCATAGATATAGGAGGAATCCCGGTTCTTACCTTGGTCAAAGTCGGATTGGTAAGCGTTAAACAGATTCTGCACGCCTCCATTTACTTCTAGTTTCAGCTCTTTGTAAAGCGGGAACTCATACGCAAGCTTGATATTCATATCAAAGAAATCCGGAGTCTCCACCGCCTTATCCAAAGGTATATATCCCGCCAAATGCTGCACCAACATACTTCCCGTATAGGTTCCCGACAGGGAAGCCGTGAAACGTTTGAAAGGCGTAAGGGTAGCCGTAAAATAACCATAGATATCCGGCGTACGGAACATCTTTGTCTCGGCTGGCACATTCTCGTCATCGCTCCATTTCTCGGCCTCTTTATAACGGCTTCGCTGGAAAGTAGCGCCCGCTTGCAAAGATAGCCATGAAGTTAACACCGACTTTCCTTCCAAGGTTAATCCCATCACTTTCGCCCCGGAACCGTTACGACGTTCCTTAATCAGATTGCCTTGCTCATCTTTCCCAATATCTTCCAAGACAAACACATCACTTAAGCTGGAGTAAAAACCTTCCACCAAGAAGTTCAACTGGATACCATTCTTAAAACGATGGTAAAAATCGACCGAAGCACTCAAGCTCTGCGATTTCTCCTCGGATAAATCTTTCGCACGCTGGATCATAGCGACCTCTCCGCCGACCGCCGAGATATGCATATCCTCATCGAACGCTTGCGGGGCACGGAAACCACTGGAATAACTAGCCCGGATATTGATATCTTCCGTCGGGTTAAAACGGATATTCGCACGAGGGCTGAATATTACATGATCCATCATATTATGTTTATCCAAACGACCGCCAATCAAGAAGCTCCATCGCTTATTTTTCCACTCATTCTGCAAAAACGCACTCTCGATATGCACCTTCTGATTCGTAAAGCGATTATACCCGATCATCTCGTCTTTCAAATGATCGAAACTATACTCCAAACCGGCAGTCAAATCCGATGGCATAAACAAGAATTTATCAAAACTATAAGCATATTGCGTACCGGCCATAACCGTCAGGTCCGTAGTCTTGCCGTAAGCGTTCGGATCTTGGTTCGTCCCGTAATAACTATCCCGGTCTGTATTCTGGGCAGAAGTGAAAACACTCCATTTATGTTTGTAATCCTTGGAGAAAAGATCGAATTTCAGACCTCCTCCATCAATCGAATGCTCCAACTGTTCGGCGATATCCGCTTCATGAGGCGGACGATCCAACAGATTTCCTCCCCTGCGGTATTCATTCATATGATGATACTCGAATGTCAATTTACTATAAGTACTCGTTTTCAGGTACGAACGGAAACCAACCGTTTGATTCTTCAATTTAGGCAACTCCGTAAACCATCTCCATCCTGATCAAAACCGGAACGATGACGGTTCTGGCCAAAAAGATATAAGCCCGCTTTCCCATTTTCCGATACCAAAGAGGCATTTAGGGTCGTATTATTATCGAAAGCAGATGTCCCGCCAATCGAGGTTAACGTATGCGACAATTCCCCGGAATTTCTCAAGGGCTCCTTCGTGATGATATTAATTGTCCCGGCGATAGCGGACGAGCCGAACAGTGCCGATCCCCCTCCTCGCATCACCTCTACCCGCTCGATCATATTCGCCGGTATTTGCTCAAGCCCATATACGCCGGATAAAGCACTGAATATGGGACGTGAATCAATCAGTATTTGGGTATAAGGTCCGTCTAATCCATTGATCCGGACTTGCTGGAAACCGCAATTCTGGCAATTCGTCTCCACCCGTACACCCGGTTGGAAATTTAGTCCCTGTGCCAAATTCACCGCATTGGTCGTAGTAAAAACCTTCGCATCCAATACATTCACTAATGTGGGAGCCAACCGGCGGGAAGTTTCCGCACGATTCGCAGATACCACCACGCCATCCAAGGCGATCTGGTCTTCTTCCAGTTCTACATTAATCTCTAAGGTTTTTCCTTTCTTTAGGCTCACTTCTTTAGAGACAGTCTTATACCCGAGCGCTTTATATTCCAGCGTAAATTTACCTTCCGGCAGATTCTTCAGGAAATAATGTCCCGAGTTATCGGTGGTCGTACCGATCGTGGTACCTTTTAACAATACGTTGATAAAGGGAAGATGTTCCCCTGTTTTCTTATCCAAGACATGTCCGAAAACATTTGCGTCTGAGTCGTTTAGACGGTCCTCTCCCGTGGCCTGAGCTACCGTTAGGGCACAGCACAGGCATAGTATAAAGATGAAAAATTTATTCATTTTAATTTATTCTGATAAGTAATACAATGTTATTAATCTCACAATATCAGAATATGGGAGGAGCCCGAAGCGTACGTCTTCCCCGGAAGGGAACGATATAGTCCGGATAGACCGGAGCGAAAGATAAGTTACGGATAAAGGAATAAAAAGCCGCCAGCAGAATAGCGACGAAAGCCGCACCTGTTATCTGCAAGACAGATAACTGATGAAGCAACTGAAACTCGGCGTAGCCATGTTCATGGTCCGGACGACCATCGTCCGTTTTATGATACGGGTGAGAATGGACGATTGTTACCCCGTTGACAATATGAACGTGGGTAAACGCAATAATACATCCCAAATAGGCTATGAACAGCGCAGGGAGTAATATCCTCAGATATTTTCTTAATCTATCCATCTCTTTTCTCTCGATCGCAAATATAGTAATATAACCGATAAAAGAGATACGCTGTTCAAAAATTACCTATTTGTAGGTATTTCATCAACCGAGTACACCACGTACCCGATCTTCAAAGGCCGAAAGGGCCGCTTTGGCGCCTTCTCCCATAGAAATAATGATTTGCTTAAAGGGTACGGTGGAAACGTCGCCCGCTGCATAAATACCCGGGACATTCGTCCGGCAATGTGCGTCAATCACGATCTCACCGGGACGATTTGTTTCGACAATCTCCTTAAAGACACCACTATTAGCGGCTAAGCCGATTTGAACAAAAATACCGTCTAAATGAATAACACGCTCTTCCCCTGTCTTACGATCCTTTGTACGGATACCGGTTACCTTGTCGCCATTTCCAACCACCTCGGTTGTTTGTGAACTAACAAAGATCTCGACATTCGGCAAACTCTTCGCTTTCTCTTGCAAGACTTGATCCGCTTTTAACTCATCCATAAACTCCAAAACGGTTACTTTCGAACAGATCCCCGCCAAATCAATAGCCGCCTCGATACCGGAATTTCCACCGCCAACCACGGCAACATGTTTTCCCTTATAAAACGGACCGTCGCAATGAGGACAAAAAGCCACTCCACGCCCTATATACTCTGCCTCACCCGGTACATTCAATTTACGCCAGCTAGCGCCCGTAGCGACAATAACCGCCGGAGCCTTGAATATCTCACCTCCAGCCGTAGATAAAACCTTCTCGTTTCCTTCTATCGTTACCTTCTCTATACGACGATGCTCCAGCAGGTCAATCGGATATTGCCGCATATGCAAGCGCAGATTGTCAGCCAACTGGGTACCTGTTGTCTCCGGAACTGAAATCAGATTCTCAATTCCTACCGTCTCCTTCACCTGCCCGCCGATACGCTCCGCCACGACAGCGACACTCAGCCCCTTTCGTGCGGAATAAATAGCGGCAGAAGCACCAGCCGGACCCCCACCGACCACAACCACGTCATATCGTTTTACCGTCTTCTCCGTCAGGCTCTCATTGATTCCATACTGAGCTTCCAGCTTCGATAACAATTCACCGAATTCCCCACGTCCTACATGGATCAGTTTTCCATCCGCAAAGACAGAGGGGACGCCTTGTATCTTCAAGGCATCAACTTCCGCCTGATTGATAGCCCCATCTACCATCTCATGATGGATCTGAGGATTTAAAGTCGTCATAGCGTTTAATGCCTGTACCACATCCGGGCAATTCGTACAAGTCAAAGAGACATAGGTCGTCAGATGTATCGAGCCATTCAAGGCTTTAACACGATTACAAATACTCTCGTCCGGAAAATTCTTGCCTTTCCCATCTGAATTCAAGATCGCCAACAGCAAGGAAGTAAACTCGTGTCCATTAGGTACTCCACGAAACTTAATCCCCGTTTTCGCTCCATCCTTTAATAAAATGAATTCCAATCCATCCCCATCAGATACTCGCATAGATATTTTATCCGAACAAGAGGCAACATCACCTAATAAATCCAACAACTCTTGTCTACTTTCATGCGCAGGAGAGATCGATATATCAAAGGTATAATTCGCATTTAACCCTGCGAATATACCTTTTAATTGTTCTTTTAATGTTGATTCTAACACGATCTATACTCTTAATTATTTAGATTTTCCCTACCAAGTCAATGCTAGGTTTCAAGGTAGCCTCCCCTTTCTTCCATTTAGCGGGACAAACCTCACCATCATGTGAAGCGACAAACTGAGCGGCTTCAACTTTACGAAGTAACTCGGAAGCGTCACGACCGATATTGTTATCATGAATCTCGGCCACTTTGATCTTTCCTTCCGGATTTACCAAGAAAGTGCCACGGTATGCCATACCCTCTTCCTCAATCATCACACCAAACGCACGACTCAGTGCTCCAGTGGGATCCGCCAACATCGGATATTGGATCTTACGGATAGTCTCGGAAGCGTCATGCCAAGCTTTATGTACAAAATGAGAGTCTGTACTTACAGAGTAAATTTCTACTCCCATTGATTTAAACTGCTCATACTTCTCAGCCATATCGACCAACTCTGTTGGACAAACAAATGTAAAATCGGCCGGGTAGAAGAAAAAGATAGCCCACTTACCCAAAACGTCCTCGTTGGTTACAGTCTTGAAATTACCATTTTGAAAAGCTTGTACTTTAAACTCCGGAAGTTGAGAATTAATAATCGGTTCCATACTTGTTCCTATTTTTAAATGAATACTATTTGTTTTTATTTCCGATACAAAAATATAACATATTTCTTCATTAAAACAATTTTTCTAATCGATATATTTTATGAGGTTATAGATAACACTTTATCAATCAATAAAAAGGGCCTATCCTCACGGATAAGCCCTTCAATATCTTGGGTTTTGGATTACTACATAATTAGCGATTATAATTTACTTTATATACTTAATTGATTCTTTTGTATCCGTATACGGCACGGTCTCCCAATTCCTCCTCGATACGAAGCAGCTGGTTATATTTAGCCATACGGTCCGAACGACTTAATGATCCCGTCTTGATCTGTCCGCTATTGGTAGCGACAGCGATATCGGCGATCGTAGCGTCTTCCGTCTCACCGGAACGGTGTGAAGTAACGGTCGTGTATCCATGACGGTGAGCCATCTCGATAGCGTTCAGTGTCTCCGTCAAGGAACCGATCTGATTTACCTTGATCAAGATTGAGTTACCGCAACCTTCTTTAATACCCCTTGAAAGGAACTCTACATTTGTCACGAACAAATCATCTCCGACTAATTGGCAATGGTTACCAATACGATCTGTCAGTTTCTTCCAACCAGCCCAATCATTCTCACTCATACCATCCTCAATGGAATCGATCGGGTATTCGTTGATCAGCTTTTCCAGATAATCCACTTGTTCGTCGGAAGTACGTTTCACTCCTTTTTCTCCTTCAAACTTCGTGTAATCGTAGATTCCATCCTTATAAAACTCAGAAGCAGCGCAATCCATGGCTATCGTCACATCCTTGCCCGGCTCATATCCAGCGGCTTTGATAGCGGCCATAATAGAATTCAAGGCATCTTCCGTACCATCCAATGCCGGAGCGAAACCGCCCTCATCACCTACAGCCGTGCTCAAGCCACGATCGTGCAATACTTTCTTCAACGCATGGAATACCTCAGCGCCCATACGTAAGCCTTCCTTGAAAGAAGCGGCACCTACCGGACGAATCATGAATTCCTGAAAAGCGATCGGAGCGTCGGAGTGCGAACCTCCATTGATAATATTCATCATCGGAACAGGCATCACGTAGGTATTCGTTCCACCAATATATCTATATAAAGGAATATCCAAATAATTTGCGGCAGCTTTCGCTACAGCTAAAGAAACGCCAAGGATAGCGTTCGCACCTAGTTTCGATTTAGTTTTCGTACCGTCCAAAGCCAACATCGCATGATCGATACCTATCTGATCCAAGGCAGACATCCCCTTCAATGCCGGAGCGATAATCGTATTGATATTCTCAACCGCTTTCAATACGCCTTTACCACCATAACGCTTCTTGTCGCCATCACGCAACTCCAAAGCCTCGTTCTCGCCGGTGGACGCACCGGAAGGCACAGACGCACGGCCCATAACGCCGGACTCTAGTAAAATATCAACCTCTACTGTCGGGTTACCTCTTGAATCTAGGATCTCACGTCCTGTAATCTTTTCTATTTTCATTGCTTCTACGTTTTTTAAACTGACGCAAATATAGATGGATTACTTGAACCGTGAAATCACCACAAATTGCTATTTTCACCTCAATAATACCTGAATGTAGGTAGAGACTACAACACTCCCGCCCGCACCCGACTCAAAGATTCGGGTGTCATCAATAAATACGAGGCGATATGATTGACAGAAGCACGTTTCGCTGCTTCCGGATATTCCTGTTGAAAACGCAGATAACGTTTTCTTGCCGACTCAAAACGCCAAGAGTCCGCTTTCTCTTGCGAAAGCATCAAAGCCCACTCCAGTATTTTCTGGTACAATCTATTAATAGCTAAAGATGTTTTCAATAAATCGCTAAATTCCGAAAAAGAGATCCGGTGATAAACCGTCGGTTCCAATGCCTCGATTAATAAACGCGTCGGTTCTCTTTGGAATGTGCTGGCTATACAAATAACGATATTTCCCTCACAGGAGAAATGCTCGGTAATATCACGTTTATTCTTATAGTAAAACTGGCGTAATAATCCCGATTCCACATAATATAAATATTTAGATATTTGTCCGTTATCCAACAATAATTCTCCTTTCGCAGCCTTACTTGATTCTATGATCGAGGCCAGAGAATCCAAATCCGCATTGGGTAATGGATAAAAACGTTTGGATATCATTTCGGCTATTTCTTGTGGTGTCTTCATACTATTCATCATTTTCTGATCTATATCATTTTTTATCTCCTTACAAAAATAGATATTTGTTGCATATAACAAAACAAACACATATTAAATAGTCAAGGTTAGTCTAGGCAAAAAATTATTACTATCGTTTAAAAGCTAATCGGATTAGATTGTTTTCCCTGATTAGCTGTTGCATAATCGCAAGGCTTGATCGAGAGATCAGGACTTGTTATTTTCTGGTTTGTAGCGAGAGAATATCGCTTTCGCATTATCTAAACGTTCTTTTGATAAGGGTTCCACCCCCTTTAACGGATAATCGAGGCCTAATTGCTCATATTTATAGGTTCCCATCGTATGATAAGGCAATAATTCCACTTTGCGAACCACTTTATATGAACTGACATACCGAGCTAACGCCTCCAGCCACTCGTCATTATCCGTATATCCGGGGACAATAACATGGCGAATCCAAGTATCTATGCCACGTCTCTCCAATTCATCCAAGAACAGAAGCGTATTATCCTGCTTGACACCCGCCAGTAACGGATGTAAATCCGGGTTTAAAGTTTTGATGTCCAATAACACTAAGTCCGCATAATCCAAGACTTCCCAAGCTTTTGAGGTACATACGAAACCAGATGTGTCCAAAGCTGTGTGAAGACCTTGCTCTTGGCACAAACGGAAAAACTCTTTCAGAAACTCCGGTTGCAATAAAGGTTCCCCACCGGTAACAGTCACCCCCCCACGGGCGATAAAACTCTTATACCGTAAGACTTCCGTCAACAGCTCACCGGGAGTCATCTGATATTTCACCTTCCCTTTCGGGTTCCAAGTATCCGGGTTATGGCAATACAGGCAACGCAACGGGCAGCCCTGCATAAAAACAACAAAGCGAATTCCGGGACCATCTACGGTCCCGAAACTCTCTAATGAATGTATCTTACCTTTTATCACTTACAGTGAATGGTTAATGGTTCTTGAAATAACATCCAACTGTTGTTCACGAGTCAGTTTCACGAAGTTTACCGCATATCCGGATACACGGATCGTAAGTTGCGGATATTTCTCGGGATGTTCCATAGCGTCGATCAACAAATCCTTATCAAATACGTTAACATTCAGATGCTGACCTCCATCCGGAGTAAAATAGCCATCCAATAAGCTAACCAGATTATTGATCTGCACTTCACGCTCCTTACCCAACGTAGCCGGAGAAACAGCGAAAGTATAAGAGATACCGTCGTGCGCATGCTGGAACGGAAGCTTCGCTACCGAAGCTAGCGCAGCGATAGCACCTTTCGTATCACGACCGTTCATAGGGTTCGCGCCCGGAGCGAAAGGAGTTCCACCAATACGGCCATCCGGTGTCGTACCGGTCTTCTTTCCATACACCACGTTAGACGTGATCGTAAGAATCGACTGAGTCGGTTTCGCATGGCGATAGGTCTCGTGCTGGCGCAAATATTCCATGAACTTCTCGGTGATCTCTACAGCGATACTATCCGTACGATCATCGTTATTACCGAAAGGAACATATTCGCCCTCACGTTCGAAATCAACCGCCAAGCCACGCTCGTCACGGATCACACGTACTTTCGTATCACGGATAGCAGCCAACGAATCGGCAACGATAGAAAGACCGGCGATACCTGTCGCACGGATACGCTCTACATCCCCATCGTGAAGCGACATCTCGAATGCCTCATACGCGTATTTATCATGCATATAATGGATTATCTTCAAGGCGTTCACATACACTTTCGCCAACCAGCGCATCATTTGCTCATACTTAGCCATCACCTCATCGTATTCCAGATACTCGCCGCGAACCGGCTCGAACATCGGGGCTACCTGTACGCCGCTGCGCTCATCCCGTCCTCCGTTGATCGCATATAATAAACATTTCGCCAAATTCGCACGGGCTCCGAAGAACTGCATCTGCTTACCGATCTTCATAGGAGAAACGCAACAAGCGATACCATAATCATCTCCATAATCCGGACGCATCAAATCGTCGTTCTCATATTGGATAGCCGACGTATCGATAGAGACCTTGGCACAGAAACGTTTCCAGTTCTCGGGAGCGTTCTTAAACCACAGAACCGTCAAATTGGGTTCTGGTGCCGGACCTAGATTATATAATGTATGGAGATAACGATAGGAAGTTCTTGTTACCAAAGAACGGCCATCCACTCCTTGGCCGCCCAAGGACTCTGTTACCCAAACCGGATCACCGGAGAACAAATCATTGTATTCCGGCGTACGTAAGAAACGAACGATACGCAACTTAATGATCAGCTGGTCTACCAATTCTTGCGCCTCCTCTTCGGTCAACTTACCCTCACGGATGTCTTTCTCGATATAAATATCCAAAAACGTAGAAGTACGTCCGATAGACATCGCCGCGCCATCTTGGTCTTTTACCGCCGCCAGATAAGCTAAGTACACAAACTGAACTGCCTCACGAGCGTTTTGTGCCGGACGAGTCACATCAAAGCCATAGCTAGCGCACATTTTCTCGAACGCTTTCAAAGCCTTGATCTGTTCAGAAATCTCCTCACGGCTCTGGATGATCTCTTCCGTGATCTCTTGGATATCCAAACGATTCAAGAAACGCTTTTTCTCCTCGATCAAGATTGCCGTACCATACAGAGCGACACGACGATAGTCACCGATAATACGTCCTCTGCCATACGCATCGGGCAGACCGGTGATAATAGCCGAACGACGTGCGGCAATCATCTCTTCCGTATATGCGGAGAAAACGCCCTCGTTATGAGTCTTACGATACTTCGTAAAGATCTCTTTCGTCATCGGGTCCAAATGATAACCATAAGCTTCCAAGCTATTCTCGACCATACGGATACCGCCTTTCGGGAAGATACCACGTTTCAGCGGAGCATCGGTTTGTAACCCAACGATCACCTCATTCTCCTTATCAATATAGCCCGGGCCATATACATCGATCCCTTGAGGTAATTTTGTCTCGGCGTCATAAACTCCCTTTTCCCTCTCGACCTTAAACATCTCGGTCAGCTTGTTCCAGACCTTACGGGTCTTCTCGGAAGAAGCGACTAAAAAGGAATCATCCCCTTCATAAGGCGTATAGTTACTCTGGATAAAATCTCTTACATTGATCTCTCTCTTCCAGGTCTCACCCTTAAAGTGATCCCAGTACTCATTCTCAAATTTCATAAACAATCTTATCTAATACCACATTTTTACCGGCACAAAGGTAAAACTTTTATCCTCATGTTCCTGTAACATTTGCGACACCCCTCTAAAATCCCTATAAATAGGTATTAAAAATATACAAGAAGAAACGGGATAGTAATGCGATGCTTTGCACGAAGTCTCCATTTTATTCACTATCTTTGCCTACAGAACGTAAAAGTTAATCTGGATCAAACACATGAGAAATATCCTGTTTACCGTTTTATTTATAGGAATACTATCTTTAATCGCATCTCCTATCTCACTCGCGTCTAAATCTTTGCATAAGGCAAATATGATTAATTTGTCGAACAATGCCATTATTTGCATGCATCAAGATCCGGATGGCTATTTGTGGATCGGGACTTACGACGGACTTAACTTATACAACGGAAAAGATACGTATGTATATCGTTTCGAATTAAATAACAAAAACTCTCTTTGTAGTAATATCATTCACAAAATATCCGACGCAGAACCCGGCTTTTTATGGATATCAACCTCTTTAGGTATCAATAAATTCTCGCTAAAGAAACGGAAAGTCACCGAGTCTTACCCGGGATACATGGAGAGTGATCTGGTAGCGACCGATTCATCCGGTATCACATTAGCCATTTGTAAAGAAAACCGGATATCTTGTTACACCCCATTTAGCGATGGATTCCGGGATCTGCCGAGAGAAGGGATAGGCCCTCAAACCGTACGGACTTTATTCGCCGGAACAGACGGATATTTTTATTTACTATTGACCTCGGGAATACTGAAAAAGTTAACACCGGATTTCTCCAATACAACTTTTAATTTACTATCGGAAGAACGCCAATTCCATAATAAACCGATCTTATCCGCATTTCATGAGAATAACCATATCTTCATTGTCGATACCGACAATAAGTTATATCGCCAACAGGTAGACGGAAGCGGGAAAGAATTCCTGTTTGATCTGTCTGGAATGACAAATAAATATGGAAACATCATTAAGATATGTACCTTCCAATCCAATGTATATATCGTTTTCCGTAACGGCAATATTCTAGACCTAAGCCAACCGGAAAACACGATAGACACGGGCATCGGTATCTTTTGCCTGATGAACGATAAAAGACAGGAGATTCTTTGGGTAGGGACCGATGGACAAGGCATACGGATGTTTTACGATAAACCCGATCTTTTCGGCTCTATCTTACTCAAGGATTTACCGATTAATATACAGAACCCCATACGTTCTTTATATACAGACAATGATCGATCCCTTTGGTTCGGGACAAAAGGAGACGGAATTGTCCGGATACAAGCCTATGACACTTACCCAAACAAAAAGGCGATTCCACAAAGCGCTATCACGCATTTCACCACCGCCGACGGATTATCCAGCAACCGGGTATATAGCTTCCAGAGAAGCGAATTCCATCCTTGTATCTGGATCGGTACGGAAGGCCCGGGGCTCTGTTATTATTCTTATAAAGAAAATCGAATAAAGACGATCCCGCAGCAAGAGGACACTCCCCCTATCCGCTATATCCATTCTATTTGTGAGGTAAACGACTCGACATTATGGTTGGCGACAACCGGCAACGGATTACTGAAGGTTACTTTACGTATGGATAAAGTCACGCCTACAATCAGTAAGATACAAACCTTCCCGCTAAAAAACGGGGAGAATACCTGCAAAGAGATTCAATCCATGATATATGATAACGACTCGACCTTATTTCTCGGGAGTCGTGGCGGTTATGGGGTTATTAGTTTTAACATATTCAACCAGAAATATGAGTTCCTGCAAACCAACAATTTAAGGAATCCGGCCATTGGAGACGTGTTATCTGTATGCCAGACCGAGGATTCTACTTTCTATGCAGGCGCCAGCTCCGGACTTACCCGGATTAAATTTAAAAGAGGAAAGATACATTTACGCCAATTCGATAAAAGCAACGGGATCGCAAACGACATGATCCATGGCATTCATGAGGGGAATGATAGCTGTATCTGGTTAAGCACCAATAAAGGTCTCACCAAATATAATCCCCGGAATAATTTTTTCCATAATTATCATCAACCTTATTTTAGCGTCACGGAATTCTCTGATGACGCTTATTGGAAATGCCCATACTCCGAGCGTTTATTCTTTGGAGGCATCAACGGATTAGTCTGGGTAAATAAACAAACGGAGCCGGAGCATACCTATCAACCCGAATTAAGTTTCTTCGAGTTGCAAATGGATAAACAAATCCTTCCATTATATAAGGACATCAGCCGGAACGGTGTAACGGTTCCGGCTGATGTGCAATCGTTAACGATTGCGTTCGTCGCTCCGGATTACATCAACGGGGAGAATTACGAGTATTCGTATCAGTTGGTCAACTATAATTCCTCTTGGGAAAAATTGCAAAAGACAAACAAGGTAACTTTCATGAACCTCCCGTACGGGGAATACTTGCTGAAAGTCCGTTATCGTAACGATGTCATTGATTCGTCGGCAAAAGAATACACCCTACCTATCAAGGTATTACCTCCTATTTATCTAAGCTCATTAGCTATTTTCACGTATCTTTTTATCGGTACGGTTTTAATCATCATTGCCATCTATCGCATCCATTACCAAATACTAAAGAAACAGAAACAAATAGCAGACAAGATCAAGGAGGAGCAAAAAGAGAAGCTATACGAGTCTAAGCTGAATTTCTTTACCCATATCACGCATGAGTTATGTACCCCGCTTACCTTGATCAATGGCGTGGAGAATTATATCCAAGCCTATGCCGCCACCTCAAAAGACAAGACATTAGAAAAATACACTTCAGTCCTCCGGGAAAATGTAGAGGAACTGAACGGGCTTATCCAAGAAATCCTTGATTTCCGGAAAGCGGAAGACGCTGGATTCAGTCATACGCACATCCGAAGAGTATCCGTATCCTCTCTTTTGCGAACTCAATTCGAATGGTTTTACCCACTATCCGAGCAACACCAAATCCAATTCAAGATCGATGCTCCCAAAGAGCTTTATTGGAATACGGATTCCGTCTATTTCAAGAAGATCCTAGCAAATCTGATTTCCAACGCATTTAAGTATACGGAAGACGGGGGCACGGTTCGTATCTCCTTACATGAGGAGGAGAACTTCCTCGTCCTTAAAGTTTACAACACCGGCAAAGGAATCGAGGAGGCAGACATGCAAAATATTTTCGACCGATATCGTATCCTTGGCACGATGGATAACGACGATAACAGGCAAAATACGGCACGGAATGGCCTCGGCTTATTTATCTGCCACAGCCTCGTACAATCCTTAGGTGGTAAAATCGACATAGAGAGTGAGGTCGGCCAATATGCTGAATTTACAGTTACCTTACCTTTTGGCATCGTAGAGGAGAGCTCAGACGACACGATAGACGAAGATATTCCCGTATCGCTTCCTTCCCCAAACACGGATATACAAAAGCCGCAAATCTCACATACGGCACAAAAAGAGACGGAAGATAAACCGATGATACTCGTTATCGACGATCATAAAGACATCGTCTGGCTAATCACGGAAACCCTCTCTTCCGAATATCAGGTTCAGGAAGCTTATAATGCGGAGGAGGCTCTGGAATTCCTCAAGCAATACACTCCCTCCCTTATCATCACCGATATCATGATGCCTAATATCGACGGATTGGAATTGATCTCTCTTATCAAGGAAAATAGATATACCCGTCATATCCCGCTTATTATCGTATCTGCCAAAATATCAGACCAAGAGCAAGCGGCAGGACTTAATATAGGAGCGGATGCCTATCTAACCAAGCCTTTCTCGCCAACAGTTCTCCTATCCGTCGTGAACCGATTGATGACAAATCAAAGAGAATTAAAAGAGTATTTCTATTCTCCGGAAAGTGCTTATCAATATACGGAAGGGCAATTATTACATCAAGAAGACAAGGAATTCCTTGACGCCGTAACCGCTATCATCAAAGAAAATGTCAGCAAGGAAGGACTCGGTCCCGAGCTGGTAGCGGACGCACTGAATATAAACACCCGCATCTTATATCGCCGTTTCAAGAAAATATCTACCATGACGCCGAGTGATTTTATAAAGGATTATAGGTTAAACTATGCAGCGCAATTACTCGTAAATACCAACATGAGCGTTCAGGAAATTATTTATAATGTAGGGATTTCTAACAAATCATACTTCTATAGGGAGTTTGCCCGTAAATATAACATGACTCCTAAAGAATACCGCACAAAAGAGGCATAAATCATTGATTCCTAAATAGTGTCATAATCTACCAAAAGAGTATCATAATCTGCCATATGCATTTCATGACACTTCTTCGGTATTTCAAAGCACTCTTCAATTCGTTAAGACCTATTAATATTGCTGTCGAATAACAAAGCAAACCGCTTGTGTGTATTCTTCCTTCGGGAAGCACATTATTAACTTTTAATTTAATGTTTTTATGAAAAAAAAGAGTGAAGGTAAGACGAGGAAATGCCTGACTTTATTAGGTGGACGAACCTCTTTGTTACTTTGTTTATCTTTAATGTTTCAGTCCTCTTATGCGGCCGAAGATTCTACTGTTCCTGAAATGGGAAACATGGAGATTCATCAGATCGCACAGCAAAGTTCAACCATTAAAGGTGTAGTAAAAGACCAAAAGGGTGAACCTCTGATTGGCGTTAGTATTGTTGTGAAAGGAACCACGAACGGAACAGCTTCGGACTTTGACGGAAATTTCACCTTGGATGTGCCGGATAACAGCACATTGGTATTTTCCTTCATCGGCTTCAAATCCCAAGAAGTTCGTTATACCGGGCAAAAAACATTGAACATAGTCTTAGCTGAAGACTCTGAGACACTAGACGAGGTAGTAGTCGTAGGTTACGGTTCCCAAAAGAAAGGTGAGATCACCTCATCCGTTACCAGCGTGAAAGCATCCGACTTTAACAAGGCACCGGTAGTGAACCCGATGCAATTGGTGGAAGGACGTGTAGCTGGTCTGACTGTATCACGTGGTAGCACCGACCCGAATGGCGAGGTAAAAGTACAGATGCGTGGTGCCTCATCTCTGAAAGGTAGCAATGAGCCTCTCGTTATTATCGACGGTATGCCGGGTAATATGACTTCTTTGAACGCTATCGCACCCGAGGATATCGAGGCGATCGACGTATTGAAAGACGGTTCCGCAGCCGCTATCTACGGAACCCGGGGTAATAACGGTGTGATCATCGTCTCCACGAGACGTCCGCAAGCCGGAACTACTCAAGTGGATTACTCAGGATATATCATGCACGAGGCGGTTTATAAACGGCCGGAAATCTTAAATGGAGACGAGTTCGTCGCTTATGGCAAGGAAACCAACAACGCCAATATCCGCGACTTTGGTGGACGGGATAACCATTACGACGCTTTATTGAATAAGAGTAATTTCACCCATGTACACAACTTGACCGCTACCGGTGGTAATGGTAAGACAAACTATCGCGCTTCTTTAAATTACAAAAAGAATGATGGTATGATCCGTAACACCAGCCGTGAAACGATCAATGGCTCTATCGCCGTGAACCACCGTGCGTTTGATGATAAACTACAGCTTTCTTTCAATCTAGCAAACTCTTTCGTGAAAGTGGACGCGGTTTCCGATGATGTGGATAAGGTAGGAGATATCCCTAATTACGGCATATTATACCAGGCGATCCGTATCAACCCGACGATGCCTATTTATAAGGAAGACGGCTCCTTCTGGGAAACTTACAGCGGTTACGAAGATTTCAACCCGGTAGCCCGCATATACCAGCGTACCAAGAAAAAGGAATTCAAGAATTTATTGGCGAACTTCAAGGCTCAATATGAGATTATCCCCGGTCTGACAGCCGCCGCTTTCTTCGCTATGGAGAAGAACGACGCATTAACTAACGATTATAGTATGCGTGAGGAATATAGCCAATATAAAGACGGTACAAACGGACGCGCCAAAAAAGAATATTATCAGAATACCAATCGTACTACTGAATGGACAGCAAACTACAATACTTCCATCAACGGCGTACACAATATTACCGGTTTGCTGGGATACAGTTACCAAGATTTTGAATACGAGCAATTCAGCGCCGAGAACAAAAACTTCTTGACGGACGTATTCGGTACCAATAACCTAGAAGCCGGCGGTTACCTAAAAGATGGTAAGGCCGAGATGAAGAGTAAAAAAGAGACCAGCAAACTGATCGCCTTCTTCGCCCGTGCCAACTATAATTACGACGGTAAATACATGGCCAGCGCCTCTATCCGCCGTGAAGGTTCCACAAAGTTCGGAGCGAACAACAAATGGGCTTGGTTCCCCTCTGTCAGCGCAGGCTGGATGATCTCTCGTGAGGACTTCATGGAGAGCCAAGAAGTATTCGACGTATTGAAATTCCGTGCCGGTTTCGGTATCACGGGTAGTCTACCTACCGATCCATATATGTCTCTCGCTACCTACGGCACAGGTGCTGGAGCTTGGAACGCTTACACCGGTTCATGGCTAACCGCCACTTACGGTCCGAATATCAACCCGAATCCGGATTTGAAATGGGAGAAGAATGAGTCCTTGAACATCGGTTTCGACTTCGGCTTGCTAGGTGGACGCCTAAATGGTACGATCGATTGGTATAGTCGTACGACTCGCGACTTGATCAGTAGCTACAATGCCCAACAGCCATCCTTGATCTACAACACGATCACCACCAACGTAGGCACGATGAGAAATAGAGGTATAGAATTAGCATTAAACGCAGAGGTCGTAAAGACTAAGGATTTCTCTTACACGGCTAATTTCACGTTCTCATACGAGAATAATAAATTGACATCTTTGTCTAACGACGTGTACAAATCTTCTTACGAGGATCAATATGACCTGCCCTCTCCGGGTAACCCGGGCAAGGCTTACCGCCTACAAGAAGGACAGCCGATCGCGTCATTCTTCGGTTATGTATGCGATGGTATCAATCCGGACGGAACTTGGAATCTTCGCGACATAGACGGAAAGGAAGGTCTGTCTGACGCTGACCGTACCTTTATCGGTAATGGTTTGCCGAAATTCAAGGCTGGCTTACAGAACACATTTACCTATAAGAACTTTGACTTCAGCTTCTTCCTGCGCGGTATGTTTGATTATGACGTATTGAACGAGGGTGCTATTTATTTCGGAACGACTGTTAATATTGATCAGTCTGGCACAAACGTATACAAGGATGCCTTGAAGAACAAGGTAACAGAGCAACCATTGTTCTCTTCTTATTATCTAGAGAAAGGGAACTTCTTGAAGATCGATAACGTGACACTAGGTTATACATTCAACTTCAAAAATAATAAATATGTGCGCAACTTACGTATTTATGGTAATGTCACCAATCTTGCGACTATTACAGGATACTCTGGTTTAACCCCTGACGTAAACGTAACAGGACTACAAGCAGGTATAGAGAAGCGCGGATCTTATCCCACCACCCGTACCTTCACGTTTGGCGTTAATTTTGGATTCTAATTAAGTAACAATAGATTTAAGACAATACAATGAAAGCTTTAAAAAATATATGCGCAATTTCATTATTGCTGGGAGCTACCGCATTTACCTCTTGTACGGACCTGACAGAGGAAATACATAGCTCGGTAATCGCTGAGAATTATTACAACAATGCAGGCGAGGTAATGGCCGCCATGATGCGTCCATGGGGACACTTCTGTGGAACTATGCAAGTAGCCCAATCGCCTTGGTCATGTAACGAGTTATCTTCCGACTGTGCCGCATGGCCTCAAAAAGGTCGCCACGGCTATGACAATGGAGACTGGATTCGCTTACACCGCCATCAATGGATTCCTACGGATGGTCAAGTAGTGGATGCTTGGAAAAAATTATTTGAAGGTATCGGATATGCTAACAACTTCCTTACAGATACAGAGAATATAGATTTTGAAGCACTCCAAGTTCCAATGTCTAAAGCACAAGCACAAGCGGAGATGCGTGTATATCGCGCTTACTGTTATTGGTATGTGATGGATATGTTCGGTACGGCTCCAATTTGCGAGAAAATCGGTGAAATCAATCCTTCCTCCAAATCTCGCGCAGAGTTATTCGCTTGGATCGAAAAAGAGTTAAACGAGAGTATTCCTTCTTTGTCAGAGAGTAAAACAGAGACCTACGGACGTGTATCCAAATGGGGGGCTTACGCATTATTGGCTCGTCTCTATTTGAATGCGGAAATTTATACTGGACAAGCACGCTGGGATGATTGTATCGCAGCTTGCGATGAATTAGCTAAGGGAGGTTTCGCATTGGATAAGAAGTGGAACGACACTTTCCGTGCGGATAACGACAAGCGATCTACCGAGATTATCTGGTCAATCGTGTATGATGAAGTATATGCCAAAGGAATGGGTTGGTATCAACGTTGGTTGCATTACGCACACCAAACTGGCTGGGATTTGCAATCCGGTCCTTGGAACGGCTTGGTGACACAACCGACCTTTTATGACTCATTCGCTGACAACGACTTGAGAAAAATTGAGGGTTTCTTGATCGGTAAGCAATATCCTCGCAAAGTAGATGAAAACGGTAATTACTACTACGACACGACCGCAGAGCCTTTGAAAGGTTCAGAGGAGTACAATGGGCAGGATTTGGTATTCGTAAACTACATTAAGTCCATGACCGAGGGCGAAGAAAACAGCGGCGCTCGCTCTATCAAGTATGAGATCCAACCGGGTACTACCGGCGATATGAACAACGACTGGGTGATGTTCCGCTATTCCGAGGTTATCTATAACAAAGCGGAGGCCTTGATGCGTAAGAACGGGGGCAAAGCAACGCAAGAAGTGGTAGATATGATCAACAGCGTTCGTCAACGTTCTTTCAAGGCAGAGGATTGGGAGAAAGCGAAATATACGACCGCTACATTGACAATGGATGAGTTCTTAGCCGAAAAAGGTAGAGAGTTTGCTTTCGAAGGAATCCGCCGTACAGACTTGGTTCGTTTTAACAAGTTCGTAACCACTTCTTGGTGGGACAAGACTGCATCCAACGAACCAAAGCGTAATATCTTCCCTATTCCGCAAAGACAATTGGATGCTAACGCAAACTTATCTCCGAACGAGGCTAACTCATTGTTCTAAATATCAACTAAGTATAGTAGAAATCCATTATTAACAAATTAGCACTTGACAATGATAGAGGACTACTATACTTATTGATCTGAAAATATAAAAGGTTACCTTTGTCACTATCAAAGGTTATCCTTGGAACTATCAAAGGTGACCTTTTATGTTTCATCCTTTTCTAACTAATTGATACGACATGATAAATCTCAAGAAATCGATGTGTTGCCTTTTTCTGGCAGCCAGCTCAACAGTAGCGATCGCACAGACTAATGTAGTTGATCTTGTAAACCCGATCATCGGGACAAATGGAATGGGACATACATTCCCGGGCGCTTGTGTACCCTTCGGACTCGTGCAACTCAGTCCGGATACAGATACCATACCACACAACGTAGATGGTAAATACCAACCTCGCTCCTACGAGTATTGTGCGGGTTATCAACATAAAGACAGTAGCATCGTAGGTTTCAGCCACACCCACTTCAGCGGTACCGGCCACTCCGACCTCGGGGATATCTTGATTATGCCTACCACCGGAACGTTGAAGCTAAACCCCGGAACGGCCACGAATCCCGATGGCGGTTACCGTTCCCGTTTCTCGCATGGCACCGAGATATCCCGTCCCGGATACTACGAGGTGATGCTCACCGATTATGGCGTAAAGGCACAACTGACCACCACCCAACGGGTCGGCATCCACAAATACACATACCCTACGAACAGTGAGAACCAACGCATTATCCTTGATATGATTCACGGGATCTATAACTATGACGGCAAAGTTCTTTGGACCAATATTCGCGTAGAGAACGATACGCTGGTAACCGGCTATCGTATCACAAACGGTTGGGCACGTACCAACTATACTTATTTCGCCATGTCTTTCTCCAAACCGATCACGCATTACGGATGCGAAGAGAAAGCGAAAGTTAATTATCGGGGCGGTTATGCCAAGTTCAATATGAAAGAGAACTTCCCGGATATCGGAGGACGTAAGATCGTCGCTTATTTTGATTTCGATCCGAAAACGTCTGATGAGTTGGAAGTGAAAGTCGCCCTTTCCGGAGTCAGCACCGAGGGAGCCTTGAAAAATCTACGTGCCGAGGCTTCCGGTGCGGACTTCGACCAATTAGCCGCCAAAGCCTCCGATACTTGGAATAAAGCGCTCTCCGTCATCGACGCAAAAGGAAGCGATGATCAATTGGCTATGCTTTACACCTCCTTGTATCACACGATGATCAATCCTTGCGTATATACGGACGTTGACGGTCAATACCGCGGACTCGACCATAATATCCATCAAGCGGACGGATTCACGAACTATACGGTTTTTTCCGTATGGGATACCTATCGTGCCCTACATCCCCTGTTCAATATCATCAACCGACAAGTTAACACGGATATCGCCAAATCTATGTTGAAACATTGCGAGCAAAGCGTTCATCATGCCTTGCCGATCTGGAGCCATATGGCAAACGAGAACTGGTGCATGATCGGTTATCATTCCGTCTCTGTCTTGGCAGATGCTATCGCCAAAGGATTACCGATCGATAAAGACGCCGCGTTAAAAGCGATGATCAACAGCTCTACGATTCCGTATTATGAGGGAACCAAAGAGTTTATGGAATTAGGTTATGTTCCTTTAGATCGCAACGGTAGCGCAGGCTCCTTGACTTTGGAGTATGCTTATGATGATTGGACAATCTATAATACAGCTTTATTAGTGGGAAACCGATCCGTGGCCGATACCTATAAAAAGCGTGCGTCCAATTACGCGAATGTATTCGATACCTCGATCGGATATGCCCGTCCCCGTTATACGAATGGTAAATTCAAAGAGGACTTCAGTTTGTTAAGCACGCACGGTGAAGGGTTTATCGAGGGAAATGCCTTGAATTATTCCTTCTATGTCCCTCAAGATGTCAATGGTATGATTCAGTTGATGGGAGGCGAGCAAGCATTCATCACTAAAATGGATTCCTTATTCACGATGCATCTTCCCGATGAGTTCTTTGCCGAGACCGAAGACGTAACCAAAGAAGGATTACTAGGAGGTTATGTACACGGTAACGAACCCAGCCATCACATCCCATTCTTATACGCATGGACCAGCCAGCCTTGGAAAACCCAATTCTGGCAACGCGAGATCATGAATAAGATGTATCGCAACAATATCGACGGCCTTTGCGGTAACGACGACTGCGGCCAGATGTCCGCTTGGTATATCCTTTCCGCCATGGGATTCTATCCGGTTTGCCCGGGTACAGATCAATACGTATTAGGCGCTCCTTACCTTCCCTATATGAAGGTCCGCTTGGAGAATGGTAAGACTTTCGAGGTAAAAGCCGATAAAGTCAGCGACAAGAACCGTTATGTAAAAGCGGTAAAGCTAAACGGGAAACCCTATACCAAAGGATACATCACGCAGGATGACATCATGAACGGTGGAACGCTCACTTTCGAGATGACTTCCAGCCCGAACAAAAAGCGATTGTTCAACGGAGAGGATCGCCCTTATTCACTGACGGATTAACCCATTTTATCAGAAAAAACAGACAAGACTCATGAAGTATAAACAATTAATCAGCGGTGCTTTCCTGCTGTGGACTTGCATCGCTTGCTCCGGCAAAAAGGAACAGGCGGCTACAGTAGCGGAAGCCACCTCAAATCCTTGGGATAATTATTACATCGGAAAGATCGATTTCAAGAATCTTTCCCCCGAGGCTAAGGGCTCGGCAATCTATGCCGCCGTTATCCCTGATCCGGAAGCTTATATTACCAAGCACGCCCGCAAGGTCGTAGAGACGCTTTATTTCACTCCGGAAGATAGTATCCCGGGCATCGAGGAGATCCACTATACATTAAAGGAATACGACGGGGTATCCGCGAAAGACGGAGCGCCCCCTTCCATCAGTATCGTATACAGCACGAAATGGATCGAGAAAAGTTTTGCCAATAACGACACCGCGAAAGTGGATTACGAGACCCGTGGCGTATTATACCACGAGCTGACGCATGGTTTCCAATTGGAGCCTCAAGGCATAGGTAGCTATGGGACTAATAAGACTTTCTGGGCCATGATAGAAGGTGTGGCGGATGCCGTAAGATACTTAAACGGCGGTTTTACCTTGGAAGATCGTCCCAAAGGCGGCCATTATATGGATGGTTACCGCACGACAGGCTTCTTCCTCGCATGGCTTACGCAAACCAAGAGCCCGGATTTCCTGCGGAAGTTCAACCGAAGCACATTAGAGGTTATTCCTTGGTCGTTCGATGGTGGCGTGAAATATGCGCTCGGCAATGATTACGACATAGACTCCTTATGGAAAGAATATATGGCAACGATGGGAGATGAAGCGTAGCCCCGGCAAAGGCTACGACCAACGGCGGTAACACTCAACAAGTTACCGCCGTTCTTTTATAGTATCACTCCCGACCTTCCGCCAATAGGCATTATAAGGTCGCAACAATGCCCATCGTAAGCTCCTTATACTGCCCATCCTAACAACCTTACAATGGGCATTGTTACATTATTCCCCTAAAACACCTTCCTTATTTGCATTTCCGTAAACATATATCTACTTTTGCGAAAAAGTAAATATGGAACTTTATACCCGAATCCTGTTGCCGAAAGCACGATTCTCTTTCTCGTATGAGGACCGGGTCGTGATGATGGGCTCCTGCTTCGCCGAGAATATCGGGCGGAAACTGGAAGAGAATAAATTCTCCGTAGATATAAACCCATTCGGTACTCTGTATAACCCGGCTTCCGTAGCGGAAGGATTGCGGATGCTGCTACGCCCGGAGTATTTCACTCCCGGCGATTTATTCCAGCATGAGGGCATATACCATAGTTTTACCCATCATAGCCGTTTCTCCGCTCCCTCGGAAGAAGAATGCCTAGGCCATATAAACAGCCGCTTATCCGAATCCTCCGATTTCCTGCGAAAAGCGACCCGGTTGGTAATCACGTTGGGAACCGCTTTCGTCTACCGCCTCAAGAGCGACGGGCGAATCGTGTCGAATTGCCATAAGCTACCGGAAAAGATGTTCGATCGGCAACGATTATCCACGCAAGAGATCGTCGAGGACTGGAAACCTCTGTTACTAGCCCTTTGGGAACAAAACCCCGCCTTGAAAATCTTATTTACCGTAAGTCCAATCCGCCACTGGAAAGACGGGGCGCACGAGAACCAACTCAGCAAAGCCACCCTATTGCTAGCCACGGACGCCTTACAGAAAGATTATCCCGGCCGAATCGCCTACTTCCCCGCTTATGAGATCCTTATGGACGAGCTCCGGGATTATCGTTTCTATGCGGACGATATGCTCCATCCCTCCCCATTGGCCATTGATTATATTTGGCAACGTTTTATCGAAAATTTCTTATCCACAGACACTTCGGCAATCCTTAAAGAATGGGGTGATATTCAAAAAGCTATTAACCATAAGCCCTTTCAACCGGATAGCGAGGCCTATAAGCGGTTTATCCTTCAAACTTTGTTAAAGATGGAACGAATTAGCGAGAAAATTCCTTCCTTTGATATCAGAAAAGAGATCGAAATAGTAAAGTCTAAACTAAAATAAAAGAATGGAATACGCAATTAAAGAAATAGCAAGAGTTATCGGTGCTAAAACAAACCAATTGCTTGACGATACGGTCAGTTTATTGTTGACTGACAGCCGTCGTCTCTCCTTCCCGGAAAAAAGCCTCTTCTTCGCCTTGAAAACCAAGACGAACGACGGACATAGATATATACAGGAACTCTATAAACTTCGTGTTCGCAACTTCGTGGTAAGCGATATGCTACCGGAGTTCGAGAGCATGAAGGACGCAAACTTCCTGATCGTAAAAGATACGTTACGAGCTTTACAAAAACTGGCGACTCACCACAGGAAGCAATTCAACATCCCCGTGATCGGCATCACCGGTAGCAACGGAAAGACGATCGTAAAGGAATTCCTCTATCAACTGTTGCATAACGAGTTCAACATCGTACGTTCGCCTCGGAGCTACAACTCCCAGTTGGGGGTTCCTCTCTCGGTATGGCAGATGAGCGAGAAAAATACACTGGGCATCTTCGAGGCCGGTATCTCACAACCGGACGAGATGGAACGCCTGCAACCCATTATCGCCCCCACGATCGGTATCATCACGAATATCGGGGAGGCTCATCAAGAGAATTTCCTCTCCTCCAATCAGAAATGTATGGAGAAGCTGACGCTTTTCAATGATTGCGAAGCCATTATTTATGATGGGGATGATTTATTTATCGCCAATTGTATCGAATCGGCTTGCCTTTCTCATAAAGCGATCGCATGGAGCCGTACGGACTCCGAGGCTCCTTTGTTTATCGAGTCTATCGATAAGAAAGAGTTTGAGACGATCATTCACTGTACTTTACTGGGCTTCAACCGGGTCGTTACCATTCCGTTCACGGACGACGCTTCTATCGAGAACGTGATCCATTGTATGGCGGTTATGCTTTACCTAAAACCCACCAGCGTAAACGACGTAACAAAATTCTTGCATCTTGAGCCGGTGGCTATGCGATTGGACGTAAAGCAAGGTATCAACAATTGCCTGTTGATAAATGATACCTATAACTCGGATATCAACTCCTTGGATATCGCGCTCGATTTCCAACAAAGCCGCCGGGTAGGCAAGCAATTAAAGAGCACTTTAATCCTCTCCGATATCCTTCAATCGGGCACCTTGCCGAAATCTCTATATAAGAAGGTCGCCGATTTGGTTCGCCGTAAGAAGATAGATCGTATCATCGGTATCGGCCGCGACTTAAAGGAATATGCTTCCGTCTTCGAGATCGAGAAGGAGTTTTACACGACCACCGAGGGATTTATCAAGTCTCCTTCCTTCAAGAAATTCAAGGATGAGTTGATCTTGATTAAAGGTTCCCGCCATTTCCATTTCGAGCAGATCTCCGAGTTGTTGGAGAAGAAAGTGCATGAGACGATCCTAGAGGTAAATCTGGACGCGATCGTACACAACTTCAATCAGTATCGTTCCAAGCTAAAGCCGGAGACTAAGATGGTTTGTATGGTAAAAGCTTTTGGTTATGGAGCCGGCTCTTACGAGTTGGCGAAGACCCTTCAAGAACATCGTTGCGACTATCTGGCCGTGGCGGTAGCCGACGAGGGAGCCGAATTGCGTAAAGAAGGCATCTCGATCCCCATTATCGTCATGAATCCGGAATTCAGCAGTTTCAATGTCTTGTTCGAGAACCATCTGGAACCGGAAGTCTATAGCTTCCGCCTATTGGATGCCATGATCCGGGAGACCGAGCGCAGAGGGATCACCTCTTACCCTATCCATATCAAGATCGATACCGGCATGCATCGCCTAGGGTTTCAACCGGAGGATGTCCCGGCGATCTGTGAACGCTTGAGAGCGCAATCCGGGGTTATCGCCCGTTCGGTCTTCTCTCATTTAGCCGGAAGCGACTCGTACGTCTTCGATGATTTTACCCATCAACAATTGGATAAATTCACCAAAGCCGCAGGGGAACTAGAAAGCGGGTTAGAGTATAAGGTAATCAAACATATCCTAAACTCCGCGGGAATCGAGCGTTTCGCCGCTTATCAAATGGATATGGTACGTTTAGGTATCGGTTTATATGGAGTAAGCGCATCCGGACAAAAAGGCTTACGGAATGTCAGCACCTTGAAGACAACGATCTTACAAATACAAAACGTACCCGCAGGGGATTCGATCGGTTATAGCCGTATGAGTTATGTGAAACGTGATTCCCGGATCGCTATCATCCCGATCGGATACGCCGACGGACTGGATCGCCACTTCAGCAACGGAGGTGGGGAGGTCTTGATCAATGGACAACGCTGTCCGATTATCGGCAACATCTGCATGGACGCTTGCATGATCGATGTCACCGACATCCATGCGCAAGAAGGCGACGCCGTAATTATTTTCGGCGACGAACTACCGGTGAGCGAACTTTCGGATAAACTGAAAACAATCCCTTATGAGATATTAACCTCTATCTCGCCTCGGGTAAAGAGGGTTTATTTCCGGGAATAAGAAGTAACCGCCAACAAAGAATGGCTCTACCTTGTTTTAATATCAAGACACATATTCAAATGTCAGGCTATGATATTCATTTGCGTATGTTGCACATTTTGTGTATGTTTGTGCCGTAATTAATAAACAAGAGGTATGAGTCATAATTTATTGAAAGGCAAGAGAGGCATTATCTTCGGTGCGCTGAACGATATGTCTATCGCCTGGAAAGTGGCAGAAAGAGCCGTAGAGGAAGGTGCGACTATCACGTTAAGCAATACGCCTATCGCTGTTCGTATGGGTCAGGTAGATGCTTTGGCGGAGAAGTTGAATGCGCAGGTAATCCCGGCGGACGCAACCAGCGTAGAGGATATGGAGACCGTATTCGCGAAGTCAGTGGAAATATTAGGTGGTAAAATAGATTTCGTTTTACATTCTATCGGTATGAGCCCGAACGTACGCAAGAAACGTACGTACGATGATCTGGACTATGGAATGCTGGAAAAGACGTTGGATATCTCCGCTATTTCTTTCCACAAGATGCTACAGGTAGCAAAGAAACAAGACGCTATCGCCGAGAATGGTTCCGTGGTGGCATTAAGTTACGTGGCCGCCCAGCGCACGTTCTTCGGATACAACGATATGGCGGACGCTAAGAGCCTGTTGGAATCTATCGCCCGTAGTTTCGGTTACATCTATGGCCGTGAGAAAGGCGTACGTGTGAACACGATCTCCCAATCCCCGACAATGACAACCGCGGGTAGCGGCGTGAAGGGAATGGAACACTTGATGGACTTTTCTAACAAGATGAGTCCACTGGGTAACGCCAACGCCGACGAGTGCGCGGACTATTGCGTAATGATGTTCTCCGACTTTACCCGCAAGGTAACGATGCAGAACCTATACCACGACGGTGGTTTCTCAAGCATGGGTATGAGCCTCCGGGCCATGAACCAATATAGTAAAGGATTAGAGGAATATACAGACGAGAACGGACACATTATCTACGGCTAATATGTTAGTGAGAATCTATCCGGAGAATCCGAATCAAAAAGAAATAGACAAGGTCGTCAAAGTCCTGCAGGACGGCGGCCTTGTCGTTTATCCTACCGACACGGTATACGCCATCGGTTGCGATGCGCTGAACGTACGTGCGGTAGAGAAAATATGTCAGATGAAAGGGGTTAATCCACAGAAAAGCAACCTGTCTATCATCTGCTACGACCTGTCTAATCTTAGTGAATACGCCAAGGTAAGCAACGCCGCTTTCAAGCTGATGAAGAAACATCTGCCCGGTCCTTTCACCTTTATCTTACCCACCAGCAGCGAGCTTCCAAAGATTTACAAGAACCGGAAAGAAGTCGGAATCCGTGTACCGGACAATAACATCACCCGTACATTGGTACAATCCTTGGGAAATCCAATCCTAACCATGTCCATCCGTGACAAGGATGAGGTGATCGAATATACGACAGATCCGGAATTGATACACGAGAAATACGAGCATCAAGTGGATATCGTAATCGACGGCGGTTTCGGAGGATTGGAAGCCTCTACGGTTATAGATTGCACGACGGATAATTTCGAGATCGTACGTCAAGGCAAAGGAGAATTGTAGCTATCCACCACGATTTGTATTCGCTCTTCCGGCAGATTAGCGGGAAACTCCAAGCTTATTTCTTGTTGGTCACCCGGCATTAGCGTAATATAGTTATCCGAATAATGTACCGGTAAGATTCGTTTGCCTGTCTCCTTATCAAAGACCTTGATACGGTTGAAGAACGAGATCTGCGAATCAGCGCTCAGACGGACTGTACCTACGAAATTCGATCCTTCCTTCTTGATCTCGGTCTTGATTCCCGGTCTTGACTTCGGAAGTTGAGATAAGCTGGTGTAGTCTTTCGGCTCGGTTGTCAGCCAATAAATATTGGGGACATCCGCATTCAAGACCAGCCGTAAGAAATAAGCGCCTTTGATCCCTTCCGGAACGGGGATATCCAATAATTCCTGTACCGTATTCGCCTTGGCGCTCGCTCTCGTCTCTTTCTCCCAAAGCAGTTTGCCTTCCAGATTATAGATACGGGCTACAATCGATAAATCCGTATAATCTTTCAGGGTCGTATTCAACAATCCCGCCTTACGGGTTACCGGGTTATAATAGGCATGTAAGGGCTCACAGCCTTTCCGGGTTCCGTACAAGGAAGCATTTACATCGAGAGACCAATCATACATTTGCCCCCGCAAGGATGTCCATGGATTCTGGGTTTTCCAGATCAAGATACCCGTATACCAATCCCACATATGAGAGGCCCAGCCTTCCATAAAACTACGATATTGGTCATAGTTCACGACTTGGGCATACTTACAATAAGTCTCGATATCCTTCACCTCCCCATAACGCTCCAGATGATCGCCATAGCCCAGATCCTTATGATACCGCCACGTATAATTACGGGTCAAACCTTTCCTTGGGAAACCGGCCAAATCCTGTTCCGTCATCATCTCCCGCATACTCTCGACCTCCGGGGAACCAACCGATCCGGCTTCCGGATTAAACGGATGCGAACGGAAGCTAAAGAACCATTCCGGCTCTTGTATACCGTAAGGACCATCCCCATTATCCCCCAAAAAATTCCGGGTAAACAACGTATCTGTCGAGAAACTCACGAAAAGACGCTCCGGATCTAACCGGGGGAAAACCTCCTTTCTCAAACATTGATCGATATCTTTAGCTAAAGGCCATTCATTCGCCCCACACCAGAAACAAAGACTCGGATGGTTACGGATCATTTTCACTTGATCTTCCACGGAGGCGATAAATAAATCATGATTATCGGGATATTCCCAACGACGCTCTCGGGAATCCATCTTGGTCGGGTCCTCCCAAGCGCCATTGCAATCACCACTGCCCCACAGATCTTGAAAGACTAAGATACCGAACTCATCACAGGCGTTATAGAATTCCGGCCGTTCCACCAACGCACCTCCCCATACACGGATCATACGCAGATTCATTTCCGCATGGAAACGTACCTCATCCCGATAACGTTCCGGAGAGAGACGAAGCAACCAATCGGAATTAATATAGTTACCACCCGTGACATATATTTTCTGTCCGTTCACGAAGAAACGGCGTCCCCCGTTATCCGGGCATTTATCGGAAGTAATCTCCCGGATACCATAACGCAACCGTTCCCGGTCACTCACTTGATTCCCGATCTCAAAAGAGAGGTTCATATCATATAAAGGCTGCTCGCCGATACCGTTAGGCCACCATAAACGAGGATTCTTTACCGCTAAAGGATTCAAGGATACCGTTTTCTTCTCGAATGGCGATAAAGTAACCGGCTGGGTTAAGCGGGTTCCGTTCGTCTCACAAACCAATAGCCCCTTTAAGGAAGTGCTCCCGGTATTCTCTAGCTCGACAGAGGTATTCACAAAAGCCTCCTTTTGAGTTTTCGTTTCCGGATCACGTACGCCGGGTACCTTGGTCACGACATAAGGAGAGGAGAGGCATATCGGCCCGGTTGTCGTAATAGATACCTCATCCCAAATACCCGTATTCCGGTCTCGTACAGGTTGTATCCAGTCCCAACCCGGCGTATATTGCATCGTATTATTCCGGGCGATCTGCCCATCACCCCCTTGTCCGCCATTTGGATTTCCGACATGTGTAGGTGGATAAACCAATACCGCTAATACATTCGGGGCATCCGTACGAAGATAAGGAGTTATATTAAACGTCTTCCTCAAGAACATACCCTCATGGGTATTCCGGTTGATCCGCTTACCATTTAAAAAGATTTCCGCCTTATAATTGATTCCCCGGAAATTCAACCAGACATTACGCCCCTCTGGTAAAGCATCGATAGTAAACTGACGGGTAAACCAATACGTATAGAAATCATTGCCGACTTCATGTATATCGGGAATCAAATTGTTATTCAACCCAAACTCAGGGGCCGGATACAAACCATTCTCCAAAAGCGTTGTCAACACCGTACCCGGTACACGAGCCGGTAACCATCCTGTTTTATCCAAAGGCACCGCGCTCAACCGGTTCCCATCCATTTTCACCTCATTCGCTTTCCGGGCATACCAATCTGAGTGAATCAAGGTTTTCTCTCCCGGTTCCGGGATCACCAACAAGGCTTGCCCCTCCGCGGATACGGGCTTTGACCAGCAAGCCAGGCAAAGCCAACAAAATAAATAAATACATCTGTTCATCATATAATCTTAGATTTATCCTTCTAAAGTAGTACAAAATTCAGAAGGGCCTCTTCGCAAACTCGAAGAAGCCCTTTCATTACATATTATTTAACAATAAGACCTATTAATGCCGATTAGAAATTACCTACACCAGCTTTGTCCCACCATACATGAGTACCACCTTTATCACCAGAGATCGAACCCGTATTCTCTTGATTCAGCAGCTCGATGCCTTTCTGTAATTCCGCATTATTGGTGTTAATTTCCGTATCTGAGTAGATCAAGCGACGAACTTGTTCGTTAGTATTGATATCACCGTTACTCAAGTTTACACGATTCGGGAATAATTTAGGATAGCCTGTACGACGGTATTCAGCCCAAGCCTCACAAGACAATGGGAAGTTAGCGATCCATTTCTGAGTAATGATACGTTGCAACTTCTCCTCCTTACTAGCACCTTCGTCCCATTTAACACCTAGTGTATTCATCGCCTTTATACTATTTTCCGCCTTAACCGGGTCAACAAAGTCAATCTGTCCACTGGTTCCATTGAGATAAGCGTCTATTTCCGCATCTGAGATAGAAGTTACACCTGCAATACTGCCCTTATAAGCCAATTCGTTCTTGATAGAAATACGAATGCCCTCCTCATATAGATCTTTAGCGCTACCTCCCATGCTCCAGCCACGTAAAGCACCTTCAGCACGTAAAAAATAACCCTCAGCAACTTTCATGACAGGGAAAGCGGTCGTATAAGTGCAAATCACTTTAGAGAAATTACCCCATTGATTTGGCTTAGAAGGTAAGTTACATCCGCCGCGAACACCAAGATACTTTGTCCCCTCCTCAATTGTCGAGCCATCTTCACAAGTAACAGCCGCTTGATTCTTGGTCACATACAAAGGTAAACGAGGATCTTTGAAACCTTCCAACATCGTGATTAAGCTAGCATTCATTCCACAATCACCCCACTCAAACATACGAGTCAACTCATTGCTCAAACCTTGGTTGATCAAGATATCACGATCAGCGGAAGTCAATACGCCTCCTTGAACGGCTTCCTCCGCTTTTTGCTTCGCCAATGTAGGGTTCACCTTTACGATACGCATAGCCAAACGTAGTTTCAATTGATTAGCGACCTTCTTCCACAAAGCGATATCACCATTACACCAATAGTCAAATGCTTGCATATCCGCAACAGATGCAGTTCCCTTAAATCCAGCGATCGCTTCATCCACCAAAGTAAACAAAGCATTGTAGACACTTTCCTGAGTATCATAAGAGAAAGAAGCTCCACCCGTAGGATCTTCGATAACAGAACTATAGGCCACTGGGCCATAGGCATCCGTCAACATCTGGATCGCATAAGCTTGTACGACACGCATCATCGCTCCATAATCACTTAAGCCTTGCTCATCACAAGAAGCAATCAGACGACGGGTATTGTTGAAAATATGAAGATATACATTCTCATACATACCACCACAGAAACCACGGTTCAACGCATAATCAACATTACCGGAACCATTAAAGTTATGTGGAGTCATGAAGTAGCCGCTAAACAAATCAATATTTAGGTTGAAGCAATATTGGAACAAGTTCTGCTGCGGAGCATAGACATAAGAGAATGGCTCCTTAAATTGGGCAGAGAACGGAAGTTCATCTGGATCAACCTCATAGGGATCAGTATTTAAATTTTCAAAATTATCTGTACAGCCCATGGTCATAACACCGGTAGATACTACCAAAGCCGATACAGCGGCATATTTTAAAATTCTATTTAGTTTCATAAGATATACTCAAGATTTAGAAATTAAGTTTTAAATTCAAACCAAAGCTACGAGATGTTGGCAACGCAAACATATCCACACCTTGCCAGCCATTGCCTGTACCAGCCGCTACATCCGGATCCATAGGAGCATCTTTATAGAAGAAGAACAAATTACGTCCAATGATAGAAGCCGTCAAATTCTTATTCGCTCCAAATAAGTTACGGAACGTATAACCAAATGACAACTCACGCAAACGAACATTAGTCGCATTGTAAACATACTGAGAAGTCAAGATATTAGAGTTATAACTTGTACCTCCAGTCGTCGTGTAATATGCTTTAGGATCAAATGAAACACCATCAATCACAACTTCACCTGCATCACGAGCGGCACCCGAACGCTCTGATACGCCCCAACCATCCAAGGTAGCTTCCGTCATTGACAAGACCTTACCACCGACCTTAGCATCAATCAAGAATGACAATGTAAAATCTTTGTAATGGAACGTGTTAGTCCAACCCATGTTTACTTTTGCGTTCATATCACCGACATATACCAAATCCTTATTATCCGTACCTCCCAACTCAGGAGCGCCAGATTCAGTTTTCACCGGCTTACCATTATCGTCTCTCTTGAAATCACGAACATATAAGTCACCAAAATGACCACCTTCAGTCAAAATCACTTTCGCACCTGTACAATAGCTAGCTAATGTCCAATCTTTCAACTCATTCGATAATTCAATGATTTTATTATTATTGTAAGAGAAATTGAAATTCGTACTCCAGCTGAAATTGTCCGTAAACTGATTATACCAACCTAAGCTAACCTCAAAACCTTGGTTTTCTACGTTACCGGCATTGATATAACGGTTCTTCAAACCAGTTTCCCAAGGAGCGGTAATATTAAAATATTGATTCTTCGTATTGGTCTTATAATACGTCAAGTTTACATTGAAACGATTCTGGAAGAAAGTTCCATCAAAACCAACCTCTAAAGAGTTCGTCTTCTCTGGCTTCAACGTTCTAAAAGCAGCTTCTTCTGGCGGGTCGATAGATCCTTGGTCACCAATCGTATAACGTTTATTGGAAGCATAGATAGGCACATCGTTACCCACGATAGAATAAGAAGCACGCAATTTAAATAGGTCTACATTCTTTCCAAAGTCCAAGAATTTATCCAATAGAGCACTTACACCAACAGACGGGTAGAAAAAGGATACACCATCCGTAAACGCCAATGAAGAAGACCAGTCGTTACGAGCGCTGACATCCAAGAACAAACCTTCCTTATATCCAAACTGAGCAGTAGCGAACACAGAGTTCAAGCGTTTTTCTTTCAGAGTCTCTGTGGTTTGCATCGTATAATAGTTCTTCGGGGAGAAGATGTTCGGATAATAAGCACCCGGGGTTATCACACCGTTATTTACTTTAAACTCCTTATCACCCCAACCGATCAATTCGATGCTAGATGCGCTTGTCTTCGTAAAGCTACCACCAGCAGTAACGGACAATGAATAAGTCTCATCCCAAGTTTTATTATAACTTGCTAACGCATCGGCATATGTTTGCTCACTGAAAGTCCGGGTATCTTTCATGGTACCCAATAAATTTCGTCCCGCGGTACTAGACGCATATTCGTTCAAGATCCATTTTTCATCACCACGTTCATAACGCAAACGCCCCGTAACAGAAAGACCTTCCATGATATCATATTTAACACTACCACCAAATTCATAACGGTTACGGTCCGTGATAGGAGTCTGACGATTCAACATCCAGTAAGGATTGGAGAATTGCTCTTGTTTCGTATTCGTCCAGTTATGAACATTCACGTTACGAACCCCGTCATATACTTCATAGTTACTCTTGTAGTAATCCCAATCCTCACCTCTCGGGAACAGGTAGGCACCTGTAATCGGGTTATTCAAATAACCGGCAGAAGGCTGATTCTCGATATGCTGCTTGTTGTAGCGGGCACTTACATCCACATGTACTTTCTTCCACAAGTTAAAGCCAACCTTAGCCATTAAATTATGACTTAAATAATCATTCTCCGGCATAATACCATTCGATGAGACATTCGCGTAAGAGAAATAAGAAGAAATATTCTCCGTTCCACCAGATAAAGAGATAGAGTTATTCGTTGTATAACCCGGTTGATAGAATTTACGTGCGTAATTCGGAGATGTAGCTCCTAATTTACTTCCCCAGCTAAATGTGCCCTCGTCACTCATACCATAATTATTTTGGAATTTCGGCAAAGACATGGCTGATTCGACCGTCGTATTACTAGATACATTAATAGCGACCTTACCGGCTTGTGCGGATTTTGTCGTAATCATGATAGCACCATTGGCCGCTACCGCACCATACAAAGCAGCGGCGGAAGCACCTTTCAACAATGTAATCTGCGCGATATCATCCGGATTGATAGTAGACATAGCGTCACCACCATCACGTTCGCCGCCATAGGCCATCTTCACCTGCGAATCAGATACGCTCATCATCATAGGGACACCATCCACAACAATCAACGGTTGGTTACTACCGCTAATAGACTTATTACCACGGAATAAGATCTTAGAAGAACCACCCGCACCCGTAGAGTTCGGGGTAATCTGCAAACCAGCGCTCTTTCCTTGTAAAGAGTTGATCATATTCACATTCTTAATCTCGTTCAAGTCCTTACCGCCTACCGTTTGTGCGGAATAAGTCAAAGTCTTTGATTCACGTTTGATACCCATCGCTGTTACGACAACCTCATCCAAAGCCTCTGCGTCTGAAACCATCGTAACATCGATTTTCGTACGGCCATTCACTGGCTCCTCAATCGTTTTCATACTCAAATAAGAGAATACCAAAATAGAGTTTGCGTCAGCCTCTAAGGTATATTTTCCATCAAAATCAGTAATGGTACCGGTTGTAGTACCTTTTACTAACACGTTCACTCCTGTTAGTGGTTCATTTAGATCCTTGTCAATGACGACACCACTAATCGTTAGTTTCTGTGCATATCCTGTAACACACAGAAAAAACGCCAATAATAAGATAAATGACTTTCTCATGAAAAATCGTTTTTGATTTAAGTGATTCTACATTTGTGCTTTTTTTAATTTTCATACTCTTTTTAGAGAGATCGGGCTCTCTTTTCTTTCTTTTTTAGTGCATAGGCATTTACTCTTTTTTTGTTTAAAGTTATTATTATATTCATACAAAAATCTCTTTCTATTTAAAATCAAACGGTTATATTTTAAATAATAATAACAACGTAGTATCATTAGAACTAAGTCGTTTTCATGTTTTGACAGACAAATATATATATAATAACTATACATACAAGTTAAAACGTAACAAAAATCAGTATGTTCCTCACTTTTTCAGGTGTTTGCGATAACACATAGTCAAATTTTCATCATGCCTCAATAAATTAAATATGTTAATTTGATTTAGTTCTAATGAAACTAACAACAAATTTCAATTAACATAATTTTCCTTCATTATCTTCTTCCTCCTATAACATCCAATCACTATCTGACTATCATCTTGGAATAAAATTACAGCTCTATTTACAAGCTTCGAAAACAACTCAATCAGGAAATTAACCATTAACTCTAATTTCTTCCACAAATATTCAATGATTTGCACAGATTATCTCTACATTTGCGATATATATATATTAATGTATTGACTATGAACTGGACCCAGCTATTATCCGGCAAGCGTTTTGGGATGGAAGAGTATCACGAGCGGAAACATGAGAGAACTGATTTCCAACGAGATTATGACCGTTTAATTTTCTCATCCCCTTTCCGAAGACTACAAAACAAGACACAGGTATTCCCCCTGCCGGGAAGTATCTTTGTGCATAACCGACTTACACATAGTCTGGAAGTATCCTGCGTAGGACGTTCATTGGGTAATAACGTAGCGAAAGGGCTTATCCAAAAATATCCGGACGGCAGTATCAACTTCCCAGAGATAGGTTCCATCGTATCAGCCGCTTGCCTTGCCCATGATATGGGAAACCCTCCATTCGGGCATTCCGGAGAGAGAGCGATCTCCGCTTACTTCTCCGAAGGGAATGGGCGAAAACTAGAAGAGAAAGTACGGAAGGAACGGGGACGCTGGGAAGACTTCGTCCATTTTGAAGGTAACGCAAACGCCATGCGGTTGCTGACCCATCAGTTCATTGGACGCAGGAAAGGGGGATTTGCCTTAACATATAGCACATTAGCCTCTATCATCAAATATCCTTACGCATCCATCTATTCAGGAAAGAAAGGGAAATTCGGCTTTTTCCAGTCGGAGGAGGGAAGTTATCTGCAAATCGCCCAAGAGCTAGGGATCGGGCATAACCCGGAAGCCCCGGACAAATTTCTTCGTTACCCGTTAGTTTACTTAGTAGAGGCGGCAGACGATATCTGCTATCAAATTATGGATATAGAAGATGCTTGCAAACTACATATCCTGACCACCGAAGAGGCCATACAACTATTATTGGGATTTTTCGAAGGAGAGCGGTTGGAGCATATCCGCAAGGTCATGCATATGGTAGACGATACCAATGAGCAAATCGCCTATCTTCGTTCTTGTATTATCGGGCTATTAGTGGATGAATGTTCCCGTGTCTTTTTAGAGAACGAGGAAAGCATCCTCAATGGTACCTACAGCACTCCGTTAATCAGTAACATATGCGATCAAGCCAAGCAGGCTTACGCTAATTGCTCGGCTACAGCATACAAGAAAATATATAAGGCAAAAGAAGTACTCGACATTGAATTAGCCGGTTATCATATTTTCAGCCATCTGATCGACAGCTTGACCGAGGCCGTGATGAACCAAGAGCATGCTTACAGCAAACTGCTCTTACAACGGATACCGGAGCAATATGACACGAACGCTCCTACTACATATGGCAAGATACAATGCGTACTCGATTATATCTCCGGCATGACCGATGTATATGCGCTCGATCTATACCGTAAAATCACCGGTATGAGCCTGCCGGCCGTTTGATGTTGTAATAATGTGTTAGAATTCTTCCCGGTACTTGCTTTCCATGCGATCATCCAAGATGCTTAGATAGCTTTTATAGCGGGACTCGCTGATTAGCCCATCGTTAACGGCTTGAATGACGGCGCAGCCCGGTTCATGACGGTGCGTGCAGTTATTGAAACGGCATTCTTCCGAGTATTTAAACAACTCCCGGAAATAATGGGAGATCTCAGCGTCCGCCATCTCGATCGTTCCAAATCCTTTGATACCCGGAGTATCGATCAAATAGCCTCCCCCGGGAAGGGAAATCATCTCGGAAAAGGTGGTCGTATGCATTCCTTTGTTATGATATTCGGAGATATCACCGGTACGGAGATTCACCCCCGGCACCAGTTTATTGATAATCGTGGATTTTCCGACACCCGAATGGCCGGACAAAAGCGTAATCTTATCTTTTAGATCCGCTTTCAAGGCATCCAAACCTTCCTCGGCCCGGGCACATAGCGTCGAACAGGGATAACCAATCGAGGTATACAACTCGATTAAATTCTCCAACGCTCTTTGATCCTCATTATTATAACGATCAATCTTATTGAAAACTAATTTAACGGGAACACGATAAGCCTCGGCTGTCGCCAAGAAGCGATCGATAAATATCGTTGTTGTTATAGGATAATTCACTGTAACGATCAGCATCGCCTGATCCAAATTCGCGGCGATAATATGCGATTGCTTCGATAAGTTAGAGGCACGACGGATGATATAGTTCTTACGCTCCTCGATCTCTGTAATAAAAGCGGTTCCTTCTTTATTAATATCGATTACGACACGGTCTCCTACCGCGACCGGATTGGTACTCTTTATGTCTTTCAGACGAAAGTTACCCTTGATCTTACTCTCTATATCTCGCCCGTCTTCCGTACGGACCGTATACCAACTACCTGTGTTTTTTATTACCAGTCCCCTCATGAGAATTGAAAATTGAGAATTGAAAATTGAGAATTGGAATAAGGACTCAATGGGGTTCCTTAATTCTCAATTCCCAAGTTTCAACTTTCAATTATTTAAACGGTCATTACTTCTTTTTCTTTAGCGGCGTAAAGCTCATCGATCTTTTTGATAAACTTATCATGGATTTTCTGAACCTCTGCCTCGGCATCTTTCTCTACGTCCTCGGGAACCCCATCAGACTTGATGCTTTTCTTCAAAGCCTCGATAGCGTCACGACGAGCGTTACGAACGCTGATCTTCGCGTTCTCCGCCTCCTGCTTACATTGTTTCACCAATTGACGGCGACGCTCCTCAGTCAACGGAGGAATACCTAAGCGGATCACCTCACCGTTATTCTCCGGCGTGATACCTAACTCAGAATCCAGAATACCTTTCTCAATATCGCGGATGATCTTCTTCTCCCACGGAGTGATCATGATAGTCCGTGCGTCCGGAACCGTCACCGTAGCCACGTTAGTAAGAGGAACAGGCGCCCCATAATACATTACCTTCACACAATCGAGGATTTTCGGATTAGCCTTACCAGCCCGAATGTGAGACAATTGCTCGTCCAGATACTCAATGGCGAACGTCATCTTCTCTTCCCCTGCTTTGATCAATTGTTTCGTATCTATCATAAATATACGTTTTTTGTTTGCAAATCTTTTAATTAACAAAAGTAATAAAGATTTCCAACTTCGCAAACATATAATTAAAATACTCCCTAACAAAAGATTTATAATACCGTATAAAAGCTTATCGCCCTCACTGTTTACTTAACTTAGGCGTAAAGAATAGTAAGTAGGCTACGCCCACGCACAACACCAGCACTGCTCCTACTTGAGAAGCCAACATATCGGATGCCACGCCCATAAAGATCGGGAAGATCGTGCCGCCAAACAGTCCCATAATCATCAAACCGGACACCTCATTCTGCTTATTCGGCATAGAAAGCAGAGCTTGGGCGAAAATAATGGGAAAGACGTTCGAGTTTCCAAAGCCGATCAAGGCGATACAAGCATAGATGATCTCTTTCGAATGAAATAGCAGCAAACCGATCATCGCCAATAACATCAAGAAAACACTAAAGGCGAAGAATCCTTTCGGAGAGACTTTTCGCAAGATAAAAGCCCCGGAGAAGCATCCCGCCGTACGGAATATGAAATAGAGGCTCGTGGCGAAGCCTGCGTCGGCCAACGTCATGCCCAGACGTTCCATCAAGATCTTCGGGGCGGTCGTATTCGTCCCTACATCGATCCCCACATGGCACATGATACCGATAAAGCAAAGCAGGATAAAAGGCTTGCCCAGCAAAGCCAGACATTCGCCAAAGGTGGAGGGCCGCCCCTCCTCTTTGGTCTCGTGGATAGTGGTAGCTCCCAATAGCAGGATAGCGATCACGGCGATCACCATATAGACCGGAAACAAGACACGCCAACCGAGTTCCATCGACGGTATCGCTTGGGTAGCACCCCACATGGCGATATAAGGCGCCAAGAAGGAGGCGATCGCCTTCACGAACTGACCGAATGTCAAAGAACTAGCTAGTTTATCCCCGCTTACGATATTCGATAATAACGGGTTCAAGGAAGTCTGCATCAAAGCGTTGCCGATACCCAACAGGGAGAAGGATATCAACATGACCATATATGCGTCGTCGAAGATCGGGATCATTAGCGAAAGAAACGTTACGATCAAGCTCAATAACACGGTCTTCTTCCGCCCGATACGGTTCATCAACATCCCCGTCGGGACGGAGAAGATCAAGAACCAGAAGAACACGAGCGACGGGAAGATATTCGCCTCCGAATCACTCAAGCCTAAATCCGCTTTCAGGTAATTAGAGGCGATTCCCACTAAGTCCACGAATCCCATGGCGAAGAACGCCAACATCACGGGAATCAATTTCAAGGATGAAGTCTTCTCGCTCATGGCTTATAAATCTTTAGGGTAAGCAGGCCATGCGCCACTCTGCGTACAAACATAAGCGGCTACTTTTACCGCTTTCTCATGTGCCTCACGTAAAGGTTTTCCGGTTAAGATCGATGAAATAAACGCCCCGGAGAAAGAATCGCCGGCGCCTACCGTATCTACCACCTGTACCTTCGGGGTAGGAATCGTAGAGACCTCCTCCTCGGAAAAGATCGTACTATACTCCGCCCCGGCCGTAAGTACCAAATAGCGCAAACCATATTTCTTCATGAACCAGCGACACATATCCTCTATCGTGCCTTCCAGACCAAACATCGGGCGAAGCATTTCCAATTCCTCATCATTGATCTTGAATACGTTCGCCAATTCGAGCAACGATTCGATCAATTCCTTCGAGTAGAAATGCTGGCGGATATTGATATCGAAGAAGCGCAAGGCATGACTAGGCATATAAGAAAGTAAGGTACGAAGCGTCTCACGAGATTCCGCAGCACGTTGCGCCAATGTTCCGAAGCATACGGCGTCCGCACGTTTCATCAGGTCGATAGACGCTTGGGTAAGCGGGATATGATCCCATGCCACACCTTCGATGATCGTATAGGAAGGGATGCCGTTCTTTAGCTCTACCATCACGCTTCCGGTCGGATATTCCACCGTACTGATATAATTACTATCGATACCGTTCTTATCCAATTCCTGAATAATCTCGGTTCCGAACACGTCGTTGCCCACGGCACTGATCGCATAACCTTCCGCTCCTAATTGGGTAGCGTGATACACAAAATTGATCGGCGCTCCACCGGCTTTCTTCACGTCCGGGAAGACATCCCACAATAATTCACCAATGCCTACTACTACAGGTTTACTCTTTTCCATGATATATTTTGTTTTTAATTATTTGAAGGGATAAATGGTTAATGACGTAACCGTGAACGCTCCTCCCTTGGCATGAAAGCTAATGCGATTATACGGTTCTTCCGGGAAGACTAGGTTGGTCATGACAAACTCCCCATTCCCGTCGAAAGCCTCTATGCTGGATTTATCTACCAGCAAACGCAAGGTATATTCCTTAGCGGCGGAGATCGGGGCCGAGGTAGCCGTGGCGAATGTCTTGCTGAAATCCGTGATCCCGCTGTTACGGCGATCCATCGTGAACGTATTATCCAGAAGATTATAACGCATCTCCACCTCCTCGCCTTTCGAGTTAAACAGCTGGAAGCTCATGATATCGGCCCCGTTGTTCTTAAACTTGATCTCGATCTCATAGGTTCCCGTCGGATCGGGAAGTACCGGATTGACCTCATGGGAGCGGTCCACCTTGAAGGAACCTTTCTTCTGGGCTTTCCCTCTCAACTTCAACACCTCGGGAGACGGGGTGCTGCTCAAGTACGTCTGCCCGTTTTTCGTATAAAGAACCAAGTCGCGAGGAACCGAATTCGCACTCCGGTATTGCAAGGTCGGCACGTTATTCGCGTATTCCCAATTGCTCATCCAAGCCAAGGCGATCTTCCGGTCCTCCGGGGCGTTACTCCAAGTTACCGTAGCGTAATGATCCTTGCCGTAATCCATCCATTTGGTCAAGGCCGGGGATTCATTCACGAACTGTTTCCCATCGAACGCACCTACGAAATATTGGGTAGCGGAGCCGCCAAACGGACCACCGGGGTTGATATTACAGATCAAGACCCACTTCTTCAATTCCGTGCCCTTCACCGGAAGCTCGATCAAGTCCGGGCATTCCCAAACGCCCGCATGCGCTCCTTGTCCTTCCCCGAAACTGCTCTCATACGTCCAGTCCTTCAAATTGGGAGAAGAATAGAGTTGCATCTCCTGCCCTACGGCGAGTACCATGATCCATTTATTGGATTCCTTATGCCAGAAGACTTTCGGGTCACGGAAATCACGTTGCGTAGAAGTAAGGATCGGATTCCGGTCATATTTCTTGAACGTTCGGCCGTTGTCCAAGCTATAGGCCATACTCTGCACTTGCCGGTCGCTGGCCGAGGTATAGAAAGCCACGATAGCGCCAGCGCCAAACCCCGCGGTATTATCCTTATCCACCACACAGCTACCGCTGAAGATCGTACCCAAGGCATCCGGGGCGATCGCCACCGGTTGATGCTCCCAATGAATCAAGTCCTTGCTGATCGCATGCCCCCAGTGCATATTCCCCCACATCGAGCCATACGGATTGTATTGATAGAACAAATGATACTCACCATCCTTGTACACCATGCCGTTCGGATCATTCATCCATCCCCAAGCCGGCGAGAAATGATAGGCCGGACGGAATTTCTCCCGGTTAGACGAATCAAACTGATCGGATAGCTTCATCTCTTTCCAGCAAAGAGCCGATTCCGGGGCAAGCTGGAAGTTGAAGGAGATATGCTTATCCGCATACCCCGAGAGATCTACCGGAACGAAATAATCCACCTTATTCACCGCCAAACGAACATTGAAAGTCCGTACCACGTCATTATCGACAATCATATACAACTTGGATTCCGGCGAGGACTCCTCGACCGGAAGCAACAAATATTTGGCTCGCGCATCCACACGGACAATGCTTTGCCCTTCGCCCAGATGCTTTATATCTATAGTACGTTCTGCCGCATATCCGGCCAACGGATCGACCGCGCTCAATAAAATGATACCGACAGCCATACATAAACTCTTCAGAAGTCTCTTTGTTTGTTGTTTCATAAACGAACGGATTAAAGGATAATATTGTTTGATTCTCCGCCAAAATTAATAGGATTCTTCCGGATAGAAAAACACTTATCCCTTAAAGGTGAGGAGATATGACATTTGTGATAAAGATCGTACAAATGTTATTGATACTCGGTAGGCGTAACCCCGTAGACCGCCTTGAAGCATTTGGAGAAGTAAGCGGGTGAGGAGAAACCGGTTCGGTAAGCGACCTCGCTCACCGTGTACGCGTTCTGCCTCAACAACTGGGTCGCCTTATTCAAGCGATAGGTACGCAAGAACTCGACGGGTGCGGTTCCGGTAAGCTCCTTGATCTTCCGGTGAAGGTGCCCCCGGGATAATCCCAAGGTCTCGCTTAGTTTCTCCACATTATATTCGGGGTCCGCGTAAACGGCCTCGATCTGTTCCGCGAACTTACGCAGAAAGGCGTCATCGATGCTCTCCACCTTCTCCGGCTCGGACAGAAGGAGCTTATTATCCCGCAACTTCTCCAACAAACGTTCCCGTAACTTCTGGCGCTCTTGCAATAGGTGGATAATCTTGATCTTCACGTAATCCGTATGGAAAGGCTTCTGTATATAATCGTCCGCTCCGCCGGTAATCCCGAAAATCCGTTGGCGCTCATCGGTCAAGGCGGTCAATAAGATCACCGGGATATGGCTAAAGGGAAGTTGCGACTTGATCATCCGGCAAAGTTCGAAACCATTCATCTCCGGCATCATCACATCGCTTACTACCAATGATATCTCCTCCTCTTCCAATACCCGCAAGGCATCTTTCCCGTTCGCGGCCGTCCGGGTCTTGAAATGAGGGCTAAGCTCACGTTCCAAAAAGCAGCGAACCTCATCGTCATCCTCGGTGATAAGTATCGTATAAGGATAGGTTTTGGAAAGCATCTTATGGGTTTCCGAATCGTCCAACCGGGAGGCTTCGTAGGCTTGATGGGATACGGACGTTTCCATCAGGTCGCTATCCTCGAAATGCGCCTTTCCTTTCCGCAGGCAAACCGTAAAGGTAGTCCTTTGTCCCGGCTCGCTCTCCACACGGATCTCCCCTCCGTGCATATGTATATATTCCTTTACCAAATGTAATCCGATCCCAGTTCCCATCGACCGATCCTCCGTATAGAAACGGTCAAACAAATGCGGAAGGTTACCGGGTTGGATACCACTTCCCGTATCGATAACCTGTATAAAAACCCGATCCTCCTCTTCTGTCAGCTCTATCCGCACGCTACCTCCCTCCGGCGTAAACTTAAAGGCGTTCGAGAGAAGATTGACAAATACCTTCTCCAACAGGTCCGGATCGATCCATAGCGTACATTGTTTTATCGAAGAAGTGAACGTATAGGCGATCGCACGTACCGAGGCCATACTGTCAAAATAAGATTTGATCTCGCCAACGAAAGGGACCAAATCGATTTCCCGTACCGCTAGTTTCTCTTGCTTGCCTTCCACCTTCCGGAAGTCCAAGATCTGATTGATCACACGCAACAAACGGTTGGCGTTCTTCTGGATCAACCCGAGATCCGAGGCGTAAGGAGATTCCCGCAAGGAGATTATCAGGCGATCCAAAGGAGCGAGAATCAAGGTCAAGGGCGTACGTACTTCGTGAGAGACATTCGTAAAGAATTGGAGTTTCTGCGCCGTCACCTCTTTCATCTCCGCGTTCAAGGAGATTAGCTTACGATTCGCCTGCCTCATCTTCCGGTTTATGTAAAAGGCGTAAATGGAAAGGGCGATAAAACCGATCATCAATAAGGAGATCACCCCTAAAGAGTTTCGCAGGAAATAAAACCGGTCGGACAAACCGTCGATGCGGGAACGCTGCGCCTCGATACGTTGCCTATATTTCTGGAGTTGGTCCGCTTGCAACAATAAGGTGCGGGCAGACTGATGATCTACCGGAGCCGTACGAAGAGGGATAAACTTATCCACCGGCTCCCCTTGAATGATACGCATAGCCGTGCGAATCACTTGCTCCCCTCCTGTCGGATAGAGGAAAGAGGCATTGATCCGTCCATCTTCCACGGCTTCCAGACCGGCACCCGCCACGGCATCAACGCCGATAATCCGCAACTCCCGTCCTCGGATGGAATCCCATGCCATAAAGTATTCCCGGGCGGCTATGGCCATCATGTCGTTATGGGCGTAAACGAAATCTATCTGCTCGGGATGCTCTAACTTCTGAAGCTCCATCCGGGCGGTATCGACCAGCCATTGTCCTTCTATCTTACGGAAAGAAAGATCCTCCCTTTCTCGCAAGGCATCGACAAAACCTTTATGTCGCTCTTGCGCCGGGGAGGTTTGCGTGAGTCCCCATATCTCTAAGATAATAGCGTTCGGGGGAAGATAATTGGCGGCGTAATTGCCTGCCGCTAGTCCGATCTCATAATTGTTCGCCCCGACAAAAGAGGTGTATTGATCGGTATTTACCTTGCGATCTGTAATGATCGTCGGGATTCCGGCACGGTACGCTTCCTCGGCAACTGCCGTGATCGGCTCGGATTGGTAAGGGGAGATGATCAAGACATCCACCTTTTGGCGGATCAAGTCTCGTATTTGTTGTATTTGTGTCTCGTTATTGTTTTGCGCGTCCTTTATAATAATTTCCACGTCATCATAGTTGGAGGCTTCGATACGCATATCGTTAATCATGGCTTGCCGCCAAGCATCGTCCAGCATACATTGGGAGAGGCCGATAACGTGCTTCTTCTGTTTCCCCGAGCTTGTGCAGCCACACAAGACGATCAAGGTTAACCATACTAGTAAAAAGGGATGCTTCATATACAAGAATAAAGGTCTAACGTATTTGCCACAGGGCTGGCACAACCTTGCCATGCCTGTGGCACGACAGTACCACCAGCATGGCACTGCCGTGTCATCGGTTAATGGCACTAATTATGCACCAGTGTCCCGATATTCTCTCCGCTCATCACTTTCTTCAAGTTGCCGTTGGTATCCATATCGAATACGATGATCGGGAGGTTGTTCTCTTTACACATCGTGGTAGCGGTCAAGTCCATTACCTTCAGGCCCCGGGTATAGATCTCATCATACGTAATATCGGAGAACTTGGTAGCCGTAGGATCTTTCTCCGGATCAGCGGTGTAAATACCGTCCACACGGGTACCTTTCAGCATGACATCCGCCTCGATCTCGATACCTCTCAAGGAAGATCCGGTATCCGTAGTAAAGAACGGATTACCCGTACCGCCGGACATGATGACCACGTTACCTTGTTCCAGCAACTCGATCGCACGCCATTTATTATAGAACTCGCCGATCGGTTCCATACGGATAGCGGTCAAAACCTTCGCATTCACGCCTTGAGCGACCAATGCGGAGCTAAGCGCCAAGCTATTGATTACCGTCGCCAGCATACCCATTTGGTCTCCTTTTACCCGATCGAAACCTTTGGAAGCGCCACTCAATCCACGGAAAATATTACCGCCACCAATCACGATACCGATCTGTACGCCCATCTCGGCGATCTCCTTGATCTGTGCCGCATATTCATTCAAGCGGACCTCATCGATCCCATATTGTTTACCACCCATCAGCGACTCCCCGCTTAATTTTAATAAGATACGTTTGTATTGAGCCATGTTTTGTATATATTTAATATGTAATTCCGCAAAAGTAACGAATAATCCGATATTCGCATAAAAAAGATCGCCCCAACCGGTGTCGGGGCGATCTAAACACTAACCCCGTGTTTTGTAAGCTGCGAGGATTAGCTAAAATTATATGAAACGTTACTGGTTATTTTTTATCTAAGATCTCCAAGGTATCGGCAGCGATCATGAATTCCTCATCCGTAGGAACGACGATGATAGTCACCTTACTGTCCGGAGTGCTGATTACCATCTCCTCGCCACGCATGCCCTCGTTCTTCTCTACATCGATCTTCATGCCCATGTATTCCATGTTCTCACAAACCGCACGACGGGTCGCCCATTGGTTCTCGCCGACACCACCGGTCCAAACCAAGATATCACAACCACCCATAGCGGCGGCATAAGCGCCTATATATTTCTTGATGCGGTAGTTATATACGTTCAAGGTCATGATCGCACGCGGATTTCCGGCAGCTACGGCAGCCTCGATCTCACGCATATCGGAAGAGATTCCGGAAAGACCGGCAACACCACTTCTCTTATTGATCAAGTCGGAAAGGCCGGCACCATCCATGCCTTCCTTATCCATGATGAAAGACAAAGCACCCGCATCCACGTCGCCGCAACGAGTACCCATCAACAGACCCTCAACCGGAGTCAAGCCCATGGAAGTATCCACGCTCTTACCATTCTTGATAGCGGTGATAGAACCACCGTTACCTACGTGAGCCGTGATAATCTTCTGATCCTCATAAGGAACACCTAAGATCTCGCAAGCACGACGGGATACATATCGATGACTGGTTCCGTGGAAGCCATAACGACGTACGCCATATTTCTTGTACATCTCGTAAGGCAAACCATACATATACGCATAATCCGGCATGGTCTGATGGAAAGCCGTATCAAACACCGCTACTTGAGGAATACCCGGGATCAAAGCCTCCATCGCCCGAACACCCTTCAAGTTAGCCGGGTTATGAAGCGGAGCCAAATCAGAGCACTCGATTACCTTATTGATTACATCCTGATTGATCAATACACTGGAAGCGAACTCCTCGCCACCATGTACCACGCGATGGCCCACGGCATCAATCTCCTTATAGTCCTTGATGCAGCCATAAGTAGCGTCGGTCAACACGCTCAGGATAAACTCGATGCCTTCTTGATGGCCGGGGATCTCTCTCTCGATAACCACCTTCTTGCCATCCTTGTCCGTCAATTTCAAGAACGCGCCCGGCAAACCGATTTTCTCGATACCGCCTTGAGCCATAACCTCACCGGAGGTCATATCGAATAACTTATATTTGATAGAACTACTACCGCAGTTCAATACTAGAATCTTCATATTATTAAGTCGTTAGGATTATTATATTATTTTGCGGATTTCAAACCGATGGATTGATTACAAGCGATCGCTACCATCTTATAAATATCGTCTACGGAGCAACCGCGAGACAAGTCGTTCACCGGAGCAGCCATACCTTGAAGGATCGGACCGACAGCCTCAGCGCCACCCAAACGTTGAACCAGCTTATAAGCGATATTACCCACCTCCAAAGTCGGGAATACCAAAACATTCGCTTTACCGGCGATCTCGCTACCCGGAGCTTTCTTGCTACCTACAGCCTCAACCAAAGCCGCATCGGCCTGCAACTCTCCGTCGATCTTCAAATCCGGAGCCATCTCCTTAGCCAAACGAGTAGCCTCCACTACCTTATCTACCATCTCGTGAGAAGCGCTACCCTTCGTAGAGAAGCTCAACATAGCCACACGAGGCTCAACGCCTACGATATTACGAGCCGTAGCGGCGGTAGCGACAGCGATGCTAGCCAACTCTTCCGCGTTCGGGTTTGGCATAACCGCACAATCGGCAAATACCAAAATACCATCATCCCCATATTGAGGAGTCTTCGTGAACATAAGGAACGCACCGGAAACACACTTCATGCCCGAAGCCGTCTTGATAATTTGCAAAGCAGGACGCAATACATTACCCGTCGTATTCTCAGCACCGGCGATCTCACCGTCAGCGTCACCCGCCTTGATCATCAAACAAGCCAAGAACAAAGGATCTTCAACTAGAACCGCAGCCTTCTCGGGAGTCATACCCTTCTTTTGGCGAAGTTGGAAAAGCAAGTCTGCATACGCGGCTTTCTTCTCGTGATTTTTCGGATCGACAAGAGTTGCCTCACCGATGTGGTTCAGTCCGAAACCAGCCGCCAACTCCTTGATCTCAGCGGGGTTTCCAATTAAGATAATGTCTGCTACACCGTCGGCCAGTAATTGGTCGGCAGCTTTAAGAGTTCTTTCCTCGGTACCTTCGGGAAGAACAATACGCTGCTTGTCAGCTTTAGCGCGCGCAATAATGTCTTGCATTAAATCCATAGCGGAAGATATTTTATATTATTTAATAATTGTACTCGTAATCCGGCTACAAAATTAGGCATAATGCAATATAGAGTTTACAAAATAGGCAAAAGAATTACAGGTAGAGATACCAGTTTCAGATCTTTTAACAGTAATTCGTCACTTCCCGCTCCCCGGAGAGTATTTGTTGCAGTTCTTCCGCTGTCACATTCACACTTAACTTACCTTTATGGGCCACGGAGATCTTTCCTCTCTCCTCCGAGACAATAATAACCAGCGCATCTGTCTCCAATGACATCCCCAACCCGGAACGATGGCGCAATCCCATATCCTTGGGAAGGGTAGCGTTCTGGGCGACCGGCAAGATACAACCGGCCGCCTTGATCCGGTTATCGGCTATGATCATGGCACCATCATGCAACGGGCTGTTCTTAAAGAATATATTCTCGATCAAGCGGGCATTTACATCGGCGTTGAACATCTCGCCCGTATGCTCATAGATAGTCAAGTCCATATCTTGCTGGATCACGATCAAGGCACCCGTCTTTTTCCGGGCCATATTCATACAGGCCAAGACAACAGGGGCGACAAACTTCCCTTCTTTCTCCGGATCGCCTCCTCGCTTGGAAAAAAGTTTCCCTAGGAATTTCCAGCCCCGGTGCGAACCTAACGCCAACAGGAAACGGCGGATCTCGTCTTGGAAGAGGATTACCAAAACCACGAAACCTACGCTAATAAACTTATCCAAGATGGCCCCCATCAACCGCATCTCCAATACCTGCGAGATCAAGATCCATACGACGATGAATGATACGACTCCACTGAATATAGCCAATGTGCCCGAGCTTTTCATCAACTTATAGGTCTGGTACAGGAAGAAAGCCACCAGCAATACGTCAATCAAGTCTTTTATACCGAAATGCATCCACATAGTTAATTGAGAATTGAAAGTTGAAAATTGAAAATTATTTGTTGGTCATTTGACCTATGACGCGAATGGCTTCCACTGCTTCCCGCACATCATGTACACGAAGGATATTAGCGCCGTTCAAGAGAGCGTACGTATTCAATACAGTCGTTCCGTTCAAGCTATCCGCAGGGGTTCCACCCAGTAATTTATAAATCATGCTTTTACGGGAGACTCCAACTAATAAAGGCAACTCAAAAATAGAGAACTCCTTTAAATGGCTCATCAATTGGTAATTCTGCTCCAACGTCTTACTAAAGCCAAAGCCGGGATCGAGGATGATATCATTCACCCCTAAAAGCCGAAGCTGGCGTACCTTCCGGGAAAAGTACAGCATGATCTCCTCCATCATATCCGGGTAATCAGTATGCCTCTGCATAGTTTGAGGGGTTCCACGCATATGCATCATGATATAAGGCACCTTCAAATCCGCTACCGTTTGGAACATATCCGCATCCAACTCACCGCCGGAGATATCGTTAATGACAGCCACTCCATATTCCTCTACGCAACGACGGGCAATCCCCGCACGAAACGTATCTACGGACACCGGGATATCCGGGTAATGCTTATTTAATATATGTAAGGCAAACTCCAAACGGCGCATCTCTTCCTCCGGGGTAACCTCAGCGGCATCCGGACGGGATGAATAACCACCGATATCGATCCAATCCCCTCCCTCCGATAAGATTTCCCGGATACGGTCCTCGATAGCGGTCTCGGTCTGTTTGCGGCTGCCCGCATAAAAAGAATCAGGGGTAATATTCAAGATTCCCATCACCAACGGTGTCGCTAAAGAAGTAAGTGTCCCTCTAATATTGAGCATTTTATCTAACATGATCTTTCCTTATTTCCAGCAAAGATACAGGTTTCTCTCTTAAAATCTCCTTCTAGATTCTTCATTCTTTATTTAATTGCTACATTTGCGCCGAATTAGACAGGAATAAATATTTAACGCGATACAGTCATGAGTATTATCGACCTCTATGATTTATTTATACATAACCCTCAAATAACGACAGATAGCCGGAACTGTCCGAAGGGTTCTATCTTCTTCGCCTTAAAAGGTGATAAATTCGACGGAAATCAATATGCCGGGAAAGCCTTGGCATCCGGCTGTGTCTATGCCGTCATAGACAATCCCGATTATTATATAGGCGAACGCACGATCCTTGTTGATAACGTGCTGAAGACCTTGCAACAATTAGCGCACCATCACCGCAAGGTACTGGGATTGCCGATCATCGGGATTACCGGAACAAATGGCAAGACCACGACCAAAGAGTTATTGGCCGCCGTGCTCTCAACGAAATTCAATTTACTATATACCGAAGGGAATTTCAATAACCATATTGGCGTTCCCTTGACCTTGCTCCGATTGACTCATGACCATGAGATGGCGGTTATCGAGATGGGCGCCAGCCATCCGGGAGACATCAAGGAATTAGTGGATATCGTCCATCCTAACTATGGCATCATCACGAACGTAGGCCGTGCCCATCTGGAAGGCTTCGGTTCTTTCGAGGGTGTGATCCGGACAAAAGGGGAGTTATATGATTATATCCGTCGCTCCAAAGGCAAGATATTTATCAAGAAAGAGAACGAGTACCTTCAGTCTATCGCCAAAGGCATCGAACAAATCACATATGGAAACGGGGATGATGCTTTCGCGTCCGGACAGGTAGTCAGTTGCGATCCTTTCTTAGTGTTCAATTGGAAGCAACAAGGAAAGTTGCATACCGTCGAAACACATATAATCGGTAGTTATAACCTAGATAATGTATTGGCCGCCGTCGCCGTAGGCCGCTTCTTCAAGATCCCGGCAGAGCGTATCAGCCGTGCTATCGCCGCTTACGAGCCTACCAATAACCGTTCTCAGTTCAAGAAAACCGATAATAACGAATTGATTATCGATGCTTACAACGCAAATCCGAGTAGCATGAAAGTAGCTCTGGACAATTTCATCACCATGCCCGTACAGCCTAAAGCTATCATCCTTGGAGATATGCGCGAGCTTGGACCAACTAGCGACGAATTACACGCGGAGGTTGTCGCACAGATCAAGAAAGGCCAGTTCGACAAGGTGTTCCTCTGCGGCGAGCATTTCTCCAAGGTAGGCAAAGAGTTCTCCCCCTTCGCTACCACGGAGGCAATGGTGGAAGAGCTTCGGAAACAGCCGTTAAAGGGCTATCATATCTTGATCAAAGGCTCTCATAGCATGGGGCTGGAGAAACTAGCGGATATCCTATAAGCTATCATCGAACAAGACGGTTTTCAACTTCTGGTACAAGAAGGAGAGAATCAATAAGATAACTCCCAAGATTATAAAGACGACCACCTTCCCGATCGTAGGCAAGAGCCACAGATCCACCATCACCAACTTTAGCAATACGATCGAGAAGGTGGCCAAACTAATCATCCGGACAACTTTCAGATGCAATCGCATTCCCACCGCCATTTGCATAAAACCGGCAAGACTCAACGAGATAGAGAAACCTGCGCTTAATTCATCCGGCAAGCCCAACTGATTCAACAAATTATTCGTTCCCACGGCCAGTAATATCGTAGACAGCAAACAAATATATAAGGTCATCCCATGCGTACGCTTTTCTCTTGCGTCGAATGCCTTATAATAGTACCGTCCCAAGACAAAAATATGCCCCCCGATTAAAAGCAAGGAAACCCATAGCAGGAACCGGGGAATAAAGAGATCATCATACCCGACCCACAAAGACATTCCTCCGAACAGGGATAAAGATAGCCCCAAGAGTAGTCCATATCCCCCCGCATTTCTTGACACAGGCAAATAGCTTTTCCCTAATAAAACATTCGCAGCAAATAAAACCGCCACCGTAAATGTCTCGATATAGCTAAAGGACACGATCGAAGGATCTACATATGAATAGAAATCGAAAACAAAGGCTATATATAATACGACACATCCCGTCAAGAGAGGCCCTTTCGTCGAGATCCTTGTCGGACGTACCAACCAAGCGTCTACCCAATACGATAACCCCGTAAAAATACCGGTAGCGAACAAGCCATTTATAAATAGGGAAGAATCTCCGTACCGAGCCTTCATACATCCGTGGAAGACATCCATTCCGTAAGAGCCCAGCGTCAAGACCGGAAGTACCCAAACGAATATCTCGTAAACCCGCAGACGGAAACGACTATAGAACCAGAGAATAATCATTACCTCTGAAGCCCAAAACAAGGTAATAAAGGTCCCTTCCAGTTGGATCGGGATCGTCACCGATACGAACGTAAGAGCGATACCCAATAACGTATGCATCAAGAAAGTGAAAGGTTCCCCTTTCCGTTTGATCCAAAAGAAAAGAGCGAAGTTAATAGCCGCAACAAAAAGGGTTACCAGACCTTTGTAATTCCGCTCAAGCTCCATATTCTGCAGGAGACAAAGGGCAAAGAACAGGAATACGAAATTGTTCAATCCGATCACTCCTAATAAATATTGATTGATCCCCCGGATATTGATTCGCACGATGGAAGCGACCGATAATAAGAAGATCAAATAGAAGGCGATAGAGAAAATAAGTAAATGCGTTAATTGGACACTTCCCATCAAATCCAGATCCGCAGCATACGTATAACCCGCAAAGACGATCCAAGTCAAGGCAAAACAAATTACAGGCAATTCCCCCCACTTCTTATAGATAGATAGCCCGAACATCCCTAGGTCCAAGATCATGACATAGGTAAACAGCACCCAATAACTTCCATCTCCGCTACCCACTAAGAATGGAGCGATAAATCCACCCACCAAAGCGATAATCGCCAGTTCCCTACGATTATAGAGTATAGATAAAGACGACATAAACCCGGTAAACAATACAAGCAAGATAAAAGCGACCGTTTGGCTGAACAGCCCGTAATAATGATAGGCGATCGCCACCGTTACATAAAAGATCGCAAAAGCGCCTCCCGCCAGCAAAGAGCTAAAAGTACGATAGGAATCCTTCAAACGCCAAGCCACGAATAGAAGTAATCCGCCCATCCCAAAGCCAAGGATCGTACGCAAGGTCTCGTTTATCCATTCCTTATCTATCGCATACTTCACGAAAAGACCCATACCCAAGACGAGTATCAGGATACCGATTTTACCGAATAAATTCTCACCGATATATTTCTCATAATTGACAGGCTTCCGCACCTTCCGGGGTTGAAGATTTCTCGCAGGTTCGACAATCGCCTTTACAGGTTCAGGTTGTACGAAAACTTCCGGCTCTTTCAAGATCTCAGGCTCCGGTTCCTTTATCTCGTCCGCAACTTCCGAACTATTCTCCAAACGTCTACGCAAGGCAGCGATCTCTTTCGATAATTCCTCCGTCTTCTCCTGTGATTTGGATATCTTATTACGCAAGTTTATCCAAATCATGATCAGTAATAGAAGTATCAGTAAGGTATATTCCATAAACTCTAAAATTATAAGCTTGCCGCAATATACGCATTTATTTATATAAAAGCTTTCCGAACCATAAAAAAGTCCCGACGATACGAATATCGCCGGGAGCAATTTTTTATCCGGTTTCCTTCCTCACGGAAATACTATCGGAAGAACTTTTTTACTTTAGTATTAACCACACGTTCCCCCATCACGGGATACTTTGCTGTGTGGAAATTATTTAATTAAATATATTTAGATAGAGACGGGACGTGCCCGCCTCTACTGTATCATTTCGAATAAAATAATTATTTAACAACCACCTTAACAGCAGCCTCACCCTCTACAGCTACAGCTACGATACCTGCCGGTACAGCGATTGTAGCGTTATCAGATGAAAGAACTGTCTCAGCAACCACCTTACCTAAGATGTTAGAGATAACAACAGACTTGCCAGCGGCACCTTGGATTGTTACAGTACCATCGTTAGCGATAACAGAGATAGCAGACTCAGCAGCGATCTTGTCATTAGATGTAGGAGTGCTAGTTGTCATTACCTTGAATACTTCTGCTTGCTCAGGATCAGTTGTCCAATAAACAACATTGTTCAAATGAGCCAAATAAGCATTACGAGGTAAATATTTCTCTACATCATACTCTTCACCTTGCTCTTCAGCGGCTTCCTCATCATAAGCCGGATTCAAATATTCTTGAACAGAAAGGATCTTGTAAGCCTCATCGCTATACTCAGCAGCGACCTCAAATGCGACAGCAGCCGGATTCAAGTTCATCGCATTGATTGTATCACCCTTGATTGCGATAGAATCTATACCGCATACAGAACCAGCGATAAATGCAGCACGAACAGCCTCAGCGCCAGCAGCCTCATAAGCATAACCCTTAACCTCTGCAGAATCCAATGTATTCATCAAATAGTTTCTAGTTTTCACACCTTCTTCCGCAAATGCATTAGTAGAAAGATAATACAAAGGCATAGTCTCTTCGAAAGTCAAGCAAGCAGTATCCAACCACAAAGTCAAAGAATCATGCGTATATACATCGCTCTTCAAGATAGACTGTCCTTCTGCCTTCAATACAGCGAAACCATCTTTCTGGCTAGCGATCATCTTGTTATCATCCTCTGTATAAGAAGTGATCTGTACGTGACCGATATTCAAAGTAGCATATGTAGGAGCATCCTTCTTTGCGAACTCGAATGTAGTATTCTCAGTGTTGCACCAGCTAGCTGTATATAGCATTCCAGATCCAGCTAAAGCAGAGATTGCAGAACCATAATAACCATATTCTTCAGTATATTCAGAATAAGAAACCAACTTATATTCATTCTCTACACCAGTAGATAAGAAAGATAATGTAACAGGATAAACACTATTCTCTACATCAGGCTCACCCATTAAATAATAATCAGTTCCATTTTCATTTTTAGAGCATAAAGTAGCCTTACCTAAACGATCTGTTACATTATACTTGTAAACTTTCACTCCATTTGACTCAGCTACAGTTGATTTTGCCTCATCTAATTCAACCTCTTCTACCTTAAATCTATAAGCAGAAGCCAACTCACCGGCAGCTACATACAATTTGCCATCTTTAACAGTTACATACAAGTTCTCCAATAAATCAGATTTCAAACGGAATGACAATGCACCATTAACCAAATCTTCTTTAGAAACTTTCTTATAAGCTAACTCTTGAGCATCCTCCACTTTCGGGCCTTTTACCAATTGAACTGTATCTGTTCCAAAAGAATAAATAGCCTTCGCATCATCTATTACGCGGATAATAGCACCACCTCTAGTACTAGAGGTATTCCACATATTAGCCAAATTATTAGTCTCAGTCAAATACCATAAAGCAGTAGGAACTTCTGTTACAGCACCAGCATGAACTGTACCGTTCTCACAGAAAGAGAATACATAGTATTTTCCTTTGTTCTTATTTGCGGAATGATCCTCATCAGACTTCGCATTGTTCATATCCTTAACAAAGTAAGTATACTCTGGATCCAATGTGGTCGGAAGCTTAACCTCAGCGAAAGTACATTTAGCAGCATCCTTAGTCCAGATTGTCAATTTCTCTGTACCTGCGAAGTTACCAAAAGCGATCATCTCACCATTAGCGGCAACCTCCATGTCATAACACATTTTTGACTTCTTCTCCGTATCATTTGCGCCTTTATATACAGGAGTAGCATACGGATAAAGGATCATCTTGCTATTATCGGAAGGATCTAAAACTACCTTGAAAGCATACAACTCTTTCGCACGACCATTCTCTAGGATCGTACCAGCTGTTACACCGGTAGCCTTATCAGCAGCAGCAGCCTCATCTTTAGGTTGTGCGTCTACAGTAAGTTTCCAGAATTTCTCAGAAGACAAATTAGAAGACCAAGAAGTAGAGTCCACAACTAAATACTTACCGGTAGTTCTATCCTGCAAAGTAACATAACCATCTAAACCGTCAATGTCTGTAGCGAACAACTCTTTGCCTGCCAAAGGATTTCCATCCAGATTTTTGTCGAAAGTCAAAGCGAAAGGAGAACCATACTTATTATTTAACAAGTCAGCAGTCATGTTTATCTTTGCTGGAGCTGCTACTGTAAATTAATATTAATACTAGTGTTAATTAAAAGTCAACCTTTATATATGCATCCCACCTAAAATCGTGGGTACAAAACGACTAGTCTAAACGATCGTCTAAATCTTGCGTTTTTCAAGGGATAAAGGAGAAGGTTTGTTTATGGAATCGGTTGTTTCGTGATGGATAGCCTATTTGATTGATAAGAAAGCGGATAAGGGGTGATTTTTTAACCTTGAAGGGTTGCAAGTATCGAAGAAACGCGTACCTTTGCAAATGACTAAAAGAATCGATCGTTTATACTAGTGTAAGCACACCGTTTATTTCGAGAATATTTATGGAGAGAACCAAGATAACCGTACGCAACGTGTATTGGCGAAAGCAGATCCTTTCACCGTGGAATATCTGGAGAACATCAACTCTAAAATCTTCCACCTTGGTAGTTTGCTTGCCGATGATTTCTCTTTGGAAGTGGTAAAGTATTTAGCGGGGAAAGGCTTAGTATCGATTGACTCGCAAGGGTATCTACGGGAAGTAAGAGACAAGGATGTATTTGCCGTGGATTGGCCAGAGAAAAAAGAAGTACTTAAATACGTGCACTTCCTCAAGGCTAACGAACATGAGATGGAGGTGTTAACCGGATATACCGATGCCGTGAACGCAGGAAAAGTTATCTACGATTGGGGCGTGAAAGAGGTATTGCTGACTTTCGGAAGCATGGGATCTATCATTTACGACGGTTCCACTTTCCATAAAATCCCCGCTTACATACCGAAAGAAGTAGTAAACGCTACCGGAGCGGGTGATACTTATATGACAGGATATCTCTATAAACGTGCCAAAGGCGCAAGCATAGAAGAAGCCGGACGTTTCGCGGCAGCTATGACAACATTGAAAATCGAAGGAATAGGCCCATTCAACGGCACTAAGGAAGATGTGTTGCGATGTTTAGAGACAGCGGAACAACGAATGCCTGAGTAGTTGAAAATTGAGAATTGAAAATTATTCGCTCTCTCCTAATTTTCAATTCTCAAGTCTCTATCTTTAATTATTCTTGAATGCTTTGCAGAATGTAGTCATTAGCAAGATACAAAGCCCTAACAAGCCGACCACGATATAAGCGTATTTCATATTGAAAGCCTGCGAGATCGCTCCGATCAACAAAGGTGCGATCAACGAGCCGATAAAGCTGATACTGGAAAGGATCGTCAAGGCAATTCCCACCGGAGTTCTCGATTTAGCGCCCACTAAGCTATAAATAGTAGGCACCATACACGAGATGCCCAAGCCTACCAACATAAAGCCTAAGGTTGAATTGACTGACCGATCAACTGAGATCCCGGTTCAATATTGAATTGCTCTATTTTTATATTTTTATTGGTGCTTTGTGTCAACCGATCTCTATGTTCTTTTTCCTGTTTTTGCATTATTCCTTGGAAGATATCCAATTCTTCATCTGTTCCAACAATTATGATCTTGTCAAAAGGGTAAAGGCGTTCCTCACCTTTTGGTATATTGATTTGTTGTTCACCTCGAATGATAGAAACGACGTTTATTCCATATTGTTGGCGGAAGTTGATCTCTTTCAAACTCCGGCCGACAAGGGAAGATGCTTGGTCAACAGTGAAATCCATCAAGTGCAAATCATTGAAAGGCAAAGATTTCAAGATTTTGTCGGTCAAAGGGCTTCCAATGTTTGAGTCCGTTGTTTTCCCGTTGAAGTTGTCAATAAATCTTTTCTTCGATTGAGAGAGAACGCTTTTTCAGTTTTTTGGATAAGATAATCATTGCCAATATCAACAGGGTAACAATAAATCCGACACCGGATGCCACGTTTAATATATGAACTATAACCGGCATTAGAATACTTGCGCAAAGGAGCAGCTTTATCGCTATCAAAGAAACCAATGGTCCCCGGTTGAATTTACTATCATTCCATAATTTCAGGAATTCAGGAGAATGATTCTTCTTCATAATGATAGCCCAAAGAAAAGGTAATATAATGGCCAAAATAATAGATAAGCTCAATAGAGCCCCTTTGAAGCCTAATATGTTCTCGCGAATAATTGGATTTACATAAGTGAAAAATATGATAATACTGAATATTGTCAATACTGTATATAGTATTACATCTAGTAACATAGATTTCAACAGCTTATTCCATGTACTTTTATGTTTGACCGTGTTGGACCCGGAAGAATAACGGTTCAACATTAGTTTTATAGATGAAGGCAAATAATTGTCAATCAATTGATAGGTCGGAATTGCCAAACGGATCATATAAGGAGTAAGAAATGTTGTAACGACTGATACAGCGACAATAACAGGATACAGATAATCGTCCGTTACCTTTAAGCTAACTCCCAATGAAGCGATAATAAACGCAAATTCACCTACTTGGGTCAGAGAGAATCCTGATTGCAGGGCTATCTTCAAAGATTGTCCGGACAAAAGGATGCCAAGGCTTCCGAAAAAGACTTGTCCGACGATTACCAATATGGTTAAGATACAGATTGGGATAAGGTATTCGATTAATAAATCCGGTTGTATCATCATGCCTACAGAAACAAAAAATATGGCCGCAAACAGGTCTTTTACCGGTTTTACCAATTTTTCTATCTTCTCGGCCTCAATGGTTTCAGCCAATAATGATCCCATGACGAAGGCTCCAAGTGCAGAGGAGAATCCAGCTTTAGTCGCAATCATAACCATACCCAGACAGAATCCTAATGCTATGATTAATAAGGTTTCGTCGTTAAGAAATGGCTTAATCTTTTTTTAGAAAACTTGGAATAAGATAGATTCCGAGTAATGACCAAAATATAAGAAACGCTCCTAGCTTTAGAATGCTTTTCAACATTTCCATTCCTTCAACTTGCTGGCTGACTGCTAAAGTCGAAAGCAAGACCATCAGAACAACGGCAACTAAATCTTCGACAACTAAAACACCCAATACAACTCCGGTAAATTTTTGCCCTCGAAGTCCCATGTCATCAAATGCCTTGAATACAATTGCCGTGGATGACATAGAAAGCATACCCCCTAAAAAATATACTGCTTAGATGCGAGAAGCCAAGCGCGTTTCCTGCAGTATAGCCTAGAAACATCATTCCGGAGACTATGGTTATAGAGGCGATAACAGCTGTACCTCCTACGGTCATCAACTTCTTGAAAGAGAATTCTAATCCCATAGCAAACAAAAGAAAGATGACGCCTATATCTGCCCATATTTTTATATTGGTAGGATCGGATACCGTTGGTATATAAGGTACGGCGGGCCCGGCAATAATACCGGCAACAATATACCCCAAAACGACAGGTTGTTTCAACCATTTAAAAACCAATGTAATTATTCCCGCAGCAATTAATATAACTGCCAGGTCGGAAATCCGCCATAATCGATAAGATGCGGCTCTTAAAACATAATTTATATTGGAAGAACTTTACGAACGGTTGCATCATATAAGCCAGTAACCAAGCGATCAGGAAAGGTAACAAAGCGTTTCGTAATAAGGCTATCAAATAAATAATTCCTGAGATGACCAGTATACCGAACACTATGCGTATTACACGGTCAAACGTAAAAGGCTTGTCAAACAGTGGATTCATATTATTTTCATATCTTTGCTTGCGACAAAGATAGAATAAAGTAGAATATATAAACATCATGATACGTAAAATATCCTTTTTCTTCCTCATTTCTTGCTTATACCTTTCAGTGGGGGCACAGACTCCACAACCTATCAAGCAATTCCTGCGCAAGCCTTATATGGAAGGAGCTTCATTTTCCTTGATCGTGAAAGAGGTTAACAGTGGCGAGACGGTATTCGCTTACGATACAATCCGGCAGCTGACCCCAGCCTCGGTCATGAAAACGGTTACGACCGCTACCGCATTGGAGATACTGGGCGAGGATTATCGCTTTCCTACGGCATTAGAATACGACGGCTCCATCGAGAACGGCTTGTTAAAAGGCAATTTATATATCAAGGGAAGCGGAGATCCCAGCCTTGGCTCAGCGCATTTTGCCCCGGATCATAAGCGGTTTCTACAGGAATGGATCTCCGCCTTGAAAAAGGTGGGTATCCATAAAATACAAGGAGCCGTAATCGCTGATGAAAGTATATTTGACACGGAAGGCACTTCCCTTAAATGGGTTGGCGAAGATATGGGTAGTTATTATGGTGCCGGAAGCTATGGGCTTTGCGTATTCGACAATCTTTATAAATTAGGGTTGCAAACCGGAGCTCCCGGAACCCGCCCGAAGTTGAAAGGAACCGAACCGGAATTATCCGGCATCCATTTCCATAATTACTTAACGGCCCAGCAAGTATCTTCGGATAGTTCTTTTATCGTAGGGGCGCCATTCGCCACGGATCGTTATTTATATGGCATTGTCCCCGCTAACCGGGAATGGTATCCGCTCAAAGGGGATATTCCCGACCCGGCTCTTTTCCTAGCGGATTATCTCACTAGGCAATTGGAACATGAAGGGATCACGGTCGGCGAATCACCGTCTTGTTTCCGTATCTTGCGGGAAGCCGGTAGGTGGCAACCCGGGAAACGGACCGAGATTGTTACCACTTACTCCCCTACGCTTCGGGAAATCGTGGAAGTGACCAATCATGTCAGCCATAATTTATTCGCCGATGCCTTGATCAAGACAATCGGCCTACGCTATACGCCCCGTAAGGGAGAGGTTCTGTCTTCTTTTAACCGGGGTATCCAAGTGCTTCGGGAATATTGGCAAGGGAAAGGACTCGACCTCTCGTGCGTCTGGATGTACGACGGTAGCGGTCTTGCGGTTACCAACAAGTTATCAACAGCTTTTGTAGCTGATTTATTGATTTATATGAAAACCTGTTCACAACAACACACAGCCTTCTACGAATCATTGCCCGTAGCGGGGGTAGAAGGCTCGGTGAGGAACTTCTTAAAAGGCTCATCCCTCCAAGGAAAAGCCCATCTTAAAAGCGGAAGCATGAGCCGGGTAAAAGGATACGCGGGATATATAAACAAAGGCGATAAGCAATACGCCATCGCCCTATTCGTAAACAACTATTCCTGCGACGGACGTCCTATGACCGTAGCGATAGAGAAATTATTGCTCCAGTTGTTCAACTAACCAGCGGTTATTTCGGCAGGATCGATCTACGCTCTATCATCTCTAGGAAATGCTGTTTATAATTGTCGGAGATCGGGATATACTCTTTTCCGAACACGATCCGGTTCCGTTCGATCACCTTGATCTTTTCAGGCTGTACGATAAAAGAGCGATGAACACGCACAAAGCGATCCGAAGGTAACATATCCTCCAAACTCTTCATGCTCATCAACGAAAGGACCGGACGGGGCTCATCCTCCACGAATATCTTCACATATCGGTTTCAGCAGATAGTCGAGGGCGTTCACCTTGTAGCTGTCGAGGGCATACTGTTCGAAAGCCGTCGTAAAGATGATGCGGGTATCTGCCTCCAGTATCCGAGAAAATTCCATGCCGCTCAACTCCGGCATCTGGATATCGAGGAAAAGCAGCTCTACCGGCTGGGCGCTCAATACGGGCAATGCCTCAAGGGCGCTGTTGAACTTTGCCGTGAGGCGGAGGAACGGAGTCTTGTTTACATAACTTTCCAGCAGACTGATGGCCAGTGGTTCGTCATCGATGATTGCACATGTTAACGTCATAATTTGTTGTATTGATGTACCGGACAAAAATACAATAAATCCTTATGCCTGCAATTCTAACAGGCAAACATATTCGTCTCCTTTTTGCCCGTACGTGAAAATATGATGCGACGGATACAGCAATTCCAACCGCCTGCTGAGATTCTGCAGCCCAATGCCGGAACCGCTCTTGTCCTGTCCGTTGTCTTTCGGGAAGTCGCTGTTGCGGATAGAGCAGACGATCCGTGTCCCTTCCTGGTGAATCTTCAGGTCGATAAAAGAAGGTTTGTTGTGGCTTACCCCATGCTTGAAAGCATTTTCGATCAGGGAGATGAAGAGGAGAGGCGCCACCTGAGTTTCTGGTGTGGCAGCCGATATGTCGGTGGTCAGTTTCACATGTTCCGGCAGGCGTATACGCATCAGTTCCACATAGTTCCGGATAAAGTCGAGTTCCTTCTCTAACGGAACCATCGGCTGGCTGCTGTCGTAGAGCACGTAGCGGAGCAGGCGGCTTAGGTCGTGCACGGCTTCTTGCGCTCTTTCTGGGCTGAAAGCGATCAGACTGTAGATGTTGTTTAGTGTGTTGAAGAGAAAATGGGGGTTCAACTGGCTCTTCAGATTCTGCAATTCTGCTTCGGCACGGCTTTTCTCCAACTCCCGGCGGGACGACTCCATCTGATACCAGCTCCCGGTCATCTTGATGGCGACACTTAGCCCTGCCACCAGCATATACAGCATGGCGTTCACCATAAAGAAGCCGACTATCTCCTGCCATTCTCTTTCCGGCCTCGGATGCTCCCATCTGGGATGCGGGAGCAGTTCGAATATCAGATGCACGGCTCCCATCGCGAAAGCGATCAACACGACATTGTACAGAAAGTATTTCCAGGGACGCTTGGCGAACAGGAAATGGTCGATCAGCACGGAATAGTTGGCATAGAATACCAGCATGAACGATAGCGGGACGATTATGGAGCGTATATAGCTCAAGACTGTCACCGTCTGCGACTCGCGTCCGGTGAAGAAGAACGGCAGCCCGAAGAGAATGGCCCAGGCTGCGATATGGATCAGCTTCCCCATGCCTTTGAAGGGGGGAGCCGGTAATGTGTGCATTGTCTCTGTTGTTCCCATTTATGCAAAGATACTGTTTATTATATATCAGAGAAGCATCGGGCATGGAAGAAGTGTTGTTTCTCTGTCGAACGCCAGGCGGCATCGGTCATGGAAGAGGCTCTGCGTAGAGCATGCCTAATAGCTATGAGGCATATTGCCTCGTACCTATGAGGTGAGTTGCCTCATATCTTTGAGGTACATTGCCTCATAACTATGAGGCATACTTGACGCAGAGCGTCTTCTTCCCTCGATGCTTCCCGCCTGCTATTCGTAACGTATTGCCTCTATCGGGTCGAGCTGTGCCGCCTTTTTGGCCGGATACCATCCGAAGAATACACCCGTGACAGTACAGACGGCAAACGACAGGATGACGCTCCAGGGCTGGATGTAGATCGGAAAGTGGGCGACTCCGTTCACGACAAGGGCCGCGCCCACTCCAAAGACTACACCTATCAAACCGCCTGTCACACTGATCAGGATGGACTCGATCAGGAACTGTGCCAGGATGTCGATGCCTTTTGCCCCGATACTCATACGGAGGCCGATCTCGCGTGTACGCTCCGTCACGCTGACGTACATGATATTCATGATCCCTATACCGCCTACGAGGAGCGAAATACCCGCCACAGCCGCCAACAGCACGGTCATCATATCCGTAGTGCTTGTCAACATCGTGCTCAACTCCTGCTGACTACGGATGGTAAAATCATCATCGTCACTTTCCTTCAACTTATGGTTGCGGCGGAGTATTTCAGAAATCTCGTCGATGGCCTGGTCGGTGTATTCCTCCTTGAGGGCCGAACAGGTAATGCCTTGCAGATGGGTGATGGCCAGGACCTTTTTCTGAATAGTTGTGTATGGAGCTAAGATTAGGTCGTCCTGGTCCATTCCCATGCTGTTGTATCCTTTGCTTTCCAGCACGCCTACGATGCGGAAAGGTAATTTCTGAAAACGTATGACCTTGCCTACCGGGTTGCTGCCGTCGGGGAAGAGGTTGTCGACGACGGTCTTGCCGACCACGCATACTTTGGCGGCTGTCTGGATGTCCTGTTCGGTGAACATGTCACCGTCCTCGACTTTGTAGCGCCGTATCTCCAGGTAGTCGGGACTGATGCCGTAGACGGTGGTCGGGGCGTTGTTGGCGCCGTAGATGGCCTGCCCGCTGCTGTTGACGGAGGGAGAAACGGCCGAGACAAAGCGTGTCTCGTCCACAATATCTTCGTAGTCCTGTAGCTTCAGCGTTTCCATCGCGGAGGCATCCTGCCGGACACCACCACGCACGTCGGCTCCCGGATGTATCATGATCATGTTGGAACCCATCTCGCTGATCTGGGCCTGTATACTCGCTTCGAGCCTTGTCCGATGGCAAGCATCGTGATCACGGAAGCCACGCCGATGATGATACCCAGCATTGTGAGGAATCCCCGCAGCTTGTTATTGGCCAAGGCCCGGAGGGCTATCTTTAGTAAATTCGTCGTATTCATTCTAAATAATATGCTATTACCACATTAATTCATTATTCTAATCATCATTCTTGGGCAGGCGGGCCAAAGCCTCGGCGGCGCTCAAGATATTCGTATTCACCGTATCGGCGGTTACATGACCGTCGCGCAACGTGATATTCCGGCTGCTGTATTGGGCGATCTCCGGGTTGTGGGTGACGAAGATAATCGTGCGTCCCTCGGCGTGCAGGCGCTGGAAGAGCACCAAGATCTCGAAAGAGGTACGGGTATCCAAGTTGCCGGTAGCCTCATCCGCAAGGATCACCGCCGGATCGTTCACCAAGGCACGGGCGATCGCCACACGCTGCATCTGGCCACCGGACATCTGGTTACTTTTATGCATCAGTCGGTCTCCCAAGCCCACGGCGATCAAGGCGTTGACCGCCTTCTCCCTACGTTGGGCCGCTTTATAAGTAGGATTGTACATGAGAGGAAGCTCTACGTTCTCTACCGCTGTCGTCTTCGGCAACAGATTGTAATTTTGAAAAACGAATCCGATCTTGCGATTCCGGAGGGTCGCTCGCTGCCGCTTGTTCATGGTGCGCACGGATACTCCGTCTAAGTAATACTCCCCGCTCGTAGGAGTATCAAGGCAACCCAGCGTGTTCAGCAACGTACTCTTTCCGGAGCCGGAGGTTCCCATGATCGTAACGAACTCCCCCTCGCGAATCGTGAACGACACGCCTCGCAGGGCATGGACGGTCTCGTCGCCAACGTGGAAGTCTCGTTTTATATTGTCTAATCTGATAATTTCTTTCATGACGCAAACTATCTCTTATTTTTGTTGCTTCCCGGAGGGCCCGGCATGAAGGGGCTACGCTCCGCTCCTGCACCTACTTCCGGCATGTTGGCGGCGCTCGCTAAATCTACGGCTACCTCATCGCCCTCGCTCAAGCCCTCGGTTACTTCGGTCACGCTGTTGTTGCTGGTTCCGACCGTAATCTGCCTCGGGCTCAAGGTATTTCCTTGGCGGGACCAAACCAAGCGTTTTCCGGGTTGTACCTCCGCATTCGGATCCGTCACGGTCATACCCAACGATTCCATGATGGCGGGCTCGGGGATAAAACGAAGTGCCTTGTTCGGCAAGGTCAGGATATTCGCACGTTCCAACGTATAAATCGTGATATTCGCCGTCAAGCGAGGTTTCAGTTTCAAGTCCGGATTATCTGCCGTAATCACTACCTCGTAGGTAACGACCGTAGAAGAAGAAGTACTGGAAGAAGCGCTGGAGGTGCTTTCGCTATCCCCAAGGCGAATCTGGCGAACCACGCCCTCGAATTGATCGTTCGGATAGGCATCCACCGTAAAACTAACCCGTTGGCCTTCCTCCACATTACCTATATCCGCCTCATCCACATCCGCTATTACCTGCATCTTCGTCAAGTCGGCGGCAATGGTAAACAGCGTCGGGGTCTCGAAGCCGGCGGCAACGGTCTGCCCTTCCTCAACGGCCCGGTTGATAACCACTCCGTCTATAGGGCTCGTGATCGTGGCATATTCGAGATTACGGTTTACCTTTACCATGGAGGCCTGACTCTGGTCGTAAGCGGCCCTCGCCTTCTCGTAATTATAGGTAGCCGTCTCATAATCCGTATCGCTAATCAATTGTTTCTCGTGAAGCACCTTGCTACGTGCGTAGTTCTTCTGTTGATACTCGAACTCCGTCTTGCTGCTCGCCAATTGCGCCTCGGCGGAACGAAGCTCGGCTTGGAGGTTGATCTTATCCATCTCGGCGATCAGTTGGCCGGCTTTCACCACGTCGTTATAATCAGCGTACAACTTATCGATGATACCGGAGACCTGCGTACCTACCTCAACCTCGGTAACGGGCTCTACCGTACCGGTGGCCGTAACCGTATTCGTGATCGTGCTGCGCCCTACTTTAGCGGTCTCCAGCTTGATCCCGCCTTTCGAGGATTTGCCCGTGAAAAGGAACACGCCCCCCGCTATAAGGATAACGGCAACACCGCCCATGATTAGTTTCTTCTTGTCCATATTCTGATTCGTTTTATTTCTGTTTTACGTTGTATTCTTGTTCAAAAGGCCCCCGCGACCTCCGTCGCAGGGTAACCTTGAAAAAAGAGAGTGGAGTAAATATATCCATTAGTGGGTTAATAATTCTCCGCAACCGGCTTCTTCTGATAAACATTCAGCAATTGAACGCTCATCAAGGCCATGTATTTCGCTTGTAGCTGCTCTTGCTGGGCGGTCAGATAATTGTTCTTCTCCGTCAATAGCTCAAGCGTATTTTTCATACCGAGGCTGAATTGCTCATCGATCAAGTTATAGCTTTCTTTCACGTAACTCAAGCGTTCGGTAGCCGAGGTATATTGGGTCTGCGACGAGGTAGCGTCCAGATAGATCCCCTCCACGGTTTGCAGCAATTGTTTTTGGGTATTCAGCAACTCCAACTGGCTGGTGGTAATCGCGTATTTCGCCTTGTTATAGGCCGTCTTATACTGACGGTTACTGAAGATAGGGATGCTGATCGTCAATCCGACACTCTCGTTGAAACTATTCCAGACCTGGCTACCGAAAGCGTAATCCGTTCCGGAAAGATGGCCGGTACCCAGCCCGGCGTTCATGGAGAGCGAAGGAAGGAAAGCACCTTTCGCCTTTTTCTTCTCCAGCTCGGCGATGTCCACGGCCAGCTCACTGCTCTTTATTTGCGGCATCACGGCCAGAGAGGTATTGTAAATCGTTTGCTTGCTCGGAAGCGGGGTTAAGATATCTTTCTCCGTAAGCTCCGGCATCACCAATTCGATCTCTTCGGTTATATCCAGTTCTAGTAATTGCTTCAATTGCAACTTATAATTGTCTAGATTCGTCTGGGCTACGACCAATTGATATTTATCGGTGCTTAACTGGCTTTCCAACTGAGCCAAATCCACTTTCGAGATCGAACCGGCACGTAGCAACTCCACCGCACGATCCCGTTGCGCCGTAGATACCTCGACCGTATTTTGGTTGATACGAACGGACTCCATCGCATATAGTACCTGCATATAGGTCTGTATCAAGGAGATTTGGATATCATCCTCGTTTTGCTCGATACCCAGCTCATCGACGGTATTTTGTATTTCCTGTTGCTTGATCGCCTGTACACGTTGCCCTCCATCAAAAAGCGTCCATTTAGCGTTCAGCGCATAATTACCGCTATAGCTATTATTCGTAGCGGCGTCGCTCGAAGGATAATTCACGAATCCTTGGGTAACCGAAGCCGAAAGGGAAGGGAAAAGCTGTGCTTTCGCCTGCTTCGTATCCTCTATACCGGAAAGATGCGACACCTTGCTTTTCTTTACTTGGATATTATGCTCCAAAGCGTAATCCAAGCAAGCGCGCAACGTCCATCGGGTAGGTTGCTCTTGTGCCTTACTCCCTACACAGAGGAAGAACAGACATGCGAATAATAAAGCGTATTGTTTCATATTGCCTTCGTTTTCTATCTTTTTACGAAAGCAAAACTATATTACCTTAAAAACATGGGCAACCAGACTAGAAAAAGGGGCTGTTTTCACCGATTAAACGGGCAATTCCATCGACATCGGGATTACCAATATAAAATAATACCCGCGATACCCGCCAAGATGATCATCAAGATAGGATGTACCTTGAATTTCCATGTTAGGATGAAAGCGGCACCAAAGATCAAGAAGCTCTTGTAGTCGATGAAGTTCTCTTTATTCATTAATAGCAAGGCAGCGGCAGCGATCAGTCCCACCGTAGCCGGGCGTAATCCAAGGAAAGCCGCCTCTACATATTTATTATTCCGAAACTTAGCGAAGAAATAAGAGATCAGAAGGACCAATAAGAAAGAAGGCAGACATACCGCAAATGTCGTCAGGCAAGATCCTAGGATACTCATCGTCTCCGAATACCCCGCATTATGCACCGCCGTATACCCTATATAGGTGGCGCTATTGATACCGATCGGTCCGGGTGTCATTTGAGAGATAGCGACAATATCGGTAAACTCCTGCAAGGAAATCCAACCATAGCGGTCCACCACGTCGGCTTGTATCAAGGATAACATCGCATACCCACCACCAAAGCCCAATATACCGATCTTCAGATATACATATAATAATTGTAACCAAATCATATCAGCCCTTCTTATTTAAACCATACACCAAACCTCCGGCTATAGCCGCCAAGATAATCCAAGCGGGAGACACCCCACCCATCCAGATCAGCAATGCCGCCCCGACAGGTATGATCATTTGCACGTAACTCAACTTGATAGAACGTGCGGTTGTCAGACAAGGCACGGCGATCAAGGCGACCACCGCCGGACGCAATCCCATAAACGCCTTCTCCACCCATACATTATCCTTTACCTGCGTAAAGAATAACGCGATCAAGAGCATGATTACAAAAGAAGGGAGAATCGTGCCCAAGGCACAAACAAAACCGCCCCATGTCTTCTTCAGTTTATAACCCACGAAGATCGCTATATTCACGGCGAAAATACCCGGCAACGATTGGGCCACGGAGAAAACGTCGATAAAGTCCTCTTTCGTCATCCACCCCCGGTCTACCACATCCCGCTGGATAAGCGGCAACATGGCGTAACCACCTCCGATGGTAAACATACCGATTTTCACGAATGTCAGAAAAAGCGTCCAATACATACCCTTATCAGTTTACGTTGGCTAACGTCCTAAAAGCCTATTGTAAGTTTCTTTATTATTAATAATCTGAAGCGCTTTCTGGTAACTTGGATTATCATCATTGATAATCTGGAAGTACTGCGCCATATCATAGAGGTCGCGTGCGATAAGCGCCTTGATCTGGAGCATGATGAGCGGCTTGGAACGATTATATTGCTCTTCCTCAAACTCAATCTTCTCATCGCCGGCCATCTTAAGAAGCTCCTCCATGATATCCTCTCCGACCACGAAACCTTGCTTATACTGCTGGAATTTCGGATATTTAGCCATCATCTGGTTCCGATTACGATCCAGATAATTCATGGACACCCGATTGACCAAACCGGAAGCTACCAGTTTCCGGTGATAATCCGTATAGCGAGCCGTATCTACCGGGATGAACACGTCCGGCATAATACCTCCACCCCCATATACGGTACGCTCGGTAACCAAGGTGTTATACCTCATTGAATCCGGGAAATGAATGCTATCGGCACTCATCAACTCCCCCCGGTTATAACGGTCGATCAGATCATGGTGGTACTCCTCCATCTTCCCGTTCTCGTAAGGCTTTTGTATACAACGTCCGGTGGGTGTATAGTAACGGGAAACCGTCAAACGAATCATGGAACCATCCGGCAGGGGAATCGGTTTCTGTACCAAACCTTTGCCAAAGGTACGGCGACCTACGATCACTCCACGGTCCCAATCTTGAATAGCGCCGGAGACGATCTCGCTGGCCGAAGCCGAGGACTCGTCCACCAGCACGACCAAACGTCCCTCTTGGAATTGTCCACGAGCGGTAGAGTTCGCCTCCTCACGAGGTTGCTTACTCCCTTTCGTATAAACGATCAACCGGTTTTTATCCAAGAACTCATCCGCTAACTCTATGGCGATATTCAAATATCCCCCACCATTTCCCTGCAAATCCAGAATCAAGTTCTTCATGCCCTGTTTCCGGAGCTTCTCCAACGCCTCCCTGAATTCATCGGCGGAAGAAGCGGCGAAACGGTTCAACTTAATATAACCGGTATTCTTATCCGCCATATAAGCGGCATCCAGACTATACACGGGAATCTTACCGCGAACGATCTTGAAATCCATCAATTCCGGCGACTTGCCTCGCTTTACTTTCACACGCACCTCGGTACCTTTCGGTCCGCGTAGTTTCTTCATGATATCGGTAGTCTTCATCTTCACGCCGGCGATCAAGGTATCGTCTACTTGGATAATACGGTCGCCCGCCATCAACCCCACCTTCTCAGAGGGACCTCCGGGGATTACCTGAATCACGTAAAGCGTATCCGTCAACATATTGAACTGTATGCCGATACCATCGAAATTGCCTTGTAAAGGCTCGGTCATCTCTTTCGTCTCCTCCGGGTCCATATAATTGGAATGAGGGTCTAGCTTATCCAACATGCCGACTATAGCGTCTTCCACCAACTTCGTCTCGCTAGTAGAGTCGACATATAGATTAGATATAGCGAATAAAGCCAATTGGAGCTTCCGGGCATCCATATTCGCTTTTTGCGCTGTCGCTCCGGTAAACACACCTAGGACGATCAGCAGGGATAAGACGATTCTTTTCATCAGATATATTCGTTTCATAATTTTCAATACAATCTCGTCTCTTTAGGGACGAATTGGGAAATGTCTTTGCCGTAGCGTAACAACTCACGGACAATGCTTGAGCTAATATGCGTATGCTCCGGTTCCGTAAACAAGATAAAAGTCTCGATACCCGTCAACTTACGATTCACGTCCGCGATCGTCTTCTCATATTCGAAATCATTGACCGTACGGATTCCTCTTAAGATAAAGCCGGCTCCGACCTCTTTAGCGAAATCCACCGTCAATTGATTATATGACATGACTTTCACCCTTGGATTATCCTTGTATAGATTCCAGATCGCTTCCATCCGCTTCTCCAAGGAGAAATAGGTAAGCTTCTTATCGTTGATACCGATCGAGATCACGATCTCGTCCACCAGTTCCAACCCACGCCTTACCAAGGATTGATGCCCGATCGTAAAAGGATCGAAGGTACCGGGAAAAAGCGCGATACGTTTATTTTCAATTGATGACATCTTCTTCAACCACTAAGTTATCGATAATAAAGTTCTGTCGCTCCATGGTATTCTTCCCCATATAGAACTCGAGCATATCTTTCACGAGGTCCTCTTTCTTCATTGTCACCGGATCAAGGCGTATATCCTTGCCGATAAAATGCTTGAACTCATCGGGAGAGATCTCTCCCAGACCTTTGAATCGGGTGATCTCCGGATTCTTCCCGGCAGCGGCTATGGCAGCCAAGCGTTCCTCCTCTGAATAACAATACCACGTCTTCTGCCGGTTACGTACCCGGAATAACGGGGTTTGCAAGATATAAACATGATTACGCTTAATCAAATCGGGGAAGAATTGCAAGAAGAAGGTAATCAACAATAAACGGATATGCATCCCGTCCACGTCGGCATCTGTCGCGATAATCACCTTATTATACCGCAAACCTTCCAAGCCATCCTCAATATTCAAGGCCGCTTGAAGCAAGTTAAACTCCTCGTTCTCGTAAACGATCTTCTTTGTCAAGCCATAACTATTCAAGGGCTTACCCCTCAAACTAAATACAGCTTGGTAATTCGGGTTACGGCTCTTCGTGATAGAACCGCTAGCCGAGTCACCCTCCGTGATAAAGATACTACTTTCCTCTAGCAGATCCCCTTTCGAGTCGGTCAGGTGAATCCGGCAATCCCTTAGTTTCTTATTATGTAAATTCGCTTTCTTCGCACGCTCGCGGGCCAGCTTCGTAACACCGGCGATCGCCTTGCGCTCTTTCTCGGACTCCAAGATCTTCTTCAGTAAAAGCTCCGAAGTCTCCATATTCTTATGCAAATAGTTATCCAGGTCATTCTTGATGAAATCACCGATAAACTTCGCTACCGTAGGGCCGTCCGGTCCTATATCTTTCGAGCCGAGCTTGGTCTTTGTCTGGCTCTCGAATACAGGCTCCTCCACTTTTATGCTGATAGCGGCCACGATACCCGCACGAATATCCGAATACTCGAAATTCTTATTGTAATATTCCTTGATGACACGGCCTATAGACTCCTTGAAAGCAGAAAGGTGCGTACCGCCTTGGGTGGTATGCTGGCCGTTCACGAACGAATAATATTCCTCTCCATATTGGTTGCTATGCGTGATAACCACCTCTATATCCTCCCCTTTCAGGTGGATGATCGGGTAAAGAGGCTCGGTGGTCATATTCTCGTTCAACAAATCCACCAGACCGTTGCGGGAATAGAAACGCTTGCCGTTGTAAATAATGGAAAGTCCCGAGTTCAAGAAGACATAGTTCTTTAATAGCCCCTCGATAAACTCGTCCTTATAATGATAATCCTTAAAGATCTCCCGATCCGGGACAAAAAACACCTGCGTACCGTTCGCCTCCCCGGTCGGTTGGATATCCGATTCCTCCGTGACGATCGCCTTACTATATTCCACCCGCTTACACTCTCCGTCACGGTAGCTGGTTATCAAGAAATAACTACTCAAGGCATTCACCGCCTTGATACCCACACCATTCAAACCCACGGATTTCTTAAACGCCTTGCTATCGTATTTAGCGCCGGTATTCATCTTGCTAGACACATCCACGACCTTACCCAGAGGGACACCACGGCCATAATCCCGCACGGCTACCGTACCTTCCTCGATAGTCACCTCGATACTTTTGCCGTACCCCATCATGTACTCGTCGATAGAGTTATCCAGCACCTCCTTCAACAACACATAAATACCGTCATCGGCATAACTACCGTCTCCTAATTTCCCGATATACATACCGGGACGGCGACGGATATGTTCCATCCAGTCAAGCGTCTTGATATCGTCATCGTTATATTCCGTAGGTTGTTGTATCGTTGAATTCAGCTCATCCATATCTCTTATAACTTTTTAATATACGCTCTTCTTGATTTATGATGCTCTCGCTTGAAATAATCCCATTGCGCTTGTACGGCGCTATTCGTTTCCAGCTCCGGGTTACTCTCGGCGTAAACGGCACCGATACGCTTATAGACCGGAATCAAGTCATTAAATAATAAAGCGTTCACGCCTTTACTTTGATATTCCGGCAAGACTCCTGTCAAATACAGGTCGATTACTTTCGGTTTGCTCTTCAACGCTTTCAGCAAATGAATCCACCCGAAGGGTAACATATGCCCACGAGCCTTTTGCAAGGCTCTCGAAAGGTTGGGCAGGGAGATGCCAAAGCCAACCACCGCATTATCCTCTTCCCTTACGATCAGCGTTACCAAATCATAACGCAGCATAGGGATATACATATTGATATAATAATCGATCTGCTTCTCGGTCAATTGCGCGAAACCATACAAGGGAGCGAAAGCCGCATTCAATGTATGGAATACCGGACGGGCGTAAGGCATAATCTCCTTAGCGTTCTTAAACTTCATAACCTTCAGTCCGTATTTCTTCTTTACGATCTCGCCGATACGCAAATGCTTCTCCGGAACTCCATCCGGTATATAGATCTTAAATTCATGCCAATCTTGATCCTTTCCGTATCCGATACGCTCCACTTGCTTGGGGTAATAGGGATAATTATAAATTGTAGCCATCGTACCGATCTGATCGAAACCCTCGATCAACATTCCTTCGTGATCCATATCGGTAAATCCCATCGGACCGTGGATCTCCTCCATGCCTTGTTCGCGGGCCCATTTCTCGACAGCGCCAAAAAGGGCATCAACCACCTCGTCATCATCAATAAAATCTACGAAACCAAAGCGGGCACGTTTCTGTCCCCAAGCCTCGTTACTCGGGCGATTCACCATACCGGCGATACGGCCTACCACCTTCCCGTCCTTATAGGCAAGGAAGTAAATAGCGTCGCACACCTCGAACGCCGGATTTTTCTTCTTATCCAGCGTCACCATCTCTTCCTCTATTAAACCCGGTACGTGATAGGGGTTACCCTTGTATAATTCGATATTGAACTTTACAAACTTCTTAAGCTCCTTCTTACTGGTAACTTCTCTTATCTCTACGCTCATCGGTAATTTTATTTAAGCGGCAAAGTTACATAAATAATCTTTTATCATGGCATTATAAAACAAATTTATACCTTTGTAAACTCAGATTCATAGCATACCATGAAAAAAATAGTTATTAAATTAATATTGGCATTTATCATGTTTGAAGGAACCTCTTGTATAAACGATCCTATTATAATCAGCCCCGATCTGGCGTTTCGGGCGGAAGCTACTACAGGGGAGGGATCGATTTGGCATCCCGATCGCAATACACTTTTCTGGGTAGATATTGAAGGAAAGACGTTATATGAGTATATACCGGACTTGCAAAATTGCCGTTCATGGCAGTTCGACCGCATGGTCTCTACCGTAGTACCGGAAACGGACAGTACGGTAGTCGTCGCTTTACAAAACGAGATCATACGTGTAAACCTAACGGATGGGAACACGACATCCATCGCCCCAATCCCGGACAATAACGGGAAGATTCGTTGCAACGATGGGAAATGCGACCCGTCCGGACGCTTATGGATCGGCACCATGGGATTTGGCGCGCCTAAAGGGGCTGCCAGCCTTTATTGTGTATGGGCAGACGGAACCGTCGAAACAAAGTTGACAAAAGTTACGATCTCCAATGGGATCGTATGGTCCGCCAACAAGAAATACATGTATTACAACGACACACCTACCCGTAAGATCATACGTTTCCGGTATGACGATAGCTCCGGTGACATATTGTACGATGGCGTAGCCGTAAATATACCCGAGGGCACCGGTTCCCCGGATGGAATGACGATAGATTGCAACGACAACCTTTGGGTGGCTCAATGGGGAGGTGGCGGTGTTTATTGTTACAATCCCTATACCGGCGACCTGTTGACAAAAATTGTCGTACCGGCCCCCCACGTAGCGTCATGCGCTTTTGGAGGGGATAAGCTCGACACGCTTTATATAACGACCGCCCGTGCCGGATTGAGTGAGGAACAGCTTGAGGAATATCCACTAAGCGGTAGCGTATTCTGTTGCAAGCCCGGAGCGAAAGGGGTGCCGGCGAATTGTTTTCATTAATAATCCGTATTTTTGGTTATAAAGTAGCATAATCGTAAACCAAATATCAATTTAAATTGTTTACTTTGTAGACATAGCATGCAAAATAGAGGCATACTCCTGTCTCCACATCTAACAAATGCTAATAATTATACAGAATGGCAAAGAATAAACCTGCAAAAAAAGATAACAAAGAGAAAAAAGGCAAAAAGGACAAAGGATCTGGTAAACGTATGAAAAAAGAAGCGATGATCCAAGCTATCATTTCCGTATTCCAATCCTCTCCCAAGGAACCTTTCAACTATAAACAAATCAGCAAGATCATCGGACTCGAGAACCAAGTGCAGAAATTGCAGGTGGTAGACATTCTGTATGACTTGTCCGCCGAGGATATCATCTCCGAGATCGACCGTGGCCGCTACCGTCTAAACGGATTGGGAACCCTAGCCGTAGGAACTTTCGCACGCCGCAGCAATGGAAAGAATTCTTTCATTCCTGAAGACGGAGGTACGCCGGTATTTATCGCCGAACGTAATTCCGGACATGCCATGGATGGAGACAAAGTAAAAGTACAGCTTTTCGCCAAACGTAAAGGTGCCGAGCCGGAAGGTGAGGTCGTGGAAATCCTTGAGAGCAAGGAGCGTACTTTCGTAGGTAAACTTCAAGTAGCTAAAGGCTTTGCCTTCTTGATTACGGAAAACAAGACGTTGGCAAACGATATTTTCATCCCTAAGGATAAACTGAAAGGGGGCAAGAACGGCGACAAAGCGATCGTACGTATCGTGGAATGGCCGGATGAAGCCAAGAATCCACTGGGTGAGGTCATCGATATATTAGGTATCGCCGGACAGAATACCGCCGAGATGCACGCGATCCTTGCCGAATTCGGATTGCCTTACAAATATCCTTCCTCGGTAGAAAAAGCGGCGGATAAGATCCCGGAAGCGATCTCTCCGGAGGAAATTGAGAACCGGGAGGATTTCCGGGGGATAACAACCTTCACGATCGACCCGAAGGACGCGAAAGACTTCGACGACGCCCTTTCCGCACGCCGTTTGGATAATGGGAACTGGGAGGTTGGCGTACATATCGCCGACGTAACACATTATGTGAAAACGGACGGTGTCATCGATAAAGAGGCGCAAAGCCGTGCGACTTCCGTTTATCTGGTAGACCGTACGATACCGATGCTTCCCGAGCGACTTTGCAACCAAATATGCTCTTTACGTCCCGACGAGGAAAAATTATGCTTCTCCGCTGTCTTCGAACTAAATAGCGATGCCGTGGTACAAAACTCCCGGATCTGCCGCACGATCATCAAGAGCGACCGCCGCTTTACCTATGAGGAGGCACAAGAGGTGATCGAAACCGGCGAGGGAGATTATAAAGAGGAGATTCTAGCCTTGAACGACCTTGCCAAGAAATTGCGGGAACGCCGTTTCAAGAGTGGCGCTATCAACTTCGACCGCTATGAGGTTAAATTCGAGATCGACGAACAAGGGAAACCGGTCCGTGTTTATTTCAAGATCTCAAAAGACGCAAATAAGTTAATCGAGGAGTTTATGCTATTGGCAAACCGTACCGTAGCCGAGTTCGTGGGCCGTCCTCCTAAAGGAAAGACAAAGAAGACATTTGTTTATCGTATCCATGAGCTTCCAGACCCAGATAAAATGGAGAATTTCGCCTCTTTTATCCGTCGCTTCGGCTATAAGTTGAAAACAGACGGTACAAAGACGGATGTCTCCAAAGGAATTAACTCCTTATTAGACAATGTACAAGGAAAGCCGGAAGAGAACTTGATCGAGACAGTGGCGATCCGTGCCATGCAAAAGGCCCGTTACTCCACGGAGAATATCGGCCACTATGGCTTGGCTTTCGAATACTATACACATTTCACCTCTCCTATCCGCCGTTATCCGGATATGATGGTACACCGATTGCTGGAACGTTATCTAGCCGGTGGCCGTAGCGTTATACAAAAGAAGTATGAGGATTTATGCGATCATTGTTCCAGCATGGAGCAAGTCGCCGCCAACGCAGAGCGTGCATCCATCAAATATAAGCAAGTAGAATTCATGCAGGATAAGCTCGGCATGGTATTCGACGGCGTTATCTCCGGTGTCACCGAATGGGGACTTTACGTAGAACTGAACGAGAATAAATGCGAGGGGCTTGTACCAATCCGTGATCTGGATGACGATTACTATGAGTTTGATGAGAAGAATTATTGTTTATTGGGCCGTCGCAAGAAACGTCAATATCGTTTGGGAGACCCTATCACTATCAAAGTAGCGCAAGCGAATCTGGAACGTAAGCAACTTGATTTCCAATTAGCGGAATAGGGCCTTTCTCAAAGTAAGTATAACTTCATCAGACAACGAAGTTATACTTACTTAGGCATTTTGATTATACTTACTAGGACAAGTAAGTATAATTTACTTTTTATCACCAATACATAAGTCCCAGCGCCCCACAAGCGATCAGCCCGATTCCCAACAACGCATAGAAGATACGTGCGCCGCCACGACCGAACCAGTTCACGAAAGTCATCGCCCCGCTGGTTTTAAAGTACCAATCAAAATTACAGATCGCCGCTACGATTGAGAACAATCCCAAAGCGATAAACAAGGATAAGATAAAGTATTCGGAAGGATCCATAGACTTACTTAACCTCTACAGTACGTGAACCGTCCGGATTCTCCGAGATCGTTACATCTACCACATCTCCGGGCAACAACTCATCTATTTTCTCCGGCCATTCGATAAAACATAAAGCTCCGCTATAGAAATAATCCTCTGTTCCGATATCCTCCACCTCACTCAATTTATTGATCCGGTAAAAATCAAAATGATAAATCAATTCTCCCGTCGTATCGCTACGGTACTCATTGATAATAGCGAATGTGGGACTGTTGATCACATCCTCCACACCCAATTCCTCACAGATCGCCTTGATAAAGGTAGTCTTACCGGCCCCCATCGGACCATAGAAGGCAAAGACCGTACGATCATCCATCCCGGCGATAAACTCCTTAGCCGCCTCATGGATCTTATCCAAACTTTCTATTTTTATAGTGCTCATCTTATCTAACTTAACAATTTTCCAATAATGTTTTCACTTCACTTTTTAACGCCGGTAAATGATTAACGACTATCGCCCAAACCAATGTGTCATCCAAACTATCATAAGCATGTATAATCCGATTACGGAAACCAACAATTTGCCGCGTATTATTCAGCGATATACGTTCCGGTTGTTTGTCATATTGATTTAAAGCCTCACCTATAATAGCCAATTGCCTTTCCACCGCACTCTGCGTCTTTAGATCCATTGTATATTCTGTATAAGATCTAGTATTTGCGGTAAACGACTCGATCAAGCTTATCGCCCTCATCATGTCAGACAAATACTTCTTTTCTTTTATTGTCATACAATAGAATTTTTGTTTTATCGATATTCTCCAAAAGAAATGGATTTTTTAAACTTTTCCGAGTAAGCAGATCTACTTTTCTTTGAAAAAAATCTTCTAACTTATCCCATAAAGAAAGTAATTTTTCTCCTTTTTCTAAAGGATCCATATCCTCCATCTCTACCAACAAGTCAATATCACTCCTCTGTGGATTGAATTGCTCTGTCACTGAAGATCCAAACGCATACAACGATTTTATCCCATGATTCTTACATATATCAGAGAACAAGGAAAGATTCTTACGTATTTCATTATGGATAAACATACTTCTTTTTTCGCAAAATTAAACAAAACCTACCATCCACGAACAAAAAAACGATATTTATTTCGGTTCCATCGTAATAAACGGCACCAACATCTCCTCCATCGAGATTCCTCCGTGCTGGAATGTATTTTTATAATAGGATACGTAGTAGTTATAATTATTCGGATAAGCGAAGAAATTCTCTCCGTAGGCGAAAATATACTTACTGCTTAGATTCGGGGAGGGAAGCCCTACTTTTTCCGGGTCCCGGATCTCAAATACCTCTTTTGGATTGTAGTTCAAGTTCTTGCCTACCTTATAGCGTAGATTGGTATTCGTATTCTTATCACCTATCACCTTGATCGGATTCGTTACCCGAATCGTTCCATGATCGGTCGTAACGATTACTTTTCCTCCCCGCTCGGCGATTCGTTTGAACAACTCAAGCGTAGAAGAGTGCTGGAACCATGATTTAGTCAAACTGCGATAGGCCGCCTCGCTTTGCGCCAACTCGCGGATCATCTTACTCTCCGTACGAGCATGCGAAAGCATATCCACGAAGTTCAGCACAATCACATTCAGTTGATTACGAGTAAGAGAAGGGATCGTAGCCAACAATTTCTCTCCATATTGGGAATCGTGTACTTTATTATATGAGAAGGTATATTTCTTACGGAACCGATCGATCTGGGTTTGAATCAATGGAGCCTCATTCAAATTCTTACCTTCCTCGCTCTCCTCATCTACCCACAAATCCGGAAACATCTGCTCTATTTGCGAAGGCATCAAGCCCGAGAATATAGAGTTGCGGGCATATTGCGTGGCGGTTGGCAGTATGCTATAATACAAGCTCTCGTCAAACGTAAAATACTCAGTAAGCAATTCTTTTACCACCCGCCATTGATCCAGCCGGAAATTATCGATCAATATAAAGAAAACCTTCTCGTCATTATCCAACATTGGGAAGACTTTCTTCTTAAACAGGTCGGGGCTCATCAACGGGCGATCGACCGGATTCTGTATCCAGTCTACATAATTCTTCTTCACGAATTTGGCAAAAGCGTTATTGGCCTCTTCCTTCTGCATACGGAGCATATCTGTCATTGCCACTTGGCTGCTTTCCAGTTCCAATTCCCAGTACACTAGTTTCTTATAGACCTCCATCCAGTCGTCTGTGGTCAAGGAATCATTGATTTGCATACCTATACGACCGAATTCCTGCTGATAACCCACCGTGGTCGTCTCGGAGATAATCACGTTCTTATGGACATTCTTCTTGATAGAGAGAAGCAATTGGTTGGGATTTACCGGTTTGATCAAATAATCCGCGATCTTATTTCCGATCGCCTGATTCATGATACTTTCCTCCTCACTTTTAGTCACCATCACGACCGGCACATTCGGAGCGATCTCCTTGATATGCGACAGCGTCTCCAATCCTGTCAAGCCGGGCATATTCTCATCGAGAAAAATAATGTCAAACGATTGTTCCTTACAGCAGTCAATAGCGTCTTGCCCGCTCACCACCGGAACGACCTCATACCCTTTGTCCTGCAAGAACAAGATATGCGGTTTCAACAAATCAATCTCGTCATCAGCCCAAAGTACTCTATCTTTCTTCGCTGCCATAAGCTTACCTAGTTTATTTACAAATATATGGATAATCCTCCATATAACAACGAAAGAAACGGGATGTTTCGTATTTGATCTCGTAATTTTCCCAAATCCAGATAAGCGAATAGCCAATGAGGAGATCTCCTTCATCAACTCACGAACAGTACTCTCTCTTACTGACTAAGGTTCAAAAATATCCAATTTATCTACAACATCTACAACTATCCTTGTAATCATCTATCTTTAGACGGTTTAGCCTATGGTGGTAGATAAAAAACATCTACAATTATCAGGCCCTATCTACCATCATTTACTACTTTTCTATCTCTAAACAGAACGATCTCTCCACACTTGCCGCAATCATCATACGGTCTCTTCCTTATACAGACAAAACATTAACATATAAGCTTATACAGTTTTTATCCATGAAAAACTAAAGTTTTATACCGCTAAAACCTTTGTTTTCCGCTTAGGAAACTTTTGTTTCTATATAGGGAAACTAAGGTTTCTTCGGCACGAAACTTTTGTCTTCTGTAGGAATGAAGAAAATAGTTCCCTAGGAACTATGTTCATGACTATTTAGTGCCAAATGCCTTTTATGTTAAAACTCCAAAAGATAAGGCAAATATATTGATTTCTTTTAGCAAAACACAATCTTTTCTATTCTAAATCAATATTGTCTTATATTTTATTGACATAACTATATGATTTCAGGGCATAAAAGTCCCACCGGTTAGTCTATTTACGCTCTGTAGATACAATATGTGAATTAGGAAGAAGCGTAGTTTGTAAATACCGAATATAGTTCCTAGGGAACTTTGAAGAACTTAGTTTTACTCCAGAAGTCATGTAATCTTATTTTTATTACTCAGCTTATAATGGCAAAAGACAATTTTAACATTATTTACGAACGAAACTATCAACGATCGTTCATGTTCGCTAAATCATACGTACATGATGATATGATAGCAGAAGATATCGTATCCGATTCTCTTGTGAAGTATTGGAGACTGATCTCCACCCAAAAAGGAGAAGCAACAGAAGCTCTTTTACTTTCGATCTTGAGAAATAAAGCTCTCGACTACTTACGCCATAAAGCTGTACATGATGCTGCGATCGAAAATCTAGAAGAAATAAAAAAGCGAGAACTAAGCATCCGCATATCCACTTTAGAGGCTTGCGATCCAGAAGAAATTTTCCGGGAAGAGATACGCACAATCCTTCAGCGCACCCTACAATCATTGCCCGAACAAACTCGCAGGATATTCGAGATGAGTCGTTTCGAAAACAAAACAGTGAAAGAAATCGCTATAGAAACCAACCTCACCGTAAAAGGAGTAGAATACCACATTACCAAGACTTTAAAAGTATTACGTATCAATCTAAAAGATTATCTTCCCTTATTCTATTTTCTTTTTTCTTGACTTTTCTCGTTTTTCCACTAGGGATCTATCTTGCAGCATCGTTTATTATTTATAAAGCGAAATTAATAGATACCATGAAGGAATTACTACAACGATACATAAAAGGAGAGGTTTCAGAGAAAGAAAGACTGAAAATAGCATCATGGTTAGACGAAAGCCCTGAAAACATGCGTGAATTTCTGGTTTTACGCAAATTATATGACATTTCACTTTGGCAAGCCAATACAGATAAGACAAATTCCGTAAAGAAAGTACATTATTCCATACGGAAGATAATGGCCGAGATCTTAAAAATCGCAGCCATCTTTCTAATCGGCTTTTGGGGAAGCAAACAACTGCAGATACAACAATCGAACAAGAAACAAATGCAAACCATTCATGTCCCTGCCGGACAACGGGCAGAGGTCACCTTAGCCGATGGTACGCATGTATGGCTAAACTCTCGCTCAACCCTAAAATTTCCTGAACAATTCAGCGCAAACACCCGAAACGTGGAATTAGACGGCGAAGGTTACTTCTCTGTCCAGCACAATGAAAATAGTCCATTTACCGTACATACCCAAAATCATGATGTTCAAGTATTAGGTACAGAGTTCAATGTAAAAGCTTACCATAACACATCCTTGTTCGAAACCGCCCTTTTAAAGGGTAGTGTAAAAATCAGTTCCCCTAATTTAAGAAATGGATTACAACTCAAGCCTAATGAAATCGTTCGTATAGAGAATAGGATGCTCAAGAAATCTACAATTAATAATAGCGACTATTTTAAATGGAAAGAAGGCCTGTTCTGTTTTGAGAATGAATCAATCCAAGATCTAATAAAGAAACTAGAACTTTATTATGATACTACGATTGAGATCCAACGTCCCTCATTGTTGAAACATCACTATTCCGGCAAATTTCGTATTCAAGATGGAATAGAGCATGTATTAAAAGTACTTCAGTTAAAACATAAATTCACATACATCAAAGATGACGATAAGAATCTAATAATCATAAAGTAAGAACAGAATGTTAACCTTATAAATCATGTATGCCTATGAGATAAAAAATATCAAAAAAGAAACGGTATATAAAAACCGGGAAATGCGGCAACACTCCCCGGAAAGAATCAATACCACATGCACTTAAATCATCAGTATCAAATTCAAGAGTTACAAATGTATGAAAAATCAAACAAAAAGAGTTATGAAGTTAACTTTTATAACACTATTTCTATCAACCACAGGAATGTTTGCATCTGTTAATTCGCAAAATACACGGGTCAATATCCATGTGAACAATGCAAACACTCAAATTGTCTTAAACGAAATCGAAAAACAAACAGACTATCTCTTTGTGTACGACACCAAAGAAATAGATCTAAATCGTAAGGTTTCCGTAGAGGCGCAAAATAAAACCGTAGCAGATGTGTTATCATCTGTCTTTACCCAAACAGACATCTCATATGCGATGGAGGGTAATAACATCATGTTAATGCGAAAAAACACTTCTGTTACACAACAGAGTAACCGGAGAATTACCGGTGTTGTGAAAGACGCAATTGGTGAACCTATCATTGGAGCAAATATCGTGGTGAAGGGAACCACAAACGGTATAATCACCGACATTAACGGAAATTTCAGCCTTATGGTCTCCGAGAACGCCATCTTGCAAATTTCCTATATCGGATATCAGACACAAGAAATCCCGACCAAAGGGCAGACGAACATCCAAATTACCATGAAGGATGACGCACAAGCATTGGATGATGTCGTTGTTATCGGTTATGGTACGCAACGCAAGAAAGACGTAGCCGGATCTATCTCTTCCATATCTACGAAGGATTTATCTATTCAATCATCCGGGAATATACAGAACCTTCTTCAAGGTAGGTTATCCGGTGTGTCCGTAACAACTTCCGGCGTAGCTGGCGATGCTCCTGCTATCCGTATTCGAGGTGTCGGAACACTGAATAATAACAGTCCGTTGTATGTCATTGATGGTTTTCCTACAAAAAGCGAGATCGCATCCCAAATAAATCCCTCAAGTATAGAGTCTGTACAAGTATTGAAGGATGCTTCCTCCGCCTCTATCTATGGTTCCCAAGCGGCTAACGGGGTTATCTTAATCACGACAAAGCAAGGTAAAGAAGGAAAACCTACCGTTGACGTAAAAGTAAACGTAGGTGTACAACTTCCTACCAACTTGCCGGAAATGCTAAACTCCCAACAATATGGAGAAGTTTTGTGGAACGCAATGAGAAACGCCGGGTTAACACCACAGCATGACCAATATGGCAACGGAGCTACACCCGTCATTCCTGATTATATCCTACCGGCAGGAGCCATGGAAGGCCAGGTAGATCTCAGCACTTATAATACCGCGGAAAATCAATTTATGCGCGCTAATAAGATCGGAACTAATTGGGCTGATGAAGTTTATCGCCCCGCACCGACTACAAACATTGATATCAGCGCACAAGGAGGTGGCAATGGGTCTAAATATTTCTTGAGCGCAAACTATTATAAACAAGAAGCTCTTGTAAAATGGGCGGGCTATGATCGCTTCTCTTTACGAGCCAATTCTCAATTTAAGATTTTGAGCTTCGCCACATTAGGATCAAACCTAAGCGCAACTTACTCTAAATACAAAGGAAGCAAATCAGACCATGAGGCCGTACGTATGGCTCCGCTTATTCCGGTTTACGACGTAGAAGGTAATTGGGCCGGAACAAAAGCTAATGGTTTAGGTGATTCCAAGAATCCGGTAGCCCAACTTTATAATCAAAGAGAGAATTACAATGACAACCTCAACTTGTTAGGTAATTTGTATTTGGATATCAATTTCTTGAAATACTTCCAATTCAAGACAAATGTCGGCGTAAACGTTGAGGATAGCGGCTCCAAAGAGTTCAATCCAAAAACTTATTGGAACAAAGGAGACGCAAATACGCTAGTGAATTCTTTAAAGGAAGCAAGAGGCCGTAAATCAGAATTGGTTTGGAACAATACTTTGACCTTCACGAAAAAATTTCGTGAAACACATAATCTGAATGTTTTGCTAGGTACAGAAGCCATTAGTTCTAAAATAGAGAATCTCTCTGCTTATAGAAGTAATTTTATTATCGAGGATCCCGATTACAGATACCTTGACGCTGGCGAATCCAACAAGGACAATACAGGCAACGCAAATGAATACGCTTTGTTCTCTCTGTTCGCACGTGTCAATTATCAATATAAAGACAAATATTATTTAGGGGCTATTATTCGTCGAGATGGGTCCTCACGTTTTGGCGCGAATCATAGATATGGCTACTTCCCAGGGGTAAACGCCGCATGGAGACTTACGGAAGAAAACTTCATGAAAGGGCAAGATATTCTTAGTGATTTGAAAATCAGAGCCAGTTACGGTTTGACAGGAAATCAGGATATCGATAACTACGCATTTGCGTCCATGTATTATACGAATATCTCAACTAGCAGCTATCCTATAGCGGGAGATCCAAACTCTGTCACTCAAGGTATCAGTAAGGAGAGCATTGGTAATCCGGATCTTAAATGGGAGACGACTACACAAACAAACATTGGTATCGACGCAGGTCTTTTTAATAATAAACTGAATTTGTCATTCGATTTCTACCATAAATATACTACCGACATCTTGCAAAGAATTACTTATCCTTCTACCGGAGGAGTGGCAAGTGCCCCATTTATGAATATCGGTGAAATGCAAAATAACGGATATGAATTGAATATCAATTTCCAGAATACGACAGACTATGGTTTCCGGTACGAATTAGGGCTCATTTTGTCCGGATATCGTAATGAGGTAAAGAAATTAGCTTCAAATCAATTCATATCGAACACATATACAAGAACAGAAGTAGGTCATCCGATTTCCTCTTTCTATGGTTATGTGATCGATGGTATTTTCCAAACACAAGACGAGGTCGACTCGCATGTGGAACAATCAGACAAAGCGATCGGTCGTTGGAAATACAGGGATGTGAATAATGATGGAAAAATAGACGGCCAAGATAGAGCCTATATCGGTAATCCTCACCCTGATTTCGAGTACTCTTTGAGTTCACGCTTCTATTACAAGAACTTCGATTTGTCTCTTTATATCCAAGGCAGTCAAGGAAATGATATTTGTTTCGCATCGAAAGGCGGTAGGGATGGTCTTGATTTCTGGGGAGATTATTTCAATAAAAGTACCCGTATATTGAATACTTGGACTCCTGAAAACAGAAATGCGGAACTGCCGGAGATCAATATCTTGAATCCAAATGATGAGGCAGGTAAGGTTTCTTCATACTTAATTGAAGATGGTTCTTATATTCGTTTGAAACAATTAGAATTAGGATATACCCTTCCGAAACAAACGCTTTCGAAAATTGGACTCCAGCAATGTCGTGTTTATTTGAATGCGGAAAACTTATTGACATTGACAAAGTATAACAACATTGATCCCGAGGTTAAGAACGGCGATGACAAGAATATGGGTGTCGATTATATGAATAATATGCCACTAGCACGCGTATTCTCCATTGGTTTCAATTTATCATTCTAATACTTAAAATTAAACAAACATGAAAAATCTATTTCATATAGCGAAAAAAACGTTCACATGGGTAACCGTCACGATGGCTGTTAGCCTGTTTAATGGTTGTTCTGATTTTTTGGATAAACAACCATTAGGCAAATTGAATGAGTCTGTATTAACAGATGAAAGTACCGTGAATAAACTCCTTATTGCCTGCTATAGTCCATTAAACGGATTTATCAACGGAGTTTGGGGAATAACAAGTGGGCCGGATAATGTCTTCTATGGAGATATGTGCGCTGGAAATATCCATAAAGGAAGTACTACCGGCGATCAAGGCGAACTGCTACAGATGGAGCGTTATGTCGCTACTGCTGAAAATGGTCGTATCCGGGATAAATGGATACTGGTATATGGAGCTATTGAGCGTTGCAACGACGTACTTCGTATGCTGAATGATAATAAAATTGATGGCTTATCAGAAGAAAGTGAAATGGAAATTAGAGCAGAAGCCCGTTTCCTAAGAGGATATTATCATTTTGAAGCGAAAAAAATCTGGAACATGGTCCCTTATATTGATGAATACGTAGAAGATCCGCAAAGAAGGGTTCCCAATGACAAAGATATTTGGCCTAATATTGAAGAAGACTTCTCTTTTGCTACCGGAATTTTACCGGATAATCAGAGTGAGCCTGGAAGACCTACGAAAAACGCCGCTAAAGCGTTCTTGGCCAAGGCTTATTTATTCCAGCAAAAATACAGCGAGGCAAAAGTTTTATTAGACGAAGTCATCACTAGCGGAAAATATAAGTTACTTGACAATTATTTTGATAACTTCAATGCGGAGCAAAACAATAACGCAGAAGTGGTATGGTCTAACCAGGTAGCGGTAAATGTAGCGGGAGCTGGTTACGATCGTAGCCAACGTGGTTTCGACTTATCTTATCCCAACGCTCCAGATCAACCAAACTTAAGTGGAGCCGGATTCCAACAACCTACTTTCGACTTAGTAAATGCCTATCAAGTAGACGAAAATGGCCTACCCATGATTGACACTTACGCTGACCATGAATTCAAAAACGACCAAGATATCGAATCTAGCGAGGCATGGGAACCGGATATGGAAACCCCTGTAGATCCGAGATTAGACTGGGTCGTTGGTCGTAGAGGCGTTCCATATCATGATTGGGGATTGCACCCGGGAAAAGCTTGGATCAGGGATCAAGTCAGCGCAGGTCCTTATAACCAAAAAAAATGGATTATATTAGAAAACCAACTTGCTACATACGCTTATGACAATACAGCAAAATTTAACGCAATGAATTTCAATATTATTCGATACGCCCAAGTATTATTGTGGGCTGCGGAATGTGAGGTAGAGGTTGGTAACCCTGAGAAAGCAAAAGAATATGTCAATATGATTCGTCAAAGGGCAAAAGACGGATCTTACGTGAGATTAGGAGATGAAACACCTTTTGGCAATGGTCCAGCTGCCGCCAATTATAAAGTGGATATCTATAAGGATTCATGGGCAGGACTAAGTAAAGATGTATTACGAAAACGTGTACGATTTGAAGAACGCTTGGAACTTGCGTTAGAAGGTCATTTCTTCTTCGATTTGGTACGTTGGGATATCGCTGAGGATTTTTTAAATAAATATGTCGAAAGAGAAAAAAGACATATCCAATATTTAAATGGAGCCGTTTTTGATAAGAACCATCGCTATTACGCTATTCCTCTAACTGAAATAGATAGAAGCTATGTCGATGGTAAACCGACGTTGACACAGAATCCGGGATATTAATTATAGTAAGTGTGAGGGGGTATCATAATATCCCCTCCACTTTTATCTACAAAAGATTTGAATATGACACAATATTTAAAGTCACTTTATCTATGCATTTGTTTACTGGGGGGATTTATATCTTGTCAAACAAATGAAAGTATCACTCAAGATGAGGAGATACAAACAATCATGGAAGGAATCTCGAATCAAGCGGGTCAAGAAAAAAATCCTTATCTGACAGCAGGAGATAAAACCTACATAATAGGTACGCAAGATGGAAACTTCCCTGATCTTGGTGGACATACTCCCGGAGAGATGGGAGGAGTTTGGAATCATTTGATCAAGCTATTAGATGGCTTTTGGGTAAAAATGACAGATAATAAAGGTAATTCTTGTTGGTTGGAAAACGCAATACAATATACGAATTATCCTTTTGGAAGTAAATTTGAGTACGCTCCTTTATTTAATAATAGTATCCGTGTCAATCGTTTCCAATTTTGTCCACAAGGAAAAAATGGTGTTGTTATTACCTATACCATCGAAAATGTATCGGATTCAGAGCAAACAGTCCTTTTTGATTTTGTCGCAAAAACAGATTTGTTGCCTGTATGGTCATCCGGGACAATCGGGTTAAAAGACGCAAATGATGTCGTGAACTGGGATGCCCAAGATGCCATTTTTAAAGCGAAAGATTTAGGTAATAACTGGAACGTAATTTGGGGAGCGGATCAACATACGAGTATTTATCAACTAGATGCTCCTACTTATATAAATACGCAAGGAACGGGTAAAAGTGCCTCTTCTACTTATACGATTACACTTCCTAAGAATCAGGAGAAAAAACTTTCTTTCGTCATCGCAGGATCAAAAGACAGTGAGGAGGATGCCCTAAAAAGTTACAAAGACATCTTTGCGAACCATTCCGAAATGTTGGAAGATAAAAAAATGTATTACACCCAATTATTAGAGAGAGGACGGATTAACATTCCAGATAAAAAGTTACAAGAGGTTTATAACTGGTGCAAAATCAATACGGAATGGCTTGCGGCAGATATGGAAGGGGCAGGACGCTTTCTGGGAGCGGGTGCGATTGAATATCCATGGTTATTCGGTTGTGATAATTCTTATTCATTACAAGGCCTTGTCGCTACAGGTGACCAAAAATTAGCAAAAGAAACATTGAGAGTTATCAAAGAGATGTCAGAGAAAGCCAATGGGAATGGCCGTATTTTGCATGAAATGGCATTCAACGCATTCGTCAGCCACAAAGGAAATACTCAAGAGACTGCTCATTTTGTCATCGCTGTATGGAATGTTTATAAATGGACTGGTGATAACAAATTCCTTGCAGATATGTATCCTTATATGCAAAAAGGTCTGAACTTCCTTTTGAAAGATATGGATACAAATAAGAATATGTTCCCCGAAGGGTATGGAATCATGGAAGTTAGAGGATTAAATGCGGAATTGATTGATGTCTCTGTTTATACCCAGCAAGCACTGGAAGTTATGTCGCAGATTGCTTTAATAATGGGAGAAGAAGCATTTGCCAGCGAGTGTGCCTCGCAAGCAACCGACTTGAAAGAAAAGATCAACAACCTATTTTGGGATAAGGATTTAGAAATTTATTGTGATTTTTATGGAACGAGAGAGCAAGCCTTAGAAACAACCAAAGGTGCTATCGAGCAGATTCGTAGTACAGAATATAGATGGGATGTTGCCGAGGTTTCTTTACAAGAATATGAGGATAGCAAGAAAAAGCATATCGCAATGTATGAGGATATGTATAAACAATTTGAAGCGTATCCAACCGGTATTATGAAAGGATGGTTAACTAACAAGAATTGGGTAATAAGCACTCCAATAGAAACTCAGATTACCTCAGAAGACAGAGCTATTCGGCAATTGGATAAAGTACGAAAAGAGCATTGCGGCGAATATGGCCCTTATTTATCCGCAGTCGAAAGAGATCGCATGATGACTATCGCAACGGGCGTACAAGCGATGGCCGAATGCGCTTACGGACGTGTAGATGAGGCTTTATGGTATATCAATCGCATCGTCGATACATTTGGCCGTACACTTCCGGGATCAATCAATGAAATGATGCCTGATTATGGCTGCCCTGTTCAAGCATGGACCATCTATGGTATAGCAACACCTTTGATTCGTTATATATATGGCATACAACCAGAAGCCTATAAAAGACCTTGACCCTAAGTCCTAATTTACCATCAGATTGGGACTTTATTGAAATGAAAGATCTTCCTGTTGGAAATAATAAGATTAATTATAAAGTAAAACAACTGGAAGATGGATTGGAAATCACGTTAGATACAACTGAAAAGGATTGGAGTTACCTATTAAGACCGGTAAAACAACCTATCAAGCGATTTATCGTGAATGGTAAGGAACAACGGATTTAGAGAGAGACGGGGCATGCCCCGTCTCCACATATAGACACCGCCTCATAATAATCTAAAATTAAAGCAGATAGCCCCAACTATTTTGAGTAAATAGAACTTAGTCCGAATTCCGTATTCAAGACCTCTTTCCACTCTAACCTTTTACTATCAATGCGATAAATGGACAACAATCAATTTCTTTCATCCCATATTATACTTGAGATAACCGGAAAGCGGGGAAAATGAAAGTATGATTACTTTAACTATTTTTCTATCAAAAATTCCTACTTTTACCGCTAAATCTGTATTGAAGATGAAAGGAGACGATTTTAATATCATTTATGAACGGAATTACCGACGGTCATTCCTGTTCACCAAATCATACGTACATGATGACATGGTAGCTGAGGATATCGTAGCTGAATCGCTTGTAAAATATTGGCGACTGGTCTCTGCTGGAGAAAACGAGATAACAGAAGCCTTATTGCTCACGATTTTGAAAAATAAAGCTCTTAACTATTTACGCCATAAAGCCATACATGATGCCGCTATTGAAAATTTAGAGGAAATAAAAAATAGAGAACTAAGCATTAGAATTTCCACACTCGAGGCTTGCGATCCGAAAGAGATCTTCTCTGATGAGGTCAATAGGATCATCCACAAAACTTTAAAAAACTTACCAGAACAAACTCATCGAATATTCGAGATGAGCCGCTTCGAGAATAAAACCGTAAAAGAAATAGCGGATGAGACAAACCTCACCATAAAAGGTGTAGAATACCACATAACCAAGGCTTTAAAAGCTTTGCGTATCAACTTGAAAGACTATCTACCCTTATTTTATTTTCTTTTTTATTAATTTTTTTCATTTTTCCACTAGGGATTTAGCGCACAGCGTTGTTTTTATAATAGTAAATAAATTAACAGACATTCATGGAGCAATTACTACAACGGTACATAAGAGGTAAGGTTTCCGAAGAAGAGAGACTGAAAGTAGTGTCATGGCTGGACGAAAACCCTGATAACATGCGTGAATTTCTGGCTTTACGTAAATTATATGATATTTCACTTTGGCATACGGATACAGAGCAAAAAACAATTCATAAAAAATTCATTCCACCAATTCGACGTATCGCAATCGAAACACTAAAAATCGCAGCGATCTTTTTAATTGGAATTTTTGTTACTAAACAATTCGTAGAACAAAAGGTAGAGGATATACAAATACAAACCATCCATGTACCCACAGGTCAGCGAGCTGAGTTAACTTTAGCGGACGGGACACATGTTTGGCTCAACTCTCGCTCGACATTGAAATTTCCTAATAAATTCGGCACAAATAAACGGAACGTAGAACTTAACGGAGAAGGATATTTTTCTGTACATCATGACAAAAAACGTCCTTTTACCGTACAAACCGAAAAATACGCAATTCATGTATTGGGTACCGAATTTAATGTTAAGGCATATCACAACAGTCCTTTATTTGAGACAGCATTATTAAAGGGCAGCGTAGAAATATCTTCCTTAACTATGCCGAAAAGATTACGCCTAAAGCCGAACGAGATGGCGATCGCAAGTCAGGAAGGATTAAATACACCGCATATTCCTGACTACAACTACTTTAAATGGAAAGAGGGATTATTCTGTTTCGAAGACGAGTCGATCCAAAGTTTAATAGAAAAGTTACAGCTTTATTATGATATTAAAATTGATGTTCAACGACCATCCTTACTTCAATACCGTTATTCCGGCAAATTCCGTATCAAAGACGGAATTGACCATGTATTGAAAGTATTACAATTAAAACATAAATTCACTTATACAAAAAATGAAGAGACGAATCTAATCGTGATAAAATAAATATTTAGTCGTTAACCTTTTAAATACAGAATATAGAGAATGAAGACATAACAAACAATTAACAGCACAAATTACACAAAAAGGGAGATGCTGCAACATCCCCCTTCCATAAGTCAGTACCAGACTTGCGAAAATAAATTCATTTAGTACTAACAAATAAGACATTACAAATGTATGAAAAAAATTTGTAACGGGCATTTTATGTCCCCTTTTAACACAGATGACAAAACATTTCGAATAATGAGATTAACATTCATTGCATTATTTGTATTCAGTTTCAGCTTACTCGCATCCGTACATTCACAAACGATGCGCGTCAATATCAATGCTAATAATGAATCTACGCATTCAATTTTAGAACAGATAGAACAGCAAACTGATTATTTATTCATTTATAACACAAATGAAATCGACTTAAACCGTAAAGCATCCGTACACGCTCAGGACCAAACGGTAATGGATGTTTTGTCACAAATTTTCAGAAACACGAATATTGGATATGCGATTGAGGGCAGTAATATCATGTTGATGAAGAAAGATGAAAAAGCAGAACAACAACAGGATAACAATAAGGTCTCAGGAACAATTACAGATAAATCTGGAGAACCTATTATCGGTGCTAACGTCGTTATAAAAGGAACAACTAACGGAACTATTACAGATATAGATGGTAATTATACATTAGATGTTCCTGTTTCTGCCATCTTGCAGATTTCCTATATCGGATATTTGACACAAGATGTTCCTGTAAATGGGAAACAACAAATCAATATCCGTTTAGTAGAAGATACACAACAATTAGACGAGGTGGTAGTGGTTGGCTACGGTACACAAAAAAAAGGGGAATTAACCTCATCTATTTCCAGCATAAAAAGTGAAACATTCATTCAAGGTTCAGTGCAAGACGCAGCCCAGTTGCTTCAAGGAAAGGTTGCGGGACTTGGCATTGTCATGCCAAATGGTGATCCGACGTCTTCATCCCAAATTGTATTGCGTGGTATCGGCTCATTAAAAGGAGACCGGGTGCCATTAGTTATTGTCGATGGAGTTCCGGGTGATATGAGCACTGTCGCACCAGAAGATATCGAAAGCATAGATGTTATAAAAGACGGCTCAGCCGCCGCTATTTATGGAACCAGAGGAAATAATGGTGTTATTTTCATCACCACAAAAAAAGTGAAAGGAGAGATACCAGTAACTATTGATATTCAAGCTTATGTCACTACCCAGCAAATCAAAAAAAGATTAGATATGATGGATGCCAATCAATACCGTCAATTAGTAAAACAAGGGAAACCCGGCGCTATTGATTATGGTTACGACACAGATTGGCTAGACCAGATATTAAGGACTCCTATTTCTTACGTAACTAATGCCAGTCTACGCGGAGGAAATCGCAACTCTAATTATATCGCAAACATAAACTATAAGTCTGGCCAAGGCATTATCAAACGCTCAGACAATAGAGTATTAACCACACGATTGGAAATTAACCATTCTATGTGGGATAACTTATTGAAGTTTAATTTAAACATCATGGGTAAAGAACAAAGATATACAGCCTTAGGAGATGGCAAAAGCTTCAATGGGGAAATTTACCGAAATGCGTTAATCAATATTCCAACTGAACGTCCGAAAGACGATAACGGAAACTGGATTGAACATCCGACAATGAACGGATATATGAATCCGGTAGCTGCGCTATATGAAAGTAATGGCGAGAATAAAAGTACCCAATTACGTACATTCGGAACCGTTACATTGACCCCCATGGATGAATTTTTCGTAAAAGCATTAGTGTCGAGAACCTCTTACAATCAAACCCGCGGATATGCTGAAACTAAAAAACACATATCAACTGTCCGCAATGGCAAAAACGGGTTTGCTTCTCGTGGCACAACTGCTTCTATCGATAATTTGTTAGAGATCACTGCCCAATACAAAAATAGCTTCGGAGCTCATAGCCTTACTGGTTTAGCGGGTTACTCTTACCAAGACAACACTTACGAAAATTACTGGATGCAAAATTGGGATTTCCCATCCGATCAATATAGCTATAATAATATGGGGGCTGGAGCTGCTTTAAAAAGAGGAGAAGTTGGAGAAAAGTCAGAGAAAACGAAATCTAAGCTAATAGGTGTATTTGCTCGTGTCAATTATAGCTTTAATGATCGTTATTTAGCATCTGTCAGTATCCGTCATGAAGGAGCTACACAATTCGGCGCTAATTATAAATGGGGAAATTTTCCTGCCGTATCCGTAGGTTGGAATATACATAATGAGGAATTCATGAGCTCCTTACGTTTTATCAGTAACTTGAAAGCTCGTTTAGGATTTGGTGTAACGGGTTCCATTCCTGAAGATCCATATATGTCATTAAGCCGCTTGACCAGCAATAAAAATCTTTATACAGGTTCCGGTTGGCTTCCTACGTTAAAGCCTTCAAGTAACGCCAACCCGAACTTACGTTGGGAGAAAAAAGAAGAGTGGAACTGCAATATATGTTTTGATATGTGTTCGGGAAAGTCGGAAATGAAAACAAAAGCATAACAACTGCAAATATAACCGCTAATATACAATGCTTTATGTGGTATCAGATTCGGGATTGACATCTTAATTTGTTTTAATCCGTTTCAAGTTTCTTCGGGATATATGGGAACATATACGGGAATTATTGTACCTTTGCAGAGTAATTCAAAAAACACTGCCGATGAAAGTTTCCGTATATCTGAAAAAGAACGATTCCCGAACCTCGAACATCTGCTTCCGGGTCAGGGAGAAAAACGTGGACATAAAGGTCGTTTCGCCCCTTGTAGTTTATGACAAGTACTGGGATACCGACACCCTCTGTTACAAACGCACGACAGCAGTTCCGGCCACAGAACAGAAACGCCTGCCCGAACGGATAGCCGCCATCATCGAGAGAGTGGAAAAGACCTTTTCGGACAAGGCGGACAGCAAATGGCTGAAGCAGGTCATAGAGGATGTGCTGTACCCTGCCCGTGCTTTCGAGCGCAACCATCCGAACCTGCTTTGCCGTGTCCGTGAGTATCTGGAGAAATTTGACGGTGCGGAAAGAACCAAGGAACACATCATACACTTTGAGCGCAAGATGTCACGCTACCATGACTACCAGCGGGAAATATTGGGCAACAGCGATTTCACCCTCTTTGTGGAAACCGTCACGCTGGAACAGATGAACGGTTTCCGGGATTATGTCGTGAGTGAATACCTGCTTCGTCAGGAACATCCCGACTTCTACGCTCCCCGTATGCTCATCAACCACAAGCCAAAGTCGCTTTCCAATACGACCGTCATCAACATCATGAACCTCTTCTGCACCTTCCTGCACTGGTGCAAGAGAATGAAATATTCCGACAACGAAGTCTATATCCTCTACGGTTGTAAGGAGCCTACATATGGCGACCCGTTCTTTCTCACATCGGAGGAAAGAAATATCCTATACGATGCGGATCTTGACGACAATCCCAAGCTGGCGGTCATCCGGGACATTTTCGTGTTCCATTGCTATATAGGCTGTCGTGTCAGTGACCTTTACCGGCTGACAAGAGACAATATCAGAGACGGTTTTATAGAATACATGCCGCAGAAGACTAAAAAGTGTCAGGCAAAGACCGTCAGAGTGCCCCTGCACGAAAAGGCATTGAAGATATTGGAACGTTATGATGCAGATTCGGATAAATTACTTCCGTTCAAACCGATACACACCTATAATCTCGGCATACGTGAACTGTTGAAGCATTGTGGTATAGACAGAAAGGTCACCATCCTTGACACTCACGGCTACAACACCGTACAACGACCCTTATATGAGGTGGCCAGCAGCCATACGGCACGAAAGACCTTTGTAGGCAACCTATACAGGCAGGTGCCCGATCCGAACCTGATAGCCTCCATGTCGGGGCATGTGGAGGGTAGCAGGGCATTCAACCGTTACCGCACCATCGACGATGACATGAAGCGCAGACTGGTAGAAATGATAAACTAATTAACCCAGGAGGATACATATATGAAAGTAACGGCATTCATCAGAAAGACATCGGCCAAGAACAACGTGACTGATTTGGCACGTGTCTATTTCCGTGTCCGAGACATTGGCGGAGTGGACATCAAGGCTGCAAGCGAACTGTCCATCAATCCCAACCACTGGAGTGCGGAGAAGCAGGGGTACAAGCCCCGTGTGGCATTGGTATCGGAAGAGAAGCGGATGAACTTCGACAGGGATATCCAGCAGATAACCCACCTTATCACCAAGGAATACCACCGTGGCGTGGACGGCAACTGGCTCAAAGGACTGATAGAGGAATACCACCATCCCAACATCAACGCAAGGGGCGGCAACAAGGCAAATGAATACCTGCTGTCCTACCAGATTCAGAAATATATCGATGAGACTCCGCTTGCGCATGACAGCATAAAGCACCATCAGGACAATCTCAACAAGGTGCTGCGCTACGAACGGTTCAGGCACGAGGTCATGCATCAGCGCGGATTCCACCTCTGTATCGACTCCATTACGGCAGATGACATAAGGGACTTCAAGTTCTGGATGCAGGAGGAACACAGGTATGTGGAGATGTATCCGGTATTCTATCGGAACGAACTGCGCCGCAATGTCGAGCAGAAACGCTCCGAGAACAGCATGTCAGGAAGCCTCTACCGTATCCGTACCGTCATCAAGTGGTGCATCAGGCGCGGACTGACAAGAAACAATCCGTTCGACCAGTATCAGATTGCCCAGCCCATGTACGGCGACCCGTTCTATCTTACCCTTGAAGAGAGAGACAAGGTGTACTATGCCGATTTGAGCGGAATGGGTGCCACCTATCCGGTCTATCGTGACATATTCATGTTCCAGTGCCTTATCGGTTGCCGTGTGAGCGATTTGAACAGGCTGACCAAGGCTAACATCGTTGACGGCTGTGTGGAGTACATTCCGCAGAAGACCAAGCTGGAACACGCCAACACGGTACGTGTTCCACTCAACCAAAAGGCACTGGATATATTGGAACGGTACAAAGATCTTGAAGACGCACTGCTTCCAAGGTTCTCGCATTTCGGTTACAACAAGAAGATAAAGGAGATTCTCAAGTATGTGGGCATCGACCGCATGGTCAGGGTGCTTGACCCGAAGACACGCGAGGATGTGGCACGGCCTCTATACGAAGTGGCGACCACCCACACGGCACGGAAGACCTTTATTGGCAACCTCTACAAGCAGGTCAAAGACCCGAACTTGATCGCCTCCATGTCGGGGCATTCGGAAGGCAGCCGGGCTTTTGCCCGATACCGCAAGATTGACGACGAGATGAAGAAGGAACTGGTCAACCTGCTGGATTGATTTGACTGTTTCCCTCATTTTGATACCCTTTTATATTTCACAAATAATACAGCATGAATATGGATGAGCATAAATTGACATACGAACAGTTCAAGGCGGACATTCTCCGGTGGAAGAACACGCACCGGGAGGAATACAGCCGTTTCGCCAGACTTATGACAAACGGTGACGAGAAGCAATACCTTGCCATCTGCCGGGCCATATTCAGGCAGTTGCCCGGAATCAAGCGGGAGTGGGAATTATGCTGGAACGATGACAGCAAGGAAAGGTTTGACAATATAGACCTGCAATTCAAGGAGAATGCAGTACCCGGACAGATAGTGGAGTTGTACAGTAAACAGAGGGAAGAGAGCACTCCTCTGACTGATACATCTCCTACCACACTTTGGGGCAGAATGAAATCCTTTTTTAGCGGCAAGCCTAAAGAGCCGGGTATAACCCTTTCGGCACCGCTTGTGTTGAGCTGGCTGTATTACGGCAAGAGTTTCGAGTCAATGGTCGGCATGGTAGACAGGCAAATGAAGAACCCGAAAGCAGACAAAGCGGACAAAATGAGTTGTTCTTTTGTCATCAGACAGATTATAGATGTGTCCATCAAGAGCGGTTTCCGCACCCAAGCTGACTGGGACAGGTACTTTTCCATGAACGAAGCCATTGAAAAGGGTAATATCGGAGAATGGGCGTTGCAGTCCGTAGCAGAGGAAATGGACAGCGGAACAGAGGAAGGACATGATACAGGAACAGGGCAAATATCCGACAATCCCCAGACTGTTGATGATTCGCAAAAGCCACGCGGACGCCGAAAAGCAAAGTACAGCCACTTATAGATTATCTTGATTGTAACGACAAAGATGCTGTCATCGGAGTCATCTGGAAATTCATCTCCAAATATGATACGGCAGCAGAGCAGGCACTGACCTATTATGCCCTGAATGAGCTTGGTCTGTTAACCGGCATGGGCAGCGCGAAAGAATTTGCCGCAGCCCTTACCTGTCAGTTTGAAGGCATGGGCGGTATAAAAAGCGAAAGTTCCTACCGGCAGGCCATCCACACGCTGACGACAACACAGCACGTCGCAAAAGACGGAGTGAACAGAATGTGCGTGATGATTAATGGCGACATTTGCCAGACCCTGCTGGACGAACTAAAAAACGACCTTATGGAAACTCTTCAAACCCCGAATGAATCAAGCGAAACAGGGTAAAATAAGGCTGTCTGGAGTTGTCATAATTGTCTTTTCTGCCATGACAAATATGCCAACTCATTTTCTTTCAATCACTTTCAATTCCGATATACCTTTGCACCGTCAATCCTTTCCCGAGGGTAGGCGGTGCTTCTCTTTTTACAAGCCATCGGAAGCGGAGCATCAGGGAACTTTGAAGATGGTCATCACAAACTTCAAAAATTGATATTTATGATAACCATAGAAAGTCTGGTCGAGCAGGGAGCGAACGTGAAACTGGAAGTCACTCCCACAGACCTTAAAATGTTTGCGGAATCCATCGTGCAGCGTACCATCACCGCGCAGCAGGAAGAACAGAAGGCTGCCATGCTGCGTGAGGCGGAAGAAGGCTGGCTGAATACAAAGCAAGTCCGTGAGCTATTGAACGTATGCGAGGGTACGCTCAACCTGTGGGCGAAGCGGGGCTACCTTGTTCCCGTCAAGGTGGGCAACAAGAATATGTATGCCAAGTCCGATGTGCGCCGTGTACAGACGGGAGCCAAGTCGGAAAGTGTAACATCCTATTGCAAGAAGAGAAATGGCTGACATGAAGAACATCCGGCTTGAACTGTGCAACAGGATCCGCATGGAGTCGGAACATACTGAAGATACGGGATTCCCCTTGGATGTGTTTCCCCAAACCGTGCAGTCAATCATACTTGATATGGCCACATACGAGAACTACAAAATGGAGTTCATCGCAACGTCCATGCTGTCGGCTGTGTCCGCTGCCTTGGGCGGAACATACCGCATCCGAATCAAGGGCGACTGGCAGAGCAACGGTGCGTTGTACATCATTCTGGTAGGCAGGCCCGGACTGGGCAAGACACCACCGTTGGAGGCGGCATTCCGCCCGATCCGAAAACACGACTATGCACTTTTCAAGGCGTATGCAGTAGAGAAGGAAGCATGGAAAGCGGCAGGAGAAAACGGTAAGAGACCTGTTCTGAAGCGTACCATCGTGTCCGACTTCACCCCCGAATCGCTTTTGCTGACGCATAACAACAATCCGAGAAGCGTGGTCATCTTGGTGGACGAGATTATGGGCATGTTCAATTCCGCCAACCGCTACACGAACGGGCAGCTCATAGAACAGCTGCTTACCGCATGGAGTGGAGGGGCTCTGGACGTGACAAGGGTAAGCAATGCCATCCCCGTCCACATAGAACATCCGTGTATCAACATCATCGGGAGCACACAGACCAAACGTGTGCATGAGCTTCTCAGGAAAGGGTTCGAGGAAAACGGACTGCTTGACCGCATCCTGTTCGTATTGCCCAAGTCGCCCGAAATATCGCCATGGATAAACCGGGACGATGACGGGGAGATGACTTCCTTGGCGGCTGCGCGCTGGGAGCGTGTATTGAATAAGGTGCTTGCCTTGGACTATGATACCGAAGCGGAAGAGCGGATACCCCATATATTGTCCATGGACAAGGAGGCCAAGGAATACTTCTTCGCATGGTGGAACAGAAAAGTAGAGCGTATCAACCAAATAGAGGACGATGCCGAGGTGGACAGCCGTGAGATGAAACATCCGGCACAAGTAGCGCGACTGGCCCTGATAATCCAAGTTCTGCGGTATGCTTCCGATGAAAGCCATCTGCAATTTGCGGATATGGTATCGGTGAAAGGAGCCATTCGCCTGAATGACTACTTTGAGGATTCATATATCCGCATCCGTTCCTTTGTAGCGAACGACACCTGTGAAGAGCCACCGAAGGTACTGCTGTCATTGCTACCTGACACTTTTGATACAAAGACGGCCATTGCCATAGGCAAAGAGCTGCAGGGTATCAGTGAGCGGACAGTAATGAACTACCTAAAGGAGTTATGCCACAGTCGGCTTCTTCGGAAAGCAAAGGCCGGGCATTATGAAAAAATCGTGTATGAATCCGGCAAATCTCCCATTAACAAAAATGAATAATCACCCCAAGACTGCAAAAGAATGACCCCTGTTGCAGTTTGCAGTTTCTTCAGTCTTGCAGTTTCTGAACACTGGAAACGGGAAATTCCTGCAAAACTGCAAGGACTGCACACTGCAAATAACCTTTCAGTTTGCAGGAATCAAAAAGAGATAGTTATGAGTGAATATAGATTCCACCTCCAGAAATACCGGTCGGGCAGCAAGACAGTCTGCCCCGAATGTGGCAGGAAAGCCTGTTTTACCCGGTACATTGACGAGGAAGGGCTGGTTTTCTTTCCTGACAATGTGGGCAAATGCGACCACATCAACAGTTGTGGCTACCACTATACACCAAAGGAGTATTTTAATGATAACCCTGTTGTCAAGGAGATTTTGACCGGACAAGGCGGGAATGGCAATGGCATATCAACAGTTATAAAACCGACAGTAAAGCCATCACCTAAGCCGCAGCCACAGATTTCTTATCTTCCCTATGATTGGGTGGAGCAATCCATGCAGAGGTATGACATCAACCCGTTATACCGATACCTTGTCACCGTGGCAGGCCGGGAAAAGACAGATTGGTTATTCAATCTATACAAGGTCGGTACATCCAAGATGTGGAACGGTGCGACCGTGTTCTGGCAGATTGATCGGGACGAAAATGTACGGGCTGGCAAGATTATGGGCTATGATGCCAAGACCGGGCACCGTATTAAGCAGCCTTTCAATCAGGTCAGTTGGGTACATTCGGTAAGAAAGATACAGGATTTCCACATGAGGCAATGCCTGTTCGGTGAACATCTGCTGACAGATTCTTCATCCTTGGCAAGAACTATCGGCATTGTCGAGAGCGAGAAGACGGCACTGGTTGCCGCTCTGTTCATTCCAGATTTGGTATGGCTCGCCACCGGAGGGATGCACGGCAGTTTCAACAGCGAGGCCATGCAGGTGCTGCGAGGGCGTGATGTGGTTCTCTTTCCTGATCTCAAGGCTACGGATGAATGGAAGTGTAAAGCCAAGATTCTTCAATCCATTTGTAAATCTGCCACCTGTTCCGACTTGCTAGAAGAAATGGCGACTGATGAACAGCGCAAGGCAGGACTGGACATTGCCGACTTCCTGCTGATGGAAGATACGCCGCAGATGATTCTTCAGAAGATGATACAGCGCAATCCTGCGTTGCAGACTTTGATTGACACATTGGATTTGGAACTGGTAAGTGCCGAGAAGATATGATACCATACACGGATTGGACAGCTTGCTGTCTATGTAAAAAGGGGTTGTAAAATCCCCGTAGCTTATTAGGGCATTTTCACCGCCTTCACTCTCCGAGCGGCAGTTAAAAAGCCCATAAGCGGAGGGGCGCCCTCTCGACACCCATGTCTGCCTGTGGCACTTGGACGGGATTTTACAAACCATATCAGAGAAATAATAATCGCAAAACGCAAAAGATATGAGCAATACACAATATGCGGTCTGCCACCTGCAACGTGGCAGTGGCAATGACAGCGGAATGTCATGCCATATAGAAAGAAAGGATGCCAAAGGAAAGGTTTATGTTCCTGACAATGCCGATGCAAATCGGACACCGCTCAATCGGGAACTGATTACATTACCGGATGGAGTGAAGAACCGGACGGATGCCATACAGTACCGTATCGACAATGCAGGTCTGCACCGCAAGGTCGCCAAGAATCAGACGAAAGCCATTCGCATTATCCTAACCGGGACACACGAGCAGATGATGAAGATTGTCGAAGACGGCAAGCTGGACAATTGGATAGATGCAAATCTGAAATGGCTTCGGGAGACTTTCGGAAGCGAGAACCTTGTTTCCTGCGTGCTACACATGGACGAGAAAACTCCGCATCTGCACGCTACTGTCGTCCCCATTGTTACCACAGAACGTCTCCGCAAGAAACGTGAAGGCGAGAAGAAGTACGAGACGAAATCCGGTCCACGCCTGTCAGCAGACGATATGATGCGGCGCACAAGGTTACACGAATACCAGAACAGCTATGCAGCGGCAATGAAACCGTTCGGACTGCAACGTGGCATTGTCGGCTCTACCGCCAAGCATCAGGCGAATTCGGAATACTATAAGCAGCAGATGAGCAGATACGAGGAAGATATTGCAAAATTGCAGGATGATATAGAAAAAGCCAAGGAAGGCAAAAATACCATTCTGGCATGGTTCGGTAAAGGTGATTTGGCCAAGGCCAAGAAAGAGCTTGTGGAAAAGGACGAGCTGATAGCCAGACTGAAAAGCCGGCTTCAGACACTCAAAACAGAGAAAGCGCAATTACAGGCACAACATAAAACAGAAATCGAACAATTACGGAACGGTTATCAGAAAGAGATAGACAAGGCTATCAGCAGGACGGAAACGGCGGAGCGACAGTCAAAAGAAAAAGATGCGGTTATAGACAGGCAGAAGCAATGCATCGACCAACTTGACCGCAAAGCCAACCCCCAACGCTATAGGCTGTCATCCGGGGCAGAACTCGTCCATCACTTCATCCCCAATTATAACCATCCCAGCCTGCATATCTGGACTAAGGTCGGTAATGAGGAATATGATGACTCAAAGGCTGTCGATTGGCTCAGCCCCATATGGGACAGTTTTACCAAAGGCGAAGCCTCCATTTACGAACTCGTCAATGCTGTATTTGAACCTTGGGAACAGGTCAACGAAGTACAAGCCAATCTGCTCGGTGCTGCATTTGAAATTGCCGCAGGAGGTCCTGCACAAGCTTATGTCGGAACTGGTAGTGGTAACTCATCTTCTGAACTTCCATGGGGAGAACAGAAAAATAAGCAAGGTTTTCGGAGAAAATGAAATCTAATGAATGCTACTTTTATGAAAAAGTGACTTTTAGTGCAATTTTGAGGGGTGTTGTCGTGTCGGTACAAGATAATTTTTGTACATTTGTATCCAAAATATGACAATTCAAAAAACCACCAATAATGAGCAAAATTTTCACAAAATACCTTTTGGAAGGAAATAACTACCCTTCAGATGGACAAATTGCATTTGACTCTTCAGACCATATACGTTTCCAAAATGGACAAAATGTCTCCGGACATAATTATGGATGCAATCGTCGTCTTGTTATTGAAAAGAATATTCAGGGCGGTGAAGGTTACACGGTTTCGATGTACAACATGGATGGAATGCATCCGCTGTGGCAGAACAATGTGCAGATGGCTCCAAAGCGGATGAAGATTATCAATATGGATGGAAACATCGTGGAATTGCGTGGCTATGGTTACGATGAAAATGCATTGGCAATGGGTGTACCATTGGAGGCAGCATCGTTTGAGAATTATGGGGTTGTGCTAATGATAGAAGACAGAAAAATTGTACGCGCACAACTTAATATGTTTGACAGGAATATTAGTATAGTATATCTACAATAATCTTTTAATTTTATGGCAGAATTAGATTTAAGACAAGACACACCGAACATCTACAGCAACGTTGAAGATAATGAAGCTCTTCCTTTGTTTGTAAGGTTCACAAGTGATGACGCAAAGTTCCATGATAAAGATGCCGCAGTCTCGTTCGAAGAAACTGTGGCAAAATTAACAGGAATACATCAGTGCTATTTTATTCACCGACGTCAAAAAGGACGAACAAAAATTTATGACGAATTAGTGGTCAAATTTGATGACCTGCCAATTTGCATGACTGCTCAGCAAGCCAGGGATGGATTTACATTACGTGTACCTCATTTTACAGACAAGAACATAGTTTTACCCGAGGAAGGGGAATATATCATTCGGAAATGTGATGTGAAGTTTGTGGATCTTTATGAGGATTCTTTCAAGTTGATTAGCGGGGCTGGTAGTTATTGGATTGGTCATGTCAATGAGTTGTCTAAATTTATCACCGACTGTTTTAGTTTGCCCATTCCTCCTATTGAAATTCAAATAGAGGAAGACAAGGAGATGTGGCAAGCTTATCTTGATGGTCTAAATGCTATTCTTGAGAACAAACGTGACCTTATTAGAGTTCAGTCAGTCAGCAAGCAAAAGAACGGTTCGCTACGATTGGACTTTGATATGGAAAGTTATGCTCAAAACCTAAAGAATGCTATTTTTGAGGAATTGAATGGGAAGTGCGACCAGAAAGTCCAAATCAGCATTGAGGACGGAGAATGTTTAATATCTTTCGATAGTTATCAAACTATTCCAGATGAAACAATAGACAACATCAAAACAATAGGTAGAGATTATTGCTATTCCGCTGAGGTTGCTCCCATTAATACAGTAAGCGGAACAATCTCTATTGTTTCAAACCAAGATGAACTGAATGAAATAGTTGCAACAATCGACAAGGAACTTGTGAATTTCGGTGAGGTTATAGAAAAAGATGAGAATGGTGAGTTCCATCTGGACAATGATAAATCTGCTGAGATCTTAAACAAGATTGTTGACACTCATTATCGTGGAATTGCTACTGTGGTAAATACGACAAAGATTGTCATGCCACTTTTGCCAGCGGACAATCCTGTTGACATCGAGATATTGAAAAGGAATCTTCCAGAACAAGCTCAAATAAAGCCACACGGAAAGCATTTCGTGGTTTCTTCAAAACGGCCATTGGATGTGGAGTTAGATATATTCCGCAACATGAGGTTTTCAAGTTGTATGGTGAATGTTGCCCCAAGCCAAATAGACACAAACATCCAAATAGAAGGAGCGACAATAAAAGGTAACGCATATTCTTGGATTATCAATGATTGTAACGAGCTTCGGACTGTCGGACGATTGTTTAATGAGGTACGTAAACGTTATCAAGGCCAATATGTAAATAGCACATACTTCTATGCTTTTGCACCACAGATTAGCAAGAGCGTATTACAAGAGTTGAAACTCAATTATTATGGAAATCCTTCTATCGTAATTGATGTTCCTCGTTCCTGTGTTATTTTCTCTCCGAAGTCGAAAGACGATTACGATGCAATAAAAGACACATTCTTTGAGCAATTGGATTCTTCCATTAATGCTACTGCACCAGAGTACAGCCCTACTGCTAAAATTGATTTTCTTTGTGAAAATGAAGAATACAGACGTAGTGTGTTCGAAAGAGTCAATGTTGCATTGGCTGACAAAAGAGGAAAATTCACAGAGAACAAGCTTAGTCGCGATGCTAAACAATTGACTTTTGAGTTCGCATTTGAAGATATTGACGAGCGTGATGAGATAGAAAGAATCCTTCAAGAGTCGTTGGCCTCAATACATGGCATTAAAATAACTTATGATGATGGAAACAACAAAGGTGCTACAATTTGGTCGTTGTCAGAAGACCCTTCGCTCTTGCAGGAGTTAGACCGAAAATTACAATCAGACTTCCGTAATGAGAATGTCAATTATATAAATGGCAAAGCATACGACAAATTAAGCGAGGTCGATGAGGAAGAGTTAAATACAAGCCATTACTCAAAAGCTACAATTGTAAGACGGAGAAGACTGGCTTATTTGAAGAGCAACAGTTACAATTTAGGCACTTGTGTTCGCAGATGTCGAGATTATGCAATAATAGACGTTGATAATGAAATGATGGAAACTATGCTAAGCAATGACTTCCGCATCTCAGCTGGAGATTACATTCAGTTCCCGGCTATGGGTGAAACGATGGAATTAATGCGTCAAAGTGTTGCCATGAACCGTATCTTGAAACCTGCGAACAAATACAATCAAAGTCCGATAAACCCCAATTTGCCGAATTTTATTTTTGACCCGAAATATGCGGCTGAAACTGTTGTCAACATTGAGGATACAAAAGAAGACATCCGTTCTCATAAGATTGGAAATCTGAACGAAAAACAACTTGAAGCAGTGACAAAATCTGTTCTTGCAAAAGACCTGGCACTTATTCAAGGTCCTCCGGGAACAGGTAAAACAACAGTAATTGCAGAGATTATTTGGCAGGAAATTCGGAGAAATCCGGATTGTAGAATTCTGTTGACCTCTCAGACAAATCTTGCTGTTGACAATGCTCTTGAACGTTTGCAAGGACAAGCCGGTATAAGACCAGTACGCATTGGCAAGCCGGAAAAATTGGAACCAGAAGGACGGCGTTTCTCTTTGCCAATAATACGAAGTTGGACAGAAGGTAGAGAAAAATATTCTGTCAGAGAAGATTTAGTTCTTGACACAGCAGACAATGCATCAAAGATGTGGATTGACCGCATTGCAAATAAAATTTCAAATGACCCGAAATATGCAGATGCTATAGGTGCATGGAAAACTGAACTCATAGAAAAAGACAAACATTCTCGAACGGAATTTAGTCGATTATACAGAAGCAATGTCAATCTTGTTGCTGCCACATGTAGTATTTGTGGTTCGCCAGATTTTTTCTATTCATACGTTGATATGTTCGGCGAGTGTAGTCGCAACAATATGTTCTTTGATGTTGTTATAATGGACGAGGCCAGTAAAGCGACACCTCTGGAAATGGCTGTACCTCTTGTGTTAGGGAAAAAGATAATAGTAATAGGTGACCACAAGCAGTTGCCTCCAATGATGGATGAAAACACTATCGACAGTGCATTAGAGAAAATCGGCAAGAAGGACATTGCCGAAAAATTACAGAAAGCCGAGTCTCAATTCAAAAGACTATTTGAGGCAGCAGCAAAAGTCCGCAAAACAGTTGTGGCCACTCTTGATACCCAGTACCGTATGCATGAGCAAATCATGAATACAATAAAGCAATTCTATCAGGAAGAATTGGCTGCAACAGGCGGTTTGAAATGCGGTATAGTTGAGTCTATGAACATACCAGACTTAAAGAATAAAGGCAGTCGTTGGCATGGTATCTCAATAAATCCAATTATCAGTCCAGAGACTCATGCCGTGTGGATAGATGTTAAAACTCCAGAAACCGCATTGAATCCTGGTTATAAGAACGAAGGAGAACTTAAAGCAATAGATTTGGTTCTAAAAGCACTTGAACAAGCAGATGGATATAAAGAGTTCCAGAACTCTCAGACAAAACCAGAAGATAAGGAAATCGGAATTATAACATTCTATAGCGCACAAAGCCGAGAGATAAAGAAAAAATACAAAGGCCGTGCTTATAGAATGGATGTTGTTGACCGTTTCCAAGGTATGGAACGCAATATCATTATTGTTTCTACGGTTCGTAGCAATGCAAAGAACAATATTGGATTCGCAAAGGAAATAGAACGTATAAACGTTGCTTTTTCTCGTGCCAGACGATTGCTGATTGTTGTGGGAAACAAACGACAATTTGAGAGTAATAACAATTACGCAGCTTCAATAGCAAATATGGAAACTGTAAGTGTTGAACAATTAAGAGATGCCATAAGATGAAAAAGATAAAAAAACAACAGAAGAAAGTTGCTCCTAAAAAAGTGCAAGAGCCAATCGGAACCCGAATAGCAAAGGCTGTCTATGCAGCAAAGAAGATTTCGGAAAGAATTTTTGGCTACATTTCTTATGATATAAAGTTTGTAAAAGCAACTTACACAGGCAAGACTCAACGCCCAGCCAAGATTACTGCGATAGAAAAGGGAATCGCTGGTATCTTGCTGGTTGATGAGACGGCTTCCTTTGAAAGAATAGGAACAATTCTAGGTCTTGATGTAGTCAACGATAAGGCAGAACAAGCAATATTGCGCACTGCAATAGCAACATTGCAAAGTTTCAATGCTATTGAAGGCGATGACAGTTTCTTGGCTTTGACTGATGGTGGTCGTGCTTATGCAGAAAAGGGGGAACGTCCTGATTCTTACATAAAGTCCTTTGATATATTTGTTGATACCGCACATCCGACATGGCTGAATATAAAAAACTGCTTAGGAGATAATGTTAAAGCGATTGAAGAAATAAACACCCCATGTGACAATTTGAATCTGGACTTAGAGCAGATAAAAGCTTATGCAGAATATCAGGCACAGGATGTACATTACCCACAAAACAGGTATCTCCTTGAAAACGCAACATGGAACGAAGGACACGAAGCATCTTATAAAGTATATGTTTGTTTCGTGCAAAATGTGGCGACAGATGAAGTTCGAACATTTGTTTATGATGAAAAGCAAGAAGGACTGAACGAACTCATTGCTGAACAAATAAACAAAGATGACAATTTAAAAGCCGAACTACTTTCCAATTGCATCCGCATGGAATGCGAGAATGATGAGGATACAGAAGTCTTGGAGGGCGAGGCTGTTGATGTCGCAATTGCTGAAATTCCTGTAGAATTAAAGGAAGCAGAACAGCTAATGATTAAAGAAGAAGAGGATGCTGAAAGAGCGGAAGAAGATTTGGAAAAGAAACAATCTGTTTCAGCCCAGAAAACTTCAGTAAAAGACCGTTTGCACAAAAAGGCATTGTATGATTCTTTGTCATTTGAAGTTGAATTACAAAAGATTTTCAAAGAAGACAATCCTGATGAAATCTGGCTGATAAGTCCATGGATTCGCAAGGGTGCTTTCATTCACGACAGAGGTCCAATGATAGAGCACTTCCTTAGTGATGAAAACAAACGTGTCTTTATTGCTTATTCTGAACCAGCAAGTAACAATGATGGTAAACCGATGATGGACGAAGAAGTTGAACCGGGAATCAAACAATTGGAAGACCAGTACCCGAACTTCTTCTATGTACAACTACCTGAGTTTCACTTGAAAAATGTAATTGAGGTAAAAGGTGACCAAAAGATACTTTTCTCAGGAAGTTTCAATGTCCTTTCTTTTTCTGTTTCAGAGCAACAAACCCATGTCCGAAGAGAAGAAATGGCATTGGCTCACCATACAGTAGCCAAGAAAAAATACCAAGATTGCTTATTGGAGTTTGCTGAGATATATGCAGAACGGTTCAAAGAACAAATCATGGCTTTGGACGATTCTGCAGCATCAACTTACAAAAATGAAAGGCTTGATTATTTCCTGAATATTGAAAATCCAGATATTCATAAGCTATTCTTGCCTATTGAAGAACTTCTGGAAGAAAAATTTCTGGCTAATACAAAACGTGAATTAAAACAGAAACTCGCCAAGGCAGGTCAAGAGCTTGTTGCAGCTTCCAATTTGGATGGGTTAAATGCAAAAGACAAGAATAGACTAAGAACATTATTGCATAACATATCAAATGAACTTTCTAATAATGCAATTGACGACCCTTCTATTTTGGAATTGTTAGATAATAATTTAATGTTGTTAGAATCTATTCCTGATAAAAAGATATTTCCCGGAAATAAGAACACAATTGTTCGTAAAACGAATGATCGAAAAAATAACACTATTGTTAATACAAATGAATCGATGAATGACATTGCTATATCCATAATCGATGGTTCTACTCCGACGGATAAAGAAGATCTTGATAAGCATCTATTAGCGTTATTCTATTGTTCATCAAGACGACTAATTAATAAAAACGCCTTGATACATACATACCTTAAGAAGTATGTTGTCAACTGTTCTAACCTATGCGAAGGATTTATGATTGAATCTTCTGAAAAGATGGATGAAGCCTTCGACATCACTTTCCTTGTTTCAGAACATTCTTTTAAATTTCGGAACCTTATGTTCTCGGAGAGACTTCGAGAAAAATGGGTTGCATACACTAAAGGGAATAGTATAGGAAGTAGTATTATATATATTACAACACAAAATGTTGAGAACATTTTAGGAAAACACTTAGAATAATATGTCAAGATTTGAATCATCAAGATTTGTCCGTAATCCTCAAGTAATGCACGTGGAGATATTAAAGTCTGCGTGTGATACTTTGGGATGGACTTATCGTGTGGCTGGGAATGAATTGTTGGTCACCGATGCAAAGCAAGGTGCAAAGTTGTATGGTGAATTTGCATTGAAGCTGAACCTCACCACAAATGAGGTTACTTACAACACTTATTATATGCCGAATGCAGCACAAAAGGTCGAAGAACTGCAAAACCAGTTCTATGCTCTAAATGCGGCATATGCGAAAAAATCTCTCATTCAGGAATTCAAGAAGAAGGGATTTAACTACAAACCAAACGACCACTTTGCACCAACAACAGAAGAAGTTTACTGCTTCTTTATGGTTGGTCGTTCAAAAGACAAAAACGAAGATGAACCTGTTGCTCAGATAAAATTTATCATTCTGAAAGACGGTACAATTGTTACAGATTCTGATTATTTACCAAACGATGTGAACGAACGTGCTCATGATGCTATGGATGTACTGGAACAATTGCTCGGTAACAAGCGAGTTATGACAAAGAAGCCAGTCCCTGCCAAGTATCTAAGCAAAATGAAACCGCGTAGAGTAACAAACCAAACAGTTGAAAATAAGTAATGGAAGCAATATACGGAAAAATAAAGAATATGCTTAATGCATATTATCCTGTATTATATCTTACAAGTTTTGAATATGACCGAACAAAACAAAAGATAGACGGAATTATTAACTCGTTGCGTTCAGAGAAAAAAGAAGTTCGACTTTTCAACTGGAATTGTGTAGAAGGATTAAATCTGATTACGGTTGATGGTCAGCATCAGTATTTTGGCGAAGAATATGATGATGCAGAAATGGTGTTGAAATATATCTACAATGACAAGGAAATGTCAAAAGACATATTTGTCTTGGAAGATTTCAGTAACTATATAGAAGAAGAAAAAGTGAAGTTCTATGTTCGCTCTATTGCAGAACGGGCAAAGCACACAAATACTCACGCAATAATCCTTTCTGCTGTATATAAATTGCCAGTTGAACTTGAGAAGTATGTTACTGTCTTAAATATTCCATTGCCAGACCGTCTTGACATGGAGCGAACTTTGGTTCAAGTGGAACGGCAATGCAAAATCAACCTCACCGTAGAAATGCGTAACAGAATGGTTGATGCTGCTCTTGGCATGACTTCGATGGAAGCAGACCTCGCTTTTTGCCTTGCTGCCGTAAAAGATGATTTAGGGGAAAATGCACCTTACACCGTTTCATCGGAGAAAGAGCAGATTATCCGTAAATCTGGCATTCTTGACTATTTCCCTAAGAATGAGAATCTGAAAGACGTTGGAGGTATGGAAGTTCTCAAAGACTGGCTTTTCAAAAGGCAGAAAGCCTATGAGAAGAAAGCCAGAGACTTTGGTCTGCAAGAACCGAAAGGATTGCTTTTGCTCGGTGTGCCAGGCTGTGGTAAAAGTTTGACTGCAAAAACAATTGCTTCGTTTTGGAATATGCCATTACTTAGACTTGATATAGGCAAAGTTTTCCAAGGATTAGTAGGAAGCAGTGAAGATAATATTCGCAAAGCTATCGCAACCGCAGAGGCTGTTGCCCCTTGTGTGTTGTGGATTGATGAGATTGAAAAAGGTTTAAGTGGAGTACAATCTAGTGGAGCAACTGATGGTGGCGTAACTTCAAGAATTTTCTCAACAATTCTTACATGGATGCAAGAGAAAACATCTCCAGTGTTTGTTGTTGCGACGGCAAACAATATCAATCTACTTCCTCCTGAGCTACTCCGCAAGGGACGATTTGATGAAATTTTCTTTGTTGATCTTCCCAACGAAGAGGAACGCAAGAAGATTTTTGAAATCCACCTTGCAAAAAAGAATCAGAATTCACAATCCTTCCCGATGGAAATGCTTAGTAAGAAAACGGAAGGATTCAATGGAGCTGAAATTGAAGAATGTATAAAAGAAGCTATGTTCGCAGCGTATGTTGAAACCCCTGAAAATCCAATATTGAAAGCCATTCACATAGTTGATGCGATTAACAAAACTGTACCATTGTCTACAACTATGAAGGAACAGATTTCAGCATTACGCCAATGGGCCTCTACTCGTGCAAAGAATGCCTCCGTAGAAATATCAGTAATACAACGAAAAGAAATGCCAGTTCTTTTGACACGTCCAGAACTTGATATTGAACGTTCATTTGATATTAAGATCGTAGAAGAAAATAATAAAATATAAACAGGTATTATAAAACGTTGCTCCACCTCTTACCATTCCGAACAGAGAAGTGAAATGCGTTTATACTGATGGTACTGCAAATGTGGGAGAGTAAGTTAATGCCAGCCCGGAAGCAAACAGGGATGATAACATGTGATGCGTAATCTAATTCAAAAAGTCATTATGAATAATATTAATGTTATTTTCGTAAATGGTGGCTTATAGTTGAATCAGTCCGAAGACAAAGGGGCTGATTTGAAAAAGTCATCTCCTTTTTGGGAATCATTTTAGACTCAACTTGGAAAGCGCGTTGCCGACCTTGTATGGCTACTTGTCTTAATGGGGCTAATAATGCTTCTTTAATAAGGACCTCCTGAGCATGAGGGTAAAAGGCTCTTCTAAATTATAAAATTATGCTAGAACTCGAACTACAACAATACTTGCAGCGTGAATACCCACAGGAAAATGCACGCTGTGAATGGAAAGAATTTAAGAATCTCAAAAATTCTTTCTGCGGAGATGAGAAAGACGATGTTATTTCGTATGTGTCCGCTATCGCCAATATGGAAGGTGGACACTTGGTGATTGGTGTCCAAGACAAAACATTGGAGATTGTCGGAACGGACACATATAACTATGACAGACAGAAAGCAATACTGCGTTTGACAGAAAGGTGTGCAAATCTTTCAACAGAAGGTTTGGATATTGATGAGTTTGTCACTGATGATACTAATCGTAAAGTTTGGGTTATCCATATTCCCAAACATCTGCCAAAACGACCTGTATTTGCCCATAACAAGGCATGGCAACGAATAGAGGACTCTCTTGTAGAGATGACCGCAGAACGTATGGCGGCTATTCTTGATGAACCGATTTTCTGTGAAACAGATTGGTCGGCACAGATTGTTCCTGATGCGACGATTGATGATCTTGATGAAGTGGCGATTGCCAAAGCTCGTAAGATGTTTAAGAAAGTACATAGCCGGATTCCTGAGGCCGAGGTAAATGCGTGGAGCGTAGAAACTTTTTTGAGCAAGTGCGGCATAATGAAGAACGGGGGTATTACACGTGCAGCTATCCTTCTTCTCGGCAAATATGAATCTGCTTTCAAATTACGTCCAGCAGTTGCACAGGTGACTTGGACCAGACGTGATGAGAATAAAGATGTTGTTGATTACGAACATTTCACTGTTCCATTCATCTTGACCGTTGATGAAATTTTGTCACGAATAGAAAACTTGACAATGCGGGAAATGCCGGGAGGAACGCTTTTCCCCGATACGATGAAACATTATGATGACTACACCATTCGTGAGGCCCTTCATAACTGTATAGCACACCAAGACTATACGATGCAGCAACGCATAAACTTTGTGGAAAATCCGACTTACCTTTATTACTCCAATGCAGGTAATTTCATTCCTGGCACTTTGGAAAACGCTTTGACTAATGAAGAACCTCAAGCTTATTTCCGCAATGAATGCCTATGCAGAGCAATGGTAGATTTCAATATGATAGACACAGTGAGCAGAGGTATCAAGAAAATGTTCAATGAGCAATGGCGGCGTCATTTCCCAATGCCAGATTATGAGATTGATGCAAAAAACAGAAAAGTGTCGGTATGCATCTATGGTAATGAGATAAATGAGAAATATACCAATTTGCTTAAAACAAATGATTCTCTGACCTTATGGGACTGCATATCGTTAGATGCCATCCAGAAAGGCAGAACTATCCATGAAGATGTTGCGCAAGACTTATTGCGCAGAGGACTCATTGAGGGTGAAGCCCCCAATTATACTATTTCTTTGGGAGTTGCAAAAGCTACTCGTCAATTGCAAGGGTACACTAAACAAAAAGGACTTGATAAGGATAAGATTAAACAAATGGTTTTGCAATATCTCAAGAATGCAGGTTCTGATGGTGCCAAACGTGATGGCATTTATGAATATATCAAAGATGTAATGCCACAAGCTAAAACGCGAGAACAGCAATTGAGGATATTGGGAGATATTCTCAATGCCCTCAGTATGGATAAACTTATATATGCTAACGGGCGAACTTGGTTCTCGAACGAATAACTATAACGGAAAATATAGCGGATTTTGCTAATTATAGCGGACTTTATAACCGATTCCGCCATATTATAGCGGATAATGACAAATCAGTTAATCTATAAACTTAGAAATTGAAGAAGTATGTTATTGGGAGAAAAGATTAAAGAGTTAAGAGATGAGCACGGAGTATTGCAAAGGCAATTGGCGGCCTTACTTGAAATTGACACTCCTATGTTCAGCAAAATAGAGCGTGGTGATAGACGTGCTAAACGGACACAGGTAATACAGTTGGCCGAGTATTTTAAGATTGACAAAAATGAACTTCTTACTCTATGGTTAGCAGACAAGGTATTGGATGCAGTAGAGGATGAAGACGAATTAAAGCATAATGCCATAGAAGTTGCACAGAAAACAATAGGCTAATTCTTACAATTATCGGGAACTATCTGGTATCAATACAGAACAGTTCCCGATATTTATATTTGATTTTCAAAATTTTAGCAAATCAATCCCGGTTCAAGTGTGGAACTTAGGAGTAGACTTTGGTGTCCTTGATAACCGTATCAGTGGATCTATAGACCTTTATAAACGCACGACAAAAGATATGCTATGGAACTATCAAGTAGCCACTCCTCCTTATTTATATCAGGAAATCCTTGCGAACGCAGGAACTATGCAAAATAAAGGACTAGAGATACACCTCAGTGCGATCCCAGTACAAACAAAAGAATTCTCATGGACAACTAGCTTTAATTATTCGACCAACAAAAATAAGTTGGTTGCCCTATCAAACGAGGAATTCCAATTAAAATCCGGTTATATAGAAGATGGCTGGACTGGCGAACCTATCCAACAATATACCCATCGAATATTTGAAGGGGGTGAGGTTGGTAATTTCTACGGTTTTAAAACTATTGATATAGATAGCGAAGGACGTTGGATTATTGAAGATAAAAACGGTAATCCAAAACCGATCTCAGAGCAACAAGCAGAAGATAAAAAAATTATTGGAAATGGCCTGCCCAAACACCTATTAAGCTGGGATAACAGTTTTACCTTCAAAAATTTCGACTTAGGTATAACTATGCGAGGTGCATTCGACTATGACATCCTCAACTACCCCCGCATGTTTTATGAATGTCCTGTAAACTTGACCCGGGGAAATTTGCTTGCCACAGCTTATGAACCGAAGTACGGAAAGACTGTACTAAACGACCAACAGGAACTTCAATATGTTAGCTATTTCATCGAAAGAGGAAACTTTTGGAAAATTGATAATATCACCATTGGTTATACCTTAAAACTTAAGAATGATTATTTAAAAAGGATACGTATATACGCAACCGGTAATAACCTATTCACATTTACAGGATACAGTGGATTAGACCCTGAGGTTAATACGCAAGGACTTAATCCCGGATGTGATGAATTAGGCCGTTACCCTTCTACACGTTCCTTTACTTTAGGCGCAATGTTTACTTTTTAAAATAAATAAACTCATGAATACAATTAAAAAACATATAAATATCTTATTATTAGGTTGCTGTTCATTGAACTTTATTTCCTGCACAGACCTAACCGAAGAAATCTTCTCTGACATTACTGAAGATAGTTATAAATATGAAGCTGGAGACGCAACTAAAGTGGTTGGTGCCGCTTATACCAATCTTCAAGATTGGGGATATTGCGGTTCCGGACAAGCTCCAATGCTGAGTCAAGAAATATGTACCGATGCCGCAGTGTTCCCCGCTAATGGTTCCGGTTGGGATGATGGAGGTGTATTTCGTAGAATGCATCAACATTCATGGAACTCCGAACAATTACAAGTGAATCGTTTATGGGAAGTTTGCTATTCCGGAATTATCTTGGCAAACCGGGCTATCAGCATTATCAACCAAGATGATTTTCCTTTTGCCGCAAATGAAAACAAGGCTGCCATGATCGCTGAATCTCGAGCATTACGTGCTTTCTATTACTGGTACATCATGGATAATTTCGGAGATGCTCCTTTAGTAACGGAACCCACCTCAGAATTACCTGTAAAAACATCCCGGAAGGATCTTTATGATTTTATAGTCAAAGAACTAAAAGAGTCTTTCAGCGATCTCCCAACAGAGAAAAATGAATCTAATTATGGAAGATTCACATTATGGGGAGCTAAAGCCCTCCTCGCTAACGTATATTTGAACGCAGAAGTATATACAGGTGATCCCCAATGGAATGCTTGTATTCAAGAGTGTGATGATATTATTAATTCAGGAAAATACAGTTTAGACATTAATTATAGCGATCCATTTAAGGCACACAATGAAAACTCATTAGAAAATATATTAGTCATTCCTTATGATGAAATATTTGCCACTGGATTTAACTATCATTTAGCCGCCTTACACGGAGCAAACCAAAAAACGTATGATCTAGTTGGAAGCCCTTGGGGAGCTGGGGCCTATAAAGGAATACCTCAATTCATCGACACCTATGATCCAGATGACGAACGTTTAAATGCGACTTGGCTAGGAGGTCCTCAATACGCATCTGACGGGACACCTCTCACAGGCTCTTATGACTTAATGGGACAACCGCTTATCTTCGTCAACAAAATGCCCAACGGAATTTTCACTGGTGAGGCAGAAGGATATCGCTGGTTAAAATATGAGGTTGAGATGGGAGCCAGAAGTGAACTAAATAATGATTTGGTCTTATTCAGACTTACGCAAGTCCATATGATGAAAGCAGAATGCCTTTTACGTACTGGGAAAGCAGATCAAGCAGCGTCTATTGTAAGTATGGTCAGAAAAAGAGCTTTTAAAGAACATCCTGAAAAAGCAATTGTCTCAGGAGCGCAATTACAAGAAAAATCCTGTTACAAATACGGTACGGTAGAAAACTATGTATTAACTTCGCAAAATCAAGTTTATCCAGAAAAATTCGGACGTTTCTATGATGAACTAGGTTGGGAATTCGCTGGAGAATCTTATCGCCGGAGAGATATGATACGTTTCGGTCATTTCACAAAAGCTAAATGGTTATCTCATGAGCCGAATGGAGATTATAAAACGGTATTTCCCTTACCTCAAAAAGTAGTAGATACCAATCCGAATCTGGAACAAAATCCGAATTATCAATAATAACATAGAGGGTATGTCTCTATATTGACATACCCTCCTTTAATCTCAATTTCTAAAGCTATATGAAGCAATACCTTTTACTCGCTGCGTCTGCCTTTCTTTTGCAAGGGTGCCAGACCTCTAAAGAAGATATAAAGGAACAGCCTTTGAAGATGATCGAGCAGATCGATTTCTCTCATGTGAAAATCAATGACAACTTTTGGTCACCCAGACTCAGCAAACATGTCTCGGCGACCTTGCCTGTCTGTATCGATCAAATAGAGAATCAAACCGGACGTATCCGTAATTTCGAGAATGCAGCGAAAGGGGAAGGAGAGCATTCCGGCATTTTCTTTGATGATTCCGACGTATATAAAGCGTTAGAAGGTATGGCTTATAGCCTGATCAACAATCCGGATCCCGAGCTGGAAAAGAAAGCGGACGAATGGATTGATAAATTCGCTGCCGCCCAACAACCGGATGGCTACATCAATACCTTCTATACACTCACCGGATTGGATAAACGGTGGACCAATATGGACAAGCATGAGATGTACTGCGCCGGACATATGATTGAGGCAGGAGTAGCGTATTATCAAGCTACAGGAAAGCGCAAGTTATTAGACGTATGTATACGCATGACAGATCATATGATGAGCCAATTCGGTCCGGGAAAAAGACATTGGGTACCGGGACACGAGGAAATAGAACTGGCGCTTGTCAAGCTTTATCAAACCACCCAAGAGCAGAAATATCTGGATTTCGCTTATTGGCTGCTGGAGGAACGTGGACACGGTCACGGCACTATGGGTGATGAAGGTAAATGGAACCCGGTTTACTATCAAGATATCGTTCCCGTCCGGCAACTTACCGATATCTCCGGGCATGCGGTACGATGTATGTATTTGTATTGCGGTATGGCCGATGTGGCTGCCTTGAAGAATGATACGGGATATATAGCCGCAATGGATCGTCTATGGGATGATGTGGTACACCGCAATATGTATATCACCGGGGGAGTCGGTTCATCCCATGATAACGAAGGGTTTACGGAGGATTACGATTTACCGAACCTAGATGCTTATTGCGAGACTTGCGCTTCTGTCGGAATGGTGCTTTGGAACCAACGTATGAACCAACTTACCGGAGACTCTAAATACATCGACGTACTGGAACGTTCTTTATATAACGGTGCGCTTGCCGGTATCTCCTTGGGTGGAGACCGTTTCTTCTATGTCAATCCGCTGGAATCTAAGGGTGATCACCATAGACAAGAATGGTATGGTTGTGCTTGTTGCCCAAGTCAGCTTTCACGCTTCTTGCCTTCTATCGGAAATTATATCTACGCCTCCTCCGATGATGCGTTATGGGTAAATCTATATATCGGAAATACGGGGCAAATACGGATAGGAGAGACGGATATCCTATTAACACAAGAAACGGACTATCCGTGGGATGGATCGGTAAAACTAACAATTTCTACTTCTCAGCCTTTGGAGAAAGAGATACGCCTCCGCATTCCGAATTGGTGCAAAACCTATGATTTAAGTATCAATGGTAAGAGAATAAACGTGTCTGAGGAAAAAGGCTATGCGGTAATCAAGGATTGGAAATCACAAGATGTAATCGCTCTAGATATGGATATGCCCGTGGAAATTGTCGCGGCAGATCCGCATGTCAAGGAAAATTTCGGCAAACGGGCGATTCAACGAGGGCCACTTGTATACTGCATGGAAGAGATAGACAACCCGGTATATTTCGATCAAATACAGTTGAGCCCAAGTACAACATTCCAGACAGCCTTCGCTTCCGATATATTGAATGGGATAAAAACAATTAAAACAAACGGTAGGGCACAATCTGCTACCTTTATTCCCTATTACGCGTGGGATAACCGTAAAGCAGGAAAAATGAGGGTATGGATCCCCTATAACGAATAACTAAAAAAGCATCAAAATGAAGTATTTATTAACGATAACATTATCAAGCCTAATCTCAATTACCTCCTTTTCTGCCACTTTGCTGGGAAATGAAGGTTCTATCAACATTAATTACCCGAACAATCGTTATCCATTAGCCTCTAAGCCTTATATAGAGTTGCCTATTGGGGATGTTAAACCTGCAGGTTGGCTAAAAATCCAAATGGAACGAATGTGTACGGGAATGACCGGCCATCTGGATTCTATCTATACGAAAGTAATGGGACCGCGTAACGGTTGGTTAGGCGGAGATGGAGACGTATGGGAACGAGGCCCATACTGGATAGATGGCTTACTACCTTTGGCTTACATCATGAATGATGAGGCCCTGATCCAAAAAGTAAAGCCTTGGGTTGAATGGACATTGGCCTCTCAAAAGTCTAACGGATATTTCGGGCCAGATACAGACAGAGACTATGAACCCGGCTTACAACGGGATAACGCACAAGATTGGTGGCCCAAAATGGTTATGCTCAAAGTTCTGCAACAATATTATTCCGCTACCAACGATCAAAGAGTTATCTCGTTCCTCACTAATTATTTCAAATACCAGCTTTCTGAACTACCTAAAAGTCCTCTGGGAAAATGGACTTTCTGGGCTGAACAACGAGGAGGGGATAATCTGATGGTCGTATATTGGCTTTATAATATCACGGGCGATCCTTTCCTTCTGGAGTTAGGAGAGTTAATCCATAAGCAAACCTTCAATTGGACCGACGTGTTCTTGAACCAAGATCATTTAGCCCGGCAAAACAGCCTGCATTGTGTAAATCTCGCCCAAGGATTCAAGGAACCTGTCATTTATTACCAACAGAGCCATAATCCTCAAAATCTGGAAGCGGTTAAGGAAGCTGTACGGAAAATGCGTCATACGATTGGTTTTCCTACAGGATTATGGGCGGGAGATGAACTTTTACGTTTCGGTAACCCGACACAAGGATCAGAACTCTGTACCGCTGTCGAGATGATGTTCTCTCTCGAGAAAATGTTAGAGATAACCGGAGATGTCCAGTGGGCTGATCATTTAGAGAAAGTCGCATACAATGTACTGCCAACGCAGATCAAGGATGACTTTTCCGCACGACAATATTATCAGCAAGTCAATCAAATAGCGATCACTTGCGAAGGACGTAACTTTGTCTCACCACACGAGGACACAGACATTGTTTTCGGAGAATTGAGCGGTTATCCTTGTTGTACCTCCAATCTACATCAAGGCTGGCCTAAATTCACACGACATCTATGGTTTGCCACCGCCGATAATGGCATCGCTTCACTTATCTACGCACCATCGGAAGTGACTGCCCAAGTGGGAAACGACATCACGGTTAAAATCGCAGAGAAGACCGATTATCCCTTTGAAGAAAAGATCGATTTCAATTTATCGTTCCCTAGCAAGAAAGACAAGAAAGCCTTTTTCCCTTTTCACTTGCGTATTCCTGCTTGGTGTAATAATCCCGTGATTACGATAAATGGCGAGGCTGTCTCTATCGCAGCTCACTCTGGCGAAATCGTACGAATCAACCGAGAATGGAAAGATGGCGATCATATCCAGCTAGAGCTACCCATGCGTATATCCACAAGCAATTGGTATGACGATGCGGTTGTTATCGAACGAGGCCCATTATTGTATTCCCTAAAGATGGATGAGAAATGGGAACGCAAGGTTGATCAACGCCCGGAGTCTTCACATAAAGGAGAATGGTATTATGAGGTCACCTCTACTTCACCATGGAATTATTCCCTGATTCGCAAATATCTGAAAGAAGAAGAACTAGAGAAAAATTTCGTCGTTAGAAAGGCAGAGAACATCGCCCCTTACCCATGGAACCTAGAGAATGCCCCTATCACGATCAAAACAAAGGGACGGATCTTACCTTCATGGAAAATGTTCAAAGGTTCCGCCGGCCCCGTAAATTTCTTCATGCAAGCCAACGAACCGATGGGTGATGAAGAGACGATCGAGTTAATTCCTTATGGCTGTACCACTTTACGTATAACCGAGTTCCCGGTACGATAAAATAATGTGCCAATATGTTCATATGTGCCAATATGCCAATGCTTATTTTACACAAATAGTATTCGCATTGGCACATTGCCTACATTGGCACATTATTTCAATTCTTCTTCATCGTATAATCCTTCACCCCCAAGGAATCATACGCCTGCAAAAGCGCCTCGTCATTATCGGAGATCATTAACAACTTGTCGTTCTCCTTTAATTCCGTATTTCCTTTCGGGATGAAATAGCGGCCTTCCCGTTTCACCATTACCGCCAAGGTATGATCGGGTAAAGTCAGCTGCATCAATTTATTTCCATGGGATAATACCGCCGGGGTAATATCGATCTCGCTCATAGCGCTCTTGATCTCCTCGGGAAGCTCGATGCCAAACTCATCCTTTCGTTCCGGCTCATCCACCATATCCAGCCATTTAGCGGCTTGGGTAACCGTGGTTCCTTGAATCAGCAAAGAAAGAATCGTGATAAAAAATACGATATTAAAGAACATACCGGCATGCTCGATCCCGGCGATCATCGGGTAAGTAGCGAAAATAATAGGAACCGCCCCGCGTAATCCCACCCATGAGATATACAGTTTACCTTTGAAGGAGAAATTCTTATAAGGTATCAAGCAAAGGAACACGCTAATCGGACGGGCGATCAAGATCATAAAGACTCCCACCATAACACCTACACCCGTCACCGGTAATAACTCATGTGGGTTCACTAGCAAGCCTAACGTAAGGAACATCACGATCTGCCACAACCAAGCGAAACCGTCAAAGAACGTCCCCATACTTTTCTTGTGAACAATCTTAGCGTTACCAACCACCAAACCAGCGATATAAACCGCTAAATAGCCATTACCTTTACATAAGGTCGTAGCGGCGAAGGTGAAGAAAGCCGTAGCCAATAAAAGGATCGGATATAAAGACTCGTTATCTATATCGATCTTATTGATAATCAACACAGCCAGTCTCCCCAATAAGAAACCGGCGATAGCTCCCACCGATAATTGAATGACCAAGGATAGCCCGGCCTCCCAAATATTCATACCTCCGCTTTGTATGTAAGCGATCAGAAGCAAGGTAAGCATATAAGCCATCGGGTCATTACTACCACTCTCCAGCTCCAAGGTAGGACGCAGACGCTCTTTCAAATAAACCCCTTTACTGCGCAAGATGGAGAAAACCGAGGCTGAGTCCGTAGAGGACATGACCGCCGCCAGCAATAAAGATTCCGGGAAAGTCAACGTAACATATTTGCCAAATAAACCAAATAACCAATAGATAAACCCGCCCGTGATAAAAGTCGTGGCCAGCACCCCGAGCGTAGCCAATACCACACCTTGCGAGGCGATAGGTTTGACCTCCGCAACTTTCGTATCCATACCACCCGAGAACAAGATGATACTCAACGCCAACATGCCGATAAACTGGGCCACATTCGGATCGCTGAACTGGATGCCCAGACCATCGCTGCCAAACAACATTCCCACACCAAGGAACAACAACAAAGCGGGTAAGCCGAAACGATAACCGGCCTTACCGGCGAATATACTTAAAAACAGGATCACAGAAGCTATTAATAGCACTTGCTCAGGATTTTGAAACATACGCAAAACGGGTTTTATGATTAGTGATTTGATACTTTGTCACAAAGTTCGTAAACTTTTTGTAATTATAATCACACAAAAAGAAGAAATCCGGTCCCAAATTTACAGGAAGACCAGATTTATTCTTTCTATAGAAAAACAAATCTTTCTTACAAATTGTTCGAGAATTTTTCTATCTCGCATAGAATCATTACTTTTGGCAAACATACATATCCGCTTTATGAACAAAAAACATCTATTTACGCTGTTGTTCACATTACTCGTATGGACGAGCTGTAACAACCAACAACATTTTATCACCGACGCCGCTTACCGAGCTGAGGTTGAGAACGATTTCCAAGCGAAACAGGCCGCCCTGCCTAACGGAGACCTTTTCGCAGTATTTAACGATCAAATGACTCCCGAAGAGAGGGAGGCGTTAACCTTCATGTACGCCTATATGCCGATTGGAGACATCACGGACTATAGTGGCGATTTCTATTTGAAAAACATCCGTTCCTCTTTCCAAGCACGGAATGAGATGCCTTGGGGCGATAGCATCCCAGAGGATATCTTCCGCCATTTCGTATTGCCGGTACGAATCAACAATGAGAATCTGGATGAAAGCCGCATGGTTTTCTTTGATGAGTTGAAAGACCGGGTGAAGGGTCTCTCGTTGTACGACGCCGTACTGGAAGTGAATCACTGGTGTCATGAGAAGGTTATCTATACTCCTTCCGATGGGCGCACAAGTTCCCCTTTGGCATCCGTGAAGACCGCCTACGGTCGTTGCGGCGAGGAGTCTACCTTCACGGTAGCCGCTTTACGTTCCGTGGGTATCCCCGCACGTCAGGTATATACACCTCGCTGGGCGCATACGGATGATAACCACGCATGGGTAGAAGCTTGGGTGAATGGTAAATGGTATTTCTTCGGCGCTTGCGAGCCCGAACCGGTATTGAATCTGGGTTGGTTCAACGGCCCTGCTTACCGGGGTATGTTGATGCATACGAAAGTATTCGGTAAATACAATGGCCCGGAGGATGTCATGGAACGTACCGATGGGTATACCGAGATCAACGTGATCGATAATTACGCACCTTCGGCTAAAGCTGTTATCACGGTTATGGATGCCAATGGCAAGCCGGTAAAGGACGCTTTGGTAGAATTCAAGATTTATAACTATGCCGAGTTTAACAGTGTAGCCCGCAAGAAGACGGACGCAGATGGCAAATGCTCATTATCCGCCGGAAAAGGGGATATGCTGGTATGGGCCAGCAAAGATGGCAAGTTCGGCTACAGCAAGGTCTCTTTCGGCAAGGACGGAGAGGTTACGATCGCCTTGAATAAGAAACCGGGAGATGTGGAGACGATCGCCCTAGATATCGTACCACCGGTAGACGGCTCTATCCCCGCAGAAGTTACACCGGAGCAAAAGGAGGCGAACGCCAAACGTTTATTGGAAGAAGACGCTATCCGTAATAAATATGTAGCTACTTTCTATACGGAAGAGAAAGCAGAGGCTTTAGCGAAAGAATTGGGTATCGACCCGATGAAGACGGAGGATTTCATGATCGGTAGCCGTGGTAACTGGATGGAGATCGAGAAGTTCTTACGGGAGACTCCCGCCGAGAAGCGTGCGCAAGCGATGGCTTTATTGGATGTCGTATCCGCTAAGGATCTACGTGATACACCTGCGTCTGTCTTCGCGGACCATTTAAACAATACGCCGGCCGTTCAAAGCGAATGGTTCAATGAATATATCATGAATCCTCGTGTGGCCAATGAGTTCCTGACTCCTTATAAGAGTTTCTTCGCTGCAAACATTGAGCCTTCCCTTGCGAAACAAGCCGTAGAGAATCCACAGGCATTGGTGGATTGGGTGAAGAATAACGTCTCCATTAACGACGCGCTAAACGCACAACGTATTCCGATCATGCCGATGGGTGTATGGAAATCCCGCATCGCTGATAAGGGCTCCCGTAATATCTTCTTCGTGGCCGTGGCTCGTAGCTTAGGTATTCCGGCACGTATCGAGCCGGTAGCCCGCAAGATCCAGTACTTCAAGGACAACGCTTGGGTAGACGTCGATTTCGAGGCTGCCGTACAGACGACCGCTAAACAAGGCAAGGTAATCGCTTCTTACCAACCAATCAAGGCGCTGCAAGACCCGAAATATTACAGTCACTTCACGATCGCCAAGGTTTTGCCGAACGGTACTTTACAGACCTTGAATTTCGAGAGAGGCGGTAATGTGGATATGGGTTTGGGAGATACTTGGAGCGGATTACTGAAGAAACCGTTATCCATGGATGAAGGTAATTATATGTTAGTGACCGGTACTCGTATGGCAAACGGTAGCGTATTGGCCGAGATCGAGTTTTTCAATGTGGAGGCAGACAAGACCACCCCGATCCAATTGGAGATGCGCGAAAGCAAGGACGAGATACAGGTGATCGGTAATTTCAACTCCGAGAATAAATTCAAACGTGCGGACAACGGCGAGGAAACTAGCTTGCTAGCTACTACCGGACGTGGCTACTATATCGTAGCGCTTCTAGGCTCCCGCCAAGAACCGACAAACCATGCGATGCGTGATATCGCCGCCGTGAAGAAGGAACTGGAGGATTGGGGACGAGGCATCGTGCTTCTCTTCCCGGACGAGAAAGGCTATAAGAACTTCGATCCGAAAGAGTTCGGCGATTTACCGGGCACGATCACATACGGTCTGGATATCGACGGGGCGATCCAAAAGGAGATGGCTACAGCGATGAAATTGCAAAACGCCAATACCTTGCCGATCTTCTTGATCGCCGATACGTTCAATCGTGTCGTATTTGTCTCTCAAGGCTATACAATTGGCTTGGGCGAGCAGTTAATGAAAGTCATACATAAGCTATAACAGATCGTTTCACAAGTGTGATCTGATCTTTTCACATGGGTGAAAAGATCAGATCACGGCTGTGAAACGTTCTTTTCACCTATGTGAAAAGATCTATACGACAGGAGACACTCATTTCTTCTACCACAAACCGATCAGACTTCCTCCCTAGATTCGTTTTAATTCCCTTATTTTTCCCGTTCTTCCCAATCGGGGATTCATCTCTCAAAAAAATAATATCTTTGATTAAACCTTTTTACGAAAGGAGAGTCTAAACTTGCGTTTAGTTATATATTTTGGAGTAACGAGTGTAAATTATCAGTAAATACCATACGAGAACATGATGACAAAGAGAGCGAAATGGGGAGTTACGGCGGCTATCTTATTAATGATAGCGGGAATGATCGCTTACCCTCAATTGAAAAACAAGTTCAAGGCATCCCAAGATGCCGCTTCCGTCGTACCCACATCGGGCACGAGCCTGCGAAACCAGACACTTAACATCAACGCCGAGGTATTGAAATACCAATCATTAACCGATAAGATCATGAGTACCGGAAGTACCCTTCCGGACGAAGAGGTGGATTTGGCTTTCGAGTCTTCCGGTAAGGTGGTAGCCATCTATTTCACGGAAGGTAGCCACGTAAAGGCGGGCGATCTGTTGGCTAAAATCAATGACAAGCCGCTGCAAGCCCAGCTAAAGAAGCTGGAAGCCCAAGTTCCTTTAGCCAAGGATCGTGTCTATCGCCAACGCACCTTGCTGGAGAAAGACGCCGTCAGCCAAGAAGCCTACGAGCAAGTAGCCACCGAATATGAGAAGCTAATGGCGGATATCGAGCTAGTCAAAGCGAATATCGCCCAGACAGAGCTTCGGGCTCCTTTCGACGGGATCATCGGACTTCGCTCCGTGAGTGAGGGCGCGTACGTTACTTCCTCCTCTTCCGTAATCGCGAAGTTGACCAAGATATCCCCGTTGAAAATCGAGTTCTCCATTCCCGAGAGCTACGCAGCCGAGGTACAAGACGGAACCCCGATCCTGTTCCGCATGGAGAAAAACGGTATGATGCAGAACTATAAGGCGACCGTTTACGCCGTGGAAAGCAAGGTCGACATGGCGACCCGTACCTTGAAAGTACGTGCCACTTACCCGAATCCGGGCGAGAATATCTTACCCGGCCGTTATACCTCCGTCGAGATCAGCAAGCGGGAGATCAAGGACGCTTTAGCCATCCCCAGCGAGGCCGTTATCCCCGAGATGGGAAAAGACATCGTTTACTTATATAAGAACGGCGTGGCCGAGCCTCAAGAGATCACGATCGGTATACGAACCGAGAGCCGTGTACAGGTATTGCAAGGGTTGAATGTGGGCGATACGCTGATCACGTCCGGCGTGATGCAGTTACGTACCGGCATGAAAGTTTCTATTGATAACTTGACTGAATAAGGAGAAGAACGATGGCAAATATTTCAGAAACCAGTATAAACCGGCCCGTACTCTCGACAGTGATGATGCTGGTCATCCTCCTGTTCGGCTTTATCGGTTACCGGTTCCTTGGCGTCCGGGAGTTCCCGAGCGTAGACCAGCCGATTATCTCGGTCAACGTATCTTATCCCGGAGCGAACGCCGACGTGATCATGAATCAGATCACCGAGCCGTTAGAACAGAATATCAACGGTATCCCGGGTATCCGTTCATTGAGTAGCGTGAGTAGCCAAGGCAGCAGCCGCATCACGGTAGAGTTTGAGTTGTCCGTGGATATGGAAACGGCGGCGAACGATGTACGTGATAAGGTATCTCGTGCCCAACGCTACCTTCCCCGCGACTGCGACCCACCTACGGTATCGAAAGCGGACGCCGACGCCTCCCCGATCATGCAGATCGCCATCCGAAGTAACAAACGCTCGTTGATGGAGTTGAGCGAGATCGCCGAGCTAACGGTGAAAGAGCGTTTGCAGACCATCGAGAACGTGAGTGGCGTGGATATCTGGGGACAAAAACGGTATTCCATGCGTCTATGGCTGGACCCAATCAAGATGGCGGGTTACGGAGTGACCCCGATGGACGTGAAAAACGCCGTCGATAACGAGAACGTGGAGCTTCCCTCCGGTAGCATCGAGGGAAATACGATCTCCTTATCCATCCGTACCTTAGGATTGATGCATACCGCCAAGGAATTCAACGATTTAATTATCAAGGAAGACAACAACAACATCGTGCGCTTCAGCGATATCGGACGTGCGGAGGTAGCTCCCGAGGACTTGCGGAGCTTACTGAAGAAGAACGGCGAGCCAATGGTTATGACCGTTATCATCCCCCAACCGGGAGCCAACCATATCGAGATCGCCGACGAAGCCTACAAGCGTATCGAGCAATTACAAAAAGACCTGCCGGAAGATGTCACGATCGAGATGATGTATGACAACACTCGCTTTATCCGGGCCTCTATCAGTGAAGTACAACAGACGATTTACGAGGCTTTCCTCTTGGTCGTATTGATTATCTTCTTGTTCCTCCGTGACTGGCGGGTCACGCTGGTTCCTGTCGTCGTTATCCCCGTATCGTTGGTAGGAGCTTTCTTCGTGATGTATATCTCCGGATTCTCCATCAACGTATTGACGATGTTGGCGGTCGTGCTCTCGGTCGGTCTGGTGGTAGACGACGCAATCGTGGTGGCGGAGAATATATATGTACGTATCGAGCAAGGCATGTCCCCGAAAGAGGCGGGTATCGAAGGATCGAAAGAGATCTTCTTCGCCGTGGTATCTACCACGATCACCCTGATCTCCGTATTCTTGCCGATCGTGTTTATGGAAGGTATGACGGGGCGCTTATTCAAGGAGTTCAGTATCGTGATCGCCGGTTCGGTCGCTATCTCCTCGTTCGTGGCCCTTACGTTTACACCGATGTTGGCTACCAAGCTATTGAAGAGGAGAGAGAAGAAAAACTGGTTCTATCGGAAGACCGAGCCGTTCTTCGAGGGATTGAACACGATCTACGCCAAGTCGTTGAACGCGTTCTTGAACCATAAGATATGGTCGATCCCTATCGTTATCCTTCTTTTCGGATCGATCGGGTACTTCTGGAAGAACATTCGTTCCGAGTTATCGCCTTTGGAGGACCGTTCCATGATCTCCGTGAATATGCGCGGGCCGGAAGGGGCTACCTTCGAGTTTATCCGCGACTACGCGGACCGTATCGAGCAAATAGCCGACTCCATCGCTCCCGAGAAGCAATCCATCATGACCCGCTCGTGGGAAGGAGGAGGTTCGCTAAACCTCATATTAAGTGATATCAAGGAACGGGAACGCTCGCAAATGGAGATCGCCGAGACCTTGTCGAAAGAGGTTCGCAAAGAGACCTTGGCCCGCGCCTTCGTACAACAGCAATCCACCTTCGGCGGACGCCGGGGCGGTATGCCTATCCAATACGTATTGCAGGCCCCGACCTTGGATAAACTGCAAGAGTTCCTGCCCTCGTTTATGCAAAAGGTGAACGAGAGCCCGGTCTTCCAGATGGCGGACGTGAACTTGCGCTTCACCAAGCCGGAGGCTCGTATCGAGATCGACCGGGATAAGGCTTCCTTATTGGGCGTCAGCACCCGCAACATCGCCCAGACCTTGCAATATGCGTTGAGCGGACAGCGTATGGGCTACTTCTATATGAATGGTAAGCAATACCAGATATTGGGCGAGATCAACCGCCAGCAACGAAATACCCCTGTCGATTTAAAATCGATCTATGTACGTAGTAACAATGGGGAAATGATCCAGCTGGATAACTTGGTTAAGGTTACGGAAAATGTGGCGCCGCCCCAATTGTATCGCTATAACCGTTTCGTATCAGCGACGGTTTCCAGTGGATTGAATAAAGGATACACGATCGGCGATGGTCTGGACGAGATGGATCGTATCGCCTCGGAGGTGCTGGATGGTAGCTTCCGCACCGCTCTTTCCGGCGAGTCGAAAGAGTTCCGCGAGAGTTCTTCCAGTTTGATGTTCGCCATGATCTTGGCCTTGTTGATGATTTATTTGGTGTTGGCCGCCCAGTTCGAGAGTTTCAAGGACCCGTTGGTAGTGATGTTCACCGTACCTTTGGCTATCGCCGGCGCGCTAATGTTCATGAGTTATTCGGGTATCACGATGAATATATTCAGCCAGATCGGTATCATTATGTTGATTGGTTTGGTGGCGAAGAACGGTATCTTGATCGTAGAGTTCGCCAATCAACGGCAAGAGTCGGGACTTAGTTTGCCGGAAGCGATCCGATCGTCCGCGACCCAGCGTCTGCGCCCGATCTTGATGACTAGCGTATCCACCATCCTCGGTTTGGTGCCATTGGTATACGCTACGGGCGAGGGTGCCCAAGGGCGTATCGCCATGGGTGTAGCGGTAGTAGGCGGAATGTTGGTATCGACCTTCTTGACCCTGTTTATCGTACCGGCCATGTATTCGTTTATATCCACCAACCGAAAAAAGAACATTACTGAATAATAAATAAACACATGAATAAGTACCTATATACATTACTATTGGCCTTCTCTTCCCTCTTTATGGCGGAGGCGCAGCAACTATTCGATCTGAAACGGTGTATCGAAACCGGATTAGAGCAGAACTACTCCATCCGTATCATTCGTAACGAGCAACAGATCAGCGACAATAACGCCACCCCGGGAAACGCCGGTTATCTGCCTACCGTAGATATGAGCGGCGGATTCAGCGGAAATATCAATAACAACCGTAACAGCCTGCAAGACGGATCGATCGAGAAGGCGAATGGTATAAACAGCGAGACGGGTAACGTCGGACTAAACGTTAACTGGACGGTTTTCGACGGTTTCGGTATCCAAGCCGAATACTCTCGCTTGAAAGAATTACAGCGAATGGGAGAATTGAACACCCGCATGACCATCGAGGATTTCGTAGCCAACCTTTCCAGCGAGTACTACAACCTGATCCGGCAGAAAATCCGTTTGCGTAACCTCCGTTCCACCTTGGACCTTTCCAAGGAGCGTTTACGGATCGTGGAAGAACGGTATTATATCGGCTCCATGTCCCGTCTGGACTTGCAACAGGCTCAAGTGGACTTCAACTCGGATAGCTCCAAGGTATTAAACCAATTGGAGGTCGTGCATACCTCCCGTATCCGCCTGAACGAGTTGATGGCATTAAATAATGTGGAGGAGGAAATCCAGATCAAGGACTCCTTGATCTACCCGAACCCGTTCCTCGACGAGGTAGATCTATGGAAGAATACCCTCGAAGCTAACGCCTCACTCCTGATCGCCCAAAAGAACCAGACGTTGTCTGAGCTTGATTATAAAAAGGTAAAAAGCCGCTATTATCCCTATGTCAAGCTAAACGCAGGCTACGGCTACACGGCAAACTGGACGGAAGTAGGCAATTACGACCTCCAACAACGGCTGGGGCTTAATTACGGCGTGACCATCGGTATGAGCCTCTTCGACGGTTTCAACCGGAAACGTGAGCAACGCAACGCCCGCATCCAAATCGAGAACCAGCAATTGCGCATCCAAGAACTGGAACTTGCCCTGCGTGCGGACATGAGCAACTTCTGGATGGCCTATAAAAACAACCTCGACCTATGGAGCCTAGAGAAAGAGAACCTCGTAGCCGCCCAAGAGAACTACCGGATCGCCATCGACCGCTATAAACTCGGCGAGTTGTCTGGTATCGAATTGCGTGAGGCGCAAAACAGTCTACTGGAAGCGGAGGAGCGTCTTTCCGTGGCGGAATATTCCACCAAGATCTGTAAGGGTTGCCATCCGCGGCAAATGTTTAAAGACTAAGGTTATGCATCATTGCCAAATGGCGACAAAAAAAAGGAAATGCAAATACTACCAAAGGTTAATACATTACGAAAAGGATCGCTCTTGTACCGCGGCATCCGCTACCGTAAAGGATTCGGAGTACATTCGCCTTTCGTTTTTAACCTCATCACGAAGGTCATCGAGGAAAAATGCTCCTATTATAGTTTCTATGATATAGAGCTTTTACGTAAGCAGTTATTATTCCGGGAAGGAGAGATCACCTATCCGGACCGGCAGAACAAGGGGAAACGAAAGACCCGTTCCATCGGCGAGATCGTAAAACGGGAATCCATCCGGCCCAAGCATGGCGCCTTATTATTCCGTTTGACAAACTATTTCAAGTCCAAGAATATCCTCCAGATAGGAACCACGATGGGGTTGTCTACCTTATATCTAACCTCCTATGCCACGGGATTGAGATGTATCGCCTTGGAAAATGTACCGGAATTCGCCACGATCGCCCGTCAAGCATTCGCTAAAGAGGGACGTAATCCCATCGATTTGCGTATCGGTAATTATAAGGACTTGCTTCCCCAAGCCTTAAATGACATAAATAGCTTAGATTTTGTTTTTTTCAACACTTTATATGAACAACATAACAACCTCTGGCTGTTTAATGAATGTATGAAATACGCGCACAACGACACGGTATTCGTTTTTGAGGGAATCAAGGCGAGCCGTAAGATGCGTGAACTTTGGGAAGAGATCTGCGCATGTCCGGAAGTGACGGTCACCTTAGATCTTTACTCGCTAGGGATTGTCTTGTTCAACAAGAAATTGCACAAACGAGATTATATTGTTTATTTTTAGGATTCAAAACAAGTCAGATATGAAGAAGAGTATTATCTATACCAGAACAGGCGATAAAGGAACCACTTCACTGGTAGGTGGACAACGCGTGTCGAAAGCGCACGATCGGATCGAGAGCTATGGCACCGTAGATGAGCTGAACTCCTTTATCGGATTATTAATCACGGCCTTGAATGATGAGAAAGATACTGATTTCTTATCATTCATCCAGCATAAGCTATTCACGATCGGTTCTTACCTAGCCACGGATCAAGCGACCACGGAATTGAAAATCGAGAGCAAGGTAACGCCCGAGAGCATCGAGCGTATCGAGCGGGAGATAGACCGTCTGGATAACGAGCTGCCGAAAATGCACGCGTTCATCCTACCGGGAGGATGCCGCTCGGCCGCCCTCGCACACGTTTGCCGCACCGTTTGCCGTCGTGCCGAGCGACAAATCTATCGCTTGGCAGAGAATTGCCCCGTTGAGGAGCCTGTATTGATATTTATGAACCGTTTATCGGATTATTTCTTCGTTCTGGCACGAAAAGAATGCATAAATAATAACGGTAAAGAAATTATTTGGGATTATACTTGCGTATAATAAATAAAGTCATATTTTCGCGGAAAAATAGAGAACCAAATCGCTTCGGCGGTTATTAATACTTGACAGCTATGTATTGGACATTAGAGTTAGCTTCAAAATTGGAAGACGCACCCTGGCCTGCGACTAAGGATGAACTTATTGACTATGCACAACGTTCTGGTGCGCCATTAGAAGTGATTGAGAATTTGCAGGAAATGGAAGATGAAGGCGAGATTTACGAATGCATGGAAGACATCTGGCCGGATTATCCAAGTAAAGAAGACTTCTTCTTCAACGAGGAAGAATACTAGTTCAATTGAGAATTGGAAATTGAAAATTAAGAAATAGAAGAACGAGGTGGCGGACGATCGAGCTCCCCTGCCTCGTTGTTTTTTTGTGAAAATACAATTTATCCGGATTTGCTGCGTTTGTAGTTACAACGTGAAGTGAATGTTTAAATGAGAAGACGTCTTCTTTCGATCCTGATCCTTTTGTGTACTTGTGCGGGAATCGTACGGGCGCAATATGACGCACGCTTAAGTCAATACTTCATGGCGAAACCGTATTATAACCCGGCCGTGGCCGGAGCTACGGAGGACTTGAATATATTGGCTCTCGCCCGCTTGGAAATGATCGGCGTACATGGGGCACCCAAGTCGTTCTTCATTACCGCGGATATGCCACTCACTTTAGGCAAGACGAATCATGGTGTCGGATTGGTTGTATTTACCGAGGCGATCGGACTTTTCCAGAATACACATGTAGGGGCGCAATACGCCTATAAGTATAAATTATTCGGGGGAGTCTTGAGCGGAGGTCTGCAAATCGGCTTAGTCAACCAGTCGTTCGACGGAACCAAGGTGATAAAGGTTGAGTCCGAGTACCATCAAGAGACCGACGCAGCCATCCCCGTAGAGCAGGTCAGCGGCATGGGGTTGGATATGAACTTCGGTATTTACTATACCCATAAACGGTTTTACGCCGGGTTTGGCATGACGCATATCACCCAACCGGAGCTTCAACTGGACGAGAACGCCTATACCTATATAGGTCGTTCACTTAATTTAATGGGTGGATACAATATTCAATTAAAGAATCCGTTGATAGAATTACAGCCCTCGGTGTTCTTGCTGACAGACATGCAAAGTTTTCATGCGGATATTACCGCTAGGCTGGAATATAATAAGATGTTTAATGGTGGTTTTTCCTATCGGGTGAATGAATCGGTGGGCATCATGTTCGGCGTAAAGCTAGGTCGTTTCCATGCAGGTTACGCCTTTGATTTCCCGACCACGGCCCTAGGCCGGGCAAGTAGCGGTAGCCACGAGCTATGTGTCAAGTATGCCTTAAAGCTGAACAAGACGAAGACAGGGAAAAATAGACATAAAAGTGTACGTATATTATAGTATATGAAAAAAGTATTATTAGTACTTGTAACGGTAGCCTTGCTTACCTCCTGCGGTAAATCTCTCCGGAGTGCCGGCGGTGAGGTGACAGGTGTCAGATCGGTAGCGTTCAATGAACCAGCGCCGTATGGAATGGTCTTGGTTAAAAGAGGTTCGTTCGAGATGGGTCCCGCCGACAAGGATTCTTTGTGGGGAATCATGCCGGAGACGAAAGGGGTCTCTTTCGACGCGTTCTGGATGGATCAGACAGAGGTAACGAACGCCAAATATCGCCAGTTCGTTTATTATGTGAGAGACTCTATTATCCGTGAACGCTTGGCGGACCCGGCTTATGGAGGCAACGATCTGTTCAAGATCACGGAAGACCGTTACGGGGAACCTGTCACTCCGCATCTGGACTGGAACCGTCCGATTCCTTGGAGACGGGCGAACGAGGATGAGCAACGTGCGATAGAAAGTGTCTATTACACGAATCCCGTTACCGGAGAGAGAGGCTTGGACCCTAAACAAATGATCTATAAATACGAGTGGTACGACTATACCGCCGCCGCTCTCCGCAAGAATCAATTGAACCCGGCGGACCGGGTTCGTAATACGGATATTCAGGTAGATCCGAACGAGGTAGTCATGATCTCCAAGGACACCGCTTACATCGATGATGAAGGACGTGTAATCAACGAGACGATCACCCGCCCGTTAAGCAGCGAATGGGATTTCTTGAATACCCGTATCGTCAATATCTACCCGGACGAGAATTGCTGGGTGAACGATTTCAAGAATGCGTACAACGAGCCATATACCCGTATGTATTTCTCTCATCCGGGTTACGATGATTATCCCGTAGTCGGTGTTTCTTGGGAACAAGCGACTGCCTTCTGCGTATGGCGTACGAATTTATACAAAGAATCCTTGAGCTTGCCACCGGGACAATTGGTAGAGCCGTTCCGCCTTCCATCCGAGGGAGAATGGGAATATGCCGCCCGCACGGGTAAGAACGAGAATAAGTTCCCTTGGTCTACCGACGAGCTTCAAGACAGTAAGGGCTGTTTCTTGGGTAACTTCAAGCCGGGTAAAGGTAATTATACGGAGGATGGCCATTTGATTACGTCTCGTGTAGGCTCTTTCGCCCCGAATGAGTTCGGGCTATACGATATGGCAGGAAACGTGGCGGAATGGACCTCAACGTCTTACTCCGAGTCTGGCCCGAGCCAAATGAGCGACATGAACCCGGATCTGCGTTACAACGCCGCCAAGAACGATCCCTACGCCATGAAAAAGAAAGTAGTGCGAGGGGGTTCATGGAAAGATGTCTCACAATTTATCCGTTCGGACATGCGTACTTTCGAGTTCCAGAACGAGAGCCGTTCTTACATCGGTTTCCGTTGCGCACGTACCCAAATAGGATTCTCTCGCTCCAAGGGAAAGAAATAAGCGGGAATTATAAATTTAAAGTTTTGAATCATTTAAGACAATAATACAACGATGGGAAAATATAGAAGATATAAAAACAGACTGGAGATGTTCCTATCCAGCGAAAGAGGAAAACGAGTATTGAACTTCCTGTATAGTTGGGGTGCGTCCATCGTAATCCTCGGTGCGTTGTTTAAGTTATTACATATACCATACGCTAACCAGATCCTGTTCGTGGCGATGATCACCGAATCTATCGTATTCTTTATCTCGGCGTTCGAGCATCCGAACAAGGAATATCATTGGGAAGATGTTTTCCCCGTATTGAAATCAAAGAACCCGATGGATCGTCCGGATTTTACCGGTACGCCGATCTCAACCATGATCAATTCTACGGATAATGTAGAAGACGATGAGATAGCCGGGGGAATAAATATCGGTTCGGCAGCGTCTAAGGCGAACGCGCAAAGAGGTGGTTCCTTGAATATCGCAGGTAATCTGGACGTGACGGAAGAAGATACCAAGAACTTATCCGAGAGCATCAAGAAATTAAGCGGAGCGGCCGAGCAAATCTCCAAAATGGCGGAATTGACGGAAGCTACCCAAAAATATCTGGAGCAATTATCTGGCATGTCTGAGAACATGGAGCGTTTCAGCCAAGTGACTCATTCGCTTACGAACGTATCCGATACGCTGTTGAACTCTTATAAGAGTATCACGGATAATTCCGATGGCATCAGCCAGAACTCCCGTGGTTACGTACACCAGATGGAACAATTGAATCGTAATGTGTCCGGATTGAATACGATCTATGAGATCCAGTTGAAGAGCATCAGCTCGCAGATCGAGTCTATCGAGCATATCAACAGTGGTTTGAGCCGTATCCGTGAGATGTATGACGGATCGGTGGTAGATAGTTCCGTATTCCGTAACGAGACGGAAAAGATGACTCGCCAACTGGCCGAATTGAACCAAGTATACAGTCGTTTATTACAAGCGATGACCGTGAATATGGGCTACCAACAACCGGCGCAGCCGCAACAACAACCTCAACAACCGATGTATCAGCAGCCACAACAGCCCGGTTACCAACAGCAATATCAGCAACCCTATGGTTACCAACAGCCACAACAGGCTCCGTATACAAACAACCCAATGAAGTAAAGAAATATGGCAGGAATATCAAATAATCCCAATTCTCCCCGTCAGCGGATGATCAACCTGATGTATCTGGTGTTCATCGCCATGATGGCACTGAATGTGTCGTCGGAGGTGCTGGATGGTTTTGAGTTGGTGGAAGGTAGCTTGCGAACCTCTATCGATAACTCCTCCCGCCGAAACAAGATCGTAGCGGACGAGATGGAAGCTTATTACCAAGAGAATCCCCAGAAGGTAGGCGAATGGGCTTTGAAAGCCCGTGAGGTGAAAAGAGCCTCGGATAGCCTTTATGCGTATATACAAGATTTAAAGATCCGTATCGCTAAGGTAGCTGATGGCGAGAATGCCAACGTAAACAGCATCGAGCATAAGGATGATTTGGAAGCCGCCTCCCGTGTGATGCTCTCTCCTGTAAGCGGAGAAGGTAAAAAGCTGAGAGCGGAAATTGATAAGTACCGTATCTGGATGGGCGGCTTTATCGAAGATTCGGCGAAGACTGCCGTATTGGAGGCGAACCTAAGCACGACTCCCCCTCATAAAGCGGGGATCAATACCCGTACTTGGGAAGAGGCCTTGTTCGAGAATATGCCGGTAGCGGCGGCTGTTACCCTGTTAACAAAAATGCAAAGTGACGTTCGCTACGCCGAAGGTGAGGTCTTATCGAACTTATTGAATAGCGTAGACGTTGGCGATTACCGTGTGAACCAGATCACGGCGCAAGTAATACCGGAAAGCCAGATCGTAATGCGAGGAAGCCAGTACAAGGCGAATATCGTATTATCGGCGGTAGACTCTACGAAACGTCCTACGATCTATGTAAACGGAAAAGAATTACCTTACGAGAATAAAGGAGTCTTCACGGTGAATACCGGAGCTGCCGGGACATTCCCGATCAAAGGTTATATCGAGATGCCGAATAGCGACGGCAGCATCATGCGCCGGGATTTCGAGAGCGAGTATTTCGTGACCGAGCCGACAGCTACCGTGGCCCCGACATTGATGAACGTATTATATGCCGGTATCGCCAACCCGATGCGTATCGCCGTCCCGGGTGTACCGAGCGGTAATGTGACAGCTACCATGACGAACGGCACATTAACCCGCAGCAAGGATGGTTGGGAAGCCCGCCCGTCTAAAGTAGGAACGGAAGCCGTGATCACGGTAAACGCTCGCATGGCGGATGGCCGGAACATAGAGATGGCAAAGACTACCTTCCGCGTGCGTGCCCTCCCCGATCCCCTGCCTTATATCGAGTATAAGGATCAAAATGGCAACGTCCGTAAGTTCAAGGGAGGTATGATCGCCAAACGTAGCTTGGTAGAGGCTGACGGTATTCTGGCCGCTATCGACGATGATTTGCTAAATGTAAAATATACGGTATTACGTTTTGAGCTGACTTTCTTCGACTCCATGGGTAACGCTATCCCGGAAGTGGCCGAAGGGACCAACTTCTCGCAACGTCAGAAAAACTATATCCGCAATTTAAGTAAGGGTAAACGTTTTTATATCACCCGTGTAGTCGCGAAAGGTCCGGACGGTATCGAACGTACCATACCGACTATCGAAGTAATCGTAAATTAAGATTCGCAGTATGAAACATCTGTATTACATAGCCGCTTTGGCCGCCACTTTTTTAACAGCGATGCCTCTTCATGCGCAAGAAGAAGTTGAGAACGAAGCTACGCAGCAACAACAAACGCGTCGCCGCTCGCCTCAAGCCAGCCGTGGGGAAAGAAACGATAAGAAAGATACCGGTTTACCCGAACTGACCGTACGGGCCCAAGATATGAACGAGCGTTTGACACAAGAGATCGGGAACGCTCGCTGGATGCGTATTATCTACCGGCAGGTGGACTTGATGAAAGAACAGAACGCTCCGCTTTATTACCCGACCCGCCCGATGAACGGACAGATGAATCTTTTCTCCGTAATCTTCCAGCTTTTAGGTGAGAACAAGATCAAGGCCTATGAATATCTGGACGGATACGAGGAGTTTGACGAAGCCCATTTGATCAACTTCAAGGATTTGCTGGATCGCTTCTACATCCTTTATGAGGAGATACCGGGGAGAGCGGGTGAGGAACCAACCTTCGTAATCAATGAGAGCGATATACCGGCAGCCGACGTACGGTCTTATTATGTAAAAGAAGCATGGTATTTCGACCAGAATAATTCCGCTTTTGATGTCAAGATATTGGCGATTTGCCCGATCCTTACCTCTACAGGTGATATGGGAGAGACAACCATGCCTATGTTCTGGCTTCCTTACGAGAACATACGTCCGTATATCAGCAATTCATACATCATGACGTCTAATATGAATAACGCCATGACTTTTACGATGGATGACTATTTCCGTCGCCGGATGTTCGAGGGGGATATCATCAAGACCCAAAACTTGATGAATCTGCCATTGCAGGCGTATTGCCCGACACCGGATTCCTTAAAGAACGAGCAAGCTCGTATCGAAGGTCAATTAACCGGCTTTGAGAAATCACTCTGGTATCAACCGGATACGACTCAAGTAGCGGTAGACAGCAAAGCCGCGAAGAAAGCCAGAAAGAGCGCCGCAAGAGGAAAAGGTACTACAACCAAAGAACCTGCCTCCGAAAAGAAAGCTCCCACTGTCAAGGCTCCGAAAGCAGAAAAATCCGCTCCGGTACGCAGTGTTCGACGCAGAAGATAAAAACGGACTCACGATACGGGTCTGAGCGATAACCGGTGATACGCAACATATGAATAAAGAAATCAAGATTAGACCAGAGCAAGAGAACGACTTTCAAGCAGTAAGGGAAGTCGTGGAACTTGCTTTCCGTGACGTGGAGGACAGTGATCAAAGCGAACCGTACCTTGTAGAACGTTTACGAAAAACGGACGCTTATATTCCGGAGCTCTCCTTAGTCGCTGAATTAAACGGCGAAATCATAGGGCATCTCATGATGAGTAAGGTGGAAATCGTATCAGAAGACCAAAGCGTGATCTCTCTTGGGCTAGCACCGGTTTCGGTGGTACCGAAGTACCAAAGGATTGGCGTTGGTAGCGCTTTGATCCGTGAAGCGCATAAGCGAGCTGGAGAGCTAGGCTATAAATCGGCCGTCTTATTAGGACATAAGGATTATTATCCGAGATTCGGATATAAAAGGGCGATTGATTTCGGCATTGAGTTCCCATTCGATGTCCCCAGCGAATATTGCATGGTTGTCGAGTTGGCACCGGAAGGACTCAAGAACGTGCATGGAATGATTAAATATGCCAAACCTTTTATGGAGTGAGAACTGTCTGTAATGAAATGAGACGGGACATACACCATCTCATTTCACCAGATAATCAGATCCTTATTTAGAACCTACCCATGTCCACTTATGCCAAAGACCTTCCAACGGTCCGTGTTTATGTCTTTCAGCCCACCACTTACAGAAGCGTACTTGCAAGAAGAAAAAGGCGATACCGATGAACATGCTGACCGTATAACCGCAGTAAGGAGCCAGATTCAAGCCGATCGGGAAATAGATCAACGCACCAGCAAAAGATTGTGTCACATAATTCGTCAAGCTCATCTTTCCATAAGAGCGTAAGATAGAGGTAAAACGCTTAAAGGCCTTGCGCTGATACAGTAACACAAAGGAAGCCACCAATACGAACGTAAAAGCGAATTTCTGCCACATATCAAACACAACACCTGCCGTCTGGCGCACGATAGCGCTGTCCGCCGTATCCATCAACAATACTTTCAGTTGGTATAAAGGACCGAAAGCGATCGCAGTAATGATCAAGGTCTTTATCCAAAAACGGGAATTCTCCTCCGAGGGGATAAATAACTTTTTGCGCCCGATCAACATTCCCAGCATAAATAACCCGCAGGTCTGTACATACCGGCCGGCACCAACAGCCCAGAGCAAACTAGCCTTTTGTCCTAACGTCACGTTCTGCCAGATGAAATTCCATAAATCCCCCCGCTTGGTATGCTCCGCCATCTCTGAGTACATCTCCCCTACTCCTAAATTGGGTAATTGGTAATCCGGATTAAACAGGCTAGCGATATAATGATACCACTCCACCGGCTGCAATAAAAAGATAATAGCCGTTATCAAGACAGCCTTATCGCTCCATTTACGCACGATAAACAAAACAACGCCCACGATCGCATACAGCAGCAAAACATCGCCTGCCGGATAAAAAGCGGCGTTCAACGTAGCGAAGATCGTCAACAGCAGTAATCTCCAAAGGAAGCGGTAACCGAAGTCTTTTCCCTTCGCCTGCTGGTTCGAATACTGTATATAAAAGGTAAAACCAAATAACAAGGCAAAGATAGAATACGATTTCCCGGCAAACAAAGCGAATACCACCGTAAACACGCCTTCATTCAATACGTTCAACCATCCCGGCAGCGTAGCCGGGTCCGGATAGACCGGATAGATAAAATGTTCCACATTATGCACTAATAAGATTGCCAAGACAGCGAATCCACGTAGCGCATCCACCACCTCTACACGAGGTGACTTAGAGATTGTTGTTTGTTGCATACTATTTATTTGTTGTTTCTGTTAACCATGCTACCTTTTGATTGGACTCATGCGGTTGGCCGATAATATCCGCATAAAGTTCCGGACGACGGGCATTTCGGTAACGATATCCTCCAGCCTGTCTCAATTTCTCAGGGATAGCCGTAGCGATCACGAAATCATCACCCAGTTTACGGCATTCCGCCACGATATCGCCGAAAGGATCCAGAATCATCGAGCAACCGTTCTTGATCTCATTATAATCACGCCCGATCGGATTGGAGAATACCACATATACCGCATTGTCGTACGCCCTAGCGGGAAGCCATTTCATAAGCCAAGCACGTCCCTTCAGGCCATCGAACTCCTGTCGCAAGGAAGTCGGGTCGTTTGCCCGGTTCTCCCATAACATAGGATTTATCAAACCAGCCCCGGGGCGAGGGGAAGGGGTACACATCGTCACGTGAGGCATGAAAATGATATCCGCCCCTAATAAGGCCGTGGCACGGACATTCTCTATGATATTATTATCGTAGCAAATCAATATGCCACATTTCCATCCCTTGATCTCAAAAACCACATATTGATCGCCCGGCAAGATATTCGGATTAATAAACGGATGTAGCTTGCGGTACTTTGCCTTCAAGCCATTGCCATCCACGCAAACTTGCGCTTTATAGATGCGATCCCCATCCCGCTCAAAGAATCCGGCCAGTAGCGTGACGCCAAACTCTTTGGCGATGGCGATCAAGGCTTGCGTACTCTCCCCCGTGGGGATCGGTTCGGCAATAGCCAACAATTCCTTGCGAGACAAGTCCTTGGCAAACGTATATCCACAAACCGAGCATTCGTGGAAAGCCACTACATCCGCTCCCTCTACCGACGCTTTCCGGCACATCTCCCGGATGATAGAAAGATTATACACTTTATCGTTATCCCGTGTCTCGAACTGCACGGTGGCGATTTTCAATGGTTCCATGATATTTTGATTTAATTGGTTTATATATTTTTCGACTAGATTCGCAAAGATAACAATAATATACTACTTTTGCGGGATAACTTTTTCTACCGATCATGAATATCAGACAAACACGACAAGAAGATCTGGCCGAGATAATGGCTATGTACGATTATGCACGCAGGTTCATGCAAGAGCATGGCAACGGCAATCAATGGATCAATGGATATCCTTCCGAGGAATTGATCTCCAACGAGATCAAGGCCAGCCATAGTTTCGTATGCGAAAATGAGCAGGGCGAGTTAGTGGGGACCTTTTGTTACATCGAGGGAATCGACCCTACTTACCTAAAGATCTATGAAGGCGAATGGCTGAACGATGAGCCTTATGCCGTGATCCATCGCATGGCCTCCAACGGTAAACAGAAGGGGATCTCCACCGAATGCTTGAAATGGGCGTTCGCTCATTGCGATAATATCCGTATCGACACGCACCGGGATAATATCGTCATGCAGAATTTATTGAAAAAGCATGGGTTCAAGCAATGCGGTATCATTTACATCTCTAATGGCACGGAACGCATCGCTTTCCACAAAATAGTAAATGCAACAAATAAAGAATCATGAAACATCCTATTGACCTAGAACATTGGAACCGGAAAGAGCATTTCCTGTTTTTCGGTTCCATGGACGACCCTTTCTTTGGGCTGACCACCCAGATAGACGTGACCTCCATCTATAAAGAGGCGAAAGCGGATCATGCCTCTTTTTTCCTCTATTCCTTACATAAGATTATGACAGCCGTTAATGAGGTGGAAGAGTTCCGGTACCGGATCATCGACAACATCCCTGTCTGCTTTGACCGAATCCACGTGGGAACAACGATCGGGCGGGAAGACGGAACATTCGGCTTCGGCTTCATCGAATATACACCGGACAGGCAACTGTTCCTTCAAAACGCACAGAAAGAGATCGAACGTGTGCAAGCTCTCACCGGCCTTTGCAAAGATAGGGAATCAGACCGGCAAGACTTAGTCCGTTTCTCCCCGGTTCCATGGATCGCCTTCACGGAGATGAAACACGCTTCCTCTTTCCGTACAGGTGATTCTGCCACCCGCATCTCCACCGGAAAGCTGATCGAGCAGAACGGACATTGGATGCTCCCTATCTCCGTAACGGCTCATCATGGCTTGATGGACGGCAGACATGTGTCTATCCTCTTAGATCGTATAGCGGATAAAGATTGATAAAACAGCGAGACACCCCCGACAGTCAGCCCAGTACTCCTGGCGGGAGTACCCCAGTACCACGTAGGAAGTACTTCGGTACTTTCATCAAAGTATTCCAGTACTCCTTACGAAGTACTGGGGCAAGTCTATAGGCTATCCAATCGGGCTTATTTACGTACCCGCAAGAAACGTTTGGTCAGGTACCTGCGGACAGGCTCGTCGTATATCCTCAAACTGATATAAGCCAGCGCAATACTTCCGAGAACCAAGGCCAATGCCTCCGGCCATGCCTCGGCAAATGTAAGGTTCTCCTTCTTCACCCACCCAAAATACAAATATATAAGAGGGTAATGTACCATATACAAAGGATAAGAGATATCTCCCAAGAATTTACAAATACGGGCGGAATGTTTATCGGTTGTCTTCCCGGAAGCCCCCAGATAGACAAGCATAGGGAATATTAGGATCGCGCATACAGAATCATAGATACCGTTCATCCATAAAGCCTCACCGTCACCGACATAGGGCATGGAAAGTAAAACAACGATCGCCAAGCTACAAATCCAAAAAGCACCTTTGACATGAATGGGCTTAAAGACGCGCGACATCAACAATCCCATCGAGAAAGAAAATAACACTCGTAAAAAGCCACCGATCAAATTGTACTCTTCCATCGTCCACCCCACACCTAGGTGCCCCGCACCGGAAAAATTGAATATAGCGAACGAAGCCAATCCGATTCCCGCCAAGACAATAAGTGCCATAAGCGCCTTCGTTGACATCCGACGAATAAACAAGGCATACATAATATTCCCGATATACTCGAAGAACAAAGACCAACTAGGGCCATTTAAAGGAAACATCTCACCATTTCCACGGATCTCAGGCCCGGAACCGGGTACAGCCGGTATCAAAAAAAGGTTGATAAGCAAAGCTAGCATCACCATGGATATAGAGACATGCGTACCATCCCACTTCTCACACCCTTGTATACAAAACGCGATAACTCCCAAAACGGCTCCAAGGACAACCATCGGATGCAAACGGATCAACCGACGTTTGATAAAATCCTTTGTCGTCATGGTTTTCCACCGGTCGTCATAAGCATAACCAATCACGAACCCGGACAGGATAAAGAAGAAATCAACGGCTAAATAACCGTGATTAAATTGTTGATCAATGGGACTCGTAGCAAAGGCTTCGAATACATGATAAAATATAACCATTAACGCTGCGACACCTCTCAATCCATCAAGAAGGTCATAATGAGGTTTTGTGTCCGCAAATGCGGCCGCTGAGATTTTTGAGTTTGACATTAATTGTTTGAGCTTATTTTTGATACTACTATTACTCCTAATTTCCGCAAAAATACAAAAAGGCCCCATCTTTCACGTTATTAGACAGTTCTTTTTTCATTAGTTACACATAAATAAGGTCGCAAAAGACGAAGTCCCCAGCGAAGCTTACGCCCGCCGGAGACTTGTTTCTTTATCCGTACTCCATCCTCACGGAGGTACTTACGGACCTCTTAATTTATTACTTTAGTATTAATATTAATCCAACTCCCGCCTGTTCATCCGTCACGGATTACTTGGGATCGAAACCCTCACGGGAATTGTTGATTATCTTATTTCATTATTCCTTTATTGAATATCCTTATTTTACAGCTACTTTCACTGTCTCGTTACCTACCGTTACGAATACTACACCAGCAGGAGCGGCGATAGTAGCGTTGTCGGAAGTAAGAACTGTCTCAGCAACTGTCTGGCCTAATACAGTACGAACGTAAGCAGTCTCGCCTGCGGCACCTTGGATAGTTACGACACCGTTACCGGCTACAACTACGATAGAAGATTCTTTTGCGTCGATAGATTCGTTGGCTGTCGGAACCTCTGTGCCAAGCGTGAAGACCATTGCCTTTTCTGGATTTGTTGTTAAACCTAACATACCATTCAAAGCATATACATAAGCTGTCTTATAAACATCACCCTCTTTGACCTTTCTTTGAGAAGAAACGAAATATTCATCATCTCCCTCCGCAAGTGTGATATTAAACTTGAACGCATCCAATCGATCTGTTGATTTCACGCTCTTGTCATCGTTAAGCTCCTTAACAACCTTAACGGTCTCACCTTTCACGGTAGTAGTGATTGTATCAACCCCCGTAAGGATAGCCGGGCGGAAGATAACCTTCGTCTCAGACTTGCCTGAACCTTCCAAATAATATTTCTCGTCCGTATATTCCTGAGCAGAACCTTCCACGAAATAATGCAAAGAATCTGTCGGATTGAACATGAACATTCTTTCAGCCGGTTTTTCTTCACCTTCAGCCACCTCAATACCCTTAGAGATATAGAATGACGGAGTCTTAGCCTTGCTATCCGCTGTATCCAACCAGAAGATCATGCTTTCAGCGGACAAGATGCCCTCGTTGAAGCCATTCTTATTCAACTGATAATTGATAGAACCTAACATATTGTCGAAAGAAGCGTGACGAGGTTTAGCGGCCAATGACGGGTTGAACGGATTAGCGTCCAAAACCTCAACGTTAGCGTAAGTCTTATTAATATCATCAGCAGATTGGTAACGATTGGCCGCATAAGTAATAGCCATAGAAGTAGTATTTACTCTAGCCATTTTTGCACTACTACCAGTTGAGCCATCATAGCTAAGCTTACCGTCTGTTACAGCGCTCACCGCAACTAAAGAATAAGCGCCAGCGGCATTCTTAACAACAGCGAACTCTGTAGCGGCATCAGCAGCCTTATCTCTAGATGCGACAGCGCCAAGATATTTAGCATCATCACCTTTGGCTTCCGTATAGCGTAAAACATAAGTCGGAACAACCAATGTATCGCCATCAGCCTTCATGACAACCTCTCCCTTATCATTCAAATAAGCGAAAGCATTTGTGCTTATCACATAATCCTCAACACCTTGCAGAGATTTAGTAGAATGATCTTTAGCTCCCTTTATTCTTTCCGGATAAAGAACGATTAAATTCTCCTCTTTGGTTGAAGCCTTCATTGTTTTAGTAGCATTGTCATCAATAGCGTAAAGAGCTTTCTCTCCAAATAACGCGTCCTTACCATTGAATGTCATCTTAAAGCCTTCTGCGATCTGAGTATCCGTGAATACCTTATATCCGTCCGTACGAGTCGTAGCGATCGTGTTGAACTTAACGGAAGTATTGTTTGCTAAAGCTAACGCTGTTGTTACACCCTTATTTGCGGCGATTGTTACATCAGAGCCGTTGTACTTAGCGTTAACTACCTTATAGCCACCTTCAGCACCATTAGGTTGTAAACGTAATACTAAATCATCACCAGTCTCACGGTTTGTCAATGTAAATTCATATTTGCCGTTGAAGCCAGAAACGATCCATTGTGATACCGGCATAGTGAAATCTACGCTATTATAAGCGGCGACACTTAAGCTTGAACCATCAGCAGGATCTATTGTCAAATACTTATGGTACTCAGTTTGTGAATCAGCCTCATCATTCTCACTCTTGGTTGAGCTAGTGAAGTAGATATTAACCACATTCTCAATGTTTTTCTTCAACAATACTGAAGCGTCAAGGTAAGAGTTTTCACCTAGTTGAGGATGGATAGCGGAATATTTCGTTCCTGACATTAGAACAGAAGTAACATAAGTTTTCGTATCAGAAACAGATGGCTTAACAGCAGCTACGTAAACCTTCGTCGCGGTTGTTGTTTGATCTTTTTTCTTATAATCAACAGTCAACGTCAATTTACCATCCTCATTCAATACGTCTTTCGCCGTAATCGTAAAGTTTGCGTTAGAGCAAGAGTCAGCGTTGGCCGTAGCAACCGATCCCTTCATCCAATACAAAGCATATCCCTCATTGTCTTGCTTACCATTGATGTCATAACGATTAGAGGGATCTAAAGCTAAGAATGTAATTTCTTGAGCCGCTGTCAAGATTGCGTCATTATCTGGAGTCTCTGCATTTACCGCGCTAACAAATGCCTTAACTTTCTTCGAATCACCTTTCACGAAATAAGTACCGGCAGCCAACTTATTCTCATCAGAAGGTTGAGTTGCCGCAACCTCATCCGTAAATGATACGGGAACAACCTTATCAAACAAATTTCCAACTAGTTCATTCGTTGTATAATCGAATGACAATGTTGTGCCATTTGAATTATAGTCATTCAAATAAGCGGCATCAATACCCTCTGAACAAGAGAATGCTTTCAAGCCACTCTTGCGTTCTCGCTTCCAAATTCGAGAGAAAAAAACAGCAATTCTCTGTTTGATAGCCGTTTGCTGAAAAACAGCCTTCCGTTCCAGCCGAAATAATTCACCCTAGTTCATGTTTTACGGTCAAAGGGATTTCTTTAACTGATTAGCCATAAATATTAAGAAAGACCTGCGTATGATGCAAATTGCCTTTAGTCGTTTTAAGGATTTTCTGAAAGAACAGTAGCCATTATATGAATGCAACATCAAACCCGAATTTATCACTAAGGATATGATGGTTCTGTTTGTGGACTATTTGCAATCCCGTAGCGTTGGCGAGGGAGCAAAAAGTATCTATCAGCGTTTCAAGAAAGTGATACGCTATGCCATCGAACACGATGTGATACTGAAAGACCTTACATATAAGAATGTAGACTACTCAAACAAGCTATTGAAGTTTGAACAGAATAAGACCAAAGGGCATTCTTCTGCTAGTGGAGTAGTCATTCCTTTGAATGACGGTTTGGTCTCT